>JAESFX010000223.1_pt1 | contig 42383 bp, 36 predicted proteins | sample 9269501 | NCBI WGS metagenome assembly JAESFX01 (sample SAMN14515570, study PRJNA621655) | algae metagenome | isolation source: Desmonostoc geniculatum HA4340-LM1 and co-occurring heterotrophs from cave... | place: USA: Maniniholo cave, Kauai, Hawaii | collected 2009-07-28
ATCTCAACGCAACTCGGTACAAGGGTTTCTACCTATTTTATCCTTTTTACTTGCACTTTATTCTCTTTTATCCTCCCGAATCTCTTGATTTATCTAGGTTTTTCGTTTATTCTGCAAACCCTATTTACAGCTAGCTCCAACCCTATCTGAAGAGTTACAGTCTCTGACTTTTCTAGCAATCTCTGCTACTTTACGATTGTCAAGCTATGTAGGCACAGCGCAGTGGCAATATATTCTTCCAAACAAACGAAAAGCCAAGATTTCTAAACCACTTAATGCACTAGATACCCAAGTTGCTTTGATGTTAGAAGATATGCGTTGTATGCAGTCTGTTAGAACAGCAAGCCAAGCTACCTTTCTTAAAGAAGATGCAAGGATTTTAGAAGGTATTCCCGATAAGTCAATAGATTTAGTAATAACCTCTCCACCGTATGCAAACAACTATGATTATGCTGATGCTATGCGTCTCGAAATGACCTTTTGGGGTGAGGTTAATTCTTGGGGGGATTTACATGATACAGTTCGCAAGTTTTTGATTCGTTCAAGTTCGCAACATGTGTCAAAGGATCGATTGAAATTGGATTCTTTGATAACTGATCCTATCCTTGAGCCAATTCGAGATGAGCTAATTCCTGTTTGTAAGGAGCTAGAAAAAGTCCGAGAGACTAAAGCTGGTAACAAGGCTTATCACACAATGATTGCCGCATACTTTATTGATATGGGGTCTCTGTCACCATCACACAAATTTGGTCAGCAACTAGGCAAACTTCTTGAAGATATCGTACTTTACGATATTCTTAAACCTCGACTTTCACCAACAGAAACAGAAGAAGAATTTTGTTATAAATTAGTTGCAGCAGTTATCAATGTTGCAGATATTAAGAAATGTTTTGGATGGATATAGTAGTTCGCTTTGATTGTTGAACTTATTTGCTTAGGTAGGGAGTAGGTAATCAGGCTTTTCGATTTGAGGGCGAATTTCTTCATTGATATTAGTCCGCTTTTTCATGATTTCAAATCTTCACACCATGTAAAAATAATTTGTTCCTCAGCTTGCCGAAATTCAATATTAAAACAGAACTCAGAATTCAGAATTCAGAATTCAGAATTCTGAATGCAATATTCCACACCATAATCTACTAACATTGTTGTGTTATATTCTATACTTTTGTATGTTAAAATAACACTATAATTTGGTTGCTAATCATGGCGAACAAAACTCTGAAAGCGAATTGGTAAAATTTGGATGGAAGCAGTACGACGAGGAACTAGGTAAATGAAAAAAGGCTGTTTTGCCGCATTAGCTAATGCTAAAACTTCGCGTAAGTTTTCGCTGTGAGCAATGATTCCATTTGCATTGTAAGCGATATATTGATTTTTATATAAATCCAATAGCATCTGGCGGTTACGATTCAACCATTTGAGCATTTCATCTCTTTCAGTTTTAGAGGGTGTTATGTTCATATAATTAATGTTTGAAAAAAGTCCTAAAATTGGTCATCGGTTAGAGCGATCGCAGGTTGCAATTGCAAGACAATTGGTACAATCTCTGTGACTACAGGTAAGTTGGTGGTCATAATTGCTTTGTGGGTACTTTACCTGCCTTAACTATAGTCTCTTCACGCCCGATTGTAATTCGTTAATAATTCGTTCGAGTTCTTGTGTCATCCAATCATTACCGGTTTGATGATAAACTTCAATTAGTGATTGGTAAAACCACAAAGTCTTTTCTTTGCTGTTATTAAACTCAACCCAAATGGCATCTCCCCGTTGTTGCCAATCTGCTAATAACGATCTAGCATTATGCAATTTGTCTGCTAATGATACCAACCTTACTGATGGTGATGCATGGCGCAGGTTTTCTAAATAGCGCTGTTTCCGTTCTAACCAAGGGGGTTTGGGAGGTGTATCCCACTCTGTGCAGCCATCAATTATTGCGATCGCTATTTCACCAAAACGTTGACGGATATCTTCACGGGTGACTTTACCGCCTTGGTCTTCGATACTATCATGTAATAGAGCTGCGATCGCTTCTTCTTCACTTCCACCAGCTTCTATTACCAAAGCCGCTACACTCAGTAAATGTGATATGTAAGGAACGCCGCTAATTTTGCGTGTTTGATCGGCATGGAGACGAGTTGCATAAACTAAAGCTGATTCAAATTTTTCTGTGAGTTTAACTGTATTCATAACTCTGTTAATGCTGATGATAAACTTTAAATTCTTGGGCTACATCAGTAGCGATACTTTGCCGTAAATCAAAAGGAAGCAAGACTTCACATCTAGGCCGCCACGCCCGCAGGCGCATCATAATGCCATTATCTTGATGACGATAATAAACTTGGTAGTAAGCGTCTTGTGGCGAACGATTTTCTAATACTTTTAATAACGCTTTTTGGTGTTTTTGGTGGGTAATTTCACGACGAATCAAACGCTGTGCTTGTTGGTAAGTGATGGCTTTAAAAGTCTTGTGGCGGATGGTATTTTGAATGTAGCGTTCATTATAATCAACGTCAAATCTTAGCAACATCAGTCGTGAGGGAAAGTAGAAATCAAACCCCCAAGCATTCGCCATTTCCTGAGCAATATAATCTGGACTTAGCAAAGATAGTTGTTGATGACGCTGTTGCAAATGTTGGGGAATATTTACATCATTCCATTCTAAATATGTGATTTCTTGAATCCGATCGAGGCGAAAATTGTACCAGTCAGTTTTGCGATCGGGACTTTCGCCATAAGCACAAAGGTAAACTGCTCTTTGCATGTAATAAATGCAAACTGGATAAACGATACATGTCACAATATTTCGTGTTCTGGCGCTGTCATAAGTTAGTTTGATCGGCAGTACTGGGGTCTTTGTCCAAATCTGTCTTAACTCGTATTGCCAATCATCAACTAAATCGAGAGTAGTAGGCGGAATCACATAATCTAATCCGAGAAAAAACCGCTGGATACCGTTGATTTGTTGGGAATGATTTTGCGCGATCGCCACTAAATCTTCATGCAGAAAGTTCAATTCATAAGCACTCAATTTGCTAGGATAAATTTCATCTTTAGATGTAACTGGATGTGGCGGAAACTCGCTGACACGGTAATATTTTTCATTTTTATATACCAGCCAACCCAACTTTGCTAAAATTTCTAAATCGCCTTGCAAAGAACGGCGAGTTACACCAAATAATCTTTGATTTAATATTTTTTTCAACTTAAATTCTGTGATGCCAGTGTAAGCAAGCAATAATTGTTGCCATTGATGAGAAACAATTCCTGTTTTTTCATTGAATAACCACTGGGCTGTAGTTTTGACGCAAGGACAATTAGGATCGTGTATCTGAGGAATTTCTTCTCCTTTCGGATGTGTAGCACTGAAGAATGCATTCCGCCAGTCTACATAAGAGAAAGAATTTTCTAAAATTATACGTTCTTGATTGTTACCATAAAGCGATCGCAACCACGCCCACAACCGAATCGCCCGCCCCAAATTTTGTTTGAGTGAACCGCGTGCTAACCACTGCAACAGCTCAACGTGTGGAACATCTTGAAAAACTAGTTCAGACACCAGCAAAATCTCGATAAATATAACTTTCTTTAAGATACAGCTTATTGGAAGATACTTCTTCCAAGTGCGTGTATGATGTACCCATGAAATCAGGCGAAGGGTAATGAGTACTTATAAAATCGAGTTAAAAGACGGAATTCTCCGGATAAATTTTGGTGAACCTGCTCAAAATGACCAAATTGTACGTGATGCAGCAGCCCGGTTGGAGGAAATGGCCGCATCAGATGAATTAGTAGGGGGGCAATTACTTAAGATTAACGGGCCGATTTCTATCCCTGTAGCATTTGTTCTAGCACATAAACTTGCTCACATTTACGGAGCAGTTGGTTTTTACGATCCTAAGTTAGCTAAATATGTGATTTGTATCACACACAATCCATCGTATAAACTGGGAGACTTAATTGATTGATATTTGATGAAGAGAATTCAGAATTCAGGATTCAGAATTCAGAATAGGCTCTCTGGTTAACTTTGAAAGGTAGATATGTACTTCGTTAACTTGAAATATGCTGTATAAAAAGATGGGTGTAGATACCGAAAAATTATATGACAACGTATCACATCAAGCTAGAAGGCGACGTTTTGAAAGTTGGGTTTGGTGCGACACTTGCTACAGGCGATCGCATTGTGCGAGATGCAGCGGCGCAGTTGGATGCAATGATAGCTTTAGGCGAACTTCCTGGTGGTTCGCTGATTAAAATTAACGGACGCATATCGGTACTGGTTAGTCAAGTATTAGCTGACAAATTATCTCAATTGTACGAAGCGATCGCTGTTTTTGATCCCAAGATCGGCGATAAAGGGTTGGATAGGTATGTAATCACCATCAGCAAACATCCGAAATATGCAGTCGGGGATATTTTGGATGTGGTGCGATCGCCACAACAATCGAGTATCAAAGTTGTCTTGTGTGGGTTTGCGAATACTGGAAAGACTTGCTTGCGGGATGGTTTAAAACAGGCACTATTGCAGACTTCCAATGCACCAGAGTCTTATTTTATCTCTGGTTGTCCAGATGGTGATGGTTCTTGGTATGGGGAAACTGCACGGCGTGATTTGAATTTTGCGAAAAAGTTAAAAGCTGAATATAAGGCTAAATTTACGCCAGAGTTTGCACAACTGAAAGCGCAGGAAGTCAGGGGTATCAATACACCAATATTTATATTTGATGTGGGTGGAAGAATATCCCAGGAGAACCGCTTGATTATGTCCGAAGCGACTCATGCGGTGATTTTGGTAAAAGATGAGTGTGAGATTGCACCTTGGCAAGGATTTTGTCAGTCTGTGGGTTTGCAAGTGCTGGCAATTATTTACAGTGATTATGAAGGTGTAAGTGATGCGATTTTGGGGGAAGCGCCGATTCTTTTAGGAAATGTTCATCGGTTGCAGCGTGGGGAGGATGTTTCTAGTCGTCCGATGGTGCAAGCATTGGCGCGGGTTTTGGTGGGATTAATTTGAGGTAAAGTAAAAATGGATCAGATGAGTTCTGTTAGTATAGCGATCGCTTGGTGTTTGGCTTGGGGTGATAAGAAAAAACCTCAATATGATTTGCCAGTCTTACAGGAAATGCGACAGGCTTTAAATAAGGGAGAAGAAGTTCCTGGGGAAGTTCAGGCTTTAGTGAAGGAGGTGCGGGAATTAGAAGGTATTGATAAAAATTACTTTCCTAAAACTCTAGATGAATTAAAGAATAAGTATCCTGATTTATGGAATCAGACTACTCGTATTGGTTTAGTTTATGGTGGTGCGACTAAGATTAAGCAGTATGTGTTTGAGTCGTCAAAAATTCAAGATATTCGCGGTGCATCTAGGTTATTAGACAGAATAAACCAGATTGATTTACCAGCATTTTTTAATCAAAATTATCAACCTGATAAAAATCACCCTAATCGTTATAATGCTCAGTGTAATCAAGTTAGACAATGGCTAGATGCTAATTTTTTTGTTGACTACAAACTCTCAGATGTATTAATTCCTGAACTTATTATTTATTCAACTGGTGGTAATGTTCTCGCTTTTTGTCCATCTGCATATATTAATGATTTAGCAAATGCGATCGAAAAACGTTACACAGAAGAAACATTAACTGCTAACTCCTGCGCGGTTGGAGATAAATTTAGACTTCTAGAAATCCGGTTTGGCTTGCTAAAAGAGCCGATTGAAAATACATTATGGTTAGATTGGTATCGTCAGCAATATAAAAAGCCATTAGTACAAGCTTACTTTGGGAATTTGGAGAAGAATCTAGAAAATTCTCAAACAGAAAGCTTTACGGAATCTGCTGTTTTTGTCGAAAATGCTTTTGCAGAGCGCAAAAATTTTAACGAATTAGCAACAAAATTAGCAATTTTATTTAATCAACGTCGCAGTGGTCATAATTTTTCTGGTCGTCCCAGTCGCCGTTACCCTCCCATGTTTGAAACCCATCCTTATTTGATGCGTGATGAGGGAGAACGTAGGTCTGCTGTGATGATTGTTCAACCACCAGCACTACCTAGAGAATCCAACTTTTCTGAAGCTTCGGCTCGTAAACATTTAGTTGGTTATAGAGCCAAGAAAGGAAATCCAGATATACCTGAATGGTATCGAAACTCTCAATTGACTTGGGAAAGTATCAGAGTTGAAGGCTGGGTAGATAAATTTAATTCATTTCTCAAAGAGAATCCTAGTCTTCAACAAAAATACTACACAGAATTTGAACAGAATGAGGTTGAAATTGCCCAAAATCTCAGCCATATTGCCAATGCAAGTAAAGGTTTCATTGCCTATATCTATGCTGATGGTAATAACATGGGTGGCTATATTCAGAAAAAAATTAAAACGCCACAGGATTATAAAGATTTTAGTAGAGATGTAGAATTAGCGACAGAATACGCTGTTTACCAAGCATTGGCAGAGCATCTACATCCTCACAAATTGCATAATCTCAATGATGAAGAATCCTATCCCCTCGATAATGGTGATTTAGTTCATCCTTTTGAAATTATTACCATTGGTGGTGATGACATTATTCTGATTGTACCTGCTAATAAAGCCTTGCAAATCGCTAAAATCATAGGCGAAAGATTTGAAAAAATCCTGCTCAAACAAATGCCATTATTTCAACAGGAGACAGCAGAAAAGGAATTGAAATGTATTGTCGGTGATTATCAAATAAAACAACCCCATAAACCAGTAAATTTAAAAAAATGCCATCGCTACAAACCAACTGATGCTGAACCTTCTCAATGTCAACTCAGCACCTCTATTGGCGTACTCATTACGTCATATAACACCCCCATCTATTACGCCAAAGACCTCATGGAACAGTTACTAAAATCAGCTAAAGACCGGGCAAAAAAATTAAAGAAAGCTGGATATTGTGGTGGGACAGTTGATTTTTTAACTATGAAATCAGTAACTATGATTTCATCCAACATTAAAGAGTTTCGTGAAGAGGGCTTGACAAAAAACCTCAGATCAAAGTTAAAGCTTTATGCTGCTCCTTACACATTATATGAATTAGGTGGCTTAATCAATGCAATAGAAGCTTTGAAAACTGCCAAATTTCCTAAATCGCAACTTTACCAAATTCGGACTTTGCTAGAACGAGGTAAACACACTGCTATTCTCAACTACCGCTATTTTCGAGTGCGACTTAAACAAGGAAAACAAGAATTAAAAGAACAGTTTGAAGAAGCTTGGTGTCAGCCAAAAGACGAAAATAATGGAGGTAATTTAGCCCCGTGGATGTATGACGACGGAAAGCTTGACCCTAAAAATCTAGAAGATCCATTCTACGAAACAATTTGGCGAGAAATAATAGATTTGTATGATTTTGTGGCTTCCTCCGATGAGGATAATGATGCTATTGATACTCATTTGTTGACAACGGAGGCTGAGTTGTGATTAATCTGCGACAATTATCCAACCCCATCACTTCATACGAAATTACAGCTGTAATTGACACAGCTTTATGCATTGGTGCAGGTGGTTCTTCTGGTTCACTTGCAGATAAACCAATTGTCCGTAACTCAGAAGGAAACCTGTTAATTCCTGCTTCTCAACTCAAAGGACGCTTACGCCATGAATGCGAAAAAATTGCTAGAGGTTTGAATTGGGCAATTTGTGATTCTCCCAACCCACAAACTATGTGTCCTCAAAGAGCAGGTTTAACTAGTAACTTTGAGCGTACAGAATATGAGATATCCGGTTATGAAGACCAGCATCATTGTCTGATTTGTCAAATATTTGGGAATCCAGTTTTGCCATCACGAGTGATATTTGATGACTTAATTTGCACAGAAGATCCAGATAATTTACCTGAAGTTCTGCGTCCAGGTGTCACAATTAATCGCCGTCGCCGCACTGCTGAAGAACAAAAACTCTACTTTCTAGAAACATCTCCAGCTAATGCACAACTCAGGTTTACAGGACATATTCATTTATCTGGTGCGCCAGTCTATACAGGCGCGTTAATTTTAGCTGGACTGCGACATATTCATGCTTTGGGTGGTAGTAAATCAGCGGGTTTGGGTTGGTTACATTGGGAATTTCCTAACCTACCATTAGAACAAGCAGCCTGGGATTTTTTGGCAAAAGGAGGTGTGCAATGAAACGGATTAATTTAGAAATTAAAGCATTATCTCCTTTAGCAATTGGGCGACAGAAACCAGGAGGCTCAGTTAGTGAAGCAGACAGTTATATTCCTGGTTCTGTAATTCGGGGAGCGATCGCTGCTCAAATCCTGAGACGTGCTAATGCATCTATTACTGACGGAGACGATTTCCACGCACTATTTTTAGGTGAAAATCCGGCAATTTTTCAAAATGCCTATCCTGCAAATATTAAAGTTAAGTCAGATGTTAAAGTTATACCTGCTACCGCATTAAGTTCTAAAAATAAGTCAGGTTTTAGATCAAAACCAAACGATCCTAAACATAATGGTGTGTTTGATACTTTGATTGACCGATTCTGTGCTGAAGGTTATGGTCATCTTTACGATCCAAATTGCCCTGTAGATGGTGGTAGAGTTGATACATTCACTGGCTTTTACCAAATTCAGAACAAATATTACAGCAATTCGGCAAATACTCGTTTGTTAACGCGAGTTGGGATTAATCGACGCAGAGCAACTTCAGAAGAACAAGTTCTTTATAGCATTGAAGTTTTAAATGAATCTCAAGATAAGCGAGAAAAACCTATCATATATACAGCGAGTATTTTCGTATCAGATGAATTAGCACAATCTCTACAAAATTTCATTGATTCTCACCAAGAAGACCTACGTTTAGGCGGTTCAACTTCACGGGGATTAGGAAGAGTCAAAATCAAAGCACAGTCACCTTTAGAAATCAAACCAAGAGTTACTAACCAAATAAAACTGTTTAATGAAAAATTACGCCAACGTTGGGATGAATGGAAAAATATCTTTGACAATCCCATAGAAGATTTGCCAAAAAATCGCACCTATTTTACCCTTGATTTACAAGCCGATGCTATATTAACTGAAAGCTGGCGACATACAACTGTAATTTCAGAAAAAATGCTCCAGCAATTCACAGGTGTTAGTGATTCTTCCCTGCAACTTCACGCCGCTTATAGCAGCTATGACTATCGTTCTGGCTGGAATTCTGCTTGGGGATTAATGAAAGATGTCGAGTTGATTACGAATCAGGGATCTGTATATTTATTTAGTACGGCTGAAGAAAAATTATGGATAAAAGCTTTGGAGGATTTAGAAGTAAAAGGAGTAGGCGATCGCACTTCTGAAGGCTTCGGACAAGTACAAATTTGTAATGAGTTTCATCTAGTATTGAGAGAAAATGCTGTATGAGTAACCTATTAGAACAACAGAAACAACTTAAGATTCAAAAGGGCATCCGTCAGGCTGAAGATATGTTAGTAACTTGGATTCAGGATGCTTTAGATGACAAAAAATCTTATGGTGAGTTAGAAGAATCACAGTTTCGCAATTTACTCAGAGTTTCTGACACAACTGAAAGTACAGAAGTAATCAAAAATTTCTTACGCTATCAAGTTGGGCGTGATAAAAAATGGGGTAGAGGTAAAGATTCATTGGCGGAAAAAATTATTACAGATATTAATACTAGGATCAAAGACCGAGCTAAAAAAATTGCAGAAGTTGCAAAAACAGATGATGTTAACGCAATTTTGCTAGAACTGACTCGGCTTTATTTAGGATATGGCGCACGTTATTTAACGTACAAGCTTAAAGGTGAAAATCAAGCTTAAATATTGAAGTGTGAGGTTTTAAACTATGGCTCGTTTAGTAATTTCTACGGTTGGAACAAGTTTATTAACTAATCAAATTGATAGAGAATTTGAAGAAAGTTGGTATATGAGTCTACGTGATACTGCAAATTGCAGTTTAGAAGAAATTGTCAAGTATCATGAAGATGTAAAAGAAATAATACAAACCTTGAAAGAAAGAGCAGAAGAAAAACTGAATGGCGATATTGATGAATTTCGAGAAGCCAGTGCGGAACTAAACGGTATTTATGGACTATATGAAGAAGAAATAGAGCGAGGTAAGCCGGATACTCACTTACTCGTTACTACTGATACTGCACAAGGTTTAACTACGGCTGAACTTGTCGAAAGATTCTTAAAAAATCAGGGTTTAACTAATACAAGTACTTACTATACCCCTGGTTTTTCGCTGAATGAAAGTGCTACTTTTGCTGAAGGAATAGCAAATTTATTTTCTTACATTAAAGATGTAATTCTTTCATGTAAACAGAAGCAGTATACAGTCTGTTTTAATTTAGTAGGTAGTTTTAAAGCTATTCAAGGATATTTCAATACAATAGGTATGTTTTATGCTGATGAAATAATTTATGTATTTGAGGGTTATAAAGAAATTATTAAAATTCCCAAATTACCTGTACAGGTTGATAAATCAATTATTGAACCCTATAAAGTTCAGCTAGCAATGATGGATGTTGGAGATGTTCCTAAATCTTGGTCAGAAGCACAGAAAGTTCCAAGAGACTGGGTTTTAGTAGACGGTCAAGAAATGACATTATCAACCTGGGGAAAACTACTGTGGAGTCAATGTAAAGATTTCTTTTTATCAGAAGATAAACCTTTAGATTTTCCTCATATAAATTATGAGGAAAATAATCGAAGTTTTATAGATGATTACAAAAATGATAGAAATAAAAAAGCGGAAGACAGAATAAATTTACAAACAACACTAGCTAGATGTGCTTGTTTGATGCTCAAGAATACAGACGGGATTAGTGCATTAAGAACAGATGGAATTATTAGATTACGTAGATATGAAGGCAAACATAAAGCAATTGATCACTTTGATTTACCAAAAGCTCGTCGTGTAAGTTGTATTGCCAAAAATGGCAATTTATATCTCCGCCATTATGGAGAACATGATTATGTCAACAATAACCCCTAATTATATTATGTTCGACACTTTCAAAAATCGCTTAGAAATTACGGGTACAATCACCACAATTACAGCACTACGCATTAGCGCAGGTCGTTCAAGTGAACCAATTGGCTCAGATTTACCTGTAATTAAAGATAGTTTGGGTAATCCATTAATACCAGGTTCTAGCTTTAAAGGAGCAATGCGATCGCGCCTCGAAAGTTTCCTCAGAGGTATCAATCCAAATTTGGCTGCAAATCCAGCCATTGAGGATGAATGGTCAATTACATCTCAGGAAATGAAGCAGTTAAAAATAGATTACGATAATGACCTGGCACTAACTGAAAAAATTATCAGTCAAACTGACTTAATTTCTCTTCTATTTGGTTCACCCTGGATCGCCTCCAAATTTCAAGTCAGAGATTTAACCGTAATCCCTGACACCTGGTTTGGACAATACCAAGAAAGAGACGGTGTAGGCATTGATAGAGACACCGAAACAGCCGCAGAAGGAAAACTCTACGACTTCCAAGTAGTTCCAGCGGCGACACAGTTTGAGTTTAAAGCTGTGGTGGAGAATGCAGAACCTTGGGAACTGGGACTGTTGATGATTGGCTTACACCAATTTGAAACTGAACAAATACCTCTGGGTGGAGGGCGATCGCGTGGCTTGGGTGTCGTTAAACTAGAAATTGAGAAAATGCGCTGGTTTAATGTCAACAACGACCCAGAAAAATTACTCACATACCTCCAAGAATTGGTAAATAGCAATCCAGGTGAGAAACTACCAAGCTATCAAGATGTTAAAGAGTTAAGTTTAAAGCAAGATTGGACGAACTCGCTGATCGATCATTTAAGAGAAAATAAAGCTAAGACTCATACAACCGAAGCAACACAAAATTCTTGAGGAGGTTAATATGGCTTTCAGCAGTTTCAAAACTATCGGTGAAGTTCTCAAAGCGTTCCAAGTGACTTACACCGAAGCTAATTTTATCAGTGAACTTGCTTTTACTGTTTCTGATTATTTCCGTGAAGATTTAGAACTAATGATGCGGGATGCAGTTGTTGATAACTCAGAGTTTGCGATCTGCGAAAATCTCATTTATCCCGTTATCAAAGAAGTTTGGAAAATCTATCGTCATAATTTTATTTTATGGAGTCATCAATCATTGAATTATGATGAAAAATTATCTGGCTTTCCTGAATATATCTTAGCTAAACGCTCTCCTTTAGGAAAAGTTGTCTTTGACAAGCCATATTTCATTTTAGTAGAAGCAAAGCAAGATAACTTTGAAACAGGTTGGGCGCAATGTTTAGCAGAGATGATTGCAGCACAAAGATTAAATGGAGAATATCAAATATTAATTTTTGGTATTGTTTCTAATGGCGATCGCTGGCAATTTGGCAAGCTAGAAGCAGAAATATTTACCAGAAATAGCACTTACTATACCATTCAAGAAATCGATAAATTATTTGCTGCTGTAAATTTTATCTTTCAAAAATGTGAATTACAACTGAATAATTTAGTTGCAGCTTAAACAGATTCCCTGAAATAAATACATCCATGCACAAACGACTTGTAAACCATTGCACTATTGATTTAAGCATCATACCAGATGGACCAATTCTGATTAAATCGGGACGTGAAGGCGCAGATCCCACAAATCCTGATATGGAATTTGTCAGAACTTTTCATCGGGATGGTTGGTCAATTTATTTACCTGGAAGCAGCTTAAAAGGTGCGATTCGCGCCCATGCTGAAAGAATTGTCCGCACTGTTGGCGGCGATAATAATACCAAAAAACTCTGGGCTAGTGACCCGATGAAAGGTGATTACTTGGAGAAAAATTTAGAAAGTCATAAAATTTATCAACAATCTTCATTTACTGACCAAATTTTTGGTAATACCTCAATTGCAAGTCGCATTCGCATTGAAGATGCACATCCAGTTAATCTGACAGAATTGAAATTAGAAGAACGTAACGGTGTCGCCATTGACCGAGTATTTGGTTCTGTTGCGGTTGGCCCTTTCAATTATCAAGTTTGCACTGCGGGAAAATTTAGTACTAAAATCCACCTCAAAAATTTTACATTGGCGCAACTTGGTCTAATTGGTTTGGTACTGCGTGATTTAAATGATGGCTGGTTTGGTTTAGGTTTTGCAAAATCACGCGGTTTAGGTACTGTTCGAGTTGAATACAATCAGGCGGTTGTGCAGTATCCAGGGTGCCAACTCGAAACAGGAAAAATTCGTCAATTAGGAAATTCAGGAGAATGGAATTCAAGCGATTTACTTGGTGCAGGAGAGTTTTTAACAGGCGATGAAGCCAAAAAATACGGCTTTCCTAAACCAGATAAACAAGATTCTGAAGGTCTTGCAGAGTCAATGGAATTAGGGTTTGGTGTACAGCTTAAATGGGGAAATAACACTAATTCTGGCGTAAAAGATTTGTTTATACGTGCTGTTGAAGTTTGGGGTGAGGTCTTAAAAGCATGACACAAGAATTTATATCTGGCTATGTATATCATAAGCAATTAGTACCAACTGAGAAACTGGCTACTTTAATTAATGACCTGTCTAACTCCCAAAGTTATTATTTTTTACGTTACTCTCATGCTGTGAGTGGGATTTGTCGGGAATTCCCTTCTCAAAGAATAGAAATTGAAGGACAGCTATTTAATTCTATCTATGAAATTAGATGGAAAAAATACAAGTCAGGATATGAAGTTTTAATCCTCAGTAAAGAAGAATTTCAATTAGTAGGTTTTGACAAATTAACGGGTGATTGGAAAATTAGCGATCGCAATGCTTATTGGCATAACCCAGAAGAAACAAGATTTCCTAAAGGTTTCACTTTTAAAGGTGACAATAATCAACCTATAAAACCCGAAATTATATCAATAAAACAAAGATATTTCCAAGATTCTGCTACTGCAACTATTCATTTTGTCGCTTTAACGGTTAACTCAAATGACCAACACACCAAAACCTAAATTACGAAAACCATTACCTTCTCAGCCTCCATCTGGTGATGATTCTGTGGTAAACATACAAAAACCATATAAATTTGTTTCTTTTCCACAAGAACGCCCCCGCTTAGAACATCCTGCTGGACACGATAAATTTGATACAAATCGCCTGCATGGAACTTTGTTTTTAACACTTAAAGTGCAAACATCACTTCATGTTTCTACTGGTATTGTTGTTCCTGGTAACGATATTGCAACTCGCGTACCTTTAATTAAAACAATGGTACAAGGGCTTGATAAGCATCTTCTCATTCAAGGGAGTTCTCTTAAAGGTTGCGTTCGTTCAGTATATGAAGCGATTACAAATAGTACCCTTGCAGTAGTCACCTCAAGATATCGGGATAAAATACCAAGCGAAAGATTACCATGTCGAAATAAGCAACAATTATGTCCCGCTAGTCAAGTATTTGGCGCTTTAGATTGGCAGGGATTAATTGAGTTTAATGATGTTAAGTGCGAAAATATAGGTTTTAATACGGGATTTATGCCTTCGTTATATCGTCCCCGTCCTGAACCTGGCAGTGCATATTTTAACGCAAGGGGAAAAGTTGCCGGACGTAAATTTTATTATCATACAATTCGCGCCATTGAGAAAGGTCAAAATCAGGGAATTGCTGTTCAACAAGCTGCAAAAGAATACACTTTTACCACTCAATTACAGTTTAAAAACCTGAAACCTGAAGAATTAGGGACACTGTTTGTTGTGCTGGGACAAGATTCTAACTACCCCATAGCTTTAAAAGTGGGCGGTGGTAAACCGATTGGGATGGGAACCATGACTGTAGAAGTCACCCAAGCGAGGATATTGCAAAACTTTGAAGATTTGCGATCGCACTACTCCACTTACACCCCCGATAACAATCATCTTCTCACAGGAGAGGCATTACAAACATTTATCGCCACCCAAATTAAAACAGCACATTCCCGACTCATTCAACTTCCCCAACTCCAGCAACTCGCTGAAGTTCTACGCTACCCAACCGACCGCGAACCACCAGAAGGAATGTATTAATGTTGACTACAGAATCTTTAACAGAAGTGGAATCTCAACTTGCTCACAATTTAGCGATAACTTTGGTTAAAGAAGATACAGATGTTAATGAAGTAGGAAAAGTTATTGCATATCTGCGTAGCATTGTAGATCAACCAGACGCAGGACGGCGATTTTTTACCTATCTTAAAACCTTAGTTACTAATGGTAGGCAAATTGGACACAGCGGCCGAACCACAGACTACTATCGCAGTATCGAACGTGCATGTAATCAATATCTGCAAAACGAACAAAAAAATGTCCAGACGATATTAAAAATTTTAGGTTGGGCAATGCGTTTAATGCGCTATTACAAAGTTAGTCCAATTGAGGAAATGTCTATTTTTCAAAGTACAGAATTTGAACAAATTTCTGAACGTCAAGCAGAAATTGCGATCGTTTTTCAATCACAAAAGTTTGAAATTGACCAAGTTTTAGACGCTACTGTGCTGGCTGTTAAGGGTAATAAAGTAACTTATGAGATGCTGGGAACTATTAAGCTGACCGAGAGAGAACCGAAAAAAGCAGCTTCTTTGAAAGAAGGACAGTTAGTAAAAGTAAAAATTACCGTACTTAAGGAAGATGGAAGCATTAAAAGTGTGAAATTTATTGATTAATGATGAATTTTTACCTCTAACTTCGCCTTAAGTCTAATACCATATAGAGTAAGGCTATCTTAGCCAGTAGTATCTCTAGGAACAAAACATGAATCAGCAAATAACCACATACTTGGGTGAATCTCCGCCTCTCTTGCCATGTAGCTCGACTGAATCAACTTTTCAACTAACAAACAGTAGGACTGAATCAACTTTTCAACCAGCAAACAGAACGAAGTATTTAATAAGTAGGAAATTAGAACACATGGCAACAGAAGTAGAGTATACAGAAGAGTTCGAGCAGTGGTACTTAACGCTTGACGAAGCAGTACAAGACTCTATTGATTTTGTAGTAGAGTTGCTTGAAGAAAAGGGTGTGAATCTTCGCTTTCGTTATAGCTCAGATATCAAGGGTTCTCGTCATGGAAATATGCGAGAACTTCGAGTACAACACAAGGGAGAAGCGTATCGGATATTGTATTGCTTCGATCCTCGTAGAATTGCGGTACTACTTTTAGGAGGTAACAAAAAAGGTAACGATCGCTGGTATGAGGAGAATGTACCAAAAGCCGATAAACTCTACGACGAATTGCTAAAAGAGCTAGAGGATGAAGGATTGATATGAAGACAAAGCCTTTTAGTGAATTGCGAAACCGGATGTCACCTGAGCGAAGAGAAAGAAATAAAACTCGCGCTCAAATCGCGCTACTTCATCTTACCCTAATGGAACTGCAAGAATCATTGGGGCTGACACAGGATGATTTGGAAAAAAAACTTACTGATGTTGAGTCTACGGTTTCGGAGTTGGAGAACCAAGAGGACATTCAAGTTTCCACCCTCTCGCGCTATATCAAGGCTCTTGGTGGAAATCTAAAAATAGTAGCTGATTTCCCCCAAAAGGAAATTGTTCTTGCTCAATTTGAGTAAAGATTAGTTATTCTTGAAAATTCTTCAACAATAGCTTGACTGATTAAAAATGTCAAGCTATTGTTTTAATAACTAGAGGAATTGTGTTTTCCCCGCAAGGGGATTGAAACACTCCTCTAGTATGGTGATTGAACAGTTGTTTCAGTTCTCACCACTTCCCCGCAAGGGGACTAAAACTAACCAAATACATTGTATTAGGAAACTGCTTTCTACCCAGCAGTTAGCCTTGTTTTTTGGAGCGATCGCTTTTAGATTTTAAAAACAAACGATTAAATCTGACCTACAGCAACCTTATGCTTGCTTTCTTTGCTTATCCTCTGTGATTTGTTATTATTTTCTGTTTACAACCTATCCGCGATCGCTATACATACAGTAGATTTCGTTTCCCCCATCAAAGCGATGTCTACGACAGGCTACGGCTAGGCATTTAGCCAAAACTCACAAGCATATTAGAGAATCTCACATTTAGCAAAAACATTTCTTAAAAAATCCGAAAAACACCAACTCTAGCGTGTAGATTAGTCTCGAAGAGTTTTTACAGGAGTTTTATCTTAATTCCGCAATCAAACTGGATGCTTATCCTACAATTTTTATTAAACTGTTACAAATCACAAGTGCTATGTAGTTACAAAATTTGAGATGGACTTGTGAAAATAAACTTAATAATTATTTGTAAGAATTATCCAAAAGATAACTTAATAAAAAAATAAACATTTCTGAGACTGCATAAATTTATACTAGACAGCAGAAGAGTAAAAATATTTGGTACAAAAAGCGAGTGAAGCTATGACACTAGGCTTTTCTCTACACAAACTAGAAAATGGCTCTAATTATTTGAGTTCCTCAGATATCAAAAGTTTTTGTCAACTTGAGTCTGAGCAATTAATCAGTCAAGAGCCAATTTTTTTCGCTCGTATTGTCTATCATGATTGCTTGCTAAAAATTCATCAGGAAGTGGTAAATTATCGTCAAAACCAAACTCCTTTTCCTCAAAAAAGTTTATCTTATTTGCGATCGGAAGTATGGCTGAAAGACTTTCCGCCTGTTTTTACTTTAAAAAAGTTTCAACTTAAAGACTTTTCATCCATTTGTTATATTTGCCCGATAGGCTATAGAAATCAAAAACCTGAATACATCCAAATCATTACTGATGAAGCTATTTCAGAGAGTTTGCAATTATACATAACACGTTCTGCGATGCTCTTGGGTAAGTATGTAGATATTTACTTAGACTATGGAAGACAAAAAACTGAAATTCAATTACTGGAAGATATTTTGCATCGAATAGGTCATCAATTGCGTAATTCTTTAGGACTGATCGGACTGTATGCACATAATTTATGCTTGGGATTAAAAAACAATCCTTGGCAAGAACAAGCAACAATTATCAGCGAAAGCATCCAAGATTTAGATACTAATTTAAACGAACTTATTGATTGCGGTCAAAGTGTAAAATTAAGGGTCACACTTGAAGATTTAAGAAGTTTAGTTGTTGAAAGTGTCAAAAATTTACAACCTTTAATTAATGAAAAGAAACTTAAAATAAACATTCCCGATACATCTACAATTCTGAAAATAGACCGACTACAAATGAAGCAAGTATTTGACAATATACTGAGTAATGCTGTTCATTTTAGTCCGAATTCAGGAACTATTACATGTAGCTGGCAGATTTTTCAAGAAGAAGTTTTAATTAAAATTTCTGACCAGGGTCCAGGACTATCTCCAGAAGATCTGCAAAAAATATTTACGCCGTTTTATTCCCGTCGTCGAGGAGGTACAGGACTGGGTTTAACCATTGCTAAAAAAATTATCTTGGATCATCAAGGAAGTATTTGGGCACAAGTTTTATCGGAACATGGGGCACAATTTTCGGTAATTTTGCCAAGGCCAAGAAGTGGATAAATAATTTGTAATTAATAATTAAAAACAATGATTAACAATCAAAAGCTTTCAGTTTTGCTTGTCGATGATGAAGAACGTTTTCGCCAAGGGTTACGTACCCTGCTCAATTTTTATAATATTAATTCTGCATTACCTGTAGAAGTTGTGGGTGATGCAGATTGTGTAGAGCAAGTTTTAAAATTCACTAACCACAAGAGTCCAGATTTAATTTTGTTGGATATGCAATTAACAGGGTGTGATGGAATTGCAGTTCTGGCACGTCTGAAGGAAACTGGGTTTTCCGGTAAGGTTTTAGTATTATCTGCTCATCAAGAAGATGACTGGATTTTTCGAGCAATGCAGGGAGGAGCGGCTGGTTATGTGTTTAAAAATCGTTTGGCGACTCAATTGTGTGAAGCTATTAATACTGTGACTAGATCTGAAATTTATTTACCTTCAGAAGTTGCAAGTCGATTTTTTCGGTTTTTTCAAGCTTACTCAGATTCTTGTGTGAGAGCATGTCATCAAGTACATTTAACAGAAAGAGAGCAAGAAGTTTTATACTGGTTAACTCAAGGTGCTTCTAATGAAGAAATCGCTAAGCATTTATATGTGACGGTTGCTACTGTTAAGGCGCATCTCACCAGTATTTTTGAAAAATTGAAGGTTACTAGCCGTACTCAAGCTATTGTGACTGCACTCAAGTTAGGATTAGTTAAAGCTTGAGCGCAACGGAAGTAATTGGTGCAATTTACGAAACTCTTTCTCTATGCCTTCATTTGAATCTTTTTATCAAGAATACCCCTGTTCGTATAATTCTCCCTTAAATTGCGATCGCCCTTTCCAAACGGCACAGCAAATTAAGGGTGCTAAGTTTTGCTTGGAATGTGGCTTTCCAGCAACTTTACCGCAGGAGGCTGAGATTAAAGGAAGTCAGGGTACTTATCAAATAGGTAGTTTTTCCGGTGTCCGGGGTTTAGGCCGTTTATACTCAGGTATTCAACTCAAGGATAAACAGCCTGTAATCATCAAAGAATACCTGCTACCCAATCGTTGTTTTAATGAAAACGAAACTCTCAAACGCAAAGAAAGTTTTAAAAGAGTAGGTGGGGTAAGTTTAGCCGATAGTCGAATTCAAAACTTTCGACTTGTGGAAACTAAAGAAGCGATCGCTGATGATAAAGGAGAACGCTGCTATCTAATTGCTAAAGGAATAGACTCATCCCAAACTTTAAGTCAATATATCATTGAAAACGGAGCAATGACACCTCCTCAAGTGCGGGAAGTTCTCAATCAAGCACTACAAACTCTGCAATTTCTCCACACCCAAAAGCTGCGTTTTCCTTCCAACCAAATACAACTCGGTTTAACTCACGGCAACATCAATTTAGATAGTACTTTAATTAAAGTCGAAAGCCGGCAAAAATTTTCTATATATTTTTGTGATTTAGCTATCTGGGAAAACTTATTTATTCCACCTGTTATTGCTCAACCAACCCCCGCCAGACCAGAACAAGATTTACACTCTTTAGGAATGGTAGCCTTTTATTTATGGGTAGGAAGAACAACTAATTTATCTTCTAACCAGCCTTTAGATCCTAGAGATAATCAACAATGGCCAGATACAGATAACCATTTAAAACAATTTATTTATCGTTTAATTGGATTGGAAACTACTTTTGAAAGTGCAGAGGTGGCTCGGCAAGGACTATTGCAACTTCCCAAAGAAGATAGTGCTAATAGTTCAGTGCGTTCCTCTACTTCTGAAATAATTGAAAAGCGTTTGCCAATGCCCTTAATTTTACTACTAGCACTGTTGGGTTTATTACTAGTAGGTGGGGGAATTTGGTATTTTCTTTTGCGGAATAAAGCAGATCCGGTTAATAAATATATAGAATGGTCTAGACTTGTACGGAATTTTTCGGAAGTTCCTAATGTTCCTTCAGGACAATTTATTTATACAGGAGAAAAAGATAGTTCATGGAGTTATATTTTAACGCAACCAGTAGACAACAGTCGTTTAGGAGACTTATTAGCTAAACCCAAGGCAGATGCAACAGCAGCATATAATTATCAATCAGTTTTATCAGCAGATCTAAATAATCCGATTAAAAGTACAGAAGAAGTACAAACAGGTAAAAAAGACTTTGCAATTACTACTTTGGGAAATAACATTACAAGTAAACTGACAAAGGAACGAGTTGCTTATGATGGGTTAATTGTTTTTGTCGCATTTAATAAGAGAGACTCAAATTTGGCTAATGCTCTGGGAGGGCAAATTAGTCTTGAGCAATTGCGTCAAATTTATACAGGTAAAATTACTAAATGGCAACAAATTAATTCCAAACTGCCAAATTCTCTGGAAATCAAACCTTTTGCTCCCACCGAACCGGAAGCGATCGCTAAATTTCAAGAACTAGTTTTGAAAAATGACCCCCAGGACAAAGCTTTATTTGCAGCGAAAGTTACTAAACTGGATACCACAAAAACCCAGAACCAGATACGTAGCGAGATTCTAGAGGGACGAGCCACTGGGATTATCAGTTTTGGGATTATCAGTAAAACTTGGAAACAGTGTACTGGTTATCCCCTAGCGATCGCCAATGGTGACAAGCCAGCTAGCCAACCTTTGTTTCAAAGACGCGATCGCCGCTCAATTAATCCTTCAGATGACTTGTGTCAGCATGATGATTATTATGTTGATGTTACTACTTTCCAAAGCTACCCCTTGGGATATCCTGTTTTTGTAGTGTACCCTCAAGACAGCAACCGCCTGCCTGGTGGTTCTACATTTGCCCAGATGCTAACTACTCGTCAGGGTCAGTGTTTACTTAGTAAAGTAGGTCTTGTAGCTTTACAACCTATGCCTGATGATATAAATTCCTATGCCTGCAAATCGGTGCCCTAATCCTAGTTGCGAATATTTTAACCGCGCCCTGCCTAACAATGCTAAGGTTTGTCCCTGGTGTTCGACTCCCATAGGTAATGTAGTTGCTCCTACATCACAACCACCTATTCAGCCACAGCCCAGTCAACAACCACCTATTCAACAACCACCTATTCAACAACCGCCTAATCAGTATCAGCGCCCGGTAACAGACCAACCTAATTACCAAGTTCCTCAACAAGCCCCAGTAGATTATTCAACAGTCTATCAGCCACGGGTTCCTTATCCACAAACACCTCCTGTTTATACCCCCCCGCCTCAAAGAGCGCCAGTCTTAAAGCTCATTCATAGCAGCGGTAGAGAATTTCACCTCGTTGGGGAAGGAGGTTATATTGGGCGTCGCAGTCAAAGTCCAGGAATCGCACCGCCAGAAATTGACTTGACTGGTATTCCCAATGAGGGAATAGTCTCTCGTCGTCATGCGCGAGTCGATTGGGACTGGTCGCAAAATGCATTTATGATTGTTGACATGAGTACAAATGGTATTTATTTAAACAACAATTCTCTAACTCCTGGGATGCAATATCGACTCCTAAATGGTGATGCGTTGAGATTTGGTCAGGATAATCTAGTTAATTTTACTGTATATGTAATGTAACATAAAATTTTATTGCAGCTATTTTCAGGTAAATAGACCACGCGGTAGGGGCACAGCAATGCTCATTGGTGTCAACTTAACGTGAAACCTTTGTCAAGACGTGATATTGAGTTCATTCACTTAGCGTTACCCCACCCCGGTTTTGTCTAAAGCCAAAACCGCCCCTCCCCTTGGTAAGGGGAGGGGTTGGGGGTGGGGTATAACGTTTGTGGGACAAAGGTTTGAGCTTAAGTTGACACCAATGAGCAATGCTGTGCCCCGACAAATGTAAAAATAATTTGGGATAATTTATTTTTTGGAAGTCCCCTAGAAGAACACACCCAGGTACGTGATGTCCTAATTTCTGGCGGCGATCCGCTGCTGATGTCTGATGAACCTTTAGACAACTTACTGCGCCGATTGCGTGCGATTCCCCATATTGAATTTATCCGCATTGGTTCCCGCGTACCGAGTTTTTTACCGCAACGCATTACACCAGAATTAGTTGCTTTGCTGCGTAAACATCGTGTCTGGCTGTCCTTGCACTTTTGTCATGTACGGGAACTTACCCCTGAAGTAGCACAAGCTTGCGATCGCCTAGCTGATGGTGGTATTCCTCTAGGCAGTCAAACTGTGCTACTAAAAGGCGTCAATGATTCACAAGAGGCGCTGAAGAATCTGTTTCACGGTCTTCTCAAACTGCGAGTGCGACCTTATTACCTTTATCAATGCGACCCAGTTGTTGGCACTGCACATCTGCGAACGAGTGTGCAAACTGGGATTGATTTAATCTCTAAATTGCGCGGTCATACCACTGGGTATGCTGTCCCAACTTATGTGATTGACGCCCCCGGTGGTGGTGGTAAAGTGCCAATTCAAGCTGAAACTCTACTTGCTTATGAGAATGGCACAGCTACAGTCCGAAATTGGGCAGGCAAAACCTACACTTATGTAGATTCAGTAGATTAGACTGATTAAATTTTGGATTTTAGATTTTAGATTTTGGATTAAAAGATTCAAAATCTAAACTCTTAATATGCATTACAGCTAACAGCGAAAGCTCGAACAGTGGGAGTTATGGGGTGATGAGTTTATTTATTGGTCTTTGTTATGACTTGAAGTCAGACTACTTGAAGTCTGGTTTTAGTGCTGAAGAAGTGATGGAATTTGACGATGAAGAAACTATCATTGGGCTAGAAAAAGCTCTATTTGAGTTAGGCCATCAAGTTGAACGTATTGGCAATGGCAGAGAACTTGCTCTGAGGTTAGCAAAAGGCGATCGCTGGAATCTGGTTTTTAATATTGCTGAGGGTTTGAAAGGTCGTTCTCGTGAAGCACAAGTTCCAGCAGTGTGTGAATTATTCGCTCAACCTTACACTTTTTCCGACCCCCTCACCTGCGCCCTCACCTTAGATAAGGCACTGGCTAAAAGGATAATACGCGATCGCGGTTTACCCACAGCTCCCTTTGAAGTAGTCAATTCCACCGCCCAAGCACAAGCCGTATCCCTACCTTTGCCATTGTTCCTCAAACCTGTAGCGGAGGGGAGTTCCAAGGGAGTAACTGGGCGTTCCTTTGTTAAAGAACGCCAGGAGCTAGTGACGACGTACCAATTATTACATCAACAATTCCAGCAATCCGTACTGGTGGAAACCTTTCTTCCCGGTCGAGAATTAACAGTCGGTATTATTGGCAATGGCAGCAATTCGCGGGTAGTAGGTGTTATGGAAGTAATTTTTACAGACAAAGCAGAAACTTCTGCTTACACCACCCTCAACAAAGATGAATATTTAGAACGGGTATCTTATCGTTTGCTCATCGATCCCGAACCACTGGCAGCACAAGCAAGACAGCTAGCGTTGGATGCTTACTATACTCTTGATTGCCGTGACGCTGCCCGCGTCGATCTGCGCTGCGATGCTAATGGTGTGTTGCAGTTTCTGGAGATTAACCCATTACCAGGACTTCACCATATCCGCTCAGACTTACCAATTATGGGACGTTTGGCTGATGTGGCATACACAGAGATCGTTGCCACAATAGTCGATTCTGCTTGGGAAAGGTACGAATGTTATTTTAGCTAAAATAATTTGACCATAACTATAGCGGTTCCCATTCAGATGCGGTACAACACTATATCCCAAGGCGTAGGGGCACGGCAGTGCCCAGTGGTGTCAACTTAAGCTCAAATGCTTATCCCACAGGCGTTTTACCCCCCTTAGTCCCCCCGATATATTGGGGGGAAAAAGAAATGCAGTTCCCTCCCCTTTATAAGGGGAGGGTTAGGGTGGGGTAACACGTTGAGGGTCAGTGAGTGAACTCAATATCACGTCTTCATAAGGGTTTCACGTTAAGTTGACACCAATGGGCAGTGCCGTGCCCCTACAAGAGTACCTCAGTAGGTCGGGAAACGCTATAACGCAAGTTTCAAATGCTAAAGTTCTTAGTTTTTAGGCTGTTCAACTGAGCTCGATCTCAGAAGTCAAAAAATAAAAACGCCCGACTAAAAGCACTGTTCCGAGTGCAGCAGGAAAACCCCAAACAATAGATTGTAAATATGTTTTAGCTAATAATACGTTGCTTTTTTCTTGACCAATCAGCATCAAAATTAAATCAAAGTGCCAAATGATAAACATTACAGGGAAGCAAGCGATCGCAGCTAACCAAATTCCCTGACTGGTAGCACAGCTAACTCGATCTATTTTTCCTGCACCAAAAGCATTAGCAACAGTTGCACCTACTGTTGAGAGAGTAGAACGACAAATAGAGGCTAGAGTAGAAAAGGTGACAGCACCTAAAGCACCAGCCGCTAAAGCTTGAGTATTAAGTAAGCCCATCATCACCCCATCCAATAAAGGAATTCCCGCTTCTAAGATTTGAGCAATTACTAAAGGAACTGCTAATTGTAAGCAGGCTTGGATTTCTAATATGAACTCTGATTTAAGTTCTTTTGAGGTTAACTCCATTTCGGGATAAACACTATGTAGGGCTATAAAAAGGTTACCTTAATATATTAAGATAAATTAAGCTCAACAACGAAAATTTGCTGATTTTGAGGAGCGATGTCTACGAAAAGCTCGCCTACGCACTAGTAGAGCTTGGCAAAAATCCAGGTATCATAACAGACAAAAAATAAATTATCCCACTTGAAATTGCTGACTGATGACTGTTGATTAGACCTCTTGCAACAGTCTTTCTTTGCGTTCTCTTCTCTGCGCCTCTGCGTGAGACAAAAAAATATTTATACAAGAGGTCTATTGTTGACTGTGAACAGTGGTAAATTTTTTGATTTGAAAGTCCCTATTTGGGAATTCCTTTTAATAGATAAGTCATCATTTCACCTTTACCTTTGACCTTAATTAAACCTCGTTTTTCTAATAAAAATTTATCTTTTAAAAGTTGATAACTTGCTTCACAAACTTGGATGCCACCCGCAATACCGTGTGATTCCATGCGACTAGCTGTATTAACAGTATCTCCCCAAAGGTCGTAGGCAAACTTTTTCAGACCAATCACTCCTGCCACTACCGGTCCAGTACTAATGCCAATACGAATCCGAAAAGATTGGTTATTTTCTTCATTAAACTGAGCTACAGCATTTTGCATATCTAACGCCATATTAGCTATGGCGATCGCATGGTTGTTAGACTGATTTGGCAACCCAGCAACAGCCATATACGCATCGCCAATGGTCTTGATTTTTTCCACTCCATGACGTTCTGCCAATTGGTCGAACAAACAAAATATTGTATTTAATAAATCAACTAATTCCGCAGGAGATGTCCGGCTTGAAAGCTCTGTAAAACCAACAATATCGGCAAATAACACCGTAACTTCCAGAAAGCTATCTGCAATAGTTGTCGGCTGTTGTTTTAATTGTTCAGCAATCATCTCTGGCAAAATATTTAGTAGTAGCCGTTCTGATTTTTGCTGGGCTACCTCCATTGCTTTACGAGCGTCAAATTCATTTTTTTGTAAGCGCTCATATAAATAAACAGAAAAAACACAAATTATGCAAGTCCAAAAAAGGTATAAACCGTGTTCAACATAATAATCTAAGGGATTCTTTAATGTGGGATTATATAAAATATATAAAACTAAATAGCAGAAAATCGTCCCAATTTGTGATACTAAATGCATCCACCATTGTACTGGCACAAGTGTAGCTTGAGTTAAAAACATCAGACTCCAGAGATTGTTTGTAGGTTCCAGTTTATTAAATAGCAACGCTACATCAATTTGGACAACACAAGTTACAGACCAGCATAAGCTCAAAAAAATTAAATCTGGATGGCGGCGACCTATGGAGGTTTTACATAAAGCCCAACAAAGAAGAATAAATAATTCTACTACAAAACCAATTTTAAAGGCATATATTTTGCCTTGTACTTGTGAATTTACCCAAAAGAAAAAAGCGATCAAAGTCAAGCCAGAAATCAGCATGATTTGAGCCTGCAATTGCAATCGCTTGAGCAGGAAGCGCTGTCGCTGTTCTTTGTAGGATTTGTCAAAGCTATTGCTTATTTGCCAATGGGACATCCCTTGACTCATGAGCGCATCTAGTTGACTTTTGTCAGAGTTATTTGGATTAATCATGCACTTTTTACGTTATTAGTAATCAATGGACTAGGGAATGGGGCATAGCGTATGGGGCATGGCGAATGTAATTAATTACCAATGCCCAATGCCCAATGCCCAATGCCCCATGCCCAATGCCCCATGCCCAATGCCCAATGCCCAATCATTATGCCTCGTACCCCAACATTAACTTTCGATCGCGGCACACTAATTTTGCATCCACCACCACGCGGCAAAGCTTGGATGGACTATGCCACATGGGATGATAGAGTTGAAAAATTCCGCATTCCGGCGATTAGATACCGATCGCTGGTGGAAGCACTACAGGCGGAAGATGTTAACTTTATCGATGAAGCAAAGGAATTTTATCCTCTAGATTTGGTTTCTAGTCTGGAAATGGAACCCTATGCTCACCAGAGTGAAGCCTTAGCGGCTTGGAAACTGGCGGGTAGACAGGGGGTGGTTGTGCTTCCCACGGCGGCGGGAAAGACTTATTTAGCACAAATGGCGATACAGTCAACCCCCCGCACGACGCTGATTGTAGTGCCAACTTTGGATTTAATGCATCAGTGGTATGCACATTTAGTGGCGGCTTTCCCGGATGCTGAGGTGGGATTGCTGGGGGGTGGTTCGCGGGATAAAACAGCTATTCTGGTGGCAACTTACGATAGTGCGGCAATTCACGCGGAAGCCATCGGAAATCAATATGCTTTGATTGTTTTTGATGAATGTCATCACTTACCGACAGATTTTAATCGGGTGATTGCGGAATATGCGATCGCACCTTATCGCTTAGGACTTTCTGCTACACCAGAACGTACCGATGGCAAACACGCTGACTTAAATATTCTCATTGGTCAAGAAGTATATCGCAAACGCGCTGAAGATTTGGCGGGGAAGGCGTTAGCAGAACATGAAATTGTCCAAATTAAGGTAAAGTTATCACAACTTGAGCGCGAAAGATACAACCAATTAATTCAAACTCGCAACGACTTTTTAAAGCAATCTCGCATTTCTTTGGGCAGTCTTCAAGGTTGGCAAATGTTCGTCCAAATGAGCGCTAGATCCCAAGGTGGGCGGAGAGCGATGTTAGCGCACCGCGAAGCGAAAGATATTGCTTTGGGTACTGATGGGAAGCTGCGAATTTTAGCTAATTTGTTGGCAGAACATTATCCGGCACGAATTTTGATTTTTACTGCTGATAATGCAACGGTTTATCGCATTTCTCAAGAGTTACTAATTCCGGCAATTACTCATCAAACTCCGGTGAAAGAACGCCATGAAATATTAACAAAATTTCGTGAGGGTACGTATAATACCTTGGTGGCTTCTCATGTATTAAATGAGGGTGTTGATGTGCCTGCGGCTTCTGTGGCAATTATTTTATCGGGAACTGGTTCGGCTAGGGAGTACACTCAGCGATTGGGGAGGGTTTTAAGGAAGGGGAATATTGAGAATAAACAGGCGATTTTGTATGAGGTGGTGGCGGAGGATACGAGTGAAGAAGGGACTTCGGCGAGGCGGAGAGGGGAAAGAAAGGCAGGGGGAGCAGGGGAAGCAGGGGGAGAAAAAGAAAGGAAGGAGAATTTGCGGGTTGTGTATGGGAGTGGGAAGGAAAAGAGTTTGAAGGCGGCGGAACAGTTAGAAATTAATTATTCAATCCAAAATCCAAAATCTAAAATCCAAAATTCAGCAGATGTTACCGACAGAATTATTGATGCATCGCCAAAACGGAGAGGAGATCATTCCGAAGAGACTGAAGATTGATCGGCAAACTTCGGAGTTGGCGATTGAGTTAATTAATTATTTTCAATCAGCGGTGGGGAAAACTCAGGGTGTGCTTGAGCGACAACTGACTGATTTTGAAGGAGATTCTACAGATTATCGGGTGAAGCGGGGATTAGCTTATATTCTCAAAAGCAGTTTTTGTACTTTTGAAGTGGTTAGTCCTTTGGAACCGCAAATGTTAAGAGAACGAGTGTTTTCTTTGGCTGCAAATTCTGTTTCTAGTCGGGAATCTACACAAGTTACTCTGGGGAAAGTTGCTGATGAATTAACTCAAGAACTTGAACGGGAAGTTTTACCGGAACAAGTTCGCAATGGATTATATGCTGATTTATCTGAGAATAAAATTTTGACGGTTTTTGATGCACCAACAGCGCCAGATTTGTTGAATCGCTATAACTTATCTCAGGTGCAGGGTGTTTTTTATAAAGCGAGTCAGTTGGTGTTAAATGCTCATCGCAATGTTCCGGGAGAATATAAGCTGTTGTTTCGCTATTTAAAGTTGTTTCAATTGATGGCTTATATTGAAGGTGATGCTGACCACGGGTTTACAATTACCATAGACGGCCCGACGAGTTTGTTTAATTCTAGTACGCGATATGGGTTGGCGATCGCCAAACTCATCCCCGCTTTACTTCACGTTACTAAATGGAGTCTTTCTTCGATTCTTCAAAGTCGGGATGCTTATACAAATACTTGGAAAACTGGACGTTTTACTCTCAATTCCGAATGTGGTTTGGTATCTCATTATCCACCAGGAAAGCCCTACGATAGTATGCTAGAAGCATCCTTTGCTGATAAGTGGGATGCATTGAAAAGTGGCTGGGCGTTAGAGCGAGAAGTTGATTTGATACCAATTCCTGGTAGCGTGATGATTCCAGATTTTCGCTTAGTGCATCCTGATGGACGTAGTTTTTTATTAGAAATTGTTGGTTATTGGCGGCCAGAATATTTACAAAAAAAGTTTTCTCAGGTGCGACGCGCTGGACGTGATGACTTAATTTTGGCAATTTCCGAGCGACTTAATTTAGAAAAAGCGGGAGTAAAATTAAATGATGTCCCCGCCAGAATTGTTTGGTTTAAAGATAAGTTATTGCCAAAAGCTGTGTTAGCTGTGATGGATTGAACAAGGTATAAATGAGATGAAACCTATAGGAAAAATTACCACATTCCTAACCTAAAACAACGCGATCGCGTCCTTGTCTTTTTGCTTGATAAAGTGCTTTTTCAGCAGCATTAACTAAAGTAGTAGGCTCAGTTTCAACTTGAGGAATAATACTAGCTACGCCTAAACTGACAGTTAAAACAGCAGCAGGCAAACCACCAATACTAGGATATTCACACTTAATCGCCAAACCTTTTACTTGCTCTCGAATATATTCGGCAATGTACATTGCAGCAGCAACATCTATTTTTGCGAGAATGGCAAATTCTTCACCACCATAACGAGCCACTAACACCTTGCTCTTTTCATCTCTAAAATCTCCTTTTGGCAAATTTGCAAAACAATTAGTACTAGGATAAGCCATACTTCTACTAGCATATGAAAAACTACTACTACCCAATGAGCATTTTACGCAGTTACAGATAGTATTAGCGATTTCTCGCAAACACTCATCTCCTACCACAATGCCGTAAGTTTTATTATAAATTTTGAAATAATCTATATCGCACAAAATTAGTGATATTGGTGTACGTTGACGAACACAACTTTGCCACTCGATTTGTAGGTAGGTTTGAAAATAGCGGCGATTTACTAATTGAGTTAGTTCATCCAAGCTAGAGAGGAAAAGCAATTGTTGATTTTCTTGTTTCAAGCGTTCAACATGATTATTGTTGAACTCATCATTTACTTTCAGATGTTCTCGAAAATATAAACGATATAATTCACATGTGGAAGTACAGCGATCGCCTTCTACATTAATTAGCCCCATACCCTGTAATTTGTATGCCAATATCGGTTCTAATTTCACATGACTTGTGGCGGTAATTACTTGATAGAAAGCATTTGCTAATTCTCGTTCATTTCCTAGTCCTATTATATATTGCTTTAAATACTCGTGATAAATTCCTGATTCTGTGGGTGCTTGTTGCAATAGCTGTTCTAAATTTCCTTTTAATCCTCCTTTCCCCACAAGATGATATAAAGCCAATCGCACCAAGTAAGGATGTCCCCCCACCATTGCCATTAAACTGTCAGCGTCCTTACCATCAGTCCAATCCAAACCGTGACGTAGTGCTAAATCTTGAACTTGTTCTTTTGTAAACAAAGGCAATTTAATCAGCAAACCAATATTAAATGATGATTGAGTAAGTTTTATGGGAACAATAATTTCCGTTGAATAAACCATAACCAGGCGCAGTTTTTGCCAAATTTCTACTGCTTGAGCTTGTTCGTGCCACGATCGCACTAATGCTAACAATTCTCCAGCAATTTCCTGATACCCAAACACCCAATCTGCTTCATTCAAGACTAAAACCAGGGGAGTTTCCAACGCAGATAGTAAATACTTTTGGAAATAGATAGAGCAGCTGACTTTGCTACCCATGTCTTCATCCCAATAATCATTGAGTTTTGCTTCTAACTGTAATTCCCGACTGACATTGGCACAAAACCAGCGCAAAAATTTATCAAAATTGGCAAATACTGTTGTGTCTGCTTGCTGAAAGTCCAAACTCACGGTGTGGAAACCTCGCTTTTTAGCGCGTGCAAGCAGCCGCAGCATCAGGGAGCTTTTCCCCATTTTTTTGGGTGCTTTAATGCAGATGACACTCCCTGGTTGAGCCATTTCTGCGTAGGCAAGTTCCTCAATTGGCGGGCGAGAAATGTAGAATCTGGAATTTAGGGATACTGGCCCACTAGGAAATTCTAAGGATACGGCTGTGGCAGCTCGGTAAAATTCCCTAAGTAACTGCTGATGTGCTTTACCAAGACGATGATTTTCTAGAGTCTGGCGGAAGTTGGATTCATTTATAGGTTCTTTGTAAAAATCACTCAGTATTTGCCATAAATCAACAGCAATTTTTGTGATGCGATCCTCAGCATAGTCTGCTTCAACTGCGATGTTCGTGTAAGTTTTTCCTTCCCAGGAAGAACGCAATACAATTTCTTGGAGTGTTGTTAAACCAGTTGCTTGACTGGCTTTTAATAGCAGTACTACTTCATCTATAGTCATTACTCATTGACTCTAATTCAGCAGGAAATTTTCTCACACCATTATTCTTGCCAACTGAATGTAGCTTGTTGTATGCCGGTAACAGTCAGCCCTTTCCAAAAAAAACTACAAACAACTCTGGATAATTTTTTGTATCCTCAGATATTTGACGTGATTTCATCATAGAATTTTTTTTACAAATTTTTCCGAGTTTTTCGCTAATTTTATGTGATTCGATCTACTTTTTTAGACATGTATTAGAATGTAGATACACGCAATTTAGCTGTTTTTTCTCAAAAATAGCTAAGGCGATCGCAACAAAGGTAAGATTTGTCCGTTGATTTTTTGCTAAATTCCATCAAAATTGATGATATGGGCTGATAATCTGAGATCTAAGTTACAGTCTAATCAACTACAGCGTTTTGCAACTACATCAGGTACACCCCTCCCCAACCCTCCCCGAACTCGCTCTTAGGGTATGCCATAGCGCGGTGGGTATTTCCGTACCTCAGACGATTTGTTAACAAAACTACTGAAAACTCAAATTTCAGTACTTTAGTCATTAATGGATATAAATAATTACTGAATTAATAGTTATCAGTACTATTGGCAATCCTACACTGAATCGCCATCATTACTCAATGAGAAGTATTCAAGCATTGAATACTTCTTTACTCAGCATAGTTTTGAGTTTGCCAAAATATTAAATTTAATGGAAGATTTGATAGAACCAGAGGGGTGTACGCTACCTAGATGGGAATGCGTTAACAAAGGATTCAATCAATGGGGTATGTAATTGCAACTGCAAATATGAAAGGTGGTGTTGGTAAAACCACCCTCACTGTTAACTTAGCTACGTGTTTAGCTAAAAATCATGGCAAGCGGGTACTTGTCCTTGATTTAGACAGCCAAATTAGCGCCACACTCAGTCTGATGTCACCTTTAGATTTTGCTAAACGTCGTAAACAAAGTAAGACATTTAGATATCTTATAGACGAAGTTATCAATCCAGAACCACAAGCAAAGCTGACAATTCAAGATATCATTCAAGCTCAGGTTTGTAATCTTCCTGGACTGGATTTGTTACCAGGAGATATTGATTTATATGATGAATTTGTCGTGTCAGAAATGCTGCACCAACAAGCAACGACTTTAGGTGAACAAGACTTTGAAACGATTTGGAATCGCTTTGAAAGAGTCTTGATAAATAACATTTTAAAACCTGTGCGCCAAGAATATGATTTTATTCTTCTCGATTGTGCGCCGGGATATAATTTATTGACTCGTAGTGCTTTAGCAGCTAGCGATTTCTACATACTTCCTGCTAAACCAGAACCGTTATCTGTAGTCGGTATTCAACTACTAGAGAGACGGATTGCCCAATTAAAAGATAGTCACGGACATGAAACCAAGATAAATATAAAAATGCTAGGAATTGTCTTCAGCATGTCTAGTGCTAACCTTCTCACTGGTAGATACTATAAACAAGTAATGCACCGTGTTGTTGAAGATTTCGGTGTAGAAAAAATTTGTAAGGTACAAATACCAGTTGATGTGAATGTTGCTAAGGCCGTTGATAGCTTTATGCCAGCTGTTTTAAATGCTCCTCAATCACCTGGTTCAAAAGCATTTTTTCAGTTAGCTCAGGAGTTGTTGCAAAAATTATAGTCCTACTTAATCATTCATAAACAACAAGATTCCCTACTTCTTAAAGAAGTAGGGAATTTTAGCATGTTGATTATTATGTACAAAAATAAAACTTGGTAACAATTAAGCTAATTTTTATTTAAAATAAGTACTTATACTGAAGCTTTTAGTAGGAAGATTCAGTTATTGAGTGAAAAGGCCAGTAAATCTAGCTAAGAAACAATGACTACTAACGATTCTCTACAGGCAGAGAAAAATCAGCGCTTGGGAATGCGCTTACCACGTACTCTGAGTTATCTCGAAACCTGGGGCTTTGGGTTGACAGGTCATGTTGGATGGATTGGTACTGCCCCCATTATTCATGCAGCGCTAGGGTCTAAAGCTATCTTAGTTTGGTTGTTTGGCACCATTGTCTCCGTTTTACTTAATTTGCAGGTACAAAGTTTAGGTAGACATTGGCCAGATGTTGCAGGAGGAACACCGAACTATACCACAAGGTTATTAAAAAACTTTCCTAGTTTGGGTCTTTACGTAGCTTTAGGGTACTTTTTTAGCTGGGCAGCAGCACCTGCGCTGTACGCAATTATTCTGACAAACCTAATTAAAGTCAATTTTGAAGCGTTAGATATTTCTTGTCCAGAAACTTTTTTAAAAGTTGTATTTACAGCGATTCCTTTTATTGTGGCATTCAGTGGTAGCCGTGCTTTAGCGCTGCTGCACTTATTTTTTGTGTTCCCAGCGATTTTACTACTGTTTTTGTTTTGTATTCAAGGCCTAGTATCGTTAAGTTTCTCAAGCACTAGTCTTAACTTACTTCCAGCTAGTATACATAGCTTGAGCTTTGAAGAATGGGCAAAGTGGTTTTTCCTGGCCAGCTATTCAATTTATGCTTGTGAAACCACTTCTTCTTTTGTTGCTGATAGCCACAACCCAGATAAAACTTTGAAGTTTTTAACCGTAGCTGCTTGGCTAATTCCTCCAGTGTTTCTAGGTAGTTCTTGGATATTAATGTGTTCGGCTCAAAATCCAACAATAGGGGATGATGTTTTCTTAAATTTACTAGCAGCGTCTGTGCCTTTTTGGGGTAAATATGCCTCTTTTCTAGTAACACTTTTAATTACTGTATCCTGCCTTTTAAGTTCTGCTACGGCAGTTTGTAATTCTCCTCGGGTATTATACCAACTTGCCTTAGACGGACAGCTTTCTGGGATATTTACAGTAGTTTCCCGTCAAGGTGTTCTTGGACCTGCAATTATAGTTGCATTTATCCTCAGTTTGCTTTGTTTGAATTTGGGAAATGTATCTCAACTGGTGACGGTAGCAGGTACTTGTTATCTGTTGTCGATTATGGGACTACATTTAGGATTATGGTTGTGTCGAGGTCAACCGCAGGTGTTATGGCCTTGGTGGTCACTTGGTTTTTTATTTGTAGAAGCGGTAGTTCTGATAGTGGGAGGCTTAGCTTGGAATTGGAGAGATTTTTTAGTGGGATTATTGCTACCCATTGTTCTGATGCTAGGAGATGCAGTACTACGTGGCTTAAAATTTGCGCTATTGCATCCAAAATGGTGGGCGGAGCGTTACGATACAAAGCTTAGTAGAAACAACCCAGACTTTGTTGTATTACAGGTAATTGTCTTAGTATCATTAATTTGCATTACTGCGACAAGTAGTTGGTTTATCCGCGATTTATTAGGCAAAGTTACTAATAATACTCCCAACTCTTTATTAGCTATTTTGCTAGTGACACTTTCTTTTACAGGAGTAGCGATCGCCTGTTGGACAACTCTACCACAAATTGTTGCTATTGATGAAGCACGCAAGCAAGCAAAAAACCTATTTATCACTACTCTCGATACGGTTCCAGATACTGTTTTAGTCTTAGATGAAAACGGTATGATTTGTCAAACCAATGCAGCTGCTGAAGAATTATTTGAATTAAGTGTTCAGCAGTTGCTTGGGCAAAACTTGAATCAACTCTTAATGTGCTATCACGGCAAACCAGAGCAATGGTCTATTAGGAGTGAGCAAACTTTAAAAATCAACCAAGGTCTACGAATTGTTGAATCGACTGTTTCACGGCCATTTAATCCCCAACTACAAGAGTATGTTGTCATTGTACGTGACATCACTCAACGTAAGCTAGCAGAGGAAGAATTAGTCCAATACCGTTGCCAGCTTGAGAAACTGGTTCTAGAACGCACCATTGAACTTATTCGAGTTAATCAACAACTCGAACAAGACATTATCAAGCGTCAAGAAGCACAAGAAAAATTACTACACAATAGTCTTCATGACGGGCTAACTGGGTTACCCAATCAATCTTTATTTATCCAGCGAGTGCAGCAGTCAATAGAACGTACCAAACACGACAAAAATTATCTATTTGCTGTACTTTTCTTAGATTTAGACCGCTTTAAAGTTGTGAATGATAGTCTTGGACATCTACTAGGAAATCAACTTTTGATTGCAATTTCTCATCGCCTCAAGTCAGTTGTCCGAGCCGGAGATATCGTTGCCCGTTTTGGTGGAGATGAATTCACAATCTTAATTGAGGAAATTGATGATCTTGACACGGCCATACAAATAGCTGAACGTATTAAAAAGGTGCTGGCTTTGCCATTTCAATTGAATGAGCATCGGGTGTTTACCAATGCTAGTATTGGCATTGCTTTCAGTAAAGCAGATTATCAGCAAGCAGCGCAGATTATCCGCGATGCTGATGTGGCAATGTACTCTGCCAAAGCACTTGGTAAGGCACGTTATGAGGTGTTTGACCAAAAGATGCACGAGGGCGCATCTTTGCTCTTAGAATTAGAAACTGCTCTGCGACATGCACTGCTACTCAAGCAAGAAGAATTTCGCCTTTACTACCAGCCAATTGTTTCACTGGTAACTGGCAAAATTATTGGATTTGAAGCATTGATACGTTGGCATCATCCACAACGAGGAATTGTTTCTCCTCAAGATTTTATTCCCCTGGCGGAAGAAACTGGAATGATTGTTAGTATCGGGCAATGGGTACTTTATCAAGCGTGCCACCAAATGTACACATGGCATCAACAATTTCCTAGTTCACTAAACTTGACAATTAGCGTTAATTTTTCTGGTAAACAGATTACGCAACCTGATATCTTTAAACAAGTTAAACAGATTTTGCAGCAAACTGGACTAGAGCCATGTAATCTGAAATTGGAGATTACTGAAAGCTTGTTGATGGATAATTTTGAATTAGCTACTACTGTGCTTTCCCAGTTAACTGCCCTGAATGTCGAATTGCACATGGATGATTTTGGTACTGGCTATTCATCTTTAAATTATCTGCATCGGCTACCAATTAAAACCATTAAGATTGACCGCTCTTTTGTCAACAGTATAGGTAGTCGAGGAGAAAATTTAGAAATTGTTCGAGCAATTGTCACATTAGCTCATAATTTGAATATGTCTGTGACAGCAGAAGGAATAGAAACTGTAGAGCAATTAGCACAACTGAAGGCATTGCAATGTGATTATGGACAAGGATATTTTTTCTTACCACCTATGGAAAGTACAGAAGTAGAAAGATTACTTGCTGCTAACTTTTGTTACAAAGACTTCTTAAGGAACTAATTTGTCATTTGTCATTGGTCATTTGTCATTGGTCATTGGTTATTAGACCTCTTGCAAAAGTCTTTCTTTGCGTTCTCTTTTCTGCACGGCAGTCGCTCATGGGGGAAACCACGCCACTTGCTCATGGGGGAAACCACGCCACTTGCTCATGGGGGAAACCCCCAAGACCGCAGTGGCTCCCCAAGACCGCGCTGCCTTGCCTCTGCGCCTCTGCGTGAGACAAAAAAATATTTATGCAAGAGGTCTATTGGTCGTTTGTTTAAAGTCAATCAATATTTACGAATAACCAATGCCCAATGCTTCATGATTTAGGTTACTGCCTGTAGCTGTAAATCCTTTACTTGATTAAATAACCTCTGTTCTAAAACAAGTTCATCAATAAAAGTATCGATTTTTTCTCTATCGATATTCTGCATGACTACAATATGTACCCAATTCTCAAAGCTTGCTAGCTGCCACTTTTTAATTAACCTTTGAGAGGGTTTTTTAAACACTACAGTAGTAGAGAAATTATTCAGCATACATGGATATCCTCTCAATTGAAGTTGTTGAAAAAGATATTGGGCATTCTGAATACAGTTCTTTGCTTCTCTGGCTAACCCATTATAGCCTCTACTTTGCAGTGCATACCAGAGAATCAGAGGAGTATGACCGTTTCTAGAACCGAGAATAGTTGTATCTGTGGAACCAATATATTCAATCATTGTTTCCACTCTTTCTACCCACTTTTTCTTAGTTAAAACTACACCACAAGGCAATGGAGAACCCATGAATTTAGCAGAAATAGCTACACTATCTATGGGTTTTTGAAAGTTAACTTGAGGAGCGCCATCTAAAAAGGGTAATATTAATCCTGAAAGTGCAGCATCACAATGAATGTAGTAATTTTTAATCTGATGACGATCTAAAATTTCGATAACTTTGTCTAAGTTATCGATCGCACCTTTAACAGTAGTGCCAATATTTAAATTTACGATCGCTGGATAATCACGATTTTGGCTAATTAATTGCTCAAAATGGTCATAACTTATTTCCCCATTTATTTGCGAATCCACAACTTGATGCTCGATCCGAAATAATCTCGCTGCTTTGGGAATTGAGTAATGAGAGTCTTCTGATGAGTAAAGAATCCCATTTGGGTAAATTTCTCTTGCTAAAAACATTCCATATAAATTTCCTTCAGTTCCGCCAGCGGTCACATAACCCCAAAATTTATTTTCTGGAATCTTATAAAGTTGGGCAAAAAAAGATAATACTTCTTGTTCAAATTGACGAGAATGCAGACCAAAATCTGGCTCTACATATGGATCTCCAGCATTATTTAACATGAAATTGAAAGATTTTATAATCTCACTGTAATCACAAGTTAAATTGTATGGATAACCTGCATGAAAGTGCGATCGCTGTTCTATTTCCTGCAAAAAATTTCCCAATTTTTTAGCAACTCTATCTGGCATATATTTGTATTTATTAAATTTTGATTCCAGGGAAGTTTTAGTCTAATTTCTACATATAAACCCAATTTCTTTATTATTTTTTTATATATCAGACTAATTTGGTTTTGTATGGTAAATAAATTCAGTGCAAATACGCAAAATAAAATTCCCATCAGATTTTTTAATTGAAAAGTCCAACCAATCAAAAACATCTAGATATAGAATTTACCAAAGTTTTTATAATATGTGAATATGGAAAAATACTGTAAGTATCCAAACGTAATTGATATCAACTCCGGATAATCACTTATTAAAATATCGGCGTTGCTGAATTTGGTCATGAATTATGTTTGTCTACATTTTGTCGTTTAATGCCAAATCCTTGTAGAGACGTAGCATTGCTACGTCTCTACATACCCGTAAATTGTAAATTCATATCTTGATTCAGCAACGCCAAAATATCTGCTGCGGATAATCACTTATTAAAATATCTATGCATCTTTAGTCTTAAAGCCTTTTCAGTCAGATAAAATAAGGGTAATCACCGAAACAGTGCTATTTCGGTGAATTCGACGGCTCATATAGTATCCGCATAATTAGCTCAGGCAAAAAACCTCTTCCTGGTTTTGCGTAGTAAAACCATCCCTGTGTCTGCGACTCGGAAATCTTTCCCTGTGTCCCCGCGTCCCTACTCCTCTAACTTTCTCCAAGGAAGCTTGACTGTAAATCTACTGCCTTTGCCTAATTGACTTTCAGCATGGACACTACCACCGTGTAACTCTACAACTCTTTGCACCATTAGTAATCCTAAACCTGTGTTTGCAGAACGGCGGGTGTATGAACTTTCGTCGGGGACTAAAGGTTGAAATAATTTGAACAAGTCATCAGAGGGAATACCAATGCCAGTATCTACGACGCTGAAAAAGATATATTCCTTTGTAAAATTTGGTTGGATTTCAATCCAAACTTTGCCCCCGTCTGGAGTATACTTAACAGCGTTACTTAACAGGTTAATGAACGCTTGTCGAATGCGGCGTTCATCGATTTGGATGGGTGCGAGTTCTGCCGGTACTTGTACACTCAACTGGATATTTTTTTGCAATGCCAGAGGTTTGACAAAACTGAGGCTAGAGTCACACAATTCTTGAATCGAAGTCGAAGCTACTTGCAGTTCCATCTTGTTAGATTGAATATCGGCTAGGTCAAGGATGTCGTTGATTAATTCCAACAGATTTTGAGCGCTATCTTCCAGGCTATTTAGGGACTGGCGCTGTTGTTCGCTCAAAAGGTCACATACTTCATTTTGCAATGTTTTGGCGATCGCCAGCATGGAATTTAGAGGAGTCTTGAGTTTATGACTCATGTTTGCTAAGTGCTTTTAGCACGATTTGCTACTTCAGCAGCTTCTTTAGTCTCACGCAAAGTGGATTCTGCTTTGTGAGGTACACATAATATTTTGAAACGCAAAGGGACGCTAAGTAAAGCGCTCCAGGTACGCAGAGATTTGTACCTCGCCAGACTAGGGAAAGCTATAAGTATTCAAGCAAAGCTGATATGACTCCTGACTTCTAAATTTTGGTGTATGAAAGAAATTGAAGAAAAACCCTATTAATTTGTATCTGGTTGAGATTTATCAGTTTTAACTTGCATTATTAAGGAAATCTAACTGTAGACAGATGAAATGTGAAACGTTAGTGTTGTTAGGAATCTGTATTTTTTGTGTTTAGCCTATATTCAAGTGTAGACGCTAGAGACAAGGAATGAATCATTTGATATTGCTTCTAAGTGTATTTCATCCCGTCCACAGCCAGCCCCAAGTCATAGGTTTTATTACTCATGCTCAACGTATCCACTCACAATTCTCAACAAAATCAGCAACTGATTGACACTACTGACTGGAACGTTATTGAAACGGAATTCGATCCGACACAGTTGCATCACAAAGAAACTGTCTTCACCCTTGGTAACGGCTATTTAGGAGTGCGAGGTTCTTTTGAGGAAGGGTATTCCCAGGATTTTCCAGCGACACTGATTCATGGTGTTTATGATGACGTGACAATTGCTCATACCGAACTAGTGAACTGTCCTAACTGGTTGCCATTGACAGTGAAAGTAGCTGGTGAAAGCTTTAGCATGGACAGTGGTGAAATTCTTAAGTATGAACGTCGGCTTGATTTGCGTTTGGGTTTAGTTAGCCGTGATGTGCGCTGGCGTAGTCCTAATGGTCATACTTTAGATTTTCACTTTCAGCGCTTCGTTAGTTTAGCAGATCAACATGTTTTAGCAATTCGTACTCAAATCACATCCGTAGACTTTGAGGGGGAAATCATCGTTGAAGCTGGGTTTGATGCCGAACCACATACCCAAGGCGTTAGACATTGGCGAACGATAAACCAAGGTGGCGTAGATCAAATTATTTGGCTAAATAGTCAAACTTTGCACTCAGCTATTCAACTGGGGATGGCGGCTAAGTTAGTGATAGAAGATGACGACACTATACCCGTGCGCGTCAAAAATGCTGGTAATTCTCGCACTTTGGCAACTAGCTTTGAGTTTTACCCAGGAAAAACGGTGACTGTGGAAAAGATTGTCACTGTGTTTACTTCACGGGAGACAGAAATCCCCATCGCCGCAGCCATAGAAAGGCTAGGTAACGAACCCAGGTATGCTACTCTCTTAGCAGCTCACATTGCTGCATGGGAGCAAGTGTGGCAAGACAGTGACATTATTATTGAAGGCGATCGCCAAGCTCAATTAAGTGTCCGTTATAATCTCTTCCAATTACTAGCCGTCACACCACGTCACGATAACCGAGTCAGCATTCCTCCCAAAACCCTCTCCGGTTTTGCCTATAGCGGACACATCTTTTGGGATACGGAAATTTTCATTCTTCCCTTCCTCACCTACACTCAACCAACCCTAGCCCGGAATTTGCTCACCTACCGCTATCACACTTTACCAGGAGCTAGGCGCAAAGCCCAGGAAGCAGGTTATCAAGGAGCCATGTTTGCTTGGGAAAGTGCTAGTACTGGCGATGAAGTCACCCCGCGCTGGGTGCCAACTCCCAACGGTGAATTAATCCGTATTTGGTGCGGTGACATTGAAGTGCATATTACCGCAGATATCGCTTACGCAGTTTTACACTATTGGCACACCACCAACGATGATGAGTGGATGCGGGATTATGGCGCCGAAATCATCCTAGATACGGCAGTTTTCTGGGAAAGTCGCGTGCAGTGGAACCAAGACCGCCACAGTTATGACATTCTGGATGTGATTGGCCCTGATGAAAATCACGATCGCGTCGATAATAACGCCTTCACCAATGTCATGGTACAGTGGCACTTACAGTCAGCTTTGGCACTGTGGGACTGGCTAAAGCAAGCCTACCCTGAAACCTCAGCACAATTGGTGCAAAAACTCAACTTAACTACAGAACGTTTGCACCGTTGGGCAGAAATTCCAGAGCATTTATTTGTGAATGAAGATGCAAAAACAGGTTTAATTGAACAATATGAAGGGTTTTTCCAGCTAGAAGACGTTAATCTGGCTGATTACGAACCGCGTCACAAATCCCTGCAAGGTCTGTTGGGAATTGAAGCCACAAGCCAAAAGCAGATTCTCAAGCAGCCAGATGTGTTGATGCTTTTGTATTTGCTGCGGGAGCGTTATGACCATAACACCCTCGCCGCTAACTGGGACTATTACAGCCAACGCACCGACCACACCCACGGTTCATCACTTGGCCCAGCCATTCACGCCATCTTAGCTTGCGACCTGAATCAACCAACCGAAGCTTATACACATTTTATGCGATCGGCCTTGGTAGACTTGGAGGATGTCCGGCTCAACGCCAGTGAAGGAATTCACGCCGCCAGTGCTGGAGGAGTTTGGCAAGCAGTAGTCTTTGGCTTTGGTGGTATTCGCATGACTCAATTTGGCCCAGTGGCTTGTGCGAATCTCCCACCTCATTGGACGCGCTTGAAGTTTCGTTTGCAATGGCGTAACGAGTGGTATGACTTTGACTTAGGAGTTGAACAAGAAGTCAAAGTTCCCAGTTTGGTAGAGGAAAGCGTGAAAATTAGTTGATTTTTTTGGGGTTGCTCATTTGAAGTAGGGTTTGCAGAATAAACGAAAAACCTAGATAAATCAAGAGATTCGGGAGGATAAAAGAGAATAAAGTGCAAGTAAAAAGGATAAAATAGGTAGAAACCCTTGTACCGAGTTGCGTTGAGA
>JAESFX010000224.1_pt1 | contig 41771 bp, 38 predicted proteins | sample 9269501 | NCBI WGS metagenome assembly JAESFX01 (sample SAMN14515570, study PRJNA621655) | algae metagenome | isolation source: Desmonostoc geniculatum HA4340-LM1 and co-occurring heterotrophs from cave... | place: USA: Maniniholo cave, Kauai, Hawaii | collected 2009-07-28
TGAAGATATTTGGTTACAAGCCAAAACATGGGTGAGGCGTTTTTGTGCGTTGATACCAACATTCTCCCATTTGAAGTGGATGTTTGAGTGGTTTATTAGACACACTACTTTTGATTTTCCCACTCTTCAGATGTACGGAATTTGTTCAAAACTCAAATAGGATTCCTATATATGTATTAGGGTTTTAGTGAAATAGTATTACTGAATCTACCGAAATCACAAAACCAAATACCATTTTGAGAAAGTCAAAGCTGCTTTTGCTTGCAGAAAACATCAAAATGAGAAAACAGAAGCTTGTTTTGAGAAAGCAAACTGGGATTTGAGAAAGCAAAAGCTGATTTTACTTGCGGAAAACACCAAAATCAGAAAGCAAAAGCTTGTTTTGAGAAAGTAAAAGCTGCTTTTGAGAAAGTAATTGCTGCTTTTACTTATTGAATTTTACCAAAACATGAAGTTTAGATAAAATTATTGAAAAAATTACCGATAAATGCTTACTATTTTCTTCAAAGTACTTTGCAAGTATAAAATTATACTTTTTTATACAAATAGGAAAGGCGATCGCCCTCCGGCAAGAGCTTGCGATCGCCTTTCCTTAAACCCCCATTCTGAGAGTTAATTATCATCATGGCACAAGAAGAAGAGTTTGTAGAAAATCCATCAGAACTGCAACAATACTTGGATAGCGAGAACTTAAATATACCCGCCTTCAATCAACCTGCTCAAAATCCATTACCCAAAAGAGAACCGGTTAAACATTTATTAATGGGTTCTTCAAAAGCAGTTATCGGCACAATTCACCATCTGCAAATCATTGGCTACGCTAGCGTCGGCGACTGGAGTCCATTAGTACGAACTGGCAATGCTGACGAAGTGATGAGTATTTTAATCCGTCAGATTTTAATGCAATAACCCAAAACCTTATTGTAGAGACGCGATTTATCGCGTCTTCAAAATAAAATCCCCGGCTTTTTAGGAAAACCGGGGATTTTTTTGGTGTAATGCTCTAGTTTCGGTTAATTCCGATTTAGAGCGATCGGTAAAGAGTTCGTTCAGGAGCCTTTGCCCCGTAAGGCTTTCAGCCACCAAATCGACACACCTCTGAAAAAGATTATATATCTTGTGCGAAATTAAGTAAAACATATACCTCAAACCCTTGTCCTGTAAAGCATCGACACACCTCAACGAAAAATATAGGGTTTCAGCGATTTGGGTAGATGCGTCGAAAAACCTCAAACTCCTCATCCTCTCCGCGCCTCTGCGCCTCTGCGTGAAATAAATCATCGGCGTTGCATAAATGCGGGATGATTTTATCAGTTTTCCTTTGCGTCTTTGCGCCTTTGCGTGAGAGATTCATCCCCTTATTCAGCAACGCCAAATCATCTCTAAAAAAAATTCGTCATTCGCATGAAAAGGTCTTTACATCCTCAAAATTTCCGCCAAGATATAAAAGTCACAATAACTCGCCCACCCTTACATAACTCCTAATTACCCAAGTCGAGAATTATTACAAAGTATAACCACTGAATAAAAACTCAAAATTATACAGTAACTTAAACAAGACTGCAACCAGTGACAAAAGCAAGCGTGACCAAATATACAGCCATAACCTTTGCTCCCGTCCAAGGATTTATCGAGAAATCCCGTAAACTCCGAGACTTGTACGGTGCATCATTGATTCTTTCATACCTCAGCCAGCAGCTAGTAAAAGAAGCAGAAAAAACCACAACAGTCATATCCCCAGGACTTCCCAAACTTCAAAAAGGAATGCCAAATCGCATCCTAATTAAAGGACAATTTTCCAAATCACAAGCAGAACAAACGCTGTTATCAGCATGGAAAGGAATATTGTACGAATGTCGCACATGGATAGAAGATAACGTCTCAGATAAATACCATTGGGAGAGAGAGTGGACAAACTGGGGAAACCACGCCTGGGAAATCTTTTGGGGAGAAGGCGACAGCATTCCAGCAGCGATGGATGACTTAGAAACCCGCAAACTTTCCCGTGGTTGGACAGCGCTTAACTGGATAGGAGAGAGTTCTAGTTTAACAGGAACAGATGGAATAGCATTTCCTGGATTGGGTGGAAAAGCCAGAGATCCTAAATTTATCACCTATTCTTTAGAAGACGAAGAAATTAAGAAATTTTATCAAGCATTAGCAGCAATCACCGAAGAACCAGAAGAAGAAACGCCAGAAGGTAAATTTATTGCACCCAAGGAAAAACTGAGTATTACCGAATTAGTAAAACGTTTAGTTACCTGGCATGAAATTCGAGACAACCTCAAAATAGAACCATTAGATAAAGGTTTTAGAGAAATTCAACGCAAACCCCAACCAACTAAAAATATCCCTGGACAATGGACAGGTTGGTTTATGGGAGATGGCGATAAAGTTGGCGATTATTTAAAAGAATTAGCTGCTAAAAATAATGGTGATGAAGAACTGAAAAATTTTACTCATGCAATCCGTGATTGGGGCAAAGACTTTGGCGAAAAATTCAACTTACGCGAAAAATTAGGTAGAGTAGTTTATGCAGGTGGAGACGACTTCTTAGGCATAATTTACAGTAAAAATCCTGCCGAACCTATTCCACCATTCAAAGCATTTGAATGGTTGATGACATTAAACAATAAATGGAAAGAACATAAACAGCCGATTAATGTCAGTGTTGGATTTGTTTGGGTTGCAGGTAGCGTCCCCCAACGAGATGTCCTGCAACATTGTCGAGAAGCCGAAAAACTAGCTAAATCTTTAGGAAGAGATAGAGTTACAATTCGCATAGTCTTTAACAGCGGTCAATACGTGCAGTGGACTTGTCCCTGGGATTATCTGCATATATTAAAGACATATCAAGATAGAGACGGTAAAACCTTTGCAGAATGGCAATGTAAAGGACGCAAACAAGAAGATTTTCCTAACTGGACTCATGTTTATAGTGATTTAGCGCAATTGAAAGCTCGTCATGCCATAAATTTAAACAAAAAACAAACAAATGTTGATGAACGCATAGCATTAGAACTGTTTAATATTTATTTTGACCAACAGAAGGAATATTTAGAAAATCAACAAGAAAGAATAGTCGGGAAGTCAGACAATCTTGAACTAATGAAATGGATTGATGGTTTAATTCATGTAGGATGGCACTTATGTTCAAATATTTAATTCTCATCAATCCTTTAGGGTTTATGTATGGAAGTGCAGGATCATTTCTATCGCCAGAAAACTTAGTAGGACGTTCTGGTTCTAAGTTTCCTCCTGAAGCAGCTACTTTATCTGGATTGTTTTTTAGCGTTAACCAAGCAAAAAAAATATGGGATGCAGATAAATTAAGCAAAGAATTATATGTAGCCGGCCCATTTTGGGGAGAGTGGGATAATCCAGAATATTTTTATGTACCAATTCCGTGGAGTAAAATTATATCTGAAAATGAGTCTGCTGAATGGGAAATCAAAAATGGAAATTGGTATTCTGAAAATTCAAAATTAGAACCTTATTATCAATGGCAAAGAATAAATTTTTGGAATGAACCAGCTGAATCCATTCGGAGTAATGGATATGCCGAAAAGTCTCCTTGGAATTTTGTATCTGTTTTACATCCCAAACTAAAAGATGATGAGAGATGCACTTTAAAAATAGATGATGCCAAAGGTGGATTATTCTTAGAAAATTCTGTACATCTAAACCCAGACCATTGTTTAGTTTATCTATCTACCCATGATTTACCTGAAGGTTGGTATAGATTTGGTGGTGAAAATCATATCGTAGAAATCAAGAAATTTGACCTACTCGATGACAGTCCAATTTTAGAACTTTTACGCCAGCCTATTGAAGATAAATTCGCATTAATTACACCAGGTATATGGGGTTCAAATCGTTTTTCTTACCGCTGTCCCCAAAATGAATTTTTTTCTAGCCAAAAAAACATCCAAATGCTGACAGATAAACCAATACCTTATCGTTACCGCGTAGGTAATAGAAAAACACAACGGGGACGTTTAGGAAGGGGACGTTATGCAGTTCCATCTGGAAGTGTTTATGTTTTAGAGAAACCTATAAATAAATCTTGGTGGGACTGGGATGAAGAATGGTTTCCCAAAGAAGGTTTCAGTCTCAAAAGAATGGGATGTGGTTTGTGTCTACCAATAGATATTGAAATTACAGGAGTTGCTTAATGTATCAGAAAGCTTACGGCATCATTGAAACTCTAGCACCACTTCATGTAGGAGCAACAGCCGGAGAAGAAAGCGGTAATTTAAACCTGATTTTCCGCGACCAATTTACCCAAACAGGTATTATTCCCGGTAGTTCTATTCGTGGTCGTCTGCGTTCAGAAATGCGTCGTAATCAAGGAGAAGCGGAAGCAAATAAATGGTATGGTCATGAAGCGGATACAGAACAGTCAAACAGTACCACAGAATCTCTTGTTAAACTTGAATATGCCTCTATTGTTTGGTTACCAGTATTTTGTCCAGGTCAGCCGATAGTTTGGGTAACTTCTCCCCGTTTGCTCAAACGTTACCAAAGATTAGCAGGTAGTTTTATCCCATCACTCCAAACAGCAAAGCCTGATAATCTTATTTATACAGCTTCAAGAAGCTTAAAGGCTTTATCTATAAATGGAGAAGAGAAACTATTTTTCAATTTTGGATTTTTAAGTATTGAATCAAAAGATGATTTATCCCTTTGGTTTCCTTTAGGAGAAGAACTACCAGCGGTAGTTGTTAAGGACGATGAAATAGGAATGATTCATGATATGGCGTTATATCGTCAAAGTCGCGTAGCATTAGAAAAAAAAGAAAAGAAAGCTAAAGAAAAGGCTTTTTTCAATACTGAAGCATTGCCAGAAGGAACTATTTTAGCTTTTCCGATTGCTCTTAAAGAAGATAAAGAAGGAAAAAAATGGCAAGCATTAAACCAAGATGATGACAATGAAATTTATCTGGGAGGGTTAGAATCAATTGGTTTTGGAAATTGCAGATTAACCATAAAAGGGGTATGAGTATGACCTTAGAATTATACAAATTAGATCAAGAAGCTCACGAATTAGTTAGTAAATATAGTCAGCACAAAGATGCACTCAATCAAGCTTATAAAATGCGTATGACGGTAGTTTATGGTCTAGAACGCTTTTGGGGAGAGCATCTGCGGTTGCAAGGAATAAAAGCAGATTATTGGAAAGATACTTGGGATAAATTAGCAGAAATTATTTTAGCAACTGGTATTGAACTTCCCACTGATTCAAATACAGATATTCGAGAAACAGCAAATGAATTATGGAGTTTACCCATAGAGCAACGCAAAGTTACCTTAGCTGTATTAACGCAACTGTGTGATTGTATGGTGTGGTGGACTCAACGTTATAAACCTGTGCGTAACGATCAAATTGATGACGAAGGAGAGTAAAATGCCAGATAGCGATCGCATTCCTTTAATGTTTCAAGCTCAATTACCAAACCGGGGAAAAATACACTATTCTCGTGAATCGGAAACAGTTTATCAATGGGTTGAAGAGTGGCTAGAAAGTTGTCCTCCCGTTCCTAATACCGTTGTAGAAGAAAACGTTCCTCTATGGAAGCGTACTCAAAATAAATCCACAGTAAAAATGCCTGGTTTCAGTCGTAAAGTTCAAACTAACGAATATACGATTAGCTGGCGTTTAGTAACAAACAGCGGACAAGATGAAGGTTTTATTCGGCCTGTCATCGGTGCTAAAGGGTTACCTTTTTATCCAGGTTCAAGCATGAAAGGTGCATTCCTGAGAGTTTGTCCAAAGGAACTGCAAGGAGAATATTGTGGTGAAGAAATTACAGAAAATGGACAAACTAAGACTAAACCAGGAATTTTACGCTTTCATGGCGCATATCCTTTAGATATGTCTTGGGGAAATAAAAGCCGCCTAGTTGATATCATTCATTCTCAACAAAAACGTCAAGTAGAAGAGGATGTTACCACTACAGCTAATCCTCAAATATCTCTCTATCAAGCTACATTACAATTTGGTATTTCCAGCACAAAACATTTAGAACCAGCAGACTGGAAACAGATTTGGGATATTTGGGAAAAAGCTTTAGGAATTGGAATTGGCTCTAGAGTAAGTGCTGGTTATGGCCAATTTACTAAAACTATTGATAATACAGATAAAGTTATCCTTTCTGTTCATCTCAGTGGACAGGGATTAACTTCTCAATTATTGAATGGAAACCCAGAATTCCGTCCCAATATGTTTAAAGCCGCATTAAGGGGACATACTCTAAGACTACTTGCAGGAATTACTGATGAAGTCACAGCAAAAAGAATTACTCAAGAACTTTGGGGGGGAATTGATAACGGTACTTTTGTAGGAAAGTTAGGTATTAACTTTATTGCTGAAGAACTTAACATAGGTAAACACACATATAATCCTGCTGCGAAAAGACCAATTTCTATGTCTACTTATGACTTAGAAGCAGGAAAATTAGATATTATTTATATCGATAATTCCAGTAAAGAAAAAACTAAACTCAAAAAAATCGTCACTCAAATAATTAAATTTTCCGTCTTGCTAGGAGGATTTGGTAAATCTTGGCGGAGGGTTGACCATCGGATATTTTATCCTCAATATTTCCGTAATAATGATAAACCTATGATTGGTTGTCATTGGGAATTTACAGAAGAATCAGAAGAATTATATTTAACTTGTGCAAAACTAGACACTGGCAACATATCTAAATTTTTACAAGACATCCGACAAAATTTAATAAACTTGTTGGAGCTATCAAATGCTAATTACATTCCCAATTGGCGAGAAGCTTGGCATCCAAACAAAGTACAAGTATGGGCAAGAATTGGTAAAAATAGCGAAGCTGTCGAATGGTTTCATGGAGCTTATTCAAATAATAAAACCATCAAAAGAACAGATTTAACAGGTAAAATTAATCCGACTAAAGTAGGACGTATCTGGCATCGCATGTATCCGAGATATGTCATGAAAGATGGAAATTTACAAACAACTAATCAATATGTAGAGTTGTTAACAATCTTTCCTGATGACTCTCAAAACACGCAAGATTTTCTTCAGTTCTTAAACATAGATAAAAAATTTATTAAAATATTTCCCCAAGGATAATTAATCATGAATATTTGGATTGTCACAACTGGTAATAGTGATGTGCAGCTAAAACATGATTATGATAAGAGTAAATGGCAGAAACGTTATAGAGATATTAGGAGCCAATTATCTAATCATTTGTTTGAGCCATCTCGTCCGAAAAATGCCCGTACTGAAGAACCTTATACTCTTCCTGCAAGAGTTATGGGTATGGTTTATAGTCCTGATTTAGAGGATGAAACTTACCAAAATTTACACTTTCCTCTCCTTGACACTTTCACTAAAGGTTTACAAGGTAAAAATCGACCTGATAAAATTTTTGTTATCTTAACCAATCAAGAAAATGTATTCTCTACTAAAGATAAAACAGATTATAAATGTCCTTATTGGCAAGACACCTGCACACTTCAACCAATTTTAGAGAAGTATTTTCAAAAAGTATTTCCTCAATTGAAATCTAATAAAGACATTCAATATTTAGAACTGAAACCAGAATCTAAAGAACAAGGTCTTGACAATTGGGAGAAATGTTTAATCTTAGTGCAGGGAGAAATATCTGGCTTACCAATTAATAAAAATGCAAAAATTTATGTAAGTCATCAGGCTGGAACTCCTGCGATTTCTTCAGCAGTTCAATTTGAAAGTTTAGCAAAATTTGATAAGCAAGTTAAGTTTTTAGTAAGCAATGAGTATGAACAAGGTAATCCTATTTATATTCCGAGTTCAAATTATTTGAAAGGAATTAAATTACAGGAAGCTAAAGTATTATTAGAACGGTATGACTATTCAGGTGTTCAAGAAATATTAACTAATATTTGGGAAGAACCATTAAATGATCAAGAACAGAGAATTAGTGAATTACTGACAATGGCTATTTCTTGGAATTGTGCCAAATTTGAAGATTTTGCTAAAGCTAGGGGTAAAATCGCTGAAGAACGTATCCAAAAATGGTGGTGGACAGGCTACGAAGCTGGTTATTTAGCAGTTATACGTTTAGAACAGGGAAACACTGTTGACGCACTGTTTCACAGTTTCCGTGCTGTAGAAGGTCTTATTCGATATAAGGCTGGATCGACAAAAGAGGGTATTGCTAATTTAATTCCAAAAATTTTACCAAATTGGCAGACAAACCCAGATATGAAGATATTTAACGAGCATACACGAGAAGAAAGAAATATTTTATTTCATCGCTTGTCAGGTTTAAAAGAAGAAGAAGTATTTACAGCTTGGAAGAGTTCCAATAAAGAAAATTGGAGAAAGAGCATTTTAGGTTGTTTAAATTTCGTCTCTGGAGAAACATTTACCTCATTAAAAAAAGCTAGTCTCATGCACGACATAGAGCAGGAATTACAAACAGCAATTAGTAGTTACGAATTAAAAACTTAAAGAGTTTTTCACCACTCTGTGTTGTCCAAAGAAGTTAAATATTTCTGTACCGATAGTTTGAGCAATGCTCATCTCTCACTCACCAACGCTCAAGCCATATCTGAAAAGCGATCGCAAAACAACCATCAACTCCCACAACTGCGCCAAAATGACCGAAAATAATTGAGTCAAACCAACAGGAGTAAATTTATCATGTCTCCCCTGCTAACAGCGATCGCCACCCTCGGCTACGCCAAAAGACTGTTCTGGAGTCTCACTCTCACAATACTCCTAACTTTAATACTCCCTGGCTTTACCTTGGCTGCTTCTAGCTTAGGAGTTGATAACGGTCATCTTAGTGCTTGTCCAGCTTCCAACAACTGTGTTGTCAGTCAAAACGCAGATGAGAAACACGCAATTGACGCGATCGCCTATCACGTAGATCGCAACGCAGCAAAAGAAACCTTACTCAAAGTTCTCACCGTTGTTCCCCGCACAGAAGTTGTCGAACAAACAGATAATTACATCCACGCTCTCTCCAAAAGCCGCATCTTTCAATTTATCGATGATGTGGAGTTTTATTTCCCTGCTGATGAATCAGTAATTCATGTGCGTTCGGCATCTCGCGTGGGAGAATCCGATCTCGGCGTTAACCGCAGACGTGTAGAACAAATTCGTTTAGCCCTACGCGATTTAAATATCTGATTTCAGCGATTTATGATTGGAGTATTCTGAATTCTGAATTCTGAATTCTGACTCCTGCTTTATTGTTTGAGTTGGTGAACGTTGAGTTTTACCTTCGCTGTAACCTAAGTCATACATACTGGCCGCTTGAGAATCTTGTTCTGGTGACATTTTAGACCGTCCAGCCCAAGCATCAGATTTTCCTAAGCTAAACCAATCTTCATCAGTCATCTCAGAGGCGAATGTATTAAAAGTTGTTTTTTTGATGTAAGTATCCATATAACTATCCCAGAGTGCTACAAAGAGCGATCGCACATTACCCTATTGTCATAATGACAACTATCTTGGTGAAGATTACCTCTTCCCCAAGTATTAGAAAACTTTAAACAAAATCTATTCAGATATGAAAAGATATATGACTCTTATTTGATTTTTGGGCTTATATCATGTCCGGGCAATTAAGCATAATACTCGAAACCCCACCCCCCTAAAGCTGTGCTTTAGCTCCCCTCCCCTTAGCAAGGGGAGGTGTTGGGGGTGGGGTAAAGCGTATGTGGGACAAGCATTTGAGCTTAAGTTGATACCAATGCCAGGATACCTACCCGACAAGATTTATCATTCCAGAAAATAAATTATCCCAAATTGTTTGTACATTTGTAGGGGCGCTTAAAGGATTCTAAATTTTACGAAAACCGATACAAAATATTTCCATTTTCACTTACTTCAAAAGAAGCATTGAGTTCCTTAGCTTTATCATCTAAATATTCTTTAGCTTTCTCAGTTGATATCTCGGCATTTTTCGCCATTTGCAAGACTGTTATCGTTCCAGAATTGTTTTCAACTAATTCTAAAAACACCAACCGAAGACGCTTTTGTTCTGATTCCAGAAGTAACGCTTTTTCTTTTTTGTTTTGCTGGACTAAAGACCAACTCAAGCAACCTCCTATGAGTGTTGAGGGAACAGTCAAAATAGTTAAAGCAGCTACAGCATTTTCTTTATCTTTAGGGGGAGTTTTGGGATTAATAATATCCCAGAACATGGCCGCAGACAATGGAACGCCAAATAAGAGAATAGGACTTACGCACTGTACAAAAAAACTATTTTGTGTATCAACGTAAATACGTTGTTCCAGGCTTTTGGAGGTTGCTTTTGATTGCTGGCGATCGCCAAAATATGATTGAAAAACCTAGATAAAAGCTTTGAAAACTCTATCTGCCATTTTTGCTTTTATGTCAATGCGTAAGTCCTAGAATATTACAAAAATCTAGATGCTTTAAATCAAGTTTTTTATCTAACTCCTCAACCAATGCCAGAGACAATTACTGATATTGGTATTCTCCAAACAATGACAACGGCTGATCTAAAACTGATGGCTAAAAAACGAGGAATTACTGGCATCACTAAAATGAAAAAAGACGATCTTGTTAAAGCATTGAGTAAGGCTTCAAAGTAGCGAAAAGACAGCAGAGTAATCGCATACTTACGGGTGCGTTGAGCCTTTGCAACAACGCACCGTTATCTCCAATATTGCAAATATTATATTTAACCTTAAAACTGTCAATCAAGAATAATTAACGCTAATTACAAACTATTCAATTTGTTTTCTAAGGGATGGTGTCAGAATCATTAATCCTCTAACAACTTCTTCAGGGGTAGCCGTTCCATCGATTACCTTTGGTGCGATTGCCATTACTTCCAGAGCCAGGTTCGTTGGAATTCCGCTTGCTTCTAACCGCTTCAATTCCAAAATGTCAATACCTGCTGCTAATCCATCTAAATACTCTTCTACACTCACTCCTAAGTCTTCAATTTTCGACATGGCTATAATTTCCGGTTTTTTTGTCCAACTTCCATATCCAAGCATTTTATCGTAGCTATCTACAGTGCAGAGAATTTTGATAGTTATCAAGCTCACCGATATAAAAATGATTGCGACAGAACTCTTTGACAATCGAAAATCCAAAATCTCAAAACATTACCCCTCTCCGCCACCGGAAAGGGGTTAATCACTGCTGAAACTCAGCACTACTTAATTAATAAGCGTCTTGCAACTCGTAGAAATCAGGCGATATGTAATCCTTCCGCAAAGGCCAACCCACCCAATCTTCCGGCATCAAAATTCGCTTGAGATTTGGGTGTCCTTCATAGATAATGCCGTACATATCGTAAGACTCGCGTTCTTGCCAATCAGCGGTCTTCCAAATCCAATACACTGAAGGCAATACAGGATTTTCTCGTGGCAAGAACACCTTTAAGCGGACTTCTTCAGGGCGATCGCTATTATCACCCACTTTAAGCAAGTGATACACACTCACTAATTCCTGTCCTGGTCCAAGGTCAATACCACCTTGAAACTGAAGATAATTAAACCCATAAGCATAAAGGGCTGTAGCGGTGGGGAGCAAGAAATCAGGCTCCACCTTAATTATCTCCACCCCGTTTTTGTCTGGTGCCAAAAACTCATGGCCAAAACCATTTTCTGTCAACCACTGGGAAACCTTACCGGCTTGTACCAATGACTCTTCTTTAGCTGCTGGTACTGGTTTAGATTCTTCATCAGCCACGGGGTTGTTCCTCCTTTTTCTTTGCTGTCAGCAATGCAGGTGGTACTGGCATACCGATAGCTTCTGCCAATTCTTTCGGTGGTACAGAGCGAGTTTCTGACTGCATATACTTACCAGTTAAGATTTCTTCCACTGGCTTGAGGTTATGAGTCGTGCTGTAATAGCGGTGAGTTTGCTTAATCTTACCCCGTTCTTGCATCGAATCATTGGAAATTTTCTTCCGCAGCTTAATAATCGCGTCGATAATTGCTTCTGGACGAGGAGGACAACCAGGCAAGTACACATCCACAGGAATCAGTTTATCAACTCCGCGCACTGCCGTCGGAGAATCAACACTGAACATCCCGCCAGTAATTGTACAAGCACCCATTGCGATTACATACTTCGGCTCAGGCATTTGTTCATAAAGACGTACCAATTGGGGTGCCATCTTCATGGTAATTGTCCCTGCGGTGATGATTAAATCCGCTTGGCGGGGGCTAGAACGAGGAATTAGCCCAAAACGGTCAAAATCAAATCGTGAGCCAATTAAAGCTGCAAACTCAATGAAGCAGCAAGCAGTACCAAACAGCAACGGCCACAAACTAGAAAGCCGCGCCCAGTTGTAGAGGTCATCAACCGTGGTCAAAATCACATTTTCTGAAAGGTCTTGAGTGATTGTTGGACGCTCAATGGGGTTGATGATTCGCTCTTTGTCCTGGGTTATTAAGTTAGAATTCAAGACCATTCCAAAGCTCCTTTACGCCATGCGTAAACTAAAGCGACTACAAGAATTGCAATAAAGACTAGCGCTTCAATAAATGCCAATAGCCCCAGACGGTGGAAAGCTACCGCCCAAGGATACAAGAATACAGTCTCCACATCAAAGACGACGAAGACCAGAGCAAACATGTAGTAGCGGATATTGAACTGAATCCAGGCTCCCCCGATGGGTTCCATGCCAGATTCGTAAGTTGTACGCCGTTCAGGGCTGTAACCACTGGGTCGTAGGAGCTTGGATGCTGAGAGCGCTAAGGCAGGAACTAGGCTACAGACGATAAAGAAGCCTAGTAAGTACTCGTAACCGCTGAGGACAAACACAATGAGTATCTACCGCTTATGGAGTATTTTAAGTTGCGAGTGGGGAGTGGGGGATGAGGGAGATGAGGGGGATGAGGGGGATGAGGGAGTGAAGGGCAGAAAGGAGAATTCCTAACTCCTAACTCTATAACTCTTAACTCCTAACTCAGCACTCCTAATAGCCAATGCCCCATGCCCAATGCCCAATGCCCAATCCCTTGATTTGCGTTACTTTCTTTTACATTATATCTGTTTGATTTTTCTGAAATCTACGAAACAAATGCACTTCAGGTATTTGATTCGTTTTTGGTATTGATAGAAAAGTCTAACAGTTATGTCATAATTTTTAACGTATATTTAAGATTTCTCCTCTGCGAGGCCTTAGTCATGAGCGAACCAGCTGTTGAGACTTCAGTGTTAGACCGCTATGAGTGTCGCGCCTGCGGTTATGTTTACGAACCTGAAAAGGGAGATGACAAACATGACATTCCTTCAGGAACGCCCTTTGCAGAACTGCCCGTCAATTGGCGCTGCCCAGTTTGTACCGCCAAGAGAACGGCTTTTGCCAACATCGGGCCTGTAGGTGCGGCATCCGGCTTCAAAGAAAATCTCGGTTACGGTTTGGGTGTCAACAACCTAACGCCAACCCAAAAGAATATCCTAATTTTTGGTGCCCTGGCTCTTGCCTTTTTGTTTTTTCTCAGTCTCTACGGCTTACAATAAGACCCGCTTGAGAGTTGAGAGTTGGAAGTTAGGAGTTGGGAGTTCTGAATTCTGAATTCTGAGTTCTGAATTCTCAAGTCTGTAGAGCAACTGTAGCCTTTAAGGTAAACCTTTTAGAAAACCCCTACACAAATTTAGAACCAATCGAAGAGATACTGATGCATTCAATTGTGAAAAGTTGGCAACGAATATTTGCCTTGTTACTCGTAGTCTTGATGTGTATAGGTTGTAGCAAAGTGCCCTCTGTTAGCTACAACCCTTGGAAAATCATTTCTGTGCCAACAGATGCGAAGTTGCTGGATATTGCTTTTACTGGTAATCCTCAGCATGGCTATTTGGTGGGTAGCAATGCCACCCTGTTGGAAACCAATGACGCAGGTGATACTTGGAAACCAATATCACTGCAACTAGATGAGCAAAAGTATCGCTTTAACTCAGTAAGTTTTATCGGTAAAGAAGGCTGGATTGCCGGAGAACCAGGCTTTTTAGTCCATACCACTGATGAAGGTGCTTCTTGGTCGCGGATTTCTCTGAGCGAAAAGCTACCGGGTAACCCGATCGCAGTTAAAGCACTAGCAGACAACACAGCTGAGTTGGCTACTGATGTGGGAGCCATCTATCAAACCACAGATGGCGGCAAAAACTGGAAAGCCCAAGTGGAATCAGCAGTTGGTGTGGTGCGTAACTTAGAACGTTCTGCTGATGGCAAATATGTTGCCGTTTCCGCTAAAGGTAACTTCTACTCGACTTGGGAACCAGGGCAAAGTGCTTGGGTTCCTCATAACCGCAATAGTTCTCGGCGGGTAGAAAATATGGGTTTTGTTGACGGTGGTCAATTGTGGATGCTAGCCAGAGGAGGCCAAATCCAGTTTAGTGAACCAACTAAACCTGAAGAGTGGCAAAAAGCAGAATTTCCAGAGTTATCCACCAGTTGGGGTTTACTCGATTTGGCATACCGCACACCCGAAGAAATTTGGATAGGTGGCGGTAGCGGTAATTTGCTACAAAGTACCGACGGCGGCAAAACCTGGCAAAAAGACCGTGAGGTAGAAGAAGTAGCTACTAATTTGTACAAGATTGTTTTCTTTCAACCGGAACAGGGATTTGTCATTGGCGATCGCGGCATCTTGCTCAAATACCTACCAAACCCTGAAACAACTTCAAAAGAAGCAGCTTAAGGGGACTGGGGACTGGGGACTAGGGACTAGGGACTGGGGAACAGTTTTCACAACACCCAATCCCCAGTAACCAATCCCCAATACCCAATACCCAGTCCCCAATCCCCAGTCCCCAATCCCCAATACCCAGTCACTATTTCTGAGAAGAACGTTGCAACTTGTAACTCTTTCTAAACTTTGTAGGATAATAAACTCAATACATTCTTTGATGAAGGTAGGGATTTAAATGTCAGGTACCACTGGAGAACGTCCGTTTTCGGACATCATTACTAGCATTCGTTACTGGGTAATTCATAGCATCACCATCCCCGCATTATTTATTGCTGGTTGGTTATTTGTCAGCACCGGACTGGCTTATGATGCTTTTGGCACACCCCGTCCTAATGAATATTTCACACAAGCACGCCAAGAAGTGCCAATTGTGAAGAACCGTTTTGAAGCGAAAAAGCAAGTTGAACAATTTATTGGAAAGTAGTTTGAGATCATGACTAGCGGCAATAACATCAATCAGCCAGTTACCTATCCAATTTTTACCGTTAGATGGCTGGCAGTTCACACCTTAGGTGTACCAACTGTTTTCTTTTTGGGCGCGATCGCTGCAATGCAATTTATTCAACGCTAGGAGCAAGTTATGGAAAAATCGCCCAATCCTAATAATCAACCGGTTGAACTAAATCGGACTTCGCTATTCCTGGGACTACTACTAATTTTTGTTCTAGGGATTCTGTTTTCTAGTTACTTCTTTAACTAACTAGAACTACTCTTGTTAATCTTTGTTTATTGAACGTGTGTTGATTTGTTGTTAAGGGAGGAGAGAGCTGTGTCTGGAAGTGGGAGAATTCCCCTGTGGGTCGTCGCTACGGTCGCAGGATTAGGTGTAATTACAGTCTTGGGCATTTTCTTTTATGGTGCCTACGCTGGACTGGGTTCTTCAATCTAAAACTAGTTTGAAGCCAATACTATAAAGTCTGAACTTTCTAGCATTTGTTAAGAAATCAGCATTAAAAAGCCGCCTGTCTCTCTGAGATAGGCGGCATTGTTACAGCAAATTTTAAGTAAGGTCAATCAATTTTGGATTTTCGATTGACCCCATACCTGAATTCTGAATTTTGAATTCTGAATTCTGAATTTTACTGTAATTATAATTAGGTAATTAGTAAAAAGCGAAGTAATCTATTACCAATTACCAATTACTATATAGCGTTTCCCGACAAGCGTTAGGTACACATGTAGGGGCACGGGACTGCCCATTGGTGTCAACTTAAGCTCAAACAGTTATCCCACAAACGTTTTACCCCACCCCCAACCCCTCCCCTTAGTAAGGGGAGGGGCGGTTTTGGCTTTAGACAAAACCGGGGTGGGGTGACGCGGCGAGTAACGCTAAGTGAATGAACTCAATATCAGGTCTTGACAAGCGTTTCACGTTAAGTTGACACCTATGGGGACTGCCGTGCCCCTACACCTTGCGATATAATGTTGCACCGCATCTGAATGGGAAACGCTATAAACCAATCAAGCAATATCTTCGCTTTCTATGTATAAAAATAGAAATGCGAATACCACACCTGGTAAAACCCAACCAATGATCGGAACGAAGATAGCAGGCAAGTAGGAAGTGCTAGCCAAGATCGTAGGCAAAAATTCAAATGCCATAGTAAAGGTTCCTGTTAAATCACACTACAATTCAAGATGAGCTTACTGCAAAGTGCGCCAGATTTTTTAAATTCTAAAGATTTTTAACACAGGCGATATTGGGCATAGGGCATAGGGCATGGGGAGATGAGGGAGATGAGGGAGTGGGAGGGGAAAATTCCTAACTCCTAACTCCTAACTCCTAACTCCTGAGTCAAATACCCAATAGTTCATCTAGCTCTAAGTTTGGCAAGTCTGGAGGGATGACAGTTCGCACTATTGTGACTTTGTGACTTTCCTGTTGGGTTGTTGGATCGAGAGCGATCGCTTCTAAGCGAATTTCCAAACAGCCAAAGGGAATGTTTAATTGCGTCATCACTTCCAACCCGGACAAGGCATTAGGTAGTAAATTTGTCAGTAAATGGGGGCCGTCTAATAACCAACGAGTTTGACAGTCTTCAACCCATAACTTGATAGCAACTTGTGGATGTACTTCAGGCAATACTACGCGCACGATCACAGACTTGCCAGCTATTAGTTCGCCCTCTGGCACATGCAGTTGTGGAATTGGCAAAGGCTCAATTGCTAACGTACTTATAGGTAGGAGACGAGATAAATCTGACGCTGGTTGCTCCTCTTGTTCCAAGGCATAACTCTTCGTTGCATCGGCTTCTAATTCACTGTATGTATCATCTACAACAATTTCTTGCGCCAACCAAGCTGAAGCCGTATTTCTGTTTATCGGAGGAGGAGGGGGCGGTATTGTTGATAACAAAGGTGGTGAAAATATTGGTTCTTCTGATAATATTTCTAGTTCCGTATCTTCCTCTATAACTGAGTCTGCTTTTTTTACTGTGTCTGTGTCTTCCAGTATTTCTGTGTTGGCATCTAGACTTAACAGTGAGCTGACATCAACAACATCAACATCACCATTGGGAATTTCTGCACTAATAGAAAGCGGTGTCTGCTGGGCTGGAATATAGTTATCGTAGCCTTGGGGTGGCAGCTCATTTATGGATTCAGGCAAAGAGTATCCTTGGCTCTGCATCCACTTCCTGAGCAAGGGAGATGAGTAAAGGTTTGTTTTAATAAATTCTGAATTTGGTTGAGGAAGTACTTGAGTAACAGATTCTTTTTGGGCTTCTGAATTTGGCTCAGTTAGCACTTGAGCAAGAGATTCTTCTTGGAATTCTGAATTTGGCTCAGTTAGTACTTCAGCAACAGATTCTTCTTGGAACTCTGAATTTGGCTCAGTTAGCACTTGAGCAAGAGATTCTTCTTGGAATTCTGAATTTGGCTGAGCTACTACTTGGGCTGTGTTTTGATCTTCAGTGATAATTGTGTCTAAGTGCGATATGTTCTCAGTCGCTTCAATTTCCAATGTATCTGGGGCATTATCTTTTAGTTCTTCTATAACACTTGGCGTAGTTTGCAGCCGTTTCAAATATGGAAAAGTCTTGTCGAGTATTGGTATTCGACGTTGCCTGATGACTAACTGCTCCAAGTTGATGGCAGCTATGGTCGCATCCTTTTCTAAAAGCTCGTTCTGTATGGGAGATTCAGCAACGACATCTGTGGGGGTATTGACATCAGTTTGAACGGGGGGCAGTTTTGGTAATTGAGGCGAACTAGCTGAATTCTTCAGCTGAGATGTCCGTAGAGTGGCTTCTCGCAGAACTTGCAGGTTAATTTGTGGTGGTAGGGGTGTGTTTGGCGATGGATTGACTAGCAAAGGCTCGTCTGTCTTTCGGAGTTTGACCAGATTCAATAGTTTTAAATCGAGCTTGACAGTTGCTTCCGGTTCCGTGAAACTGTCAGAGGACGACGATGGTGCGATCGCCTCATTTGATGTACTAGATTTTGCTGCCGCTGTGATTGCCAGTAATTCTGTTACATCTGCTGTAATGCTGAAGGACTCGGCGGCTAATTGTATCACTTCACTAATTTCAGTGAATCTACCATACAAACTGATATCTGCCAAAATTAGCTTGGATTCACAGTCAGCAGGAATATCAATTGAGGTATTGATAGTGAAAGGCAGTACTTGGTCTGGTAAGGGTTGCCGTACCTTGGTCAGGATTTGTGATTCCAAGGGCGATCGCAGTTCAATTTTTAATTCGAGTCCACGGACGCTTTTTGATGATAATCTTTCAGCCAGTTCTAGATTCGTCTTTTCCTTCAGTTCTACATGCCCATTAATTGTTAGAGCTTGTCCCCAACGAGCAATGTAACTATCCCGATCTAAAGTCAGCAATAATGGTGGTGGCTGTTGTGTTCCTGAAGAATCCGTAACCTTTTCATCTTCAGGTAGCGGTTCAACAGTCGGTAAAGCTAATTCTATTAAATTTTGTAAAATCTGTTCTGCCGTCTCACCTTTGAGCCATACGGGACTGATCGGCTCATCGATCGCTGTAGCTTCTTGCTTGGTTGCATCTAGCACAACATTGGTGTCAGAGCTACTATCTGTATCTTCTTCTTTGATTGCATCTAGCAAAACATTAGTGTCAGGGCTGCCATCTGTAGGAATTGGTAGTTCACTGGCAACGGCGGCCCGATCTAGCGTTTCCACAAGGGGAGCAGAGGGCATGGGGCATCGGGCATCGGGCATCGGCACAGAGGAAAGACTTACTGCAACTTCTCCTCTGCTCCCCTGCTCCCTATCTCCCTCATCTCCCTCATCTCCTCCTGCCCCCTGCCCCTTGCCCTCTGCTACCTGGGACAGAACTTGCAGTTGGACGGTGTGTCGCCAAGATTTACCTAGCATATCCGACATCAAATCGCCCGAACAGCGCAGTTCCCAAACTCCTGGTTCAAAGTAAGTAAAAGGAATTACCGCCATTAAGCCTTCTAAGTTAGTGCGACGCGAACGCTTGAAAATTCGGCGTTTTGGCGTGACTTCCTGTGTTGAAAAGTGAGTGACGCGCACTTCCACATCTGTATTTCGCAGGCTAGAACGAGCCAGAACTCTATACTGCCCTTCCAAAATTTCTAAATTTGGCGATTCCAGGATATGCCACGAGCGATCGCCTTGCTTCTGTATCAGAAATTGCCAGTGTTCCATTGTGAGTGATGCCCAGACCGACAAGCCGCCCAGTAATATTGTGTATTAGCTTGCTTGCAAGTTTACCTCAGTAATTTGTAATTGCATCCTTAAAAAGGCTATCAAGTTAACTTAGTTTCACATACTGGAATTTTCGCAAAGTCAATACCTTGGAATCAGCCTTTTTTGAGTCAACAACCCAATCTCCAACAGACTAGAACATACAATAAATTAAGATTCACTTGACAACTCTGATTGAATTGTGAGACCCAACTTTTTGCTACAAACAGGTAGGATGTAGCTCTTAAGTAAAGATGGGGAATGGGGAATGGGGAGTAGGGAGTGGGGGAATTAAAGTGTTTCTTTCATTCGTAGCGGGTGGTGTGCCACTAGTACGGCTGCTCTTAAGTACGCTCTGCGATGGCAAATCACCATAATTGACGACGCGCTGTCCTTGTAGACCGCGACAACGAGTGTCCTCCTCATAGTGAAATGTAGGTGACAATAAAAATTTACAGGACGGATTAGATGCTAGTCATTTTAATGGACGAGCAAATCCTTGCCCCTGAGCAAGTTTGCCCGTCTTGTTTACTCGCTGATGGCAGCGGTCAACCCCGTTGGCGTGGCGGTCAACTGCGTTGTGGTCAAGCCATTCGCAAACTTACTCAACAGCAGCCAGACCAATATGAGTGTGTAATGGGCTTTCGCATCGCCCATATAGAATAACTGGATTTACCAGCAAGACCAAGCAACTGCGTTATCCTAAGGTGAAGTAACTGTTGAAATATAACCATAGGAGAATGCATAATGACTTGGCGCGGGTCTACAACGGTTTCAGATCGGATTTTTGCTTCCTTGCCTTATTTGTTACCGATGGTTGAGGCAGTAACTTTCGGCCTTTTTTTATTACAGCAGTTTCCTCCCCTGGCAGTCGTTTTTGCACCGATTCTGATTTTATGGTCATTTTATAGAAGTGTGCCTTATGCAGGAATGATTGTTTTCTTTGCCTTATTCCTATTGGTGGTAAGAAACGAAAAAATCAGTCACTTCATTCGTTTCAACACCATGCAGGCAATACTTTTGGATATTATTATCTTTTTGTTTAGCATCCTGATGAGTATTGTTGGACTGGTTCCTGCTGGTGGTTTTGCAATCCAAACCCTATCGACAACCATTTTTCTAGGCACAGTGGCAGCAGTTGCATATTCAATCATCCAGTCTTTGACCGGGCGTTATGCAGAAATTCCAGCGATTTCTGATGCGGTGTACATGCAAGTGCGTTAGTGGTTAACGGGTCGCTACGGTATTTTCCAGGCGACCAATACCTTCAATTTCTACACGGACGCGATCGCCCAGTTGCAATGAACTAACACCCTCTGGCGTTCCTGTAAGCACCACATCCCCCGGTAGTAGCGTCATCACCTGACTGATATAAGACACTAAAACATCCGGCGAAAACACCATCTGATCGATACAGGCAGATTGGACTGGATTGGCCTCGTCATTCAGAAAAGTCTGCAATCTCGCTCCTGGATTTAATTCCCGCACAATCCAAGGACCCAAGGGACAGAAAGTATCAAAACCTTTGGCTCGCGTCCATTGACCATCTTGTTTTTGTAAGTCCCGTGCGGTCACATCATTAGCGATGGTGTAGCCCCAAATTTTAGTTTGGGCGATTTCTGGCGTACAGTCAAAAACGCGATCGCCAATTACTAATGCTAACTCTCCTTCATAATCTACTCGTTGCGACTGGGGAGGATATTTAATTTCCGTCTCAGAGGGAATAATCGACGTAGTTGGCTTGAGAAAAATTAGTGGCTCAGAAGGCACTGGAGTTCCCATTTCTGCGGCATGATCCGCATAATTCTTCCCCACCGCCACAATTTTCGACGGAGCGCAGGGAGCCAAAATTTGGTAATTTTCTGGCGTCAAAGTCAAATCAGTGGGTTGCCCTTGTAACCAGGGCGGAGCATCTAGCAACTGGACATTGAAGGATGGTTGTAGTAAACCATAGTAAATTTGTCCTTCTTGATTTTGAATTCGTACATAGCGCTGCGCCATAACCTTGATCGATATCCTTTTGTCTTTGATTAAAACCTGTAAGCGGCTAGTAGCAATCCTCAGTTAGCTTTTTGGCGAACCGATTGAGCCTTGAGCAAAAAAGCGATCGCTATAGATGCCTTTTGGAAAAGGCTAAGCTGATGGCTCAATCAATTTGCTGGCGAACACCAAAAGCTGGATTCTTACTTGCTAGAGAAACCTGGGGTCGGAAGCGACCTAGTATTTCAATAGGGACATCCAAGAAATGAAATCCAAAGTTCGGCGGATTGGCTAATGAAACAAAATTGAAAACTGGTAAGATTATAGTTCCTTGTTGCTTCAGATGTTGATGAATACTAGTATTTTGAAATAAAATCAGTATAAATTAACACTGGCAGCCATTTTGTCCATAAGGGAAACCGAAAAATATGACTACAAGTTACGAAACAATGTACATCCTGCGTCCTGACTTGGGAGACGAACAGGTAGAGCAAGCAGTTACGAAATATCAGAATTTGCTTCGGGAACAAGGCGCCGAGGATATCCAAATTCAAAATCGTGGTAAGCGTCGTCTAGCTTATGAAATTAACAGACACCGGGATGGAATTTACATCCAGTTGAACTACACTGCACCTGCAACTGCGATCGCTCCTTTTGAACGCGCCATGCGCTTGAGTGAAGAAGTAATTCGCTATCTCACAATTAAGCAGGAACTTGAAGAGGCTAAACCTGCCAAAGTGGCTGCAACTACAACTGCAACTGCAACTGCAACTGCGTAGGGAATAGGGCATGGGGCATGGGGCATGAGGGTATGAGGGGACAAGGAGACAAGGGGACAAGGGGAGAATAACTCCTAACTCCTAACTCCTAACTCCAGACTTCCAATGCCCAATGCCCAATGCCCAATGCCCTTAAATAAAATTTTGTTTTTTTCTTTACCAGTGGCTTGGCTCGTAATGCTAAATTAACAAATACTTGCCAAAGGTAGTACTCCCGCAGTTATACCTAAGAGTGGACAAGATTCTGAATGGGAGCGGTAAGCTACTGTGAGCCAATCTAATACACCCGATGTTCAAGCTCTCTCTACGGAAGTATCGCAACTACGCCAAGAGTTGCAACTCCGCGATCAATTAGTGCAACAGCTATCTCAAGAACTCTTCCGGTTGGTAAAGGGTAATACTAATTTTATGCCCCAACAGCCGGATATTGAGCGTGATACCACCCAGTTACAAGCTTTACAAGAACAACTCCAAGCTGTGGAACAACAGGTGGCATTCTACCAAGAGCAAATTACAACTCGTGACTCCGAAATTTACCAATTGCGACAGTCAGTCCAAGAACTTACCGATCGCACTCGGATGTTGGAGCAAGTTGTACAAGAGTTGCCTCAAATTTACCGTCGTAAGTTTGAGGAGCGCATGACGCCAGTGAGAGAAAAAGTAGCAATGCTACAACGGGAAAACCGCCAACTACAGGCAGAACTGCAAAGTGTAAGTTACCGTTTAGCAATCAAAACCCGCAATGCTAGTCACAGCGGCATTGATTTGCCAAATTTTCCCCGCCCAGCATCCGAACAAACTCAAATTTCGTCTCCCCAGAATGCCTAAAAAAGGATGTTCTAACAGTGGTAGCCGATCTGTCAAAAACTTTAGATTTTCCCTACTCCCCTGAATTTTAAGGAGGATTAGGGGGATTTTAGATCCGGTTATTTCCTTTTCTCTAGGCTGATTGGGAGGGATGTTGGTACGACCGTATACTTTTCAAACATCGTCTGAAGAGTAGCTTGAAAAACTATGTTTTCACGAGGCTGGGGAGTCTGACAAACAATTGCATCTGCTTTGACCAATTTTGGTCATTTCCCTTACTACATCAATAGCTAGAAAGCTATGAGTTTTTCTCGACATTGTTCTCTAGGTTAAGATAGGACATTAGCCTGCTAGCACCAGACCGAGACTACTATCTTTGACAATGTGAGAATACACAAAAAAGTGTAAATAAATGCAAAAATTGCTTGACTCCACCATCCTTCTTAAGATAAATTTATTTATTAGCCTACTAGCACCAGACTCTTATCTTTAACGGTAGTAAAGATGTCCTCGTAAGTGTCAAAAATTTCAAACACCGAATCTAACTGCGTGAGTTCCAAAATTAATCGTACAGGGGTTTGCACCTTGCATAGAACCAAACGACAACCTCTTTGACGTGCAGCTTTCAACCCTTTTACTAAAGGAACTAAACCAGAACTGTCCATAAAGTTAACTTCTGTTAAGTCGATAACCCAGAGTTGATAAGGTTGGGGTACGACTCCAGCCATTTGTTCACTCAAAGCCATACCACCTTCCAAATCGATGCTTGCTTGGGGTTTGAACAAAATCACTTGAAGTTCTTGTGTGAGAGTCATGAATTTAACAGGGTAGTTGGAACACTTGACAAAAAACCGAAAAAAGACATTAATACGTCTTCTCCTTCAACAACAAAATCGCTGTTTTACCCAGGTATTTAGGTAATTTCAGCCCTGAAGTTGACAGAGATTTTTTCAGTATTCATGTCGTATAATTTGTAATAACTTTTCCCAATATAGGCATAAGCGCTTAACAAATTCGGTATCAACCGTGTCTTTTACAAAATTTTCATAATATAACCGGGGATTTATAAATTTTTTATAAATTCTTTTTATTTTTGTTACAGCGATCTAGTTTTGTGGTAATGAAGGCTAAAAATCTTATATTATCTTACAATTAGTATTCAAAACATAATAGTTACCATAAACTAAAATATATGTATTATTTCAGAATTAAGAAGATTCAATAAATCTATGTAGCGGTTTGATTGACACCCTAGCCAAAAACAAGCAAAGATATAGTAAAAGTAAAAATTTGTAAAGACGGCGGTGCAGGATGTCTTTAGAGCTGATTTCACTAGAAAACATCCAGGAAGTCGCCCACAACTACGGCTATTGGGCAATTTTTTTGGGAATTTTGCTAGAAAATTTAGGCATTCCTGTTCCTGGGGAAACCGTGACCTTAGTGGGCGGATTTCTAGCTGGTAGCGACGAACTGAATGTCTGGCTGGTTCTCGGTGACGCAATTATGGGTGCTGTAATTGGGGGAGTTTGTGGCTATTGGGTTGGTAGAGTTAGCGGTTGGCCTTTCTTGGTAAAAGTTGGTAGCATATTTCGGATTTCCGAAGTGCGACTGTTGAGCATTAAAGAGCAATTTAGTCAAAATAGTGCAAAAGCAGTATTTGTTGGACGTTTTTTGGCATTGTTGCGGGTTTTTGCTGCACCACTAGCTGGTATAGCCGAAATGCCTTTTAGAAAATTCTTTTTATACAACTTCTTAGGAGCAGTTGCTTGGGCTAGTTTGATGGTGACATTGGCTTTCTTTGCTGGCAAAATTATCCCCCTAGAGCAATTGATTGCTTGGGTGGGCCAATTTGCGATCGCAGCATTACTGATCCTGGCTGCTTTAATTTTCGTGCCAATATGGCTGGAGTCTCGTCAAGTGAAAGAAGTAAGAAGTGAAGAGTGAGAAGTGAGGAGTGAGGAGTGAGGAGTTAGGAGTTAGGAGTAGAGTAAAAAGTTATTTCTTTTAACTTTCACTTCTTGTATTTTGCATTTTTAACTCCTAACTCCTAACTCCTAATTCTTAACCCCTAGTTAACTGTGACCAAATGCGAGTTGGTAGTCCCCAAACGTAGATAAAGCCTTCGGCCGCTTTGTGGTCAAATTGGTCTTCGGCTCCGTAAGTTGCCAAATCGGGAGTGTAAAGGGAATTGTCGCTCGAACGTCCAACGATGGTGGCGCTACCCTTAAACAACTTAACTCGCACAGTTCCAGATACTTGTTCTTGTGTCTTTTGAATAAAGGCATCAAGTGCAGCTTTGAGTGGACTGTACCAAAGACCGTTGTAAACGATTTGGCTATAGGTTTCTTCAATCCCACGCTTGTAATGGGTGACATCTGCTGTCAAAGTCAAACTTTCCAGATCCCTATGTGCCTGAATTAGGACTAACATCGCGGGTGATTCGTAAATCTCCCGCGATTTTATGCCCACTAGACGGTTTTCGATCATATCAATCCGCCCAACACCGTGATTTCCCACAAGTTGATTGAGTTGTTCAATTAGCTCAACTGGTTTTTTGGCTACACCATTGAGGGTCGTGGGAATGCCACGATAGAAACCAATTTCGATATATTCTGGTTCATTGGGCGTGTTGGCGATCGCTTTGGTCATTTCATAGATTTCTTCTGGTGGCTCAAATGAGGGATCTTCAAGTAAACCAGCTTCAATACTACGACCGAGCAAATTCTTGTCAATGCTGTAAGGAGAGGATTTTTTGACTGGTGAGGGAATACCAAACTTTTCACCATAGGCGATGGTTTCCTCACGACTCATTCCCCATTCTCTGGCGGGTGCGAGGATCTTCAGGTTGGGGTTGAGGGCGGTAACAGAGACATCAAAACGGACTTGATCGTTACCTTTGCCGGTGCAACCGTGAGCGATCGCATCAGCACCATATTTTTCGGCTGTTTCTACTAATACCTTGGCAATCAGCGGACGAGCAAGGGCGGTTCCTAGAGGATAACGATTTTCATAAAGGGCGTTAGCTTGAATTGCTCCAAAGGCGTAATCTTTAACAAAGCTGTCTTTAACATCCGCTACTAGGGATTCACTTGCACCCGATTTCAGAGCTTTTTCTCGGACTGGCTCTAATTCATCTCCCTGACCTAAATCTGCTGCTAGGGTAATCACCTCTTCCACACCCCACTCCTCCTTCAGGTAGGGGATGCAAACAGAGGTATCTACTCCGCCAGAATATGCCAGGACAACCTTTTTGGCGCGACCCATTAATTTCTCCAGTTAGGAAAACAAAGAATGAGTCATTATTATATCGAAACTAATCCATATATACTTTATTGATGCAACAACCTATAGGAGGAGTTAGGAGTCAGAATTGGTGAATTCCGAATTCAGTACTTACATCTACTGGAAAACTATTTAGTCTATATTACAGCAGTTTTCATGTATTTAGACCACAATATTATTTCTTACTTTGCGCCTTTGCGTCTTGGCGTGAGATAAAAATAATGTGGTTCATTTACCTGAAAATCACTGTAATACATTAATTTTCATAATGCTTCCAGTTTTTTACTTGCAGTTGCAGGTTTAGGCAACTCCGGTCAAAATGATGTTTCAGAGCCAGACGAGGAGATTCTAGACAATGAAATTGATCCTGTCTATGGCTAAAATATGTGGGAAGTCCTGAACGCGATTGAATGAGGAGATATCAACTAATGCTAATCCTCAAAAACCTTGACGTTAGCCATTGTGAAATCTCCTCCAAGATGATTTATGCTTTACCCAATATTGGGTGAAATACGATGCGACTATAATTTTAGCAACGCGATCGCAATTTGGTTTAGAAATTGTGATATGTTGATGATGTTTTGCTGGGTTAATCTCTCTAACAGATGTGAAGGGTGAGATATCGAGATCAAACCTTTACCTTTTGCTGGCGATATCAGGCATTTTAGTTCTAGGGATTCCAAAATCTAGGCATTTGGTGTACAAAATTAAATTGCTGCTCTAAGCTAGTAGAAGGTGGTAATGGTACTGCTTGATACTGCCGATTTGCTTGGCTAGGTGATTGTCCGCCACGAGAAATCTTATGGTCAAGAACTCTAGTGTATACTAATTTCCATCCATTACTTGTACGTCTCCAAGTGTGTTCAAATGTGGCTTCGTTGCGGATACTATCAGAGCCAGGGATAGTTGCATCAACGTACTCAACACCCGTAACCTTGGCATAATTTCTGCCTACATCCCGACGAATAATATATGCACTCTCCCGATATTGACTTGTTTGTTGCCAAAACTGCTGATTAATTTGACGTAACTGTTCTAAATTAATCACTTCTCCATTTAATTGACGTGCTTGAAAATCAGGTGCAAAGTCAGCAAAACAACCGTATAAGTCTTTACGGCTACAGGCATTGAGCATGGCGTTATAAGTATTTAGTATATTTTGCCATTCTGTTTTTGAGTTTGCTTTGTATTCAGACCAACACCTGTTGAATTCTCTGGGTGGACAATTGAGCATGTAGTCTGCGCTACCATCTGCTCTAACAAAACCATTATGAATCACTAATGGGATTGTGATTAAACTAGCTAGGGTAAAAATTCCTTTTTTCATCATATTAAACTCACCAATAATTCCTTTATCGAACAGATTAAAGGAGATACTGACGTAATTCATTCACCTTTTATGCTTGTTGGTGTGCAGGAAATATCACTCAAGATTGCAGAAACGTGTATTGTCACTAGTATGTACATAGTATAGGCGATCGCCCAAAGAAAACTAGAAGCTTGAATTTCATCAAAACACAGCTTGAATCAGGGACTTCCAGATAAAAAATATCCAAAATGTAGGGTGCGTCAGTGTGAGAAAATCTAGCTATGCCAAGAAATTATTCCTACTGATGCACCCTACTAATCCCCAATTTGGGATAATTTATTTTTTGGTGTTTCCTAAAATTAACGACACTCACGACTCATGACTAAATCCCCATTCGCTAGTCGATACACCCCTTCGGGTTCCACAATGGGATCGCCTTTTTTCCAGGAACTAGCTGCACTATTATTCGTGACACTCTGCACATCACCTGTAGGATAACTAGAAGCCGCAGCTTCACCCGGACGATTAGGTAAACCACCAGTACCTGTAATAATAAAAGTCCCTTCTTGCTTGGGACTGCGAGCAATGCAGCTATTGGCAATCAGTGCATTAGTATCAATGGGATTGTTTTGTAATTCTGTGAGGCTGTTTTGGATAAAACTAATATCAGATAGACCAATAATATTTCCAGAGATTGCACCACTGGCATTAATGTCAGAGCGACTATTATTATTTAGTAACTGAAGGCTATTTCTATCAGTTAATGTTTGTGTAGAGCGATATAGAGAATCACTAAACAAAGCACGAGTGTTAAATGTAATATTTCCGCCTTGACCTTCTGGTGCGAAAGCTAGGATATCACTATCTTCTAAAGCAATTATCGTATCAGCGGTGAGGAAAATATTACCGCCTCTACCTTGACCACTAGATAAATCTGTACGAATGTCGGTGTTATTTCGCAAGTTTATTCTTCTAGCAGTGACATTGATATTCCCACCACTTGCTTGTTCAGATCTGGCGCTAATATTACCATTTTTGGCATTAAAATTTTCACTGACATTAATATTAATATTACCTGCAATACCTGTGCCTTCACTGCGCGTAGAAACTAAAACGACACTATTAGGTAAGTTTAAATCAGTTGTAAATAAGTTAAAGTTCGTTGTGAATAGAAATATACTGCCACCATCGCCAGTAGAAGCACCAGTGTTTGCACCTGCAAACACACCAGTACGTCTATCTATACTCGATGAAATAATGAGACTATCTGCATGGATGCTAATATCACCAGATTTCCCTCCGCTAGTAGTTCCTGTAGTTACAAGTCCACCATTAGATGCCTCAAATACACGAGCATTAATTTTAATATTACCTCCGTTGCTAAAATTCTCTGTTAATGCAGATACAATACCTTCCTCTGTGGCACGAAAATAATCTGTGTTGATAATAATATCTCCTCCCTGACCAGTTGCCCCACTTCGGGTTTCAGTTGATATGAAACTGGCAATTCCATCTGCATTAATTCCGGAAATTTTAACTGCATCAGCAGCATTGATGTAGATAATTCCACCTTTACTTTGTCCAGCTTCGGAAATTTGAGAATCAATTTGACCTCCATTAATTAAAGTCAGTTTTTGTGTCTTAAGTTTAATATCACCAGCATTTCCTACAGCACCTTCTCCCACCCGACTATTGATAGTACTATTATCAATGACCACCGCATTACTACTATTAATAAATATATTACCTGCATTCCCCTGACCGAAAGTTCCAGATGAAATATTTCCGTTTACTAACTGCAAATGTTTGGTATTGATTGTTAAATCACCGCCATTACCTCTAGTGGGAACGTCAATACCGAAAGGTGTAACTCCTGTAAATATAACGTTACGATTTTCAGAATTTAAACTAATTAACTCAACGGATTCTGATGCATCGATATTGATGTTACCAGCATTACCGCCTAAATTACCATTAGCTTCTACAACGATTAAACCACCATTTTTCATCATGAAATTTTTGGTTTTCAGTGTTATGTCACCTCCACGGCTAATAGTGCTTGTTGTTGTTAGAAAACCAGTTGTTGTATCTGCTGCATCTTGGGGATCTATTTCTATAGAATTTGTTGCTGTAACTTGAATATGTCCTCCACGTCCAATTGTTTCTCTGGTATTACCAACTGTTGATCCATCCAAAATAAAAGAATTTAAACCAATATCTATAACTTGTGTTCCTAATGTTTCGTCGGCTGTGACTTGAGCCAAGGCTTTGGCATTTGTTGTGACAGTCAAACTGAGCAATAGTCCTAAATGCCACCACCAATTGCAATTAGACTGCTGGATCATAAATTTTTCTCTTGCGTGTCAGTTGTAGCAACTGATATCTAGTCTGAAGCTTGGGGTGAGTAATTGCAACGCTGCATAGATAAGTCTAAAAAGCAATACACTTTTATGCAATTTTACATACACAATTATGCTGATATCGATACTGAAAGTTGCATCTAAGTTTGCATAAAAGCTGAAGGACTAATTTCTGTGTTTTATTTACTCTGTGAATTGCTAAAGATTTTAAGTGTCAAAAATTTTCATAAAGTCGGAGTAAACATCCAGCATTTTCAGATCATCAGGCTATTTACTGGCATTGAAATATTCGCATAATACAAGAGAGAAACTTATGCCTACTTTTCCTTCTGATCCATTGTTTAAAGACCAATGGTATCTCTACAACACCGTAACCGTTGGTAATCGGACATATCGCCTTTTTGATATCAATGTAGTTAATGTTTGGGATGACTATACGGGGCGCGGTGTTCTAGTTGGTGTGATTGACGATGGAGTTGATTACAACCACTACGATTTGGATAATAATTACGACAAAACCAGAGATTATGACAGTGTTAATCAAGATTCTGATCCTTTACCAGTTCTGGCTGGTGATAATCACGGTACAGCAGTAGCAGGTATTATCGCTGCTGAGGCTAATGGTGTTGGTACTGTGGGAGTGGCTTACAATGCAAAGATTGCTGGTATTAAAGCTATTCCTGGTTCTTTGAGTACTGTGGTTGATGCTTTGTGGCGTGCTGCGAGTTTTGATGTTGTCAACAATAGCTGGGGTTTTGATACTTTCTTTTACGATAATTTTTATACTTTTCCACAAGCAGGACAAGCACTCACTAATGCTGTTACTAATGGACGTAATGGATTAGGAACAGCCATTGTCTTTGCTGCTGGAAATGAACGTGCGGAAGGCAATAATACCAACTATCACAACTTTCAAAACTCCCGCCATGCCATTACTGTAGCTGCACTTGATAGTGAGCATGGTTGGGCAAGTTCTTACAGTACTCCTGGTGCTTCTATTCTAGTTTCTGCCTTTAGTGCATCATATGGTCTTGACTATATTCTCACTACAGATCGCCTGGGATCTGCTGGCTATAGTTCTACAGACTATATTTATTCTTTTGGTGGCACTTCAGCTGCTGCTCCTCAAATTTCTGGGATAGTAGCCTTAATGTTGGAAGCAAACCGCAATTTAGGTTATCGAGATATCCAAGAAATTCTCGCCTATTCTGCCCTCCGTAACGATCCTAATAACTACGGAGGAGATTACATTTGGCAATATAACGGTGCTAACAACTGGAATGGAAGAGGTTTACACGTCAGCCACGACTATGGATTTGGCATGGTAAATGCTCTTGCTGCTGTGCGTTTGGCTGAGACTTGGCAAAAACAAAGTCGATTTAACAATGAGAAATCTCTTTCTTATAATTCTGGTAATTTAGGCTTGGCTATTCCAGATAATAATACAACAGGAATTAGTCGCTCTTTTACCGTTGCTGCGGGTTTAGAAATTGATTGGGTAGAAGTAGAACTCAATCTAACTCATCCTTATCGAGGTGATTTGGTTGTTTCCCTGATTTCTCCGAGTGGAATTGAAAGTCGTTTAATCGACCGTCCAGGTAATAGGCTAGATGATGGAGATAATATTGTGTTTAAACTCTCCAGTACACAACATTGGGGAGAAAGTAGTGCTGGTACTTGGACACTCAAAATCAAGGATTTTGGCCCCACAGATGTCGGCATTCTCAATAGTTGGAAATTGCATTTATATGGGGATGCAGATACAGCCAACGATACTTATTTCTACACCAATGAGTATGGCATCTATGGTGCAATTACACTGACTGATAGTTCTGGTATCGATACAATTAATGCGGCGGCGATTACTTCTAGTTCTAACATCAACCTGACTCCAGGTTCTACAAGTACCCTCAATGGAACTAAATTAACCATCAGTTCAGGAACTACTATCGAAAATGCTTTTGGTGGCGATGGTAACGACACCATTATCGGTAATGCTGCTGCTAATGTTTTATCTGGTGGTAGGGGCAATGATATTTTGATTGGTGATATACCGCTCACCTACCAAACTTATACGTTCAGTAACACATCTGCTCTCAATATCCCTGACGAATCTACCATTAATTCTAATCTCACAGTCAGTGGTTTAAGTGGTGCGATCGCTGATGTCAATGTCACCTTAAATATTACCCAAACATATAGTTCTCACCTCGATGTTTTCCTGATTAGTCCTACAGGAACTCGTGTGACATTATTCACAGGTGTGGGGAGTATTTTCAGTAATTTCACCTCCACAGTATTAGATGATGAAGCCACAACATCAATTACGGCTGGTAATGCTCCGTTTACTGGCACTTTTAAACCACAGGGATTACTATCAGCTTTTGATTATCAAAATCCTAATGGTACATGGAGACTAGAAGTTACTGATAGATATGTTGGAGGTGTAGGGACACTTAAGAACTGGTCGCTGAACTTGAGCTTTCCTGCTACATCAACAGTAAGCAATGATACTCTCAACGGTGGTAAAGGTAATGATACAATGCGTGGCGGTGCTGGTAACGATACTTATGTTGTCGATAGCACTGGAGATGTAATTGTAGAAAACTTGAATGAAGGTACGGATACTGTCCAGTCTTCTATTAGTTACACTTTAGGCGCTAACTTAGAAAACCTGACTTTGACGGGTACAGCCGCAATTAACGGCACAGGTAACAGTCTCAATAATGTCATTACTGGTAATAGCGGCAATAATACCCTCAATGGTGGCTCTGGTAATGATACTCTCAACGGTGGTAAAGGTAATGATACAATGCGTGGCGGTGCTGGTAACGATACTTATGTTGTCGATAGCACTGGAGATGTAATTGTAGAAAACTTGAATGAAGGTACGGATACTGTCCAGTCTTCTATTAGTTACACTTTAGGCGCTAACTTAGAAAACCTGACTTTGACGGGTACAGCCGCAATTAACGGCACAGGTAACAGTCTCAATAATGTCATTACTGGTAATAGCGGCAATAATACCCTCAATAGTGGCTCTGGTGTTGATACTCTCCTTGGTGGTAATGGCAATGACATCCTCATCGGTGGTACTGGTAACGATACACTGACAGGTGGCGCAGGAAGCGATCGCTTTACTTTCAATTCCCGTACAGAAGGTATTGACAGAATTACTGATTTTAACGTTGTTGATGATACAATTGTTATCTCTGCCGCTGGTTTTGGTGGCGGGTTAGTTGCTGGTGCGGCGATCGCTGCTAGTCGATTTGCGATCGGTTCAACAGCCACTACAAGTAGTCAGAGATTCATGTACGATCAAAGCACTGGCGCTCTGTTCTTCGATCAAGATGGTACAGGAGCGATCGCCAAAATTCAATTTGCTACGCTCAATACTGCACTAGCCTTAACTAATGCAGATATTTTTGTTGCTGCTTAAAGATTTCACGTTGACTGTTAACGGTTAACAGTCTTTAACCCTCTTTTGTCACTCTCGGAAAACAATAATCTCAGCCTGATTCTGAGACTTTGATTTCATCAAGGTTTGAGGCTTTATTTTCTAACAGAAACTGAAATTTATAGATAAAAGTGGAAATTAAAGCCCTGTAAGCATTTGGGCGATTGGATTTTCCCACTCTGACAAAAGAGGGTTAAAGACCTCCTTGGTGAAGATGATTGCGATCTGAAGTTTTGGCAATGCCAAAATTATCACAACGGCAATTTCCACAGGGATGTTTGTTTACACAAAGTTTATATCTACCTGACAAAATGAAGATTTAACGAAGATCATCTTTTGTTGGTTATTTCTTAACCTACACACATTGGTTCAAAGCTTATTTAAGTGAAATTACAGAATTATTCGCTTTTGAGCTTTGGAGTATTTTCTGATGAAATTGGCTAAAGATATTAGCATTGCTGCTTTTGCAGTTGCCATCTCAGTTGCTGCTGTTACTAAACCGACACAAGCTGCCTTGATTAATTACGGTTTCACCGTGAATGCAACATCTGGTGATAATCCTGGTCAATATTTTGGCTCTTTTCAATATGATGACTCGACTTTAAGCAATACAGGTCTTGAGACATTAGGAGTTGAAAATGGACTAAAAGTTGCATTTGACTACTTAGGTACTAACTATACAGAGGTAGATGATAGTGATTTCGACAGTTTTCCTATAGTCAGCTTCAATAATGGCGAAGTTCAGGGACTGAGCTATTTTGTTGCAGATCAGTTTGTAATTGGCAGCGATCCTAGTACTCCAGAAGTGGGAGGAAATAGATTTTATCTGATTACCGATTCGGTAAATACAACAGAAGTAGGTACTGTCAGCTACGCTAAAGTACCCGAACCATTAGCTGCTGGTGGTACAGCTGTTGCTGGTGTTGTTGGATTGTGGATGCAGCGCAAGAAGAGAGCAACAAAAATTGTCGGTTAACCTTACACAATCAGTAAAATTTTGATTAAAAAAATCCCCACTGATTCAGTGGGGATTTTATTTTTTATTCAAATCTTGACCGTGCTAATTCTCATTCAATACGCTTGGGTTAAGGATTTTTTGGAAAACCATAGACCTGTAGAGACGTTGCATTGCAACGTCTCTACATTGTTCGGTTATCTAAACCCTATTGGCGTAAGTCCTAGATTTTAAAGGCCACCAATAACGCCACCGTCATTGCGGGTAATTACTACCACTGATGAACGTGGGCGACCTGCTGGGCCATAGCCTTGACTATTAGGCCAATTACTGGCGACTGTGGGATTCGAGGCATCCCCGCGATCGCCTGGATGCTGGATATTAACAAACATCGCTTTGCCATCGGGTGTTGTGACAAGACCAGTTACCTCACAATCCGTAGGGCTGGTTAAGAAGCGCCTAACTTGTTTGGTGTTGGGGTCAGCACACGACATAGTGTTACTACCGATGTTTACCAAATCACCGATACCATCGCCTGCGTGGTCGGTCTGAACCCAGAGGCGGCCGAAGTCGTCGAACCAGAGACCATCTGGTGAACTTAAGTCGTCACCTTTAATGTTGCCTTGAAGATTTGGTTCGGGTCTAGTTTTGTCCCCAGCTTCAAAGAAAATATCCCATTTAAAGGTAGTTGTTGTAACGCTGCGTCCATCTTCGCGCCAGCGAATGATATGACCATAGCGGTTGTCAGGACGTGGGTTGGCAGCATCCACGGGAGGACGGGCACCGCCGGCTGCTGTTGTACCATCTGGCTGGTTGGACGAAACTGGGGTTGTGCCGCGACGATTATTGTTGGTCAGCGTGCAGTAGACTTCAATCTCTTTATATCCACCAATGCGGGGACGTACAGCTACCCACTCTGGACGATCCATCATGGTTGCGCCGACGCGATCGCCAGCTTGTCTTGTCTTAACCAGAACCTCAGCTTGGTTTCTGAAGCCGTTCTCTATTGTCAGGCCACGCTGACCGTGAACCAAAGGCAGCCACTCACCAGTACCGTTGTCATAGAATTTAGCAACGTACAAAACACCGTTGTCGAGCAAATCGCGGTTAGCAGCACGATTTGTCCGATTGAAAGATTGGGCACAAACGAACTTGTAAATATACTCGTTGCGTTCGTCATCACCCATATAAAAAGCAACACGGTTATTGTCATCCACAACTACCTGAGCGCTTTCATGCTTGAACCGACCAAGTGCAGTGCGCTTGACTGGTTTGCTTTGCGGATTGTAGGGATCAATCTCGACCACCCAACCGAATAAATGGGGTTCGAGTGGGTTTGTGCTGGCATCAAAGCGTGGATCAACCTCAGGCCAACGATAGCCAGACGTTCTTCCGATGCCGTACCGATTCTGTCCTGCGAGAATATCGGACTTGTCGATGCCTTCAATTGCAACTACATCTCGTGTAGCATTAGCAAAGTAGCCGTTCCAGTTCTCTTCACAGGTCAAGTAAGTTCCCCAAAGTGTGTAGCCGTTGGCACAGTTGTTAAGTGTACCGTATGCGGTGTAGCCGTCGTTCAGTGTGCCAGTGTCAACAGAGCCAGTTGGGGTAATGTTAAACTTTTTGGACTTCAGGAGGATATTGCCAGCCGCAGGTCCCGAAACTCTCATTTCGGTGTTGCCGGTAATGCGGCGACCATAAGACGAATTCGGATTGAAACTCCACTCATTGCCGTTTTTGGAAATTTCCACAACAGACACACCATGAGCAGCCTGAGATTTGCGTACTTTGGCAATTGTGACTGTATCCAAACCATCTGGATGCAAAATCGATTCCTGGGTGTACTCGTGGTTGACGCACAGTAGACCGGCATTGATTGGCTGGTTTAAAAAGCCTCTTAGCGATCTTGTTTGTGAACTTACTGTTCGACCAACAACACTCCCTGGCTGTAAAGGGAAGTAGTACATACCGTCATTGTGCATACCAAACTGCTTTTCTTGAGCAGCCGCATCTTGGGAGGCATCTGCTAACCAAGTCGGGCCACCAGGGGCTATGGGATCTCCCCAAGCAATCAGTACTTTAGCTGTGTAACCTTCAGGAACACTGACGAGATCCTTTTCCAAAAGTCCTGTAACTGGATTGAGTAAATTTGGTGGGACGCTCTTGAAGCCTATGCCACCAAATCCCGTTCCCTTGGGAATCGGTGCTGCATCAACACTTTGAAGAAAACCACCGATGGAAACATCGCCCAGAACAGTTAGCACCGACGTACCCACAGCCGTCATGATGAACCGCCGCCGACTCAGACTAACGCGGTCAATCACATCACGAATTGACTCGTTACCGGATGGGTTGAGGGTCAAATTATTTTTAGGGTGAAAGCGTCCTTTCATTCTTTGTTCTCCATTTAAGGCTTAGAAGATTGCTATTCAGTTCATCTCTCAATAACATGAGTAATTTGGTAAATAAAAACTCCACACACTTACATAAATTACTGAGATATTTATTGAGATTTGACACATTTTTAACAGCCACTAAATAGCAGTTAATAACAAATTAAGACTGGCTGATGCTGCTGAGGCAGACTAAAATAATCAATTTGTCATTAATTTAAGTACTAAGTATTAACGTCAGGTTATATATTGATTAATTTGGCTTTATCAACAATTTTTCTGATAAAAATAAGTTTTTCACAAAGAAGAATACCTTCGCAAAATCGAAAAATGCCTCGATTAGTAGGTTGGGTTGAGGCACGAAACCCAACAAATACGTTGGGTTTCACTTCTCTACGAGACGCTACGCGTAGCTTGCTTCCACGAAGTGGTACGCTCAACCCAACCTGCAAAAAAATGGTGAAGGTATTGAAAGAAATAACAACTTTGTCATCAATGCAGATGGTGGCATTTAAGACAAAACTTCAGCAAACAATAACGTAGGATAGGAAGTAATAAAAAGATTAAAGACAGTCCTCATCCTCTAAAATAGAGTCACTCGCTTCGCTCGAATTCAAAATTCAAAATTCACGCATTCAAAATTACAATCCCCATAAATAAATTCAGGGGCTTGAAACAAGGACGTTATAAGCCTCGTACTTCGTATATCGGCTTATATATTTTTACCTTTTCCATAAATAAATTCAGGGGCTTGTATCCTTTTTTTCTTTGGTCATAAAAAATGATGCAAGATGTCAGGTTAAAGTAACATTTTGCTTGAGTCGCAACAACCGCCTAGTAGTCTGTCGCAAAAGTTTTGAAGGTTCGTAGTAAGCACTCAAGTGCTTAAAAAATCAAGGACTAAAGTCCTTAGTACAAACACTTATGACCATCAGAATTAATGGGACAGACCACTAGGATGCTAATTAAAAATAAGATCGAGACTTACGCAAAAGATAACGAAAGTAGCGGTAATTCATGAATTACCGCTACGCAAAAATAAGGTTTTCAGTCACATATTGCGTAAGTCCTGAAGATGTCAGATTAAATAAACGTGTTGCGAGAATTTTTCGGGCGGATACCAATTACAGATGGCCGGGGAACGCCTGTAGCTTGATCCTGTCCACCATCAGCCTTGGAAATATTACTCGGCCAACTACTCCCACGAGGTAAACTCCGAGTTTGATTGAATGTACTACCATTCAAATCCAGTAATTCAATGCTGCGACTTAAGATCGTGCCATCATTAATTGGACAATCTTCACCAGGATGTTGTATTGAAATAATCAGTGTATTTCCCACAAAACTTGGTCCTGTCATCTCACAACGCACTGGCCCATGAGCAAACGGTATCACCTGTCCGGCATTTGCACCACTGGTGGGGATAAAAAACAGCCAATTATTACCGAAGACTCCTGTAAAATCAGAAACATTACCGCTAGCTGTGTGATGGATTTTGGTTTGTTTACCTTCAGCACCCACATCAAAACCATTGTGAGTGCCAGTAGACATATCTGTGACTCCCCAAACATTTGCCCGATCGTCAAAAACTAAATTATCGACGTTGGCAAAACCAGCACCATTCACGGAACCGGCTTCACCACCTTGGGCAAATCTCTGCCATTTGAAGGTTAAGCCCGTAGCATCAGCGCTATCTTCAATAATCTTGTACAGTCCTCCTGATTGCTGCGTCGCCTTGGTGTCTGTACTTAGCTTGGCAACTTGAAAAATTCGGGAATCAGGATAACCATCGCTACCTGGGGCACCATCAGTATAGGCAATGAACACTTCTTTGGTGGTTGGATGCACTTCTAAATCTTCTGGACGCGCCGTGGGAGTTCCCCCGACTAAATTTGCAGCTAAAAAGGCATCGGTGAGTACAGCACCTTGGCTAGAGTAGAAGTCAGATAGCTTTTTATTTTGATAATCAGGTAGTGCTTTGGCTTCGTTAGTGCGATCGCATTTAAACACACCACCATCTTGGGTTTGACCTGCAATGCCATTACGTCTCGGTAGTGGTAAAAGGCCTTCTTTTTGGGCTTTCTGCAACGCAGCAAATTCTACAGAAGATAAAACTGTCGGACTAATTGGATTGGTAGGAGTAGTTAATAGTAACGGTATCCATTTACCAGTACCATCTGGATTGTAGCTGGCAACATACAAAGTCCCATTTTCCCACAACTGACTGTTAGTTTTACTCGTTGGTGAGGAAATAGTATTAGCACTGACAAATTTCCAAGTGTGTCCTCCACGTCTGTCATCACCCAAATAAGCAACTAATTTTTTACCTGCTTCAGCACGCACGGCAACATTTTCATGGCGAAAACGACCTAACCAAGTGTGTTTTCGGGGGCGAAATTCCGAATTCGTGGGGTCAATTTCTACAATCCAGCCGTATTTTTCGCCAACTAATCCAAAAGTCTTGCCGATAGTTTTATCTGTGTAACTCGTCTGAGTACCATTAGCTTTGACTGCTTCTGTAACGCTATTTTGGAAGTTTTCTTCCCCAGATAAAATTGTTCCCCAAGGAGTTTTACCGCCAGAACAATTGAAGGCAGTACCAATAATTTTGTTACCTACTTCATCAGAGGACAGATTAAAAACTTGGCTTGCTGCTGGGCCAGTCCCGATTAAATAATTTTGGTCACCTTTTTGGTGGTTGCGACTTCCCCAAGCCGTGATATTTTTGTAGTCATCATTGCGTTGGCTATTGATTCCCAATCCAGAAAGACCATGAATCCGGCGATTTTTTTCATCTTTAACCACAACAAAACGTTGACTTGCATTCTGGCTAGAGATGCGGACAATCGAGCCGCCTTGGTTATATAAAAATTCCCCTTCAACTTCAATATTTATGGTGGAGGGTAAAGCCCAACCAATGACGCTTTCAAATGCGTCAGGTAATCCTTTAACATCAGAAGAGTCTTCTACTACTAAAGTAGAAAATGGAAAACTCACGTATTCATGATTGACCCATAAATACCCGACATCATTAGTTTCTCCAACGGGAATAAAACCAGTAAAATCGTTGTTGTATCCAAAATAATCGTCTTTGTTAGGAAAAACGCGATCGCCCCAACTAACAATTACATAACGTTCGTACTCTGGCGGCACTACCACATCATCAAGAACGTTGTAACTAGTTAACTTAATATCCGCAGACGCATTAACTACTTCTCCTTCACCAATTTTTTTCGGCAAGAAATTTTGTTGTTCTTGATAAATTGGTAGAGGATGTGGTAAGCGTACAGGTGTAAAGCCTAGTGACGCAGTTTTTACTTCTTGACTGCTGCCACAACCTTTCAAGAGTGTGCTTCCCAAAGCAGCACCAGCACTGCCAGCAAAAAACATTAAAATTTGTCTGCGAGTCAATTTAGACATTAAACTCTCCTCTGGTGTGACAGAAAAAACTTAGTAGAAATAAATTCTACTCAATTAACATCAGAAACTCTTAAAATTATGAAGTTCGCCACGTTTTAAATAACTAATAATCTATTTTTATTAATAAATAAAAGATGAATTGCGTCGCTTATGGCGATTTCGATTTGAATGAAGCATAGGATAGTCTAGCACGTCTGTGCTTCATCCAATTGCAAACCGCTATATATGCAGAAAAACCGCTAGTTTATTACTAACCAGGACTTACGCACAGGTAACGGAAAATCGTACATTCCCAGCGGCTTCGCGCAGGATACCACAGAGAACGCAGAGGGCACCCAGAAATAAGAGTTTCAGAGAGTTTTTGCGTAAGTCGTAATTAACTATAGTTTGTTAAAGTTAAGCTGAGGTTATATATTAATTAACTAAGAATTATTAAACCTTGCGTTATACGTAAGCAGAATCAGGTAAGGAACAGAGTCAGTGCCCCATCTGTCCTATCCTGGAGATGGGTAAATGTGTTGTGGGTGAGACTGTGTTTTTCAGCGTTGTAATACCGACTTATAATCGCCAACCGATTTTAGAAAAGTGCCTCCGTGCTTTGGAGGTGCAGGAGTTAAATCAGCCAAGTTCGGTTACTGATTACGAGATTGTCTTGGTGGATGATGGTTCTACTGATGGCACATTGGAGTGGTTAGCAGCACACAAAGAAGAGTTTCCCCATGTCCGATGGTTTGGGCAAGATCATGCTGGCCCTGCGGCGGCGCGGAATTTGGGGGTAGAACAGGCGCAAGGAGACACAATTATCTTTATTGATAGTGATTTAGTAGTGCTGAAGAATTTCCTGCAAGCTCATGGTAGCGCACTAGTCCAGGGAAAAGAGAAATTGGGGAGCGATCGCTTTTTCACCTACGGCGCAGTTATCAATACTTGCAATTTCGACAATCCAACTGCTGAACCCTACAAAGTAACAGATTTTTCCGCAGCTTTTTTTGCTACGGGAAATGTAGCAATTCCTAAACATTGGCTAGAAAAAGCCGGACTTTTTGATACCAGTTTCCAACTCTATGGCTGGGAAGATTTAGAATTAGGCGTGCGGCTGAAAAACTTAGGTTTGACACTAATTAAATGTCCAGAAGCTGTAGGTTACCACTGGCATCCACCGTTTAATTTAGAACAAATTACAAGCTTAATCGACAAAGAAATCCAACGCGGACGGATGGGAGTTTTGTTTTATCAAAAACACCCCACATGGGAAGTGCGAATGATGATTCAAATGACTTGGCTACATCGCTTACTTTGGGGTATTCTTTCACTCAATGGCGTACTAAATGAAAGGACAATGGCTCCTTTTTTGCAATGGCTAATTAAATTAGGTAAACCACAATTAGCTTTAGAAATTGCCCGAATTTTTCTCAACTGGTATAACGTGAAGGGTGTTTATGAAGCCTATGCTAAAATGGAGCAGACATAGTGATGGAAAAAGTCACGTTGCTCCGCTCCATAACTCTTAGTACAGGTCGCCGCAAAAAAGGGTCGGAATTTAAGCTGCGAACGCTAGGTCTATTTGGGTCGTAGAATTGGAATCTGGAATTTGGCACTTTGCGATAACTTTTAAGGTTGACTTTTCACTCCA
>JAESFX010000225.1_pt1 | contig 41428 bp, 37 predicted proteins | sample 9269501 | NCBI WGS metagenome assembly JAESFX01 (sample SAMN14515570, study PRJNA621655) | algae metagenome | isolation source: Desmonostoc geniculatum HA4340-LM1 and co-occurring heterotrophs from cave... | place: USA: Maniniholo cave, Kauai, Hawaii | collected 2009-07-28
GTTGCTCACCTGTCATTTCAACCTGGATATTTGAGCTACGTCCCTGCATATGTGATTTTTTTGCCACCCTACAAAAAATATCTTCCTCTATTTCCGACCCTTTTTTGCGGTGACTTGTACTTAGTGTAGACAGTCAAAGCAGCAGTACAAGCAGCGATCGCTTTTTCGATATTATCTGCCCTATCTCCCCTATTTCTATCGCTGTAGGCAATTGCAAGATTATTTTGTGCCATTGCCCAATCAACAGGCGAAGCTTCCTTGGTACAAACAGTTAAAGCAGCAGTACAAGCAGCGATCGCTTTTTCAATGTTCTCTGCCCTGTCTCCTTTAATTCTCTCCCAGTAGGCAATTGCCAGATTATTCTGTGTCATTGCCCAATGTTGAGGTAAAGCTTCCTTGGTTCTGACAGTCAAAGCAGCAGTGTAAGCAGCGATCGCTTTTTCGATGTTATCTGCCCTGTCTCCTCTAATTCTATCCCTGTAGGCAGTAGCGAGATTATTTTGCGTCATTGCCCAATCAACAGGTAAAGCTTCCTTAGTGTAGACAGTTAAAGCAGTAGTATAAGCAGCGATCGCTTTTTCGATGTTATCTGCCCTGTCTCCTCTAATTCTATCCTTGTAGGCAGTAGCGAGATTATTTTGCGTCATTGCCCAATCAACAGGCAAAGCTTTCTTACTTCTGATAGTTAAAGCAGCAGTGCAAGCAGCGATCGCTTTTTCGATGTTCTCTGCCCTATCTCCCCTAATTCTATTTTTGTAGGCAGTAGCGAGATTATTTTGCGTCATTGCCCAATCAACAGGCAAAGCTTTCTTACTTCTGATAGTTAAAGCAGCAGTGCAAGCAGCGATCGCTTTTTCGATGTTCTCTGCCCTATCTCCCCTAATTCTATCGCTGTAGGCAGTAGCAAGATTATTTTGTGTCATTGCCCAATCAACAGGTAAAGCTTCCTTGGTTCTGATGGTTAAAGCCGCAGTGTAAGCAGCGATCGCTTTTTCGATGTTCTCTGCCCTATCTCCCCTAATTCTATACCAGTAGGCAGTAGCGAGATTATTTTGCGTTGCTCCCCAATCAAAAGCCAAAGCTTCCTTAGTGTAGACAGTTAAAGCAGCAGTATAAGCAGCGATCGCAATTTCAATGTTATCTGCTCTGTCTCCCCTAATTCTATCCCTGTAGGCATTTGCGAGATTATTTTGCGTTGCTGCCCAATCAAAAGGCAAAGCTTCCTTAGTGTAGACAGTTAAAGCAGTAGTATGAGCAGCGATCGCAATTTCGATGTTCTGTGCTCTATCTCCTCTAATTCTATTCCTGTAGGTATTTGCGAGATTATTTTGCGTCATTGCCCAATCAAAAGGCAAAGCTTCCTTAGTGTAGACAGTCAAAGCAGCAGTGCAAGCAGCGATCGCAATTTCGATGTTCTCTGCCCTATCTCCCCTAATTCTATTTTTGTAGGCAGTAGCGAGATTATTTTGCGTTCCTGCCCAATCAACAGGCAAAGCTTCCTTGCTCCTGATAGTTAAAGCAGCCGTGCAAGCAGCGATTGCCTGCTCAATGTTATCTGCTCTGTCTCCTTTAATTCTATTGTTGTAGGCAATTGCGATATTATTTTGTACCGTTGCCCATTCTTGTGGAAATGCTTGTTGTGTATAAATATTTAGTACTACTTCATAGCCAGCGATTGCAATTTCCATATTACTGGCTTTGTTACCCAAGGGAAATTGCTGAATTAGATTGCTAAAAGTGAAAATAACTGCTGCTAAGGATTCTGCCAAATTTGTTTGGGCTTCGTCTAGTGTTTGTGTCACCCAAAGGCGCAATATTTCTGCGAACACCTCGTCGAGTTTGTCTGTATTCGTCGCTAGTAAAGGATAAACTACCTGTACGTCACCGTTACTTTTTCCGGTTGCTTGTATTACCTGCATCAAGAATGGGAAATACACTTCTTGTATCTCCTCGTCGCTGAGAGATTGCAAATCTACCTTATTATCTCGATTCAACACTTTCCCTAGTTGCATTGCCAAATTTCGCAACCAATTCGCTGTATTCTCATCTCCGTTCTGGGAAAACACTGCGGCTACTACTTCTATCGTCTGCAAGAAACCAACATCTACTAATTCTTGGTTTACTGCCAAAATTTCTGATTCTTGACCACTGGGACAATCTAACAGGCTTTGAATGAGGTTAAGATAGGCTTGCTGACGCTGTTCGTTCATGAGTAAAGGCGTGAGACACAACTTCATCACGAGAATAATTCAACACCAACACCCTAGATTCCAGAAAAGTGTAGAATTTCATCATAGGTGATGCGTTCCCGACAGCGATCGCTCATCCTCTACATCTACATTCAACAAAAAACTAGCTACTGAAGTTTTTAAGATTATCCCTTAATTGTTGATGAATGCGTTGGCGTAGCCCAACCCAGGCATCGCCCGAAACACCTTGTCACTGGATTGAGTGGCAGTTTCAGGTAACAGGAGGATGCATTACGAAATAGAAAATCCTTTATAATACTGTACTATGCCAGCAAGAGATATCTTTCACAACGCAGTCAAAAAAGGACTAGAAAAACAAGGGTGGAAAATTACCCACGATCCCTTACCCGTCAGTTTCGAGTTAGGGGATATGTACATAGACTTAGGTGCAGAACGAATTCTAGCAGCAGAAAGAGAAGGTGAAAAAATTGCTGTTGAAATTAAAAGCTTTTTTAAAACATCTGCAATTTCTGAATTTCACACAGCTTTAGGACAGTTTATTAACTATCGACTAGCATTATTTGAACAAGAACCAGACCGTACTCTCTATTTGGCGGTTCCTATCGATACATATACTTCCTTCTTTACTATCAGACTTATACAAAACGTTATCAAAACATATCAACTTAAATTGATTACTTATCAGCCTGTAACGGAGGATATTGTCGAATGGATAAACTAAAAAAATACCAACAAATAATTGAGCAACTTCTACAAGAATATGCTGCAATTTCTAGTCAAGACCCAGAAATTGAAACCCAATTAATTTTTGACACAGAACGTCACCACTATCAACTTGTAAATGTCGGCTGGAAAAATCAACGTCGTGTTTATGGTTGTTTTTTACATTTAGATATTAAAGATGATAAAGTTTGGCTGCAACACAATGGTACAGAAAATGAAGTAGGAGAAGATTTAGCCAATTTAGGTATACCCAAACAGGATATTGTCATCGGCTTTCATTCGCCATTTAAGCGCCAATTTACAGATTATGCCGTAGGTTAAGTATCAACAATAAGAACTGCTTACGTTTACTTGTGTTTGACCCCAAGCAAGAGGTAATTGTGCAATGGATACCTTAGAAAAATATCAAAAAATTATCGAAGATATTCTGAATGAATATATAAAAATACCTTATGCAAATCGTCAATTATAAATAAAGCTTATGATCGATCGCTTAATTCTTGATCAATGCGTTGGCGTAGCCCAACCCAGGCATCGCTCAGTGACAGTTTCAGGTTACACGAGGATGATTCAACTAATCAGGTAAAAACTCTTCATCTAAACATTCATCCGCAGTCAACGGACACTCTACAGGAAAAGTATCAAGGGATAAACCAGTCTCGTCACTGGCTTGCTTTCTAGCATCTTGATAACACTCTGGTAAAACTTCTTGAAAATATGGTTTTAAACTAGGACTATCTTTAAAAGTTATTCTCAACCTGCGGCGATGTTCTCTAATAGTTCCCTTCCAGCTATTAGAGCGTTTTTCTGGCTGATATTTATATTTTAGTAGATGTATTAGTAGAACAACTAAATTACTCGCAAGCGCGTGTTTTTCACTTCTACCCATGCTTTCAATCTCTTCGATCAGATTTTCTAAATCAACCTCAGAAAATCTGCCTTCTTTTAATTGTTTAGCAGTTGTCTCTATCCACAAATAAAAATCTTGGTCGTAAAGATGAGAGTTTGTAAAGACTGTTGGTTGAGGCGCTGTCATCTGATTTTTCAACCTCCCAAATTCCAACCATTAAGCTTGATTTCATCCCGCTTTTGCTATGCCCATGATATATCTAAATAGATTGCTTTTGGGCTGATCCCAAATGCAACTCGAAAGCTTGCAAGTAGCAGGTTAAATATATGATAACAAAATCTGCAAGTTGCAAAGGTTGCTGGTGCGATCGCCAACATTAATTTTGTCAACAACAAACAAGCTGCAATTCATTATTTATCATCAATGAGAATAATAGTTCAGTGATGATAAATAATTAGTCACAGCAGGGTTATCATTTTTCAGTAAATTTAATGGGGGTGGAGGGACTTGAACCCACACGACCTTTTACGGTCAACGGATTTTCATTCTTCCGCAGTTTTCACTGCTACTTGATGGCAATAGCCGCTTCAAGTTTTAAGAATTGGACTCTCCCTTTACCCTCGACTTGACGTTAGGGTAGCTCCCGTCGGGTCTCTGCACCTTCCCTCAATTTTTGATTTTTGATTTTTGATTTTGGATTGAAAACTAATCCCAAATCTCAAATTGCAAATCTCAAATTTTCGGGCTTGGCTCAGGATTGCCATGTCTGTTACCAGATTTAGGTTTCCCTGAGTTTGAGAGCTTCCACTTGAGGGATTTCTCCTTCAAGGCTCAGTTATCTAAGTCCGTAGCGTCTACCATTCCGCCACACCCCCGCAGGTGTTTACTAACTATTTATTTTGTAGAGGCAGCAAATACCTCCTCATCTATTCCACCATCAATTGTGTCTTTTGTCCAACTAGATTGAAAATATTTTTTCCAATTGGAAGTTTTTTTGTTTTTCCTAACCAATTTGGATGAATATTTTCGAGCTTGTCTGACAATAGCATTTGTTTGCTAGTGGATAGCATTAATTTGCTACTGAGTTAATCATCATAGCATCATACACCAAGCATATGTCAATTTTACTAGCGGTTTTTCTCAAAATCCTTTTAGTCCTGAGTGAGGAGTTCAGAGTTATTCTCCCCCATCTCCCTCATCTCCCCCACTCCCCACTCCCCCTATTTGTTAAAAGCATCATGACGATACTTCCCTGAGTTTGTCTGTTCAGCCTATGATGAGAAATAGATGCTTAGACACAAAAGTTATGATTGTCGCCCTGCTGTATCTGATTTTGGCTGGAGCCTACCTTCTTGTAATCCCGATCGCTGTCTTGTTCTACCTGAAGCAGCGTTGGTATGTGGCAAGCTCCATCGAGCGTGTGTTTATGTACTTTTTGGTGTTTTTCTTCTTTCCAGGTTTGTTGGTTCTATCGCCGATTGTAAATATTCGACCACGGCCGCGACAAATTGAAGTTTAACTAGATTGGTAGGTCATAACTCTCATGCGACGGATTGACGCTATTGGAATTGGCTTAGGCGTTTTTATTGCCGGCGGCTTGGCGTATGTAGGATTGCAGCTAGTCGGCTTCGATAATCAGCAAGCTGGTATATGGAGCCAAGTCTTACTAGTGGCTGGGTTAGTTGGCTGGTTAGCTACCTATTTTTTCCGTGCGGTGGGACAAAAAATGACCTACCACGAACAACGGGAAAAGTATGACCAAGAATTTCTGCAAAAGCGCTTGGAAGAATTAACTCCCGAAGAACTAGCACAAATTCAAGCCCAGATAGAACAAGAAGAGCAGTCTCAGGTGTAAAGTGATCATTGGTCAGTTGTCATTTGTTTTTTGTGATTTGTCCTTTGTCATTTGTCCTTGGTTAAACGATCGGTTTTAACTAATGACCAATGACCAATGACCAATGACCAATGACCAATGACCAATGACCAACGACCAATGACCAATGACCAACGATAATGACTAATGACTGCAATTTCTGATTGCTTTGAAACCCTCAGGCACAATCGTGAGTGTGCTTTGATTCCATTTATCACAGCTGGCGACCCAGATTTAGAAACAACAGCAGCAGCGTTGCAAATTCTCGAACGCAATGGGGCAGATATTATTGAACTGGGTGTACCATATTCCGATCCTCTAGCGGATGGGCCAGTCATTCAAGCAGCTGCTACCCGCGCCCTGCAAAGGGGAACGAAATTCGAGCAGGTGCTGGAAATGCTGCAAGCAACTACTCCCAAAATGCGATCGCCCATCGTCCTATTTACCTATTACAACCCAATTTTGCACCGTGGCATTGAAAAATTTCTCTCTTCAGTTGCTGCCGTTGGGGTAGCAGGATTGGTAGTGCCTGATTTACCCTTAGAAGAAGCTGCGGGTCTGCTACAACCAGCTAGTGAAATGGGAATTGATGTCACCTTATTGGTAGCTCCCACCAGTTCCGCCGAACGGATACAAGCCATCGCCCAGTCTTCTCAAGGATTTATTTATTTAGTCAGCGTCACAGGCGTGACGGGGATGCGAACGCAAGTCCAAACGCGAGTATCAGATTTACTAAAAAAGATTCGTAGTGTTACTGATAAACCCATTGGTGTAGGCTTTGGAATCTCCGAGCCTGACCAAGCCCGTCAAGTACGGGAATGGGGAGCAGATGGAGTGGCTGTAGGTAGCGCTTTTGTGAAGCGGTTAGCAGAAGGTACACCAGAACAGGGACTAAATGCGATCGGCCAATTTTGTCAAAGTCTCAAAGCAGCCATCAAAACCACTCACAGCACAAATACTCATCTTGATTAGAGCAAGAAAGTAGATTAAAAAAGTGTAACAGCGTAGTTTTTTTATCCTAAGTTTAGTAGACAATTTGACTGTTCTGGTCTTGAATATTAACATCAGATATCAAGATGTAAAAAAACTAGCTGATAGAGTCGCTTATAGTCTGAGTATTATGTGAAGTGGTCAAAAATTATGAGTGTGAGAGTGAATCAGTCAGAGATAGTTATAGTTATGTTGCAGTTGAGGGGCAAAGGCGATGAGTGAGAGTATGGCATTTATCGGTGGGGTCGCTGTGGCTGGGCTGGCGGCTCTAGTATTGCTCAAAGGGACAAATACCCCCCTACAACCTAACTTCGCTGTTGCTCCGCAAATACCCGGTGTAGTACAGCCCCAGGTTATGTCGCCACAAATGCAATATCCTCCTGGGTATTATGGGCAACAACCAATTTATCCTAATACGCAACCAACGCCTCCAAATTCTGACCAGCGTCTAGAAATGGACAAGCTGAACATGCAGATGGAGAATCTAAAAAAAGACAATGAACAGCTGAAGCTTTTCAATCAACAACTCCAAGGCCAAGTCCAAAATTTCAATGCTCAGCAACAGTTACTATTAGCCCAGCAGGGTAACCAACAAAAAGTAGCAGCATTCCAGCCACAAAACCCTTGGTGGTCTTCACCAATGCTCTGGGCAGTGGGAGGCGCAACTCTCACTATTGGGGGTGGTGTTGTCGTCGCTGGAGTATTGGCTTTGTTCTCGCCACGGCAGCGTCCAAGCCGTACTGTGCAAGTTATTCACCCTTATCAAGGACCTACACCGCCCTTGGTTCCGGTGCGTCGCGCTGAGTTTCTGCCTGCTTCTCGTGTAGAAGCAAGACGAGTTGAAGCCCCAGAATACGACGAAATGCAGTGATTGGGGACTGGGGACTGGGGACTGGGGACTGGGGAGATGAGGGAGATGAGGGGGAGTGTGGGGAAGTGTGGGGAGAGAGGGGGGAAAGATTTCTTCCCCATCCTCCCACACCGGACACACTTCCAATGCCCCATGCCCCATGCCCCATGCCCCACTCCCTACTCCCTACTCCCTTCCTACTTGATAAAAACCGTACATCGCGCTAGTCTTCATGGACGTAACTGCACGCTATGACATTAGGCGATGACAAATCAATCTTCCCTGAAAATTCCCTCTTGCACTTGGAATCGTCCCATCGGTTTAGGCTGGGATAAGCCCTACACTGTGCGCTACCCAAGTAATCTTGATGATGGTCCTTGGCATGGTATGCCACTAGGTGGATTTGGTGCAGGTTGCATCGGTCGTTCTTCGCGGGGAGACTTTAATCTATGGCACATTGATGGCGGCGAACATACCTTCAAAAACGTCCCCGCCTGTCAATTCAGTGTATTTGAGTCCAATGGTACATCTTCCCAAGCCTATGCTTTATCTACCCAAGCACCTGAGGATGGTAGTCTCAAAAGATGGCGATGGTATCCAGGGAGTAGAGGAGGGGGAGCAGGGGAGCAGGGGAGCAGGGGAGAAGTTAACCCCATCAAACAAGACAAAACTGGCGAATATCACGCTCTGTATCCCCGTAGCTGGTTTGTGTATGAAAATATTTTTCAAGCCCAGTTGACTTGTGAGCAGTTTTCCCCAGTCTGGGCAGGGAATTACCAGGAAACTAGCTACCCTGTGGCGGTGTTTCTTTGGAATGCTCATAACCCCACAAATGCACCTATTACTCTGGGCATCATGTTCACCTGGGAAAATATGGTGGGTTGGTTTACTAATGCCCTCAAATCTCCTCAAGTGCAGGTGCGGGATGATGGGAGTCCAGTTTATGAATACCAACCGCGCTGGGGCGAAAGTCAAGGAAACTACAACCACATTGTGGAAAATACACAACAGGTTGCTTGTGTTTTAGACCGAGTTGCTAGTGAAAAACCTTTGGAAGAAGGGGATGGAACCTGGTGTATTGCGACGTTGAAAGATCCCCGATTAGAAGTATTTTATCACACCCGCTGGAATCCTGCTGGTACGGGTGAAGATGTCTGGCAAACCTTTGCTGAAGATGGTTCTTTACCTAATTATCAAGACACAACTCCAGTAACAGAAAATACACAACTAGGAGCTGCGATCGCACTTCGTTTTACTCTCCAACCAGGCGAAACTCTAGAAATCCCCTTTGTGCTGGCTTGGGATTTGCCCATCACAGAATTTGCCGCCGGGATAAATTATTATCGCAGATACACAGACTTTTTTGGTAAAGATGGTAGTAATGCTTGGACGATCGCATCTACTGCCTTAGAACAATACCAAACTTGGCGATCGCAAATTCAAAGTTGGCAACAACCCATTCTCGACCGCAAAGATTTACCAGACTGGTTCAAAATGGCTTTGTTTAATGAGCTTTACGACCTCACCAGTGGTGGTACTCTCTGGAGTGCAGCATCAAAACTTGACCCCATCGGTCAGTTTGCGGTGCTGGAGTGCTTAGATTACCGCTGGTATGAAAGCCTAGATGTCCGGTTGTATGGCTCTTTTGCCCTGCTGATGCTGTTTCCAGAATTAGAAAAGTTAGTGATGCGGGCATTTGCACGGGCAATTCCCCAAGGTGATGATACTCCCCGAATCATTGGCTATTACATGACAATCAAGGCCGAAAGTCCCCTTGCTGTCCGTAAAGCCGTTGGCGCAACACCCCACGATTTAGGCGCACCGAATGAACACGTTTGGGAGAAAACTAACTACACCAGCTATCAAGACTGCAATTTATGGAAAGATTTAGGTAGTGATTTTGTATTGCAAGTATACCGAGATTTTTTGCTTACGGGTGCTGAGGATGTGGAATTTTTAGCAGACTGTTGGAATGCGATCGTTCAAACTCTGGACTACCTGAAAAATTTTGACTTAGATGGCGATGGTATTCCCGAAAATTCTGGTGCGCCCGATCAGACATTTGATGATTGGCGGTTGCAAGGTGTCAGTGCTTATTGTGGTGGGTTGTGGTTAGCGGCGCTAGAAGCTGCGATCGCCATTAGTGATGTATTATTAACGAACCGCAGAGGCGCAGAGAACACAGAGGAGTTAAGGATACAAAAATCCACCTATGAAACTTGGTTGAAACAATCCCGCCCAATCTACCAAGAAAAACTTTGGAATGGACAATATTATCGACTTGATAGTGAAAGTGGTTCCGATGTGGTGATGGCAGATCAATTGTGCGGACAGTTCTACGCTAGGTTGCTAGGATTACCTGATATTGTACCGAGCGATCGTGCCCTCTCTGCCCTGAAAACTGTTTATGATGCCTGTTTTTTGAAATTCTGCGATGGTAAATTTGGTGCTGCTAACGGTGTTCGTCCCGACGGTTCCCCAGAAAACCCCAAAGCTACTCATCCTTTGGAAGTCTGGACGGGAATAAACTTTGGTTTAGCCGCTTTTCTTGTGCAGATGGGAATGAAAGATGAAGCATTGAAGTTGACAGAAGCTGTAGTGCAGCAAATTTACGATAATGGGCTGCAATTTCGCACACCTGAAGCCATCACCGCAGCCGGTACTTTTCGTGCCTGTACTTACCTGCGGCCAATGGCAATTTGGGGAATTTATTTAGTGATTAATTGATTTGGCAAATCTACTCTCTCTTCGCCTGGAAAAATAGCTGACTTTTCATTGTTATCTGCAAAACCTTGCTCCTGGTAGGATACTGTTGGCTAATCATGGGTCACACCGCAGACTCCACAATTTTTCGCTATTCCAACACATGTAGAGACGTTGCAATGCAACGTCTCTACCAACCATTTTGTGGGTAAACCAGGGGCCTGACCCTTGATTCGGCAGATGCATCCTTGTAGGGTAGAGGTTTATCCCCTTACAACAACAAAGTTTTCCCTAACCCTCTTCTCACCTACTCCCTACTCCCCATTCCCCACTCCCCGATTTTTCCACATAACGTGAAAAGTCAGAGTCTACATTTGTGATTTTATTTTCCGAGTGTTTCCGGAGGCGAAGGAAAATTTCAGTAATTGTAAGAGTTAAAGGATTGAGAATTCAAGACTACTGTTTCAAAAAATGCAAATATTTCTAGGTTTAGCGATAAACATTGCTAATATTTTCCAGGCTATGTTCAGGAGAAAACTGGCCATATTCCAAAGACAAACGCTAGGACTTCTAGACTTTGCGTAACTTCGGGTGGGTAGACCTTACAGGTAGTCTTCTCTCTGTTCTAGCAGAAGTAGCCCAAACTTTGGCATGTGAAGCGGTAGTAGTTGGGGCAAATCCAAATCAACCGGACTCATATCATAACCCGTAGATAGCTTATTGGCAAGAAATTTCTGATCTATTTGTCTGGCAAGGAGAAAAAATTGCGTAGGGGCAGCTCAACCCAGGCAGGCATCGCCCACTGAATTAAGACAATTCTGATTTTGAATCAAGCAACTAGCACCCAAATATTGAGTAGGAACGCCAATTTCAAGAGAAATTAACCCAAATTAGTGAATATCCTCCTAAATTCATCATCTCCCACGGTCTCTCCACCATTGGTCATGCAGACTATACCTCAATACGGTTCAGTTAAGGATAATCGTAGGTTGGGTTGAACGAAGTGAAACCCAACAAAACCCCTGGAAATGTTGGGTTTCGTTCCTCAACCCAACCTACACAGTTTAAGGTTTTTAACGCTAACTGAACTGTATTGGACTATACCTTGTTTTAGACCGAGGTATCTTATTTAAATAAGGCATTCATCAATAATTGATGCTAATTAACATTTTTATTAAAAAAATCAACCCTATAAATCAATACGGTTCAGTTAAGGCTGAAAATCTTGTAAAGTAAGCATTGTCCCAAGAATGAAAATGAGCGTGTGGTGCATCTCATTGAACTGGGGATTACGGAGTGGGTAATGAACAAGTTTTTAGGGTGCGTCAATCGTAGATTTTTAGCTACAAATTGGGTATTTTTTAAAATCGAAGTCTCGGAATTCTTTTTCCGTGTATGCACTGGAGACGTTTAAAGCCTTAAGTTAATAATATAACTATATTCACGTCTGTGACTGTGAGTGTGACTAAAACCTAATTAGTCACTGTTGCTGATTGTTGGGAAGGTGTAGGGATACTCCTTTAGGGTTTTCCTACATGACGGGCATCTCTTGTAGATGCCCTTTTGTATGTTTATTTTTCAGGAATGAAATTGGAATTTCGGCATTAAATTATTTTCCACAATTTTGCATTAGTTTTGATAATTGTATTCTTAAATATTCCGTAAAAAATTACACTTTTATATGGCGATTTACATACATGAGATGCCATAATTTGGAAAAAATCTTTGGGATATAAGTAATAAATATGACTTTCAATCGCCGTCAATTTTTGCAAATTACTGGTTCGAGTGTTGCGGGGTTTGGATTAAGTCAATTCTTTACGCAAGCCGATCGCTTTGGTCAAGTTCTCGCAAAAACTACACCACGTAAACTTGCATTACTGGTTGGGATTAACAAATATCCTGGAGAAGACGCACTGCGGGGATGTGTTAACGATATTGAATTGATGCGGCATTTGCTTACATATCGCTTTGGATTTCAGCCAACAGATATTTTGACTTTGACGGATGAAAAAGCAACTCGTACTGGCATCCTCCAAGGATTTGAAGAACATTTGATTAAACAAGCCAAGCCTGATGATGTAGTAGTGTTTCATTATTCCGGGCATGGTTCGCAAGTTTACGATCCAAATCCCATAACTGAGGAAATAGGATTAAATGGTACTTTCGTACCTGTGGATTCGAGTTTGCCTGCTGGTTATCCTGAAAAAAGCGGTACAGTGGAAGACATCATGGGGCACACGTTATTTTTGTTGATGTCGGCTTGTCAAAGTGAAAATTTTACAGCAGTTTTGGATAGTTGTTTTTCGGGTGGGGCGACGCGCAGCTACAAAGTGCGATCGCGCCGTGGTGGTAACTCAGTCCAAATTTCCGCAAACGAAAAAGACTATCAAAGAAAATGGCTATCAAAACTTAACCTATCACCTCAAGAATTTACCCGACGCTATCGGGCGGGAGTTGCTAAAGGCGTGGTACTCGCAGCCACAAACCCCGAACAAACCGCAGCCGATTCGAGATTTAATGGCTTCTATGCAGGAGCGTTTAGTTACCCACTAACACGTTATCTCTGGCAAAATAGCAGCACACCAGAAAAAGCGATCGCCCAAGTAATTGAGTATCTATCTGAAGAAGATTACGAACAAACACCCATCCTGGAAGTCAAGCCCCAAAGTGGGTATGAAACGCAACCTATATTTTTCCTCCAAGGAGCAAATACCACCGCCGATGCTGTGATTACCGAAATTAGTGGTAATCGAGCAAAAATTTGGCTTGGTGGTGTTGATATCGGAAATATAGAAGAAGGTGCCGAATTTAGGGCAATGGGTGTCAATAAAGCTAACTCTCCACAGGTGCAATTGATATCGCGCACTGGATTAGTAGGAATTGCTACAGTCAAAGGTATTGCAAAAGCAGGGATGTTGTTGCAGGCGATCGCATAAGCAAGAAATAAAAGTATCGAGTCTCTGTAAAATGGGGTTGTCGGTAACAAAAAAAAGACGCCTCAGCAATCAACTTTATGCTTACAACAGCTGATTTTTTTCAGTACACCCAATGGTCGGGTATAGCTACCTTGGTATTCGCTGCCTTAGCAGTGTTGGGTTTTGTTCTCAAATGGGGCATCCGCTTCCGCCTGGTGGGCACGACTGGCTTTATGGTGGTGCTAACAGCTGGTTTGTTTGCACTCTCCATAGTCCCCTTGAGTCGTACTGTGATTCCGGGAGCAGTGCGCTACAGTCTAGTTTATGACAATGGCTCAACACAAGCGGCGATCGCCGTATCACCCAAAATTTCTCCTACAGAATTAGAAGCAACTTTACGTCAAGCAGCTAGCAATCTCTACTCTTATGGTCGTTCTGGTACACTCCAAGACGATAAGTTAACAGTTCGCGCCCGTACCATTCTTCATCCAGAGCCAGGGATTTCAGTACCAGTTTACTTGGGTGAAGTCAAGCGATCGCTCGTTTCTCGTGACAACTCGCCAATAAAAGTGGAAATTTATCAAGACAAATTCGCCCAATTGCCGAAATCTAAGGGTTAAGGGGACTGGGGAAGATGAGGGGGATGAGGGAGATGAGGGAGATGGGGGAGTGTGGGGAGTGTGGGGAGTGTGGGGGGAAAGAGAATTTATGCTTCCTCCCCTTCCTCCCCTTCCTCCCACACTTCCCACACTTCCAATGCCCCATGCCCCATTCCCAATGCTTGTCATCAGAATGACATTATTGATTTTGTATTTACCGATACTTTAAAGATTATTTTTAGATTAAGATGTTTACACTTTAGTGGTTGGGCTGTAGGCAAAAGTTAATCAGCGTCAGGGTAATGGATACTGGCAGTTGTGATTTGTCAGTTGTTTTCCTAGTTACCAATGTTGCCATATTCAAAAATATTTGCAGCTGAGTTAGCTGTAGAGACCTACAAAGGTACGCCCCTAGCTTTATGTATTCTGTAGCTGGGATTGCCTGAAATGGTGCGACTACTGAAGAGATTCTCAGATATTGATCGCTTTTTTTGGGAATCTGAGAGTGGTAATGTTATTTAATTATACGGTTATTCAAAACTTTGATAGTTCGGAATTTCAGATCAATGGGCATCATCGATTCAGGCAACGTCGTCAAATTACTTAACCAGTGGGCAACAGGCTTGGTCTATTTCATGGCACGGCTAAAATCTAAGTGAAGGGGTGTTAAATTTGTAGCCATCTTTAAATCAGCTTGGCAACAAGTATCCCTAACCACAAGTCAATTTGATTAAGAAATATCAAAGTTTTGGCAAACTAGTTTATATGCCTAATAAATTTTCTACTCATCCTTCTTTGTCTACTCAAACTTCTAGTTCGTTATTTACGCTCGCAGTTGCCCCAGCAAAAGTAATCCGTGGTTCTGGCGTGTTGCAAGCAGCCGCGTCAGAAATTAGCTGCTTGGGAAATCGGCCTTTAATTGTGGCGGGAGAACGCACTCTCGCTATCAGCCAAGAAAATCTGCAACCGATTTTAGAAACGCAACAGTTACATTCTGCTCAAGTTTCCTATGGTGCAGATTGCTGCGAAGCTAGTTTGAAATCTTTACGCAAGACAGCCAAAGAACATAAAGCTGATGTGATTATCGGTGTTGGTGGCGGCAAAGCCCTGGATACAGCGAAATTAGTCGCTCAACAGTTACAGTTGCCAGTGGTGACAATTCCGACTTCAGCGGCTACCTGTGCAGCTTGGAGTGCCTTGTCGAATGTTTATTCAGAAGACGGGGCATTTCTTTATGATGTGGGGCTGTCTCGTTGTCCCGATTTATTGATACTTGATTATGACTTGATTAAAACAGCACCACAACATACTTTAGTAGCTGGAATTGGTGATGCGATCGCCAAGTGGTACGAAGCCTCAGTTAGCAGTGGGCATCTACAAGACACTTTAATTATTGCCGCCCTCCAACAAGCACGAGTTTTGCGAGATATCCTCTTGCAAAAGTCAGCCGCCGCCCTCCAACAACCAGGTAGTGAAGTTTGGCGAGAAGTTGTAGATGCGACTGTGTTACTCGCTGGGGTAGTTGGGGGACTTGGAGGGGCGCAGTGTCGCACCGTTGCTGCCCATGCGGTGCATAATGGTTTAACGCACATTTCGGGACACGGCAGTATTCATGGCGAAAAAGTTGCTTTGGGAATTTTGGTGCAACTGCGTTTAGAAGAAATGCTACAAAACAATCAACTAGCAGCATCGGCACGGCAGCAGTTGTTAAAGTTCTACGCAGAAATTGGACTACCCCAAAAATTAAGCGATTTGGGATTGGGCAATATTACATTAGGTGAGTTGCAAACCGCCGCTGAAATTGCCCTAGCTCCTAATTCTGACATCCATCGACTACCTTTTAAAGTCGCACTGGAACAATTGATGGCGGCAATGGTTTCTACCACTGCACCTATAGATAGTAGAGATACGATGAATCGAGTTTCGCCCAAGGGAATGAGTGACGAGGTTGAAGAATGAGTAGTTTAAATTGGATAGTGCCAGCAGAACGCATACAAAAACTGCCACCTTATGTATTTGCCCGTTTAGATGAACTAAAAGCTAAAGCACGGGAACAAGGGTTAGATTTAATTGATTTGGGCATGGGAAACCCCGATGGTGCAACACCACAACCAGTGGTAGAAGCGGCCATCGCTGCTTTGCAAAATCCCGCTAATCACGGTTATCCTCCCTTTGAAGGCACTGCGAGTTTCCGCCGAGCGATTACTAATTGGTATCGTCGGCGTTATGATGTCATTCTCGATCCTGATAGCGAAGCTTTGCCACTGCTGGGTTCTAAAGAAGGATTAACTCATTTAGCGATCGCCTACGTTAACCCTGGCGATGTGGTTTTAGTTCCTTCTCCCGCTTATCCCGCCCATTTTCGCGGCCCAGCCATCGCCGGGGGGAAAATCCACAGCTTGATTCTCAAACCAGAAAATGACTGGTTAATCGATTTAGCTGCCATTCCCGATGAGGTTGCCCAACAAGCCAAAATCCTCTACTTCAACTATCCCAGCAATCCTACCGCCGCCACCGCCCCCCGCGAATTCTTTGAAGAAATCGTCGCCTTCGCCCGCAAACATGAAATTTTGCTGGTGCATGATTTGTGTTACGCCGAGTTAGCCTTTGATGGTTATCAACCCACTAGCTTGTTAGAAATTCCCGGTGCGAAGGAAATTGGTGTAGAATTTCACACCTTATCTAAAACCTACAATATGGCTGGTTGGCGCGTCGGGTTTGTGGTGGGAAACCGCCATGTCATCCAAGGTTTGCGGACACTGAAAACTAACTTGGATTACGGCATTTTTGCCGCCTTGCAAACAGCCGCCGAAACAGCTTTGCAACTCCCAGATGTATATTTGCATGAAGTACAACAACGCTACCGGACTCGTCGTGATTTCCTGATTGAAGGGTTAGGACAGTTGGGTTGGGATATCCCCAAAACCAAGGCGACAATGTATCTTTGGGTAAAATGTCCTGTGGGAATGGGTTCTACAGATTTTGCCTTGAATGTCTTGCAGCAAACAGGCGTTGTGGTTACCCCAGGTAATGCCTTTGGGGTTGCAGGTGAAGGGTATGTGAGGATTAGTTTGATTGCAGATTGCGATCGCTTGGGTGAAGCTTTACATCGCTTCAAGCAAGCTGGCATCCGCTATCAACCGGAAACTGTAGTTTCTGCTTCAGGAGCGATCGCCGATCTTGTTAGTTGATTTCTACAAGCCCCAACTCCTGACATATAGCGTTTTGCAAGTACATGATGTACACCCCTCCCCAACCCTCCCCTTATTAAGGGGAGGGTGCGCGATAGCGCAGGTAGCGATCGCTTCTTAATCTGCAAATGGTTATAATTCTTATACAGAAATAGTTTCAGCTATTTTTAACCAGAGTTTGAGAAAATCAGCGCCGATTTTTCAGAATAGTTTTTGACCCTCAACTAATTAACATCCTGTAGCTTGCGAGTGTTATCTACTAAGCTCTGAGCAAATTGATCAAATCTTTGTGAAAGTTTATCATCTAATAACTTACCTTCAGGACTGAAAGCAGCCCAAGCTTGACCAATCGCTATCTGCTCTGGTATAGACCATCCATGCACCCATCTCACGATTAGTCTGAGGTCATTCAACGCATTACTATTAGGCTGTCCACCCAACACACTAATCAACCCTGTCACTTTCCCAGACAATTGATCAAAGCTCATCAAATCTAGAGCATTTTTCAAAACACCACTGACACTACCATGATACTCAGGTGTCGCTAAAATTAACCCATGAGCATTACTAACTGTATCTTGTAAGCGTTTCACATCTGGGTATTCTGGATACTCCTTTCCACCATTACAGAATGGTAGATTCAACAGCCGTAAATCAAGAATCTCTACCTCTGCACCCAAGGCTTCTACTCTTTGTATTGCAGCCTGTAAAGCAAGATGGGTATAAGAATTAGGTCTTAAACTACCACCAATGCCAATAATTCTCACCATAATTAACTCGCAAATGACTAACTAAACATTATCAGAATGCTTCAAATTAAAATTTTGGGTGAAATTTGAAGGTTTTTCACCTACCCTCAGGAGTGTCACTTTCCCGATTTGAAACTTTCCCGATTTGAATTCTCCTTGTTTAAACCACGCACTTGGGCAAGGTAGCACAGAAATACATTTCCCCCATTGTCTTAATCACGGATTGATACGGATTAATAGATTACACGGTTGATTCAAATAGGACTTACGCAAAAGTACACGCTGTAGGGGCAATTCATGAATTGCCCCTACGTGAAAATAAGGGTTTTGGCTATTGTTTGCGTAAGTCCTGTCAAAGAAAGTAGCTAGTGAATTATAGAGGATTTGGGCGATCGCTCTGGCTCATCAACACTACAAAGATTTGTTGCCAGTTCATCATACCCCGTAACTTTGTAACAAGTCTAAATAATATTTAACAATTTTAACAATGTGTGGCAATGTTTTATGGTAGATTAAAAACATTATTGGCTATATGGAGAATAGGGAACTCGAATCCCTGACCTCTGCGGTGCGATCGCAGCGCTCTACCAACTGAGCTAATTCCCCTTAATTAATTCACCAATCAATATTTTATCATTCACTGACTAATGGCTGGGATTGTTTTTGAGAATAAACTTTCTGCACCCGTTCAAGTTCCAAATCACTGAGGTAATCAACAGTCCAGTTACAGCAGCGCTGAAGCATATGGAATGGGTAAGTGTTTGCTACACCCACAACTTGCATGTGCGATCGCTTTGCTGCTTCAATACCAGCTGGTGTATCTTCAATTGCTAGACACTCTTGGGGTTGAAGATTTAATTCTGGGTATTCTTCATTCAACTTTTTCACTCCCAGTAGATAACCATCGGGTTCTGGTTTACTGGTAGTGATGTCATCACCCGCGACGATAATTTTAAAGTGTTCTGCTAGTTTAGCCCGATTGAGTACCAATTCTATTTCTTTGCGAATAGCGCCACTGACTAATCCTAGTTTCAGATTGCGCGATCGCACTTGAAATATCAAGTCTTCTACACCTGAATATAAAGGCAGTTTCTCAATTTTTTCTAGTTCTAGTGCGTAAGCTTGGGCTTTACGGTGTAGCAAATCAGTTAAATATTTTTCCGTAACTACTCTACCACGATTAGCGAGTAGTTGCCCAAAACAAGCGCGATCGCTGCGTCCCAAAGAAGCTTGACGCTCATTAACCCGCTGCGGTTGGAGATTTTCTTGGATGAGAATCTCATCTATTAGTTGCAGGTGGATTGGCTCATCGTTAATGATGACACCATTAAAATCAAAGAGAACTGCCTTTAAACTCATGCGATTATGCCAAATGCTGGCGATCCAAGTCCCTCCAAATTATTATTATCTATTGTGGTGTCAGTTGATGTTGCAGAGTATTGGCGCACATTTTCGCTGGCTATGGGTTTAATACCGCTAGTTACCTGATTTATCCACCAGACATCTTGAGTTCGCACTGCTTCAAACCCTGCTGCACCCATATTCGCATCGACACTACCATTGGCATACTCACGAATATATGGTTCTTCAAAAAGGTCATTGAGCCAATGTAATTGACGCAGAGTCTTTTGATTACCATCTTGAATTAACACTTGTCCTCCTGTTACCAGCAACCGGAAGCTTTCTCGCAAAATTGCTAGTGACACTGCATCTGGTATTTCGTGAAACAGTAAGGAAGCTGTCACCAAATCAAATGTTGCATCACTCAAACCAGTTTTCTCAGCATTTCCGTGTCGCCAAACGATATCTAAACCGGCAGTTCGGCTTTTATCTTCTGCCCTTACCAACATATAAGGTGATAAGTCCAAACCAATAACTTCGGCTTCGGGGAAAGCCTGCTTTAACATTAAAGTAGTGGAACCCGTACCACAACCTAAATCAAGTATGCGTCGTGGTTTTACCTTGATAGCATCAATTAAAGCTTGACGGACAACAGTTTCGTTAGGTGGCAAAACATATTGGGTGATGGGATCGTAAGTAACCGCTGCATCAGAAGTAAGATATCCGCCTGCAATCCCGTGAAAGTTTTGACTGCTGTAGTACGATGGAATTATGACATCATCTCGTCTAAAGCGATCGCATTCTTTCTCCCAGTCAATACTAAGAGCATAACGCCGCAACTCATCTTCATCAATGAAAAAACGCGCTACAGGCGATAAAAAACGTTCCCAAATTGTGTCTTGACGCACTGCCATAGGTATTGTGTCAGAAGTGTAAAGGCTATTTTAATCAGAGTTATTTTCTTTACAAATTTTAATACATCTTTTCTGGTTGTGGCGATCGGTTTGAGGCTCAAACACCCAAGTATACTACAATTGTAGTATGTAATTTTTGTAGACTGGGTAATGGGGATTGGGTTATTCTCTCGTTCATGACCCGCTTTGTGCCACGATGTTTTATCCTATCATCTACCCTTTTCTAAAAACCTGCCCTTGAAAGCCTCATCTCCCCGACTCCCCAGTCCCCAGCCTCCAATAACAAATAACAAATGACTAATGAGAACGCCTTGATAGTAGAAAGCGCTATTTCACTTTTATTGCTATTTATTCAAGTACCAGCAACGGCCATTTTGCTTTCGCGTCTGCTAAAGGGGCCAGGACGACAGCCGCCAATAGAACCGCAACAGCCCACGCCGGAAATGTTGGGTAGGGTTAGCGTTGTCGTTCCGACGCTGAATGAGGCGCTTCGTATTAGCCCTCTGCTAGCGGGTTTAAGTCAGCAAAGCTACGAAGTTCGGGAAATTCTTGTTGTCGATAGCAATTCCAGTGATGGTACTCCGGATTTGGTAAAGGCGATGCAGCAAAAAGATCCGCGCTTTCGCTTGATGACAGATGATCCCTTACCTTCTGGTTGGGTGGGGCGTCCTTGGGCGTTGCATAATGGTTTTCTATATAGTTCAGAAACTAGTGAGTGGTTTCTAGGGCTGGATGCTGATATTCAACCGCATCCTGGTTTGGTTGCTGGTTTGGTGAAGACAGCCGAAGCACAAGGTTATGACTTGGTTTCCCTTTCACCCCAGTTCATTCTCAAATATCCGGGGGAATGCTGGCTACAACCGGCTTTGTTGATGACTTTGCTTTACCGATTTGATCCAGCTGGAATCAATACACAGCAGCCAGAACGGGTAATGGCAAATGGACAGTGTTTTTTGTGTCGTCGCTTTGTTTTAGCGGCTGTCGGTGGCTACAGCAGTGGGAGTAGTTCTTTTTGTGATGATGTCACCTTGGCACGGAATATTGCTATTCAAGGTTATAAAGTGGGCTTTTTAGATGGCGCAAAAGTACTAAAAGTACGGATGTATGAAGGGGCAATGGAGACGTGGAAGGAATGGGGGCGCAGTCTCGACCTCAAAGATGCAACCTCTCGTTCTCAGCTGTGGGGAGATTTATGGCTACTCTTGGCAGTCCAAGGTTTACCAATTTTAATCATCTTGATTTTCTCACTAGAGATGCAATTAATCGCCTCTCTACCTATACCCTCATTTTTCTTACTGGGTTTGAATTTATTTCTGCTGGTGATTCGCTTTGGTATGCTAATGGCGATCGCACCTTCATACGATCGCCATACTGCCAAAGGCGGTTGGTTATTCTGGCTTTCCCCTTTAGCCGATCCCATAGCCGTACTACGAATCTTCCTATCTGCATTCCGCACTCCACGCGAATGGCGGGGAAGAAAATACATATGAGTTGGGCATTGGGCATTGGGGAGTTAAGAGTTATTCTCCCCCTACCTCCCCTGCTCACTCATACCAATTTGAAATAAGGACAGATACAAAAGAAGGAAACCCAGATCAAATCAAGCTTTCTTCAATTTTGAATTTTGAATTTTGAATTTTGAATTGATATCACTCCTCTTCCCCTCCCACTCGATCCCCCCGTTCTAGTTCCCAAAGAATTTGATTTCCTTCCCGGCGTACCCGTGAGACTATCCAATTTCGCCAGCGCCACTGATCCCCTCTACTGGTAACAGCACTGGCGTGGACATCCATTAAATCTGCTAACTCGGAACTGGTAATTAAGTAGCCTTTTTCGGAAATTTCGTCAGCTATACGCAGAGTTTCAACTAAGTTGCGGAGTTGTAAAACCCTGATTTCCTGCGGTGTTTCATCGGTTGCGGCCGCTGTTGGCCCAGTTGATGGTTCCATAACGGTTATTTCTGGTGCAGAAGTAGTGACTTGGTGTGTATTTTGGTTATTTATTCTAGAATTTTTCTCATAATCAGCTACTTTTGCTACATTTGTTTCACTTGTGTTAGGTAAAGTTTTATAAAGATTTGTCGAAGATAATTGTTGTAGAGATGGGATTTTACCACTGGCATATGTGCGAGCGATCGCATCACAACGTTCGTTACCTATGTTACCAGAATGTCCCTTGACATATTGCCATTTTACTTGTTCGCTATTGAGTTCATCTAAGATTTCTAAAAGGTCTTGGTTTTGGACGGGGTTACCATCTGATTTTTTCCAGCCTTTCTTTTTCCAGCCTTTCACCCACTTGGTAACGCAGTTAATTAGATATTCGCTATCAGTGTAGAGGGTGATGGGTTGGGCTTGTTGGGATGTTTGCAGAAATTCCAGGGCAGCGATCGCGGCTTGCATTTCCATTTTATTATTAGTGGTATGGGGAGATGCATCGCCCATTTCGTGAATTGAGCCATCACTAAAGTAGACGACAACACCCCAACCGCCAGGGCCAGGGTTAACACTGCAAGCACCGTCTGTGTATATGCTTTGGATTGTGGGTTGGATGGACATGGTTAGGATATAGAAATAGCAAAATACGCTAAGGGAAGAGTTCTTAACGACGAAAGCAAAGGCTAATAAAGATTAGCACAGCAAAGAAGTTACCGATGCCTACACCTCGAAGTGTAGGGGCACGGCAGTGCTCAGTGGTGTCAACTTAACGTGAAATCCTTGTCAAGAGGTAATATTGACTTCATTCACTTACACTCACCATGTCACCCCACCCCGGTTTTGTCTAAAGCCAAAACCTGCCCTCCCCTTAGTACTACGGTGTATACACAAGTTTGAAATACCTGATGAATCTGGGTTTTACCCCACCCTAACCCTCCCCTTGTGAAGGGGAGGGAACTGGATTTCCTGTTTCCCCCCTTTATAAGGGGGGATTAAGGGGGGTAATTCGAGTTGTGTATACACCGTAGCCCCTTAGTAAGGGGAGGGATTGAGGGGTGGGGTAAAGTGTTGTGGGACAAGTCTAATAGATTGCATTTTGTCCCTTGCTATAGTATCGTTTATACCAATACATGCACCTTGAAAACTTAATCAGTACATATTTTTTACGTCTGACTTAATGGCTAGTACAGCACGGCGGAAATGAACATACCATTTGAAATGTCTAAAACCCTTACGCAACAGTAATTACAAATTACGTTAACTTAAGGGAGCGTAGCCCATTACGAATTACGCGAAGCGGTACTAGTTTACTAAAGCCATTTTGTTAAGAAACGTAACCTGAGGGGGTCGTTCAAAGCTTGAAAAGCTTATTCTTTCGTAAACCCCCTCAGATAACTTACTCTATAAGGGTTTGAGTTACTTGCAGACTGTGATTATTGTCAATAATTGTAGTCTATTGACAGGTAAAATAGACCCCCCTCAGTTTTACAGTTATGTAAGCCTTATTTGGTAACCTTTCTGTAAAGGTAGGGTTTTAAATCTCTTACCCCTCACGGGGATGGAAACACTAAGAGTTAATTTTGTTCTAAATAGGAATTCACATTGGTTTTAAATCTCTTACCCCTCACGGGGATGGAAACAATTGCGTGAGATCTTTAACTCTGGCATCACAATGCTTGTTTTAAATCTCTTACCCCTCACGGGGATGGAAACTCCAATGAAAAATTGAAGGCAGAAACCCATTTCCAATGGTTTTAAATCTCTTACCCCTCACGGGGATGGAAACCATCATCATTGCCGGCGTTTCCACCGGTAACATTGACAAAAGTTTTAAATCTCTTACCCCTCACGGGGATGGAAACGTTTGAATGGCATAACCATGCCAAATGCCGTCAATAATACGTTTTAAATCTCTTACCCCTCACGGGGATGCAAACTGGTGATTGCATCCACTTTTTTGCTCGTTAATATCGCGTTTTAAATCTCTTACCCCTCACGGGGATGAAAACTTCTTTGAAAATTCCAAATAGCCATCCAAGAATATACAGTTTTAAATAAACTTAATATTATGTATGGGGATTTATAGCATTAGCGATCGCCATCTATAAGTCTTCAACCGGATATGATATTACTCCTGAATTCTGAATTCTGAATTCTGAATTCTACCCTCAATTGTCCACTGCCATTTTTGCTGTTGTGCATTCCATTTTACAGCGACTATTTCTGTTGGGGGATTGAGGCGATCGCCATTTTCCTGAAACTCAATATTTCCTGTAACTCCCTTCACTTGTTTTTTCTGTTCTTTGAAATATTTATTTATGCCGGGCCAGTAATGATTGACTATCTTTAATTTCACATTTTTCTAAAATTCTGAGAATTATTAATACTGAATCAAAAGCTGTTGCACTGCGCCAAGTTAAATTTTCTTCGCCCCATAATTGAGTGCCTATTTGACAAAAACGCTGCCCTAGTTGATTATCACTCTTACACCCGTTTTTCTGGCTGTGCCAATGCCAAGGAACACAAGCTATAATTTGACATTCTTCGGGATTGACTATATTGTATTGGCTTTGCTCGTCAATCCAATGTAAAACATTTTCATGATAAAAAGTTGCTGAACCAGCTATCAGACATTTATTCAGTTTTAATCGACTAATCAGCCCAGCATTATCGAGAGAATTCGGTTCAATTCCTCCATCGGGAATGATGATAATAATCTCGACACCATCTTGTTTAATTTCTTCGAGATAAGCTTGAATATGATAGTATTTATCGCTAATATAATTACACTCTTTGATGAACATAAACTCTTCAGGATATTTTTCTAAAATATTTTGAACGCTGTTTTTATATGAAGTACTATAACTACTATTTTTGTTATAGACAATAGCTACTTTTATTTTAATTTTACCTGCAAATTTTTCTATCAAGCAATGAGCTAATTGTGTTGCATTAATATTATCTTGGGTAGTAAGTCTAAAAAAAGATAAGCTTTCCCCGCCAGATAAATGAGAAAGTTCATTAGATGTGCTACTAGTGTTTACTAAAACTAGTCCATTTTGAGAATAAAAATTTAGCGCTTTTTTAGTCATTTCACTTGAATAGTGACCGATGATAGCAATTAAGTTTAATTGTGGTGCTAAATGAACTAAATTTTCTGCGGTTTGGTTATATGGAGCATATAAATTGTTAGGATCGTTGACAATCAAAATCCGCAATACTATTTGGTTATCTGTATGATTTAAGTTGAAAAATATATCCGGTTTAATATCATCTAAATTTATCTCTTTTTCTAAAGCGATTTTGTCAAAAGTGGGAAAATTTATTTGGAGTTGAATTTGAGCGATTCCTCGTAAAATTTCAGCAGCGACTTGACCTTGATTATGATAAAATGGCACGACCACAGCCAAAGTATATGTTTTGATTCTTTTCTGTTGTAAAAGAGATTCTTTATATTCAATTAAACAATTATTAATGTAAATCAAAACTTCGGGATTACCTATATGATAAATTTCTCGTTCTTTTTTCCAAGCCCATATAAAGCACTTTAATGCTTGATAATAAAGTCCTTGCTGATAAAATTTTGTTCCTTGGATTTGCAACTCTACGATATCTTGATTTGGAGGATAGAGAAAAATTTGTCTGCCAAAACTTCCTTGAAAATTATCATTATTTAATTGAGGAGCAGTATTCAATTTATAGCCGCGATCGCAATGCAGTAATAAATTCAAAAGCTTGACCCAGTTACCAGCTATTTGCTCTTGGTCAAGTTCCATCAGTTCTGCGATTCTCGGATAAATATTATTACTCAATCTATCTCTAATTCTTTGTTCGGGTAAATTGAAGATTTTAGCGATGTGTTGTCGAGAGTTTCCCAATAGTGATTGACAAATAATTTCCTTATCTAGTTCACTTAGTTCTTTTTTATTTGAACCCGTTGCTAATTTTTCAAAAAACAGTTCGATATTAATATTTAGCTGTTCTATAACCTGCTGACAACTTTGGCACATAAGATATATCATCTCTTTTTGAAAATGATAATCTGATTTTCAGGTCAGCTAATGCTACAGGTGTGGAAAAAATTTCTATATGTGTTGATAATTAGGTAACTTCCTGGATGAGGGGAATTAGAATTACAAATTCCGTACCTTGTCCAACAGTAGAAATACATTGTAATTTTCCCTGGCCTTGTACACAAAAAGTAATTAGCAATCCAAAGGCCGGAATTACAAAAAACAAATGTAAAATACTCAGAGCGCGGGCGTTGCTGAATCAAGATATGAATTTACAATTTACGGGTATGTAGAGACGTAGCAATGCTACGTCTCTACAAGGATCGCGAAGCGCGATTGCGTGAGATAAAATTATGTGGTTCATTTACCTGAAAATCGCTGTAAACGGACAGGGAGTGACGTAAGACTAGCAACGATTAGCTAGTTACTGTGAACTGTCAAGTGTTTCCCCGCACCTTCAGGTCGATGAGTATGTCAAGTCCTCAATTGGTTCTAACTCATGTCATCACCAAGTAATTTAGGAGAAGACCGATACAATTTAACAGCTCCAGAAGTACTAGCCAATCCCTATCCTACTTATCGGCGTATTTTGTTAGAAGATCCTGTTTACTGGAGTGATTTTTTTGGGGGCTGGTATCTGATGCGCTATAAAGATGTTGCAGATGCTATGCAAGATAAACGGATTTCGGCCAAGCGTCCGCCGATTAGTAAATTACCACAATCAGAGCAACAAAACATACTTCCCCTAATTGAAACTCTATCAAAATGGATTCTGTTTTGCGACCCCCCAGAACACACACGTCTGCGTGTACTGTTTAACAAAGCATTCACTCCTCGCATCATTGACAGCATGGCAAAGCGAATTCAGACGCTAGTAGACGAACTAATAGATGGTGTCTATGAGCAGGGTCATCTAGATATTATTCATAATTTAGCTTACCCAATGCCGGCAATCGTCATTGCCCAAATGCTTGGCGCTAATTCTGAAGACCACGAACAGTTTAAGAAATGGTCATCAGATTTGGCAAGATTTTTTGGTATGTTCCGCATAAAGCCAGAAATTTTGACCAGTGCTAAACAAAGTATTCTCGAAATGAAAGAATACTTCCGCTACATCCTTGAACAACGTCGTCATACACCCCAAGATGATCTCATGAGTAGCCTCATCTTCGCACAAGAAAAAGGAAATTCCCTCGATGACGACGAACTCTTATCAAATTGCGTTTTCTTAACTTTTGCAGGCCACGAAACTACCACTAACTTGATTGCTAACGGCTTACTTGCTTTACTCGAAAATCCTGAACAGATGCAAAAGTTAAAGGATGACCCCTCGCTAATCACAACTACTGTAGAGGAGTTTTTACGCTATGATAGCCCAATACAACGGCAAGCCCGCATAGCGGTTACCGATCTCCAAATCGATGGCAAACAAATTAGCCAAGGACAACGCCTATTTTTAGTAATTGGTGCAGCTAACCGTGACCCTGAGCAATTCTTAAATCCTGACAAATTAGACATTACACGCCCCCAAAACCCACACTTGGCATTTGGAAAAGGAACCCACTTTTGCTTGGGTGCAGCCCTTGGTAGGCTTGAGGCACAAATCGCCATAAACACCATTGTGCGCCGCTTTAGCGATCTCCGGCTGGATACAGATCGAATTGAATGGCATGAAAACCCGTCGTTGCGAGGTATGAAATCAATGCCTGTAGCTTTCAATCCCTAAAATGCTCCCCTAATTGAAGTGAAACATCGCTCAGAGCGATCGCCATTGCAGGTTAGGATTTTACAGTCGGCGATTGTTGCAGCAAAAAGCATGGGTGGGAAATTAATCGTATTTGAAGGGGTGGAAGGCTGCGGTAAAACCAGCCAAATACAGCTTTGTTGTCAGTGGTTGGAAAGTCTAGGTATTTCTGTGGTGGTAACTCGTGAACCAGGGGGAACAGAGTTAGGCTTAGACCTCCGGCGCTTGCTACTAGAAAAGGCAGAGGATAAACCAGTTGCCGAAGTGACGGAACTTTTGTTGTATGCTGCCGATAGATCCCAGCACGTTGAACAAGAACTTAAACCAAATCTGGCAGCTGGGAAATATATTTTATGCGATCGCTACACCGACTCTACCATTGCTTACCAAGGATATGGTCGAGGTTTGAACATGAGTTTAATCAATCAGCTCAACTATATTGCCACCGGTGGCTTAGAAAGTGACCTAACCATTTGGCTGGATATCGATGTCGAGGTAGGACTGTCCCGCAAACGAGGAAGTGAAGTAGGGCTAGACCGCATTGAACAAGAGACAATTGCTTTTCATCGCCGCGTTCAGCAAGGCTACGCAGAGTTAGCAGCATCACATCCCTCACGAATTGTGCGGGTAGATGGTAGCTTGAGTAAACAAGCTGTACTAGAAATAATTCAAGGAATTTTGCGCGCACATCTTCAGATGATATGAGTGTATCAAAAAATGAGAAAATTGTAGTTGCTGTTCAATGCTAAGGAATAAGTGACAGCTATGTATACTTGGAAAATCTATGGAATAACTGTTGTTGCTCTATTTCTGAAAATGTTGGCTATTATCCTAATCCAAGTTAACACTCGGCGGAAGTCCAATAATTTTTCTACCCCAGAAGATGCTGCGACTTTTGGCAAAGGGGGAACTGGAGTTGTACAAGAGTCTCAATTACTCCAACGCGCCACTAAAACCCTCAACAATGATGGCGAAAATATTCCGATCTTCCTGTTTCTAGCTACTGCTTACGTTAACTTGGGCTGTTGGGAACAAGGCACCTTAATTTATTTTCCACTTTTTGTTTTGTCGCGCTTTGCCCATTCTATAGCTTTTCTGTGCGCCATGCAGCCGCTGAGGACTCGTGCTTATCAGCTAGGTCTTTCCGTGATGGTTGTTTTGTCTGGGCATATTCTGTGGACTGCCCTTTCAAAGTAAATCGTGATTTGTGATTATGCTCTGGGGAATGCTGGCAGTCCATCTTGGTGAGAGATGCGTCTGCCCATGTGATTTTTCAGATTATGTGGAAAAACCAACGCGAAATATAAACACCGAGCAAGCTTTCCTAGTAAGGAAGAGGAAAATTCAAAACCTCTCCCCTTGTAGCCTACGGTGTAAACACTAATCTCTCGACCTGCATCTTAATTGCATCGACCTGCATCTTAGTTGCATCGAAGAGCAAAAATTAACCTTCTTTACGTTATACAAAAACTCTAAATGACTTGTGCGTACACGGTAGTCTTGTAAGAGAAGATTTTCCAGATCCTATGAAAAGTTAGGTCAATAGACTTCTTGCAAAAGTCCTTATTTTTACCTTATTCTTTGCGTCTTTGCGCCTTTGCGTGTTAGCGTTCGCGTAGCGTCTCGTAGAGAAGCGGGGCGTAGCCCGATAAAAACTTATTTATGCAAGAGGTCTATTGTCAAGAAGTAAAAATAATTACCTTGTTGACCGTCAAACAACTATATATTTTTTCACTGAGTTACTTATACTTCCCCCAATTTGTTTATGTTTGATTTCTAAATTCCTCTTCTTTGTGGTTCAAACACATCTGTCTTCAGTAGGGTAAAACTCCAGATGTATATTTGATAAGGTTGCAAATGACACTGACTTAATTGCAATTGGAATTAAAGATGACATACACGCAAACTGGCGATCCAACTATTCGGCAACATGTGCAAGCTTGGCAAAAATTAGATGTAGATCAACAGTTGGCTTTGTTTTGGTTTATCTATGAAGAAATAGGTAACTCAATTACTCCAGCCGCCCCCGGCGCTAGCACTGCTTCTTCAGAAATTGCTGAAGGTTTGTTTAATCAAGTTAATGAATTATCTCACGAACAACAATTAAAAATTCAGCGTGACTTGATTAACAAAGTCGATACCCAAATTTCCCGTCAATATGGTTCTTTGGGTGATACCACAAAGCTACTTTTTTGGTATCTATTAGCTGAAGGTATGGAAAATGGCACTATCATTCCTGTACCTGATGATTATCAGCTTTCCTCAGAATCTCAAGCCCTGTTTAGCAGAATTCAAGGGTTATCTTTTGAGCAACAGATTACTCTTTTCCGTGATTACGTTGCACCAATGGGTGCCGAACCAAAAGCAGGTGCAGAAATTTAGTAATTCGTAACTGAAATTTTGACTATTTTGCAGCTGGTATAAACAAACAAACACAGAGTAAAAACTAAAACTCTTACTCTGTGAATATCTATCTCTTTGCCTTAGTTGCACCCTAAAGTCGTAACGCCCTTTGTTTTGTATTCAATATATTAAAAGTAATTATAGCTAATTTCATCTGCCTTTTGGTTGGTTTAAATATGTTGATTCTAGATTAATCTTCTATTTTTTTATAGCTTTTTATTTACAATTAAAGTATCCGAACATTAATAGACACACGAGTAGGATAGTCAAAGTTTTTACGTTGATAATTAAATCAATTTTTTCAAATTTAACACCAAATTACATTTACAATCAAGACAAAAATGTAAATAATTTACTAGTGTTTGGTATACTTCATAAAAGGGTTCAAGCGTGGAAGCAATCTTGGTCAGCTTTTAAGGGATTTAGTACCAGCGATCGCTACACATTCTTAGGCTTATTTTCTACCTCACATCTGATACAATGCTCAATATTTTGATCGATACATTACTAACAGAATTTGCCGCACATTACAGCAGTTTTCATGTATTTGAAACACATATGTCGTAGGGGCACAGCATTGCTGTGTCCCCAATACGGTTTGGTTAAGGTTTTTTGATTAAAATTCTAAATTCTCAAGACGCGATAAATCGCGTCTGGTGACTTAACCGAACAGTATTGGCTGTGCCCCTACCACGTGGTCTATTTACCTGAAAATTGCTGTAAGTTAAAGAATTATAAGTGATGAACGCTGGCTGTTGACTATTGACTGTTGACGGTTAACACTCATCAGTCAACGATTAATCTTTTGTAATCACTCCTTGATAGCGACCTAGCGCAATTAAAGGAAAGTATTGTTGATACATGTGATACTTGAGATAAAAATGACAAGGAAAGCCAGTACCTGTAAAATCTGCTTCAAACCAAGTACCATCTGGCTGTTGAGTTGTCACAAGGTAGGCAATTCCTCGCTCAATAGCCTCAAGCGCTAATTTACCAGTTGCTTCACCTGCTGCCAACAGACCAATTAAAGCCCAAGCAGTTTGAGATGCAGTACTGTTTCCTTTTCCTTTAAGGCTGGGATCGTCGTAGCTGCGACAAGTTTCGCCCCAACCGCCATCTGGGTTTTGACATCCCAATAACCAAGCTGCTCCCCGTTCTATATTGAGTTTATGCTTTTGAGGGTCAATCAATGCTAAGGCTGAGAGGACGCCACTAGTACCGTAGATGTAATTTACACCCCAACGACCAAACCAACAGCCTTCTGTTTCCTGTTCGCCCAGAAGATAAGTAAGCGATCGCTCTAAACTACCATTATCAATTGACAAATCACAAGCACCAAGCATTTCTATCACCCTAGCGGTAACATCTGCGGTGTTTGGGTCAATCATGGCTTTCAAGTCTCCATAGGGGATGGAGTTCAGCCAATCTTGGTCGTTGTCCAAATCAAAAGCAGCCCAACCGCCTGGTTTACACTGCATAGATGCAATCCATTTTAAGGCACGGGCGATCGCAACCTGTTTGATTTTTTCATTAGGCAATTTCGCTAGATGCAGCGCCATTACCACCACAGCCGAGTCATCGACATCAGGATAAAAGCGATTGTCAAACTCAAACGCCCAAGCCCCTGGTTTTCCCTGGCGATTTTTAACAGCCCAATCTCCATAGTCTAAAATTTGCTTTGACAGCAACCATTCGCCAGCTCGCACCACAGCCGGATCGTCTGGTGCAAAACCAGAATCTACCAAAGCACGCATCGCCCAAGCTGTATCCCACACGGGTGAAATACAAGGCTGTACCCGGTAGCTGTCCTCTGTTTCGATCGCAAAATTATCAATTGCTCGCAACCCTCGTTCTACAATGGGGTCGTTTTGGTCATAACCCAGACACCGCAAAGCCAGCATGGAATTCAGCATCGCTGGAATAATGCCACCCCAGTCGCCTGTAACTTCTTGCCGTTCTAAAATCCATTTTTCGGCAGCTTTGATGCCTTCTTGGCGGAAAGGTACTAAATTCAGGTGTTCTGCCAACTTGAACCCATCATCGAGGGTGAGGAATAAATCTGTCCAATCGTTATTTCGGGGTAATCCCCACTGGACTCGATCCACACCTTCAACGTACAGTTCATCTAAGTTGATAGCTCCGTCAGTGAGAAAAATCGGTTTGCGATCGCATACAATCAACAGCGGTACTGTGCTGGAACGCGCCCAACTAGACATCTCGTAAATATTAACTGGAAAACCTTCGGGCAACAGCATTATCCAAGGTGGTAGCGAGGGAATACCACGCCAGTTGTAACAGCCAATCAAGGCTAGGTGCAACTTAGTAAAAATCCGAGTTTTGCTGATACCACCGCGTTGGAGAATAAACTTTCGCGCCCGAAGCATCGCCGGATCGTTTGCTGGCACATCTAGCAGTCTCAGCGCCATGTAGGCTTCAACTGAAGTACTAAGTTCTCCCCCATCACCATAGAAAAGCTCCCAACCGCCATGCTCCCGTTGTTCTTGACGCAGGTAGTCTGCAACTTTGTGCAAAGGTCTTTTTTGGTCTGTTTCCCAAATCTTATGCAGCAGCACCACTTCAGCAGTGATGGTGACATTGGATTCCAACTCTGCCCACCAGTAACCTGCCGGATTTTGAATTGAAAGCAGATATTCTTGGCTAGCTGCGATCGCAACTGCTACTTGCTTGACTTTTACCCTGTCTTGTGTTTGCATCAAATACCGTTCAACCTCAACACTCAACACTAGTTAACAACACGGTACTACAGGTGAAAAAAATTATTTTCCTTTATCAGTAGACATAGTATTCTGTCTGAGTCACTGAAAATTTGCAATAGGTCATGGGTGTAATTGTATTCGGATTGATGCTTTTATCCTTGACAATTTGGTTAGGATTACTGTGTTTTTGGGGGCAGTTTTGGCGGTTAGACCAGCAATTAGAGGTAGAGACGTTGTATACAACGTCTCTACAATCTGTAGTTTGTGCGGTGGTTCCTGCGCGTAACGAAGCTGAATTAATACCAATCAGTTTGCGATCGCTCTTACTTCAAGATTATCCTGGTTCTTTGGACGTGTTTTTAGTAGACGATCGCAGCACAGACCGTACAGCAAATTTTGCTGAAGGAGTCGCCCACGCTGTCGGGAAACCCCAGCAATTACATATTATCTCTGGGGAACCACTACCTCCTGATTGGTCAGGGAAACTTTGGGCAGTTGAGCAAGGTATAAAGAATGCTAGTAAACTGAGACCTGATTATTTTTTGCTCACCGATGCAGATATCGAACATGACGTGAGTAATCTGTGCCGACTCGTTGCCAAAGCTGAGCAGGAAAATTTAGACCTGGTTTCTGTGATGGTACGACTGAGGTGTGAAAGCTTTTGGGAAAAACTATTGATTCCCGCTTTCGTCTTTTTCTTCCAAAAACTCTATCCCTTCCGCTGGGTGAATAATCCCAAAAATCCCACAGCCGCTGCTGCTGGAGGTTCGATCCTAATACGCCGAGAAGCTTTAGAGCGAATCGGAGGTATTCAAGCGATTCGCCAAGCTTTAATTGATGATTGCGCCTTGGCTAGGGCAGTTAAGAGGAGTGGGGCAGTGGGGGAGATGGGGAGATGGGAAGATGGGGAGATGCAGCGAATAACCGATGCCCCATGCCCCATGCCTAAAGGTCGTATCTGGCTAGGATTGAGTACTTTAACTCGCAGTTTGCGTCCGTACAATTCCCTGGCGACGATTTGGGATACGATTGCCCGTACTGCCTATACGCAACTGAATTATTCTCCATTACTACTATTAGGAACTTTGGTAGGGATGAGCTTAATTTATCTAGTTCCACCTGTGGGTGTGATTTTGGGTGTAGTTTGGAGGAATTGGGCGATCGCATTTACAGGTTTATTCGGTTGGTTATTAATGACCTTGGCTTACTACCCGACAATCCGCTTCTATAAATGTTCTTTTTGGTTAGCTTTTAGTTTACCCGCGATCGCTTTTCTCTATAGCCTGATGACTCTAGATTCTGCACTCCGTCACTGGCAAGGACGCGGCGGCAGCTGGAAAGGAAGAGTTTACCCCAACCCAGATAATTTATAGTTAGAATTAAATTGAATTCAAGAATCGGTAGTGCTAATCTCTGATTAGAGATTAAACCTCAAGTGGTTGATTAAAAGAATTATGACAACCGCAATACCAACAATTAATCCTGTTACTGTCCCCAAAAAGTTACCTTTTCTGGAGTCAATCTGTTGGCAGACAGCCGATGTATATCGCTTTACTTCAGAAGAAATGCTGAGTCGGTACGAGCGTGGTTGGCAATATCACAATCTATTTAATAATCTTGAGGGTGAAGAACTCAATTTTCTTCAGGAACTTGCCAGACGCTATAAATCCTGGTTGCAAGTCTATTTATGACTTTCAGGTTAGAACACCATAATCAAAGTCTCACAGTTCTTGAATGCTTGGATTCTGACATACTTATGAAGGGTTCTGCTTACTTCGGTGGGGGAACCCTTCTTGCATTTGAGTTTTAAGAATATCGCTGGAGTAAGGACGTTAATTTTATCGCTTCTGTTAGTGCCATTCGGCTATAAATACTTACGTACAGTGATATTTGAGGGTGGGCATGAAGCATTATTTCGGGATTTAAGTAAAATCCAAGTCGGACGTAGTACAACTAACCAATAACGATTGAACCTCGCATCCTTAGCATCACCAGCCTTGCCCCCTACCTCTAGTTGAGGCTGTTTGTTTAGTACTAGCGGGTTCAAGAGACAATGGTTGAGCCGCTTTCAACACCGCATCCAGCAAACCTGGAAACAGCATCTCCAAATCTTCACGCCGCAGAATATTAATGTGCTGTGTTCCTTCTTTACGTGTAAATACTACGCCCGATTCGCGTAAAATTTTAAAATGATTGGACATAGTAGACTTGGCGATCGCAAAATCAAACCTCGCACAGCATTGTTCCCCCTCACTAGCCAACAGCCGCACAATCTCTAAACGCACCGGATCGCCCAATGCATACAACACTCCCGGTAAAGAAATATTTTTTCTATCTGGATGATAAAGGAATCTCATAGTTGCATTATCTCATCTAGTAGCATATATTTTTATTATTCGATATTATCGAATTATAGAATTAAATCAGGAAGGCAATTTATGTCATCCATTACAAATGTCACAGAAGCCACATTCAAGCAAGAAGTCTTGGAAAGTGCAATTCCAGTATTAGTGGACTTTTGGGCACCGTGGTGCGGCCCTTGTCGGATGGTGGCTCCGGTTGTAGACGAGGTTGCTACTGAATACGAAGGACAGGTGAAAGTAGTGAAGTTGAACACAGATCAAAATCCTACTGTTGCCAGTCATTATGGAATTCGGAGCATTCCGACGTTGATGGTTTTTAAAGAAGGTCGGCAAGTCGATACTGTGGTGGGGGCAGTGCCGAAGACCACATTAAATAAGACCTTAGCACAGCATCTTTAATCTAGGTGACTGGGGAGTGGGGAGTGGGGAGTGGGGAGTGTGGGGGATGAGGGAGCAGGGGAGGCAGGGGAGGCAGGGGAGCAGGGGAGCAGGGGAGCAGGGGAGCAGGGGAGCAGGGGAGCAGGGGAGCAGGGGAGCAGGGGAGCAGTAAGTTTTTCCCCTCTGCCCCTCTGCCCCTCTGCCCCTCTGCCCCTCTGCCACTTGTGCCCCATGCCCCATGCCCCATGCCCCATGCCCCATGCCCCAGTCCCAGAACAAATTAATGGGTAAAGAGCGAAATGGACTTGAAATTGCATGGTAAATCCGCACTGGTAACAGGCTCAACCGCAGGCATTGGTTTTGCCATAGCCCAAGGGTTAGCTCAAGAGGGTGCATCAGTGATTGTCAATGGTCGGTCTGACCAAAGAGTAGCACAGGCGATCGCCAAAATTCAGCAAAGTGTACCCGAAGCGAAAGTTTCTGGTAACGCTTTGAAACCAATGAAGAAGTAGCAGCGATGGTAGTTTACCTGTCGAGTCCCCTGGCTTCAGCAACCAATGGTGCAGCTTTGCGGGTAGATGGTGGTGTTATTCGGTCAATTGTTTAGTGTGTGGGAGTGGGGAGTGGGGAGATGAGGGGGATAAGGGGGATGGGGGAGTGTGGGGAGAGAGGGGGGAAAGATTTCTTCCCCGTCCTCCCACACTTCCAATGCCCCATGCCCAATGCCCAATGCCTAATGACCAATGACTAATGACAATTTGGAGATTTAACCAATGAGTACTGATATCAACTTATTTTCACCTTATCAATTAGGGAATCTGGAACTACCGAATCGAATAGTGATGGCACCGTTAACCCGAAATCGGGCGGGTGAGGGAAACGTACCACACCAACTTAATGCTATTTACTACACCCAACGTGCTTCTGCTGGACTGATTATTTCTGAAGCGACACAGGTAACTCCTGAAGGACAAGGCTATCCCGGTACACCAGGAATTCATTCATCAGAACAGGTGGAGGGCTGGAAGTTAGTAACTGATGCTGTGCATCAACAGGGAGGGAGAATTTTTCTGCAACTATGGCACGTAGGCAGGATTTCTCACCCTGACTTACAACCGGATGGAGCTTTACCTGTGGCACCTTCAGCCATTCCTGCTAAAGGTGAAGCCTCAACTTTTGAGGGGCCTAAGCCCTTTGTGACTCCCCGTGCTTTAGAAACTTCAGAAATACCGCAGATAGTAGAACAGTACCGTCAAGCAGCGGCAAATGCCTTGGCGGCTGGGTTTGATGGAGTGGAAATTCACGCCGCGAATGGTTATTTAATAGATCAGTTTCTGCGAAATGGTACGAATCAGCGTACAGATAAATATGGGGGTTCCATTGAAAATCGCACTCGATTTTTGTTGGAGGTGACAGAGGCGGTAACTAGTGTGTGGGATTCTAATCGGGTAGGAGTACGTTTTTCTCCCAGTGGGACTTTTAACGATATGCGTGACTCTAATCCGCTGGAGACATTTGGTTATGCCACTCAGGCGTTGAACCAGTTTAATTTGGCGTATCTGCATATTTTTGAAGCAATAGACGCAGATATCAGACATGGGGGGGTTGTTGTGCCTACTAGTCATATACGCGATCGCTTTACAAATACACTCATCGTCAATGGCGGTTACACTCGTGAAAAAGGCGATGCTGTACTAGCAAACAAAGCAGCAGATTTAGTTGCCTTTGGTACATTATTTATATCAAATCCAGATTTACCTCGACGTTTGGCTTTGAATGCACCACTAAATCAACCCAATCAAGCTACATTTTATGGTGGCGACGAAAAGGGATATACAGACTATCCATTTTGGTCAGCTGCTAGCGAAGCAGTAGCCAACTCGTAATTTTAGATTTTAAATTTTGGATTTTGGATTTAGATTTCTTGGATTCAAAGTTTAAAAAGGTCTGAAAGTAAGTGAATTTATACTCGCTCTCCTCCAAGCTAGGTGGAAAAAATCTAAAATCTAAAATCCAAAATTGTTTAACTCAACTATCAGGAGAATCTCATGAGTCAAATCACCCAAATTCAACCTTTAGATGTACCAACTGCGATCGCTCAACGTCGTTCAATCAAAACTTTTAAATCAGACCCCATCGCTCCAGAACTGCTCAAACAATTGGTAGAGTTAACTGTGGCAGCGCCCAGCAGTTTTAATATCCAGGACTGGCAAATTATTCTTGTACAAGATGAGGCACAAAAGGCGGCGCTAGCAGCAGCATCTTGGAATCAACAGCAAATTGTTCAAGCACCTGTAACCTTTGTGTTTGCCGCCAATCCTAACGCAGGCGAACAAGACTTGACCCCAATTCTTGAGCAGGGACTCCAAACTGGGGCATGGAATGAAAAAACCGTAGACTACTTTAAAAACGCCATTCCCCAATTCCAAGCTGCTTTAGGCGATAAACGACGTGAATATGCCATTAAAGATGCGATCATTGCTTCTACCCATTTAGTGTTAGCAGCAGAAAGCCTGGGATTGTCTACTTGTTTTATGAACGGTTGGGTTGAGGAAAAAGTCAAAGAAGTGATTGGTGCTACGGATAATCCAGATTTAGCGATCGCCGTTTTAGTTCCCGTCGGCTATGCAGCAGAACCACGCTTGAATCCTGGTCGTTTACCATTTTCCTACAACGTCTCCGTAGACACAATCGGTAATCCATATCAGGGTTAGTTTTGGGCATTGGAAGAGGATGGGGAGCAGGGGAGAGTTGTTGTACAAGTTCTTTCCCCTCTGCCCCTCTGCCCCTCTGCATTTCAAACTTGTGAGAAATGCGGGTTAAGAACTTGGATGGGCAGTTATTTACAGGCGTTTATTTTATCGGGCGTTCTATGCCTGATTGCCGCAGTTTGTGTAGTGCGATCTTCTTTACAGGAGCTTCGGCGAGTGTTAAGGGTTTTCCTCAGTCTGCTCCTTTTGCAATGGGTAAATTTGCCCTGCGTGGTTTAGCTCAGAGTATTGCTAGGGAATTAGCACCAAAGAATATCCATGTGGCACATTTCATAATTGATGGTGTAATTCGTTCAGCAGTCCGCCCAGATCCGGTGGATAATACTGATAGTACTCTCGATCCGGATGCCATCGCTCAAACTTATCTCAATATCCTCCGCCAACCCCGCAGTGCTTGGACATGGGAAGTAGAACTACGTCCGTGGGTAGAGAACTTTTAGCAAGACAATTGTTACAAGAATAGTTTTGAACGTATGAAAATTGATTTTGGTGCAACTGCTGTTGACTATGCAAAACACCGCGCTGGTTTTCCCAGTTCATTATTTAATAAACTGTCTGAATATGGTATCGGTTTACCAGGACAAAACATTGTTGACCTGGGCACAGGAACGGGAACATTAGCACGGGGTTTTGCAGATAGAGGTGCTTATGTGATTGGTATCGACCCATCAGTTTCACTTCTAGAACAAGCCAGACAGTTAAGTGAATCTGCCCAAATCAAAGTAGATTATCGAGTCGCAACTGCCGAAAATACTGAGTTATCAGATGCTAGTGCTGATGTGGTCACCGCTGGACAGTGCTGGCATTGGTTTGACCGTGGGCGTGCTGTCAAAGAAATTACTCGGATATTGAGAACAAATGGCACAATTGCGATCGCTCATTTTGATTGGATACCTTTAAAAGGTAATGTCGTTGAAGCAACAGAACAACTGATCGAGGCTCATAATCCAGCCTGGAATTTGGCTGGGGGTAATGGATTGTATCCTCTGTGGTTACAAGATATTGGAGAAGGAGGATTTCGAGATATCCGCACATTTTCTTACGATGTATTTGTATCTTATACACATGAAGATTGGCGGGGGCGAATTCGTGCTAGTGCGGGTGTGGGAGCCAGTTTAACACCAGAAAAGGTAGAAGTATTTGACCGAGAATTGGCGGTGTTACTGGAAGCAAAATATCCCACGCCAATCCTGCAAGTTCATCATCGAGTGTGGGCGGCGATCGCCAAATCACCACAGCCATAGTAATAATTGCAACTTATATAGTCAAATATGGTCAGAATTCACGGTAAAACATAAATATCCTCATTCAAGAAGTAACCGTGACTGTCCAGCTATCCCAACCTGACTTCCAGCGCCTGACGCGTATTGTACAGAATTTACCTGATTTTGCTAATGTGCGCGATCGCCGTCGTTTAGTCGCAGGCGCATTAGAAGGTGTCCCCCAAGCACATATCATCCTGGCGCGTTTAGATTTAGATGGTTCACCAATGGGTGTTTCTGTAGAAGTTGTGCGCTTTTTAGCCCAATTTGGTCGGGTTGCTTATGATAAGGAAGCCCTTGCTGTCTTCCTCAACATCATTCAGGATTTTACTGGGGATGAAGATCGAGATTTTATCCTTGAGTTATTTCAAAAATATCCCCTGAACGTTCCAGCCAGCCCCAACCGTGGAATCGACAATTGGAAGGGGATGGATAGTGTGGGTGATGTTAAAGAAAGAATTATTGGTGAGAATACATTACGCGATATTTACATATTAAACTTGGCTTTGGAAGCATCAAAAGCCGTCGTTCATATAGCAACTCAAACTGATTTGGGTACAGGTTTTATGATTGCACCCAATTTACTAATGACAAATAATCATGTCATTGATAGTCGGGAAATAGCAGAAAAAAGTAATTTTAGCTTCAACTACCAATTGGATATTAACGGTAAAGAATGCCCAAAACAAACTATTGGAGCTTTAAAAGGAGGTGCTTTTTACACTAACGAAGAACTCGACTATACAGTAGTAAATCTGAAAGACGCGCCTGATTTCGGCAAACCCTTAATCTTACAAAAAAAGTTGATGCGACGAGACGAACGCGTAGCAATAATTCAACATCCTGGCGGTCATTTGAAGAAAATTTCCATCCAGAATAACTTTGTTGCTTACGCCGACAATCAAGTATTACAATACACTACAAGTACAGAACGGGGTTCATCGGGGTCGCCTGTTTTGGATGATGATTTTCACGTAGTTGGTATTCACCACAGTGGAGGAACGTTAATCGAACCAAATACGCAACGAAGGTATGAACGTAATGGGGGAACAAGTGCGATCGCCATATTAAATGACCTGAAAAACAACGCACCAGAAATTTACGCACGATTGTAAGATTAATTTAGATGGCACAAATCAATGGGGAAATTATCCAAGAATTATCGCGTGTGTTGCAACCATTTATGTGGGATAAACAACAACGTCGTTCTTATCTTGTTATAGCCTTAGGAACTAAGGAAGCTAATCCATCTACGCGGGGTCACGCAATGTATAACTTTAGAGTGCCTGCTCACCTTTGTTTTGCAGTTGCTATTGTTGACACAGTTGATGAAATAACAGCATCTAAAGTGCAGACTACGAATCCTTTAGACCATAATTTAGATTTGTTATGGTATGAAGTGCCCGTAATTTATGAAATTAGCCGCAAACAGCTTTATTTTTATGATAAACCATCTAATATTTTGGAGAATTTTAAAGGCGAAATAGTCTGGAAAAAATTACGTCCCATTGTTAAAGATATACTACCTGGATAAATTTTATTCTTTATTTAAAATAATTAATTTATGTCAATAAATAGCGAATTAATCCAAAAAATATTACCCTTACTTAGGCCACTGATGGAAAATGAAAGCCAGCGGCGGGGGTATTTAATCAGAGCATTGGGGATAAATACGCCTGTGCAGTATCGTTTGAATTTGAACACACCGACGAATCAGTTTATTCCTAATTTGGTAAATGAATTAGTCGCTTTTGGAGAAATTGCGCCTGGTAAACCTGCACTTTGCGCGTTGCTTGAAGTAATTCGGGTTTGCTGAAAAAGTCATTCCAAGGCAAGAGAGAAATTGACTCAGTAGTTAGGGAAGAGCAAAGATAAGTTTTTGTTGCCTGTAATCAAACAAGATATCAGTTTTGCTAATCGAAAAAGTGA
>JAESFX010000226.1_pt1 | contig 41328 bp, 33 predicted proteins | sample 9269501 | NCBI WGS metagenome assembly JAESFX01 (sample SAMN14515570, study PRJNA621655) | algae metagenome | isolation source: Desmonostoc geniculatum HA4340-LM1 and co-occurring heterotrophs from cave... | place: USA: Maniniholo cave, Kauai, Hawaii | collected 2009-07-28
GCTTCCCAAGCTGTAATCACGCGACGACGCAAATCCTCTGAGTAAGATACTGGCATCTAATAAAACAATCACTCTAGCTCGATATTACCGTAACTTGTGGTTCAATTACCTGAAAATTGCTGTAATTCCGTAAAGGAGTCGGCAAAATCATGATCTAGACGGCTATTCATATACTTTAGCCATTCGTTCATCGTAATTCTACCATCTCCATCAGTATCCATTAAGCTTTGGATCTTCCTCTGCAATCCAACCCAAAATGAATGAACTATCCAATAGTCTGGAGAGTCAGGCGTCCAACCTCTAATATCTGCAATTGCCTGAAAACCCTGCTCAAAATCTATTGGCTCAATCACTTTATTTTTATTATGATCTAGCAAATCAAACAACTTCTTCATTTTGCGTTGGCGCTGCTTACTGACACTAGAAGATAACTTTGATGCTGTTGCCATCAGCCAGCCAAAGATACTTGCTATCACCATCACTATTGTTCCAATCCAAAATGGCCAATCGTAACCTAAGCTTGCGAATAGAAACCCAGTCGTGAGCGGTCCTAAAATCTTTCCCAACATCAAGAATGATTCTGCAATTCCAAGTACCTGACCTTGCTGCTTTGCTCCAGCAGACTGAGAAAGCAAGCTAGTTAATAAAGGTTTACAAATAAAATAGCCACTGTGGGTTAAGGAAACTGCTGCCAATACCAACAGTAGGTTCTTTGATAAGGGTATCAAAAATACTGCAAATCCCATGACAACCAGCCCCCCAAACAGTGAATTGGCTTCACCAAAACGTTTAGTTAATGGTTCCACTAACTTGACTTGGACAATCGCACCCATTATCCCTGAAAAAATATAGAAATAGGCAATTTCCTGAGGACCCCACCCGAACTTTTGATTACTCCAGATTGCAATGATGGCCATTACTCCCAGCATCACAAACGTGGTTAAAAATGATAATAATAGGAGTATACCAGTAGGTGAAGTATTTAATATCTCTACTAACTTGGCTTGAGCGAATCGGTGCGGCAATTCTTGAGTTCTGGCTTGAGCTTTTATAGGTTCAGGTAGACCAAATAAAGCAATAGTAAATCCAAATAGTGACATCCCAGCCGAAAATAAAGGTGGCAGTATCAAGTTGGGATTTTGAGAGTCCGAACCAACCAACATAGAGCTGATAGCAGGACCTAAACATAAGCCTAAAGCAAATGCGGCTCCCACTAAAGCCATGACCTTTGCTCGATTTTCTTTCGTTGTTATGTCAGAAAATAGACCATTGCCAGCAGAAAGCTTGCTGCCATGATCCCTTCCAATATCCGGCAAGCAAACAGCATCCACAGGGTACTCGCTTGACTCAACCACAGAAAAGCCAAAGTACTACCGATGAGACTGAGCAATAACGTTGGCCGCCGTCCAAAGCGATCGCTCATCCTACCCCATAATGGAGCGCAGATAAACTGGAGCAATGAATAAACGCTGAAAAGTAGCGTCACTGTGCCAGCCGAGGCTCCGAATTTCAGAGCATAAAACGGTAGCAACGGCAGGAGCATACCATAACCAATCGTATCTACCAAAACACTTATAAACAAAATAAAATGTACTCTAACCATTTTTGTGTTCTTCGGTATGGGATTAAGCCTAGATCCGCCTCGAAAAAGTGCCACTTACATTAGCAGACATTATTTTTAGGGTTTTTGAGGAACACTCTTCAGACATTAAACCCCCTTTTTGACACGATTTATATCTATATAATGTCAATCTCGCCGACCTGATTTTACACCACGTGCATGAGCAGTTGCAATTGCTGAGCGAATTCGCTCTCGCATCAAATCCCGCTCAAATTCTGTACTCCACAGTCAAAGTGTGAAAAGTGCGGCGATGGTGAGCCAACAAGTGGGCTTTGATGCAAGCAAGAAAATTAAAGGACGCAAGCGATTTATGACAGTTGATACCTTGGGGTTAGTCTTGCGAGTCTTAGTCACGGCTGCCAATGTAGGAGAACCTCAAGGAGGTAAACAAGTTCTCCAACGGGTCAAACAGTCAAACGAGCAGGTCTGTCGTTTAACAACCCTCTGGGTGGATGGGGGCTTTGACGGTGAGGCGTTCATGCATTGGGTAATGGACATTTGCCGTTGGATTGTGCAGGTGGTGTTGCGCCCGGAGCAAACCAAGGGCTTTGTCTTGCTCAAAAAACGTTGGGTCGTAGAGCGCACTTTTGGTTGGCTCATGGGGTGTTGGCGTTTGGTTAGAGACTATGAGTTATTACCCGAAACATCAGAGACCTTTATTTACCTTGCTATGATTCGGATCATGGTGAGACGATTAGCATAAAATTTGACCCCTCAAAACTTTTCAAACACCCTCTAACTCCTAACTGAATTATTGCTTGTGGAACTATCGTGTAAATGTGAATACGCAATTTTAGCTTTATTAGAGATAGCCGCCCATTACGAAAGCGGCGAACCACTGCAAATTCGAGAAATTGCAAGGCAACAAAATATACCCGATCGCTATTTGGAACAACTAGTAGCAACGTTGAGGCGTGGAGGTATAGTCAAGAGTCTGCGGGGGTCAAAAGGTGGTTATCTATTAACCAGAGAACCTCGAAAAATTATCCTTTTTGAGATTTTAGAATGTTTAGAAGGGTTGGAGGTGACGGCATGTGAAGAAGACTTTAATCCCAAAAAAGTGGACAGTTCAGTGATTGAAGAAATTTGGCAAGAAGCAAGTCGTGCTGCAAACTCAGTGTGACAAAAATATACACTCCAGGATCTTTGTGAAAAATTAGATTCCCGACGGCAGTTAGATATCATGTACTACATTTAGTCAATAGTCATTTGTCATTTGTCCTTTGCAAATAAAAAATGACCAATGACCAATGACCAATAACCAATGACCAATAACTAATTAACTAAGGAATGAATTATGCGAATTGCTCGTAACATTACAGAATTGGTTGGTCGTACACCCCTAGTGCAGTTAAACCGTATTCCGCAAAGTGAAGGATGTGTTGCTGAAATTGTGGTGAAACTAGAAAGTATGAATCCATCGGCATCAGTTAAAGACAGAATTGGGGTAAGTATGATTACCGCCGCCGAGGAGGAGGGGCTGATTACTCCTCTTAAAACGGTATTGGTAGAACCTACCTCTGGAAACACTGGAATTGCTTTAGCAATGGCGGCAGCAGCTAAGGGATATCGGTTAATTTTAACAATGCCAGAAACCATGAGTGGAGAGCGACGCGCAATGTTGCGGGCTTTCGGAGCAGAACTTGAACTAACGCCTGGAATGGAAGGCATGAGTGGGGCAATTAGCCGAGCGCAGCAGATAGTCAATAGTATGCCAAATAGCTATATGTTGCAGCAGTTCCGCAATCCAGCAAATGCAAAAGTGCATCGGGAAACTACAGCCCTTGAAATCTGGGAAGATACTGATGGACAAGTAGATATAATTGTGGCAGGAGTCGGTACAGGTGGTACGATCACTGGTGTGGCAGAAGTGATTAAAGCACGCAAGCCTGATGCTAAGGCGATCGCTGTTGAACCAGCCAATAGCCCAGTTTTATCTGGGGGACGACCAGGCCCGCACAAAATCCAGGGAATTGGTGCTGGTTTTATTCCCCAAGTACTAAAGATGAAATTAGTTGATGAAGTGATTACCGTCACCGATGAAGAAGCGATCGCTTACAGTCGGCGTTTGGCAAAAGAAGAAGGGCTACTATCTGGAATTTCCAGTGGAGCAGCTTTATGTGCAGCAATTCGCGTTGCTCAGCGTTCAGAAAATCAAGGACGTTTAATTGTAATGATTCAGCCGAGTTTTGGAGAAAGGTATTTAAGTACACCGTTGTTCCAAGACTTGGAGACCAAGTTAGCCGCTAGCGTCAGCTAACGATACATTGAATTAATGGTCAATTCTAAACACGTTTCTAACCATTACCAAACTCTCAAAGTTAGTCCAAATGCAAGCCTTGCGGAGATTAAGCAAGCTTATCGCCGCTTGGTGAAGTTATTTCATCCTGATAGCAATCAGGAAACAGCCGATCGCGAGGAGATTATCCGCATTAATGCAGCCTATGAAGTCTTACGCGACAACCAAAATCGCCGCAATTACGACCAACAACTGCAAGATAAATCTCCAAAATTAGATGGCGATCGCCAACAGCGTACAGCATCAGCACAAAAACGTCACCAAGCAACACGCAAAACCGGACGCGATGTTGATGAGCAAGTCGAGGAATGGCTGCGCCAAGTTTATCAACCAGTAAATCGCTTGCTTTGTGCTATTCTTTATTCCTTGGAAGAACAAATGGAGCAGTTAGCTGCCGATCCCTTTGACGATGAGTTATTGGATGAATTTCAGGAATACTTAAGAACCTGTCGAGAAGACTTGAAGCAGGCACAAATTACTTTTCGCTCGCTCCCCAATCCCCCTAGTCTGGCAAGAACAGCGGCTCACCTATACTACAGTCTCGATCAATTAGCAGATGGACTCGATGAGTTAGGTTATTTTCCTTTAAACTACGATGAGCGTTATTTGCACACTGGTCACGAACTATTCCGCATAGCTACGAGATTACACTGTGAAGCACAAGCATCTGTAAGTTAATGGGCATGGGGCATGGGGCATTGGGCATGGGGCATGGGGGGACGCGGCGACGCGGACATGGGGAAAAAAACTAATGACCAATGACCAATGACTAATGACCAATGACTAATGACCAATGACTAATGACCAATGACTAATGACCAATGACTAATGACACAGGAATTAGTCTATGCTGGAAATAGTGAAAGGTTAAGAAATTTGAAGTTTTATTACTTATGAAATGCATTATTAATCGCCGCGCTCAGTTTTCGGCAAGTCATCGTTATTGGCTATCAGAACTCAGTGAAGCCGAGAATATTGAAAAATTTGGTGCTAGATCGAAATTTCCCGGACAAGGGCATAACTATGTCTTATTGATCTCCCTTGGCGGAGAAGTGGACGAATATGGCATGGTGTTGAATTTGTCGGACGTGAAACATGTCATCAAGCGAGAAGTTACAAACCAACTGGACTTTTCTTATCTCAACGATGTGTGGGCAGATTTTCAAGAAACTCTACCTACCACTGAGAATATTGCACGGATAATTTGGCAACGGCTAGCACCCCACTTACCCCTAGTCCGCGTCCAGTTGTTTGAACATTCTCAACTTTGGGCAGATTACACAGGAGAGGGAATGGAAGCCTATCTCACCATCAGCACTCACTTTAGCGCCGCCCATCGCCTAGCTCCTAACATTAGTCCTGAGAAATACGGTAAATGCACCCGTACTCACGGACACAACTACCATCTAGAAATCACTGTGAAAGGGAAAATCGACCGACGTACTGGCATGATTGTACATGTAGATGCCCTGAAGCGAGTAGTTGAAGATTATGCAGTGGAGCCATTAGATCACTCCTGTTTAAACAAAGATATTCCCTACTTCGCCGAGATTGTTCCCACTACTGAAAATATTTCACTTTACATTAATAGTTTACTGGCTTCACCTATTCAGAAGTTGGGAGTCGAACTCGACAAAGTTAGGCTGTTTGAAAGTCATGAACTTTGGGCAGATTATGCCAAAAACGGAACGGAAACCTATTTCACTGTCAGTACTTATTTTAGCGCCGCCCATCGGCTGGCTGACCCCAACCTAAGTCAGGAAAAAAACACCGAGATTTACGGTAAGTGTGCGCGTCCCAACGGCCACGGACACAACTATTACTTAGAAGTTACTGTCAAAGGAGAGATTGACCCAACTACTGGCATGATTGTCGATTTAGGTGCTTTGAATCAGATCGTAAAAGATTATGTGGTGGAACGATTCGATCACACCTTTATAAACGAAGACGTGCCTTACTTTGCCGAAGTTGTACCTACTAGTGAGAATATCGCACTTTACATTAGTAATTTATTGCGATCGCCAATTCAAGAATTAGGATCTGGGCTTTACAAAGTTAAACTGTTTGAAAGTCCCAATAACTCCTGCGAAATCTACTGTACTGAGTCTGGTTCAAATTCAGTCAGTGCAGCGGTGAATCAGCAGGTATTGGCAGGGGTTTAGTGAGCATGGGATGAGGGAGATGAGGAGGATGAGGGAGTGTGGGGGGATGGGGGAGTGTGGGGAGAAAATCTTCCCCTCTGCCCCCCGCCCCCTGCCCCCCTGCTTCTTCCCACGCCCCATACTCAACTAGAAAAGTTTACTTACTAAGCAATTGAAACCAGGTAGTAAAGGACTTGTCAATTCATCCTGACTAAATAAAGTAACTGCTAGCTTTAATGCAGCCTGTTCACGACGATAAACTTCAACTTTTTTCTGTATGGAATCGCAAATCCAATATTCTTGAACTCCTTGCACCGAATACAGTTTTAGTTTTGTTTCCTTGTCGCGTTTCTCATTTTTTTCGCCGGGTGATAGAACCTCAACTACTAACTCCGGTGCGCCTGTGAGGTGTCCAGCTTCATCTAGCAAAAGTTTTAAGCGTTCATGACTTGCCCATACGACATCAGGGATCACATTGTCAGCATCGGAAAAAATAATTCCAGGAGCGATCGCCACTTCACCTAAACCAGTTTCATCTGACCAAATCTTGAGAACCGTAGCAATATTGGCGCAACTCGTTTGATGAATCCAGTTAGGTGCTTTGGTCACAAATAGTTCTCCATCAATAATCTCATAGCGATTTCTGCGATCGCCTGCGAATAACTCTAGATCGGCAGTTATCCAACGCACTGGAGTCGTTTGCATAGAAACCCCCTAGCATTTTCCTAATCATATTTTAAAAATATCGGCGACGGGCGGTGTGTCGCAAATGTCGATAAACGCCCCAGGCTAAAACTCCAAAAAAGAGATTTAGCAAAAAGCGAGTCAGTATAAACCACAGTATATCAGGGTCAAAAAATCTTGATGGATTTAATGGACTAACAGTCCTGGCTAAGAGAAACACCCCAAAAATAGCATTTCCACCCAGCACGAGGGCAAACAGCACTAAACTTCTGTGCCAGTAACGCTGTTGGGGTGTGTGGCCTGAGATCACGATAATGGGGGGTTTGCCTTGGACTTTTCGCAGTAATTTTTCCAGTCGCCAAAACATCCACAACAGAAACGGAAATAAACCATAACTCAGGAAACGCAGGGGTAATGAGTAACGCCAAGCACTAGATAGAACATTAACTAAGGCATGACAGATTACAGAATTTAGCCAAGCCCTGATAATAAATTTCTTGTCTCGATTTAACCCAGTCTTCGAGGAAATATAGATTCCGAAAGCATATCCCCAAGGTGCAGAAAACATGGCGTGGACTGGCGTACCGATAGTACGGTCAAGAATGGATGCTGTACCGTGAAAAAGGTAAATCCAGTTCTCTTCAGCTGTGAATCCAAGGGCAACGGCTATAGTGAAGAGGAAAACGCTAGAGAGAAGTAATCGATAAGAGCGTTGCAGATAGTAGGTTGGGATAACAACCGCAGCCAACTTGCAGCCTTCTTCAATTGGGCCTATTTCCACAAGCTGCCGCAAGGCTATAGCAGGAAGCCCAGACGCGCAACGGCTTGTCGTCAGACATCCCTTAATCTGCTGCCAGTCTAAAATCCAGTTGGCTACACTTTCAAAAATCAATTCCAGGCTCAGGGCTAAAATACCAGATATTGCCCCGATGATAAAGAACATCAGCAACCTGAACACAGGTGGGGCAAATGGCATCCGATAATAGTAGTAGCCTAGCAGCAGCAAGGGTGGTATTGCTGCCCACAACATTAGAGATAAATCAACCACTCACCTGAGCAATAATTGTACGGTGACGGTGGGTATTGTTAGCGATCGCGGGAGGTTGGAAACCAGCCTCAATAATAGCTTGCTGAATGTCCAAACCAAAATATTCATCTAAATACGGTTCGGTACTTTTGAGCAAAGTTAAAATATAAGCTGGCATTTTTTTGTACACTTCCGATTTAGGATTCATGTCCATAATTGCCAAGCAACCACCTGGACGCAGAACGCGTCGAGCTTCAGCGAAAATCTGTCGAGTTGCTGATTGGGGTAATTCGTGGCACATCAAGAAAATTGAAACTAAATCAAAAGAGGCATCAGGTAATCCGGTAGATTCAGCTTGGGCATGAAGCCAATTGATTTTAGCTTGGCGCTGCTCGGCGCGGTAATGGGCAACAGCTAAGAAGTAGGGAGATAAGTCCAAGCCTGTAATTTTGGCATCGGGATAAATTTCTTGCATCGCAAAGGTACTCAAACCCACACCGCAGGCCAAATCTAGAATGTTTTGGGGTTGATTGGGGAGTTGCGCTTTCAGGACATCATGATAACTTTGGCGAAGTTTAGCATCTCCTTGCGCTCCAGCATCTTGCCAAATTCCGGCATGGACAGTACGAGCCGCAACTTCTAACTCGCAAGCAGCTTTCCAACTGAGGTTTCCACCTTCGTAGGCGTGGAATGGCCGCAAGTAGTATTCTGGGTAGGAAAGCTGGGGATTTTCTACTTTCCCTAGATCGGTTTTCCAATCACGTGCTTTTAGTGTTTCGACTTCTTGCGTCCAAGGCACACCAATTCTCTCGGCACGTTTAATCATCATCTGTCTAGCTTGATGCTTGGCTAGGTTGGCTAAAGGCTGGATTGCCAGTATGGCATTGACCAAGCGGGAAGCGAAGCCAAGATTAGTGTTTACAGCAACAGTCATAAATCAGTTTGCATTTAACAGCCTCTTTTACTTATGACATACTTGCTGGACACGAGTCTAGAAATGAAATGAATTGAATTGAAAATCGGGATTGGGGAGTGGGGAGTGGGGAGTGTGGGGAGTGAGGGAGCAGGGGAGGCAGGGGGAGCAGGGGGAGAAAGAATAACTAAAGCCCAATGCCCCATGCCCCATGCCCAATGCCCCATGTCCTATTTCGCAGGTTTAAGAGCTAACAGCATCTCTAATTCACTAGTAGATTTATCGGGGCTGGTGGCGGTGATACCAAAACCACGAATAGAACTGAGGATGGTATTAGCTTCAGCAGAGATGAAACTATTGACTACGGGCAAAGTTTTAGTTTTGTCCATATCTAGGTAGAAATAGCCGCTGTTGGGCTTTTGCAAAGAACCAGTAACGGCTTTGAAAGCTTCGCTCTTGTCGAGAGATTCACTCTTGCCATTGGCGATCGCCTCAGCAACAGGGCCACCAACAGCTACAAATACAGTGTCTCGATCTAACCAACCATGTGCCAATAAAGCTCCTTGTTGGGGGATTTGCCATTCAGTTACGTCTTTACCGCCGATATTTCTGTTGGCGATGTTGATTTGTTGGGTTTTGGCGAGGGTATCTAATTTTGTCAATGTGGCTTCAGCAGTTTTGCGATCGCTGGTGTCAAATACTAAAGCACCTCCAAAACCAACACTTGCTAATACTCCTTGATTTGATGGTATGGCACCTAAGGCGAATTCCCCGTTCATCCAGCCAAAAACATCCTTATCCAAGTCGATATTGACGAATTTCAGTTGTCCGCGCACTTGTTCCAGAGCTTGCTTTAATTCTGGAGTATTTTTGGACTGTTCTACTACTGTTTCCCAGCCACGACTGATGCCATTTCCGCTAACCAAAGCAAAGGTATCAGTGGGAAATTGCCCGACTATATTCCCAGGAGTTGATTGATACTGATATTTGATCAGTTGGGGATCTAAATTGGCGATCGCTTTGACTCGCACTCCTGCATCATCAACACCAACACCCGCCACTACAGATTTCACCTGCTTGAGTTGTGCCAAGGTTTGTGGGGGTAACTGGGTTGCCTGAGGACTTGCAGCAGCTAATTGCTGTACCATACCTGCATAGTCTGGTACATAAATTTGGGCAAGGCTGTTTTTAACATCCACTCCTTTGAGAATGGTGCTTGCACCTTCTTTGCTGGCAAAGGAGGACTGTCCTTTAAACGTGTCAATTGCTTTTTCTACAGCTTGTTTTTCGGGGGCTAATACTAAGTGACTATTATTTAAAACAACGCTATAAGTAGGTTTACCATTTTCTGTAGTTTCAATAATTTTTTGACCTTGGTAGTCGGATTCCTGGAATTTAACGCCTTTTTGTGACTTCAATTTATTGGCAAAATTCAAGGCACTGATTTTGTCCTTGATTCCCACTACTACCAAAATATTTGGTTCTGGTTGTACATTTTTCGGTGCAGTAGGTGCGCCAGGGGGCAAATTTAACTGTATGGGTTTTACAGGATTTGGTGGTAGTAGAGCAATCATGACACCACCAGCCCAAGGCTTGATGTCTTTTTCATAAGAAATGTTATTGTCACTAAACATTTCCTTATTGAAATCTTCCAGACCTTTGGCCACTAATTTTTGTGCTTCTGGAGTACCAAACTGTTGTAACTTTGCCCAAGCTTGAGGGTCAGTAGTAATATAGGTAGCCATCATCGCTGTTGAAGGTACTACTTTCGCACTGCCCAGAGCATCTGAGCTACCCCCTGATGGGCCGCTTTTTAAATACGTATAAGCCGCTATACTTCCTGCTATAACGACAGCAGCGCCAACAGCAGGAATGAGAAACTTTGATTTACTTTCAGGCATTATTATTATCCTCTTTTGCTGAGATTGTTACCGAGATTTATACAAGTGTCATTGTAGAGTTTTCGGATTTATTGATAATTTCCCCTAATCCATTGTTACTGGAGTTTAGACTAACGCATGACAAATGGACTCAGCAGCAAGCTGGTTGACAAGCTGCACACCTGAAAATATAAAAACTCAAAGGTCAGCCCCTTCTGGAGCGAGACGCACTCGCGTTCGGGGAAGTCAAAAGTCAAAAGTCAAGCTGACTTTGCTGGTTCTTTATTGCATTTATAAGTAACTTTTTTTAAAGTTATCTACCTAATTATACGTAATTTTAGTTTGTCCTTAGTACACACAGAGGACTTTCTAGAGTGTTGGCGTGCAACAACAGGCGTGAAAAAATTTTTAATGCATTTACAAATATTTACATATTTGCTGGGTGATTAATGGTAATTAGTCCTATATTTTCCTATGAATAAATAAAAATAATTGTAGCTACTACGCATAAATTTCTCAAAGTCTTTAATAATAAGGTTTTTTTATTTTTAGTTGACGAAAATGGCACAAACAAGAAAGCTATAAGCGCAGTTTGTTAAGATAATTTATCTGTTAAGGCAGGGAGAGATAAAGCTTAACTCAAGCGTATTATTTTATTATTTATTGAGACTAGCTTAACTCTTTTAACTATCATTGCATTTTTATTAAAGTTATGAAAAAATATAAAAGACAATTTCGGTTGAAAGAAGACAAATATTATGATTTTTCGAGACCGGGAAGGAAATTTTTACAGTATTTCACAAGAAGTTCTGAGCCAACACATAATCAACGAAGAACTTCCAGAAAATATAGAATTAGCAGGTAGCGAAGCTGATTGGACAAGTTCTCTAGAAACAGCAGCATCTTATAACTACACTGCCCCAGAATCGGCAGCATCCTATAACTACACTGCACCAGAATCGGCAGCATCTTATAACTACACTGCGCCAGAATCGGCAGCATCCTATAACTACACTGCACCAGAATCGGCAGCATCTTATAACTACACTGCACCAGAATCGGCAGCATCCTATAACTACACTGCACCAGAATCGGTAGCATCTTATAACTACACTGCACCAGAATCGGCAGCATCTTATAACTACACTGCGCCAGCAATAGTAGGTTAAACCTACACGGTTATAGTATCGTAAGTAATAATAGCCTGCTATTGCAAAGTTGTGACCCACAACTAACTCATTTTGGTTGGCCAATTAGTGGTTCTCGTTGACGTGTGGTTTGAATAGCCATCTCAACGAGAACCTGATAATTATTAGCTAATACCGTTTCTTTGTGAAGCTGCATATATTTACCCCCCGGCTACGCCGTCCCCCCTTGCCAAGGGGGGACTACAGGGGGGTCTTGATTATGTGCATCTTCATACAGAATTGGTATAATCTTATAGCTATTTCTGGTCTGTGAGGATTGAATAGGTTGTTAAACCAGGCAGAGTTAATAATTAAATCGAGGAGAAAAATTAAAAAAAGGTAACGCTGGTGTTACAAGCTAAGTGCGGGACAGCATAATTCATTAAACCTGAAGAAATTACAGTTTTTAATTAGTATTTTAGTGATAAAAATCCTAAATTCAGTAATAATTTGCTCGCAATGAAACAAGATTTTATTTTATGTTTAATTATGGCTGCCTACTTATCAATATAATGATAATAAGACGGTTAAAATGAACAATAGACCTCTTGCAAAAGTGCTTTTTGCAACAGGGGGGAAAAGGGAAAAGGTTAAAGGGGAAGGGAACAATACAGAAGTTTTTCCCCTTCCCCCTTCCCCTTTTCCCGACTTATGCAAGAAGTCTAATTTACATAACTAGTAACTGAAGTTCAATATATGTGCTTAGAGGATAGACAACACATCTTAGAGGAGGCAGACAATCTACAAAAAAAGATTACTGTGATGAAAACGACGTTTGAGTTGATTCCGCCAGGAGCGATAAAAGATAAAAAGGACTACGTAACGTTTTACTTAAATTTGAGCCGGACTAATGAAGACGTAGTGTCTTACCTAGTAGATGGGAGAACAGCTTTCCTGATCAATCAACCAGAACACGCTGAGTATGTGCTGGTCAAAAATCAAAGTAACTACAAAAATCCATATCATCAATATGCCGAGTTGACAGGACAATATACTCCAACAGGTGCATTTTTGCTGAATTTAGATAGAAGCTTTGGCAATCAAGTGGAAATATTTGAAGGCATAGTCAGCGAATTAGCTAAAGCGGCTACAGTAACAGTTTGGCAATGGCAGCAATGCTCAAAAGTAGCACCTGTTCAGATTGATACTGAAACGAAAAAAATGATGTTTGCCGTCTATGTCAAAATTCTGTTTAATGTAGACGCTAAGAATTGGAGTGAAGCATTTGTAAGTGCAACTAATTTTATAGAAGAGTACTGCGCCAATCAATCACACTTGACACAGTATTTTTCAGCAACGGAACTACTGCCGATAAAACAAAGCTATCAAGAAGCTATTGAGGTGCAGAATGCAATAGCGGGAAGGATTGCCCGGTGTGCTGGATTAGTAGCGCCTGATAGCGAGGTATCGAAGCAGTTAAAAACAACTATCGTCCGAACATTGTTGAATAGTTACAATGGCATGGCAACAGCACTGTGTTGGATAATTTATCAATTAGTACAGTGCCAAGAAGTACTAGAGCAAGTATATAGTGAAGTCGATCGGGTTATTGGCGATCGCCAACCCACAGTTAAAGATATTCCCAAACTATCCTATATGCGGCTGGTGGTAATGGAAGTATTGCGTTTATACCCACCCGCATGGATGTTGGGCAGGCAGGCAATTAATCCAGACAAAATAGCAGATAATTTAATTCCCCCTGGAGCAATTATTTCTATATCTCCATACACAATGCATCGAAAGGCACAGCTATGGGAACGACCAAAAGATTTTATTCCAGAACGCTTTGCACCAGAGAACTCACAAGCACGCCCAAACTTCGCTTACTTTCCGTTTGGAGGCGGAACACGTAAGTGTCCAGCAGGGCAATTAGTCTTTAGCCAGATACAAATTATTTTAGCGGCGATGCTGCGCTTGTGCAGTTTTGAATCAGCCTCAAACGAGGTTTTGAAACCACGTGGTTTGGTATCACTGCGTCCTCACCCAGGAGTATTTATGAGGATAACTGCCAACAAACAGGGAGTGGCGAGTGGGGAATAAGGAGTGGGGAAAGAAGGTGTTTGTTTTATTGATAAGCAGTGTCAGAAATCGGAGAAGAACTAGGGCGCAAGGTAACGTCTAAGTTGATTGATATACGTTCACCTGCAACTTCTACCTGATTAACTCTATGGGGTAAGAAGCTTGGAAATAAAAGAAACATACCGGGTTTCGGGTGAATAGAATAGTGTGCAGTTTCCCAATTAGAGCGAGAAGTAACTCGTCCACTACGCGGATCGATGAGAGTTAAGTTGCCAGATGTTTTTGTCGCAGGTGCTGTAGGAACTTCTACATAGTAAATGCCAACAAGGTCAGTTTTAGTATGAATGTGTTCGTGTTGGAAACCGCCCTGTCTCAAAATAACTGCCCAACTTGTATGGTTGTATTGAAAAACTGAAGGAGTAGAGGAGCTAAAACTTACTTTTCCCCACTCTTTCAAAAAAATTTCGATTTGATCGTTGATAAAATGTTTAAGGGTTTTAATAGCAGGAAAGTCAGAATTTAAGAAATCTAAGCCGGATTGCCAGCCATTATTAACTGAGGTAAATTGTGAGTAATTTCGCCCGTTTTGCTCTTGATTGCGAACATAAGCTGCTAAGTCCCGATTGAGTGCTTCGCAGTCAGGAAACCCTGTTTCTCCTACTAAGGTAGGGAACAAAACATTTATTTTTAATCCCTGATAGCTCATTGTTGTTATTGTAAATAGTTGCTAAGATATAATATCAGAAATTTGTTAATTTTATACCAATTTAATGAAACAAATAAGCTTAACAGAATTTAAGTCAGAGCTTTTATCAGAAGTGCAAGTTAGCCTGGGGCTGGCAATTCCTTTAGCAATTGCTCAACTAGCTGAAGCTGGCATCCCTGTTGTGAATTCGGTAATGATGGGCTTACTTGGCACTCAAAATTTAGCTGCGGGTGCTTTGGGCACAATCACTTTTGTTACCTTATTAGTTGTTTGTGTTGGTACTCTCACAGCAGGAGGAGCGCTGGCTGCTGAGGCTTTTGGAGCCAAAGAAATAGATCGTGTCAGCCGTATTACTTCTGGGGGGTTGTGGTTGGCGATCGCTATCTCTTTACCTGCAATACTCATCATATGGAACTGTGGCTCTATCTTGCCGTTATTAGGTCAAGAAGAAAGTACCGTAGCATTGACAAAAAGCTATTTACACGCTCTTGTTTGGGGATTACCTGCTGCCCTCTGCTTTTTACATTTAAAACGAATGGCTGCTGCGATTAATTTTCCCCAATTTGGCATAGTAATTATAGTTACCTCTTTACTCTTGAATGTGCCTGCCAATTACGTGCTGATGTTTGGCTACCTGGGTTTTCCTGCCCTTGGTTTAGCTGGGATTGGTTGGGCAACTACCCTGATTTATTGGGTTAGTTTCTTAACATCAGCTATGGTGTTTTATTTCCATCCTAAAAGTAGAGATTATAAGCTTTTTCGCCATCTAAATAAATTTGAACTAGAGCTATTTATCAAAATTTTCCAGACTGGATGGCCGATGGGAATCCAATTAGGAATGCAACTTGGTTTGTTCATGGTTACGGCTTGGTTGATGGGAACATTGGGAACGGAAACTTTAGCAGGTCATGAAATTGCTATTCAGACATCAGACCTTTTTTTGACAATTCCAGTGGGAGTTTCTTCTGCGGCTACAACGAGGGTAGGGCAGATGATGGGAGAGAAAAATCCTTTGGGATCGACCAGGGCAGTATTTGTGAATATTGCTTTTTATGTACTGTTTGCCAGCGTTGTCGCTTTGGGTTTTGAGTTGTTTTCCCAGCGGATTGCGGGCATTTATTTGGACATTAATAATCCCGATAATGCTGTGGCAATTAGTCAAGCAATTTCTTTTCTGAAATTAGCAGCAGTTTACCAACTTTCTTGCGGTATTCAAATAATCGGAGTGGGGGCTTTACTCGGATTACAGGACACTCGTGTACCCATGCTAATTAACATATTAATATTTTGGGGTATTGGGTTAGGTGGAGGATATTTAATGACAATGATTTTGGGTTGGGGAGGGATTGGTTATTGGTATGGTTTAATTTTGGCTACGGCAATTTCGGGGATATTTTTAATAGTGCGGTTTTATCTAGTAAATTTTGACAAGATCGCCAACAGTGAAGTTGCGTTTTAAATGTAGTGGCTATCTTCATATCAAATGAACCTTCTAGTTGCTGAAAATTGTTGCTTTTGACATGCATGATTTAATAAGATATAAATTGCCAAAATTCTCAGCTAAATGTCATGTCCGAATCAACGAACGCGCAACTTGCAAGTGATTTTTCCCCGGAAATAGTGTTACTACAAATGAGATATGGCAGTTGGATATTCCAGTCAATTTATGCAGCCACCAAGTTAGAGATAGCCGATTTGTTAAAGGATGGTTCTAGGAGTTGTGAGGATTTGGCAAGTGTAACTTCAACTCACGAAGGTTCCCTCTATCGCCTTTTACGGGCACTTGCGAGTATGGGAGTTTTTGCGGAAACAGAACCCAGTTTTTTTTCGCTCACACCATTGGGAAATTATTTACGGAGTGATGTTCCTGACTCCCTAAAGGCAAGAGTAATTATGAATGGTGAGGAACAGTATCGAGCTTGGGGTGAAATAATGTACAGCATACAAACTGGCAAGAGTGCTTTTGAGCATTTGTATGGGATGAATCTTTTGGATTACTATGCTCAAAATCCAGAAGCTGGAAAAAACTTTAACCAGGCTATGACTAGTAGTTCAATCCTGCAAAACCCAGGGATAGTTTTAGATTACGACTTTTCTGATGTCCAAACTTTGGTAGATGTTGGTGGCGGACATGGGAAGTTATTAACGGACATCCTCAAAGCCTATCCCAAAATGAAGGGAATTTTATTTGACCAACCGGAGGCGATTAAAGGAGCAAAATCACTCATTGAACAAGCCGGAATTTTAGATCGCTGTGAACTAACAGCAGGTAACTTTTTTGAATCTGTGCCAGCAGGAGGGGATGCTTATATACTCAAGTATGTTATTCATGATTGGGATGATGAAAGAGCGATCGCTATCCTCAAGTCTTGTTACGGGGCAATGCCAGAGCATGGAAAACTCTTACTTGTAGAGCAAGTCATTCCTTCCGGGAATCAAGCCTCTTTTAGCAAGATGCTTGACCTACAGATGTTAGTGCTTTGTCCGGGTGGGCGCGAACGTACAGAAGCAGAGTATCGCATCCTCATGGAGAAGTCAAAATTCCAGTTCATCAAGATTGTTCCTACCCAGTCCTCTTTAAGCGTGATTGAAGCGGTAAAGGTTTAATTAAACATCAGCCAGACTGGTGAGAGTCTGGCTGATGTTTAAAACTGAATATGAAGTTATGCATTAGTCGTATGTTACTCAATCAAAGAGCCGGAGGCTGTGAAGTAGATATAGCAAACTTTTGAGTAATTCAAGGTGACAATGCAAGAATTAGCGAACGCTTGAAAATTAACACAAGTTAACTTGAGTTACAGATTGAGGATATTTGACGGAAAATAGCGATCGCCAAAGTTAAATTTTAGTGACAAAAAGCTTTATTCTCAAGAATCTTCTCATTGAGCGTGTCATATTTGAGCCGTAATTCCAGTTGCTCGGTGTGAAGGTAGCCTGCATTTAGTCTCAACTCCAGTCAGTATTTACTGATAAAATTAGTAATCCTACAAATTAGCGGTTTAAAATTAGTCTCAAAAATACTTCAATCAGATGAGGAGCGAATCGGCAAATGATATCCTGTTCATCTCAAACAAAATAGCCCAATTAACACCGACAAGTTATCCTAAGTTATAAGAATAATTAGGAGTATTTGTACTTAATGACAATCTATCGAGGTGCAAGAGACCTTGACTTGATGACAAAAAAGTGCAAAACATCAAGAAAAGTGAATGCGGAGGGGATATGGACAAAAGTCCAAGGATCGGTAGCCGACCTTTTGGAAATTAGGGTGAGATTAATTTCAATCCCCCAATTCCAAAAGGGAGTCATCACCCCGATATTGCCCTATTGATTTGGGAAAAACATTTACTACACCGCTATTTTGCTTAACAACATCCAGCCAAGCCAGATTTTTCAGGATTACAAGGTCAGTAAGCATCAATGTCGCAGTCTTATTTTGATACAGATAATAATGGACACAAACCTTTTGAGTTACCGGGAGCAAAACCCCACTACAGCCCCGATCGCCCCGGGCAAGTAGAGCATATTTTTCTAGATCTGAGCTTAGATATTCCTGGGCAAATCTGTCAGGGTAGTTGTAGCATTCGCCTCTTGCCAATTCGTAATGGTATTGACCGTTTGACTTTAGATGCTGTCAACCTGAATATCGAGTCTGTGCAGGTAGACGAGGTGTCACAAAATTTTGACTACGATGGCGAACAGCTTTCGATTCAACTTTCTCAAGGCACTCAGATTGGTAAACCCTTGTTGATTGCGATCGCCTACTCGGTGACTAAACCACAACGCGGTATTTACTTTATTCAACCAGACAAACATTACCCAAACAAGCCCACCCAAGTCTGGACTCAGGGAGAAGATGAAGACTCTCGTTTTTGGTTCCCTTGCTTTGACTATCCAGGACAACTCTCTACTTCCGAAATTCGGGTTCGTGTCCCTAACCCTCTAGTGGCGATTTCCAACGGCGAACTGATTAACACAACAGTTGATGGCGATTACAAAATTTACCATTGGTCACAGCAACAAGTTCATCCCACTTACTTGATGACTTTGGCAGTAGGTGATTTTGCTGAAATCCGCGATGAGTGGAACGGAAAACCAGTCACTTACTACGTAGAAAAGGGACGGGAGGAAGATGCTAAACGCAGCATGGGCAAAACTCCCCGGATGATCGAATTTTTGAGCCAAAAGTATGGTTATGCCTATGCTTTTCCGAAATACGCCCAAGTTTGCGTCGATGACTTCATCTTTGGCGGCATGGAAAACACTTCCACAACTCTGTTAACAGACAAATGCTTGCTGGATGAACGGGCAGCCTTAGATAATCGCAACACCGAGGGTTTGGTCGTCCACGAACTCGCGCACCAGTGGTTTGGTGATTTAGTAGTAATTAAGCATTGGTCTCATGCTTGGATTAAGGAAGGGATGGCTTCTTACTCTGAGGTGATGTGGACAGAACATGAATATAGTCTCCAAGAAGCAGCTTACTATCGTTTATTAGAGGCTCGTCGCTACCTCAGTGAAGATAGCAGCCGCTACCGCCGACCGATGGTCACACATGTTTACCGGGAACCGATTGAACTTTTCGATCGCCACATCTACGAAAAAGGATCTTGTGTCTATCACATGATTCGCGCCCAATTGGGAGATGATTTGTTTTGGCAAGCAATTCAAACATTTATCCAAGATCATGCCCACAAAACTGTCGAAACAGTAGACTTACTCAGAGCAATTGAAAAAGCAACCGGACGTAATCTTTTGTTCCTCTTCGACCAGTACGTTTATCGTGGTGGTCATCCCGAATTTAACATAGCTTACTCTTGGGATGGAGATGCTAATTTGGCAAAAATTACGGTCACTCAAACCCAAGGGGCTGACGGTAAAAATGGCAGTAAGGATTTGTTTGATTTAAAAATTCCTATTGGTTTTGGTTATGCCCAACAACAAGGAGTTAGGAGTGAGGAGTTAGGAGTTAAAAATAACTCCAAACTCCTAACTCCTCACTCACAACTCAAAACTTTTACAGTGCGGGTGAATGAACGCGAACAAAGTTTCTACTTTCCACTAGAAAATAAGCCCCAATATATCAGTTTTGATGTTGGGAATAATTATCTCAAAACAGTATCTTTGGAGTATCCACTACCAGAATTAAAAGCACAGTTAGAATTTGATCCCGACCCAATATCCCGCATCTATGCAGCCGAAGCTTTGGCAAAAAAAGGTGGATTAGAAGCTACCATTGCACTCTCTACGGCACTCAAAAATGACTCATTTTGGGGTGTGCGGGTCCAGGTGGCGAAACAACTAACGCAAGTTAATTTAGATCAAGCATTTGATGGCTTAGTCGTGGGTTTGAAAGATCGAGAGGCTTACGTGCGCCGTGCTGTAGTGGAATCACTAGCTCAAATCAAAACCAACGAAAGCTATAAGGCTGTCAAAGAACTGCTACAGAAAGGCGATCCCAGCTACTATGTCGAAGCCGCAGCTTGTCGGGTGGTGGGGGCTATAGCATCTGCGAACTTGGAAGAAAAACCCAAGGAAGACAAGGTATTAAAGCTGCTGAAATCCGTTTTAGAAGAAAAGGCGGGTTGGAATGAAGTCGTGCGGAGTGGTGCAGTTGTTGGTTTAGCTGAATTCAAAACCTCCGAAGCAGCTTTAAATCTGCTGATGGAATACACTAAACTCGGTGTACCACAACCTTTGCGTTTAACTACAATTCGCGCTTTAGGACAGATTTCTGTTGGTCAAAGTCCGGTTAATTTGGAACGGATTTTAGAAAGATTAACAGAACTAGCCAAAGAAAACTTCTTTTTAACGCAAGTGTCAGTAGCCACAGCACTAGGACAAATGGAAACATCCAAAGCAATTGGAATTTTGCGATCGCTAGCTGACAAAACATCTGATGGGCGTGTGCGTCGCTATGCTGAAGAAGAAATTTCTAAGGTGCAAAATAATATTGGTTATGAAAAAACACTGCGCCAATTGCGTGAGGAATTCGACCAACTCAAACAACAAAATCAGGAATTGAGAAGCCGTTTAGAAAACTTGGAGGCTAAATCTAAGTAGGATTACATGGTAACAAAAAAGGTCTAATTAGCAGTAGCTATTTGGTAATTCTTAATGATTTTTATCAAACTATTAATTACCGAATAGCTAATGTCTGTTGTTATTTACAGGACTTACGCAAACTCTACGAATTCTTCTCTACGAGACGCTGCGCGTTGGCGGAAGCCTCTCGTAGAGAAGGCGTCTTGGTGAAGCAGTCCGGTCTTGGGGGTTTCCCCCATGAGGAACTGCTGAACCCGAAGGGCGGTTCGATAAATTAAGCGAAGTTGGCAATTTTTGCGTAAGAGGTTGTTTGAAAAGTGGTTAGCTGTGATTTTAGGCACTTGTTGATCCCCCCTAGCCCCCCTTAAAAAGCAGGGCTGTTTCATTCCCTAAAATGGTTAAAATTGCAAGGGTCAAAGAAATCAAAATTTAGGGCGAGCGTACAATTAGGGCAAAAAATTTTGCGTCTTCAAGCCCAAATAATGTTGTTTTTCTTTGCGCCTTTGCGTCTTTGCGTGAGAATATCCCCTTGACAAATCTCACAGACTAGCGAATGAAACGGCCCTGCCCTTAAAAAGGGGGGAATTAGAATCAAAGTCCCCCTTTTCAAGGGGGATTTAGGGGGATCTAAAACCTTTTGCTACCAACAAAAGGACTTTTCAAACATCCTCTAAGTCCTGATTTATTAAAAATTAGCAATAAATTTCCGATCAAGTTTCTGTTTTATAGTGGTTCCCAATCACATCAGGTACATAAATTTACAGGGACGCCAAGCTTGTCGAAGTGTCGTACAGAATTCAGAATGAATTCTGACGACTGACGCCTCTATTCTGTTTTGATAAATTAAATCTGCCGAAGAATATAAATTAGCTTATCTTGATCAAAGAACTCTGGTTGTCGCTGTTGTATTATGGAACAGTTTTTTATGCTAAAGCGCAGCTTCCTCGTTGGCATATTTATATCTCTTTTGATATTCATAACCGTCAGTATTATACCAACTGCTGCACTGTCGAGTAATTCCTTTCCTCAGAACTGGCAAGGTACATGGAGCGGCATAATGCGCGATCGCACCGTACAACGTAAGTCTCAAACTGTACCAATGACACTGCGAATTAAACCGCTTTCTCAAGACCCCATGCGCTATACTTGGCAAATTACTTATGGAACAGGGGCGAAAAAGCTGGTACGTAATTACGAGTTAGTTGCCAAAAATCAGAGTGCTGGCCACTTTGCAATTGATGAGAAGGATGGAACTCTAATCGATGCTTGGTGGTTAGGCGACGAGTTCTACAGTCAATTTAGAGTCGAAAATCGGCTACTGAGTACACAATATCAGTTACAAAATAATCGACTCCACTATGAACTTGTTGTTTATCAGCCTCTGACACCCCAAGCACAGGTTTCCCAGCAAAAGGCTTCTTTTGAGAGTTACCGGCTTCTATCTGTTCAGTCTGCTGAACTATCGCCTGTGAAAGAATAATTACAATGATCTATGTTCATTTGCGGTTAATTATTTTTTCTGTACCTTACCCATGTGGGAACCGCTATATTTTGCCCTTGCTCAGATACCCGACTTTTTTAAAAAAGTTGGGTATCTTTTTGTTCACAAATCATTTAGGACTGTAGTATATAGCAATCCGGTTTTATTATTGAACATTCACAAATCAAATATAGTTGCTGTAGTTTGAGATTAATTACTAAATATTACTAATCATTAACAAATTTCTGCTTAACTGTCTTAACTGTCCACTTAAGTGTCTTAACTGTCTTAACTGTCCCAACTGCCTTAATAAATGTACTCATTAACTGTCTTAATTGTCGTTGCAAACATATTTAATTACTGATATATCTTGAAATGACATCAGATGTAGAAGACAAATAATTCTAGTTTTCTTACATTTGAAATTAAGGGAGTAGCAGTGATTAAATAACTACTACTCTTGGTTAACAACCAATATCAAAGGATAATACTATGTCTACAAACACAGTCAAAGCAGCAAAGGCCGAAGCAGTACCATTCTTTGCTCGTTTCTTGGAAGAGCAAGTAGCTGAAGTCTCTGATACTGCTCCTGTAAATACTCTGAAGTATCCTTCCGATTGGGAAGACTACTAAATCTCGTTAGCTTCATCGGAAGTTAAGGGAGTAGCAGTTATCAAATAACTAAAAGCTACTCTGAGGAAGGCGATCGCTTTCATATTATCTGATCCAGAATATGGAAGCGATCGTCTTTAGATCCCCGACTTCTTAAAGAAGTCGGGGATCTGGAGAAAAACTTTTTTAGGTATTTCTTAATATCTACCTCCGAAAATTCTCAAAAAAAATATTTTATGCACCTGTCTCGTGATGTTATTTTATTAATTACTCACACTGGAGATTTCTTCACTATAGATAGAGTGGCAGAAGCCTTGTCAAAAAAAGGGGCGCAACCATTTCGTCTAGACACTGATAAGTTTCCTCTAGAAGTGCAATTAACAGCACATTTTGACAAGTCTAAAAGCTACCACACTATAGAATATGGCAACCACTCTCTCAGCACAAAGCAGGTGCAAGCTGTGTGGACACGCCGCATTTGGGAACCACAATTCACTCAAGAATTAGCGCCTAAGTTTCGAGAAGCTTGCCTTAGAGAATCAAAAGCAACTTTAGATGGTTTTTGGGATAGCCTCAAGGGAGCTAAGTGGGTAGATGGTTTAGAGCAAATAAATTATGCAAATAATAAGCTGCGTCAACTGCGAATAGCATCTGAAGTAGGTTTTGTGATTCCTCAGACTCTTGTTACCAACAAAGCCCAAGCAGCACGAGAGTTTTTCAAGCAAGTCAACGGCAAAATGGTGAGTAAGCTTTTAACCACTCTTTCCTACAGTATGGAAGCTAACTCCTCATTCTTTCTTTACACCAGCACCGTCAAAGAAGAAGACTTACAAGATGCGGAGTCACTGCGCTATTGCCCAATGGTTTTTCAAGAGCAAATCCCCAAGCAGCAGGAATTGCGGGTGGTATATGTGAATGGCAATGTCTTTGTGGGGGCGCTGAATGCAGATGTGTATGCAGCAGCCAAAGCGGATTGGCGTAAACCAGGTGTTGATGTTGGCGCATGGCAACATCATCAACTTCCAGATGAAGTAGTTCATCGTCTGCAAGCTTTTATGGGTAAATTAGGGCTTTCCTTTGGCTCATTAGATTTTATCCTCACACCATCAGGCGAATACGTCTTTTTGGAAGTCAACCCCGTAGGCGAATGGGGAATGCTGGAGAAAGATTTAGACTTGCCAATTGCAAATGCGATCGCAGACGCTCTTATTTCCTAAAAAGTAGGATAAGGCTTGTAGTAAGGACTTGATCCCTAACTTTAAGAGGATGTTTGAAAAGTGTCACATAGCACATTAAATTTTAACATTACCCCCCCAACCCCCCGATATATTGGGGGGCTTTAAGAGACTATTTCCCCCCCTTTACAAGCTACGGTGTACACACAAGTCTGATCACCCCCCTTAATCCCCCCTTGTCAAGGGGGGAAACCAGAAAATCTAATTCCCTCCCCTTGACAAGGGGAGGGTTAGGGTGGGGTAATTCCAGGACTGGTAGTGATTCGATAACTTGTGTGTACACGGTAGCCCTTTACAAGGGGGGTTTGGGGGGGTATTAGACACTTTGGGTAACAAATATAGCTTTTCAAAGACCCTCTAAGCACTGAAGTGCTTACTATGAACTTTTTATAAAAATCAGCACTTTAGTTAAAAATTTTCTATGACAGTATTAATAGTTACTTTTAGCCAAGACAATGAAAGCATCCCTCTAGTCATCAAAGAAATTGAAGCTAGAGGAGAAAAAGCATTTCGATTTGACACAGACAGATATCCCACCGAAGTCAAGCTAGATATTTACTCGGGCGATACTGAACGGGTGATTATTACTGATGGCGAACAGAAGCTTGATTTGAGTGAAGTGTCTTCAGTTTGGTATCGGCGGATGCGCTACGGGCAGAAAATCCCCGACTCAATGGACAAGCAATACAGAGATGCGTCAATTCAGGAATGTCGCGTTACCGTCAGGGGGATGATTGCTAGCCTTCAAGGATTCCACTTCGACAAAATGGCGAATGTAGATCGGGCTAATAATAAGCAACTACAGCTACAAGTTGCCCGACAAATTGGACTTTTAACTCCACGTACCCTGACTTCCAACAATCCTGAAGCAGTCAAGCAATTTGCTCAAGAGTGTCAGCGAGGGATAATCACCAAGATGCTTTCTTCCTTTGCTATCTATGATGATCGGGGGCGAGAGAACGTTGTGTTTACTACTCCAGTTACAGATGACGATCTGGAGAATATGGAAGGACTGCGTTTTTGTCCGATGACGTTTCAAGAAAACGTGCCGAAGGCCTTGGAGTTGCGGACAACTATTGTCGGACATCGCATATTTACTGCCGCAGTAGATTCCCAAAGCTTGGAAGGATCTACTTACGACTGGCGCAAAGAGGGGAGAGCCTTAGTTAAGAATTGGCAACCCTACGACTTGCCCGGAGATGTTGAGAAAAAGCTGCTCAAACTGATGGCTTATTTTGGTTTAAACTATGGAGCAATAGATATTATCGTCACACCCGATGGTCAACACGTATTCCTTGAGGTTAACCCTGTGGGTGAATTTTTCTGGATGGAAATATTTTCACCACACTTTCCGATTTCGAGTGCGATCGCCGAAATTCTGCTGACTAACAAAAATTAGAGCATGAGACATGAGGCATTGAATATCAGGTATTTCTGCTTTTGCTTTTCCTACTACATTGCTTTTTCATCCCCTACCTATTTGAGTATTGGTAGTGGGATTTTCCTGTGAGAAGGTACACTCATATCATGTCCGCTTAAAGACTTATTGTTTAGACTGACACCGAGACGCTCTAACGCAGAGAGATTTTAATCATAAGTGATTAGTCGGACATGATATAACGTGCCAAATTGCAGTATGGTAGAAAATGGTCTATGAGTCCGATTTTATCAGATTCAACTCTCAAAGGTCTTCTTCAAAATTAGAATATGCAGACTCAAGTTGTTCGTAATCAAACCACAACAAATCCTTTTTCAGCTTTTACTCAATTTTGGGAAGATGTCAGAGTGGTCGCTCAACCTTACTGGTATCCAACAGAGGCAGGAGGAAGAGCATTTTCAGATGTGATTCGTTCATGGGGAATGCTCATTCTCTTAGTGTTATTAATAGTTGGACTTGTAGGTATAAACGCTGCAAATAGCTACTGGAATCGCTATGTACTCGATATTGTTATTCAAGAAAAAAACCTTGATAAATATAATAGTACTTTATTATTATCTAGTATCATTCTTGTAACAATAGTTCTATTGGTAACTTTTTTAAGATATGTCAGAAAAAAAATAGTTCTTGATTGGTATAAATGGCTAAATAATCATACTTTAGAAAAATATCTGAGCAATCAAGCTTATTATAAAATAAATTTTAAATCTGATATAGATAATCCAGATCAGCGCCTAGCTCAAGAAATAGAACCTATTACCAGCAATGCTTTGAATTTTTCTGCTACCTTCCTAGAAAAAGTTCTGGAAATGGGAAGTTCTATAATAATTCTCTGGACACTTTACCCACAAATCGCAATTTATTTGGTCATTTATACAATTATAGGTAATTTAGTAGCTGTTTACATAAATCAATCACTAACTAAAATTAATCAAGAAGAACTGGCGTTTAAAGCAGACTTTGCTTATTGCTTGACTCATGTTCGGAATCATGCTGAATCGATTGCTTTTTTTCAGGGTGAAGAAGAAGAATTAAATATAATTGAGCGGCGATTTAATAATGTTTTGAAAACTGCTGAACGGAGGCTGAATTGGGAGAGAGGGCAAGACGCTTTTGCCAGAGCATATCAGTCTGCTATCGGTGTATTTTCGATGTTCCTTCTCACACCTTTATTTATTCAAAATCAAATTGATTATGGAGAAATTAACCAAATTAGTTTCACTTGCTTTATGTTTTCTAATTCTCTGGGAGAATTAATAGCTCAATTTGGGGTTTCAGGGCGATTTTCCAGTTACGTACAGCGTTTAGCTGAGTTTTCTGATGCGCTACAGGCTGTTAGTAAACAACCAGAGAATGTCAGTACTATTAAAGTCATAGAAGAAAAACGTTTAGCTTTTGAGAATGTGACTTTACTAACACCAAACTATGAACAGATAATTGTTGAAGATTTGTCAGTTTCTATTAGCCCAGGTGAAGGGTTATTGATTGTTGGCCCTAGTGGTAGGGGTAAAAGTTCTCTGTTGCGAGCGATCGCAGGTTTGTGGAATGCTGGAACTGGTCGTCTGGTGCGTCCTTCGCTAAAAGAAATGTTATTCTTACCCCAGCGTCCTTATATCATTTTGGGTACTTTGCGCGAACAGCTACTCTATCCACATACAGATAGCAAAATGAGCGATCGCCAACTCGAAGAAATTTTGCAACAAGTTAATCTGCAACACTTGCTTACCCGTGTAGATGGCTTTGATACAGAAGTTCCTTGGGAAAATATATTGTCGTTGGGAGAACAACAACGCCTCGCTTTTGCGCGACTATTAATTACACATCCTAGTTTCACTATCTTAGATGAAGCAACGAGCGCTTTAGATTTGAATAACGAAGGTAATTTATATCAACAATTACAAGAAACGAAAACAACTTTTATCAGTGTTGGGCATAGGGAAAGTTTATTTAATTATCATCAATGGGTATTAGAACTTTCACAAGAATCTAGTTGGCAACTTGTTTCTATACAAGATTATCAACGGCAAAAAGGAATTACTATTAAATCCTTACAAAAGGAGCAAATTACAATAGATGTTTCCCCTAAAATTGAGAAATCCTCATAAATTTTGAAAATTCTATCCTTTAGAGGATGTTAATAAAATCAAAAAAGCTTAGGTAAAAATTTAGCAAATCAAATAGTAATTATATATCATGGAAAATCTTGTTACCACACGATTATATTTAGTACCTTTGACGCTAGAAGTAGTAAAAGTAGCAATCATGGGGAATGATGAATTAGCATCATTTCTAGGGGTGACTGTTTTACCCAATTGGCAGGATGACGAGTTTATTAAAAATTTGCCAATGGTTGCAGATATTCTGTGCAAATATCCGTTCCAAAGTGAATGGGGATGGGGAAGTTTAATCATTCATAAGGCAGAAAACACGCTTATTGGTCACGTTATGGTGAAAGTTATTCCAGATGCTACAGGTTTACCCACAGGTTCGTTAGAAATTGGCTATCACATAACTCCATCATATCGACAACAGGGTTACGCTTCTGAAGCTACAAAAGCTGTGGTAGATTGGGCGTTGTCTCAACCTAGTGTACAAAATGTGACTGCTGGATGCGATCCAAATAATATCCCTTCAAAGCGGGTGCTAGAAAAAATCGGAATGCAGCTGATAGAATCACGACCTAAGGTATTAGTATGGAAATTATGCAAAACAGCTAGCAGAACATAAAATATAGCAATCCTATTTGAGTTGTGAAAAATATCAGTAATGGCTGTTGACTGTTAACAGTTGACAGTCAGCACAATTCGCTGCTTTTCGCAATTCGCTGCTTTTCGCAATTAATGCCCACGGATAAATCCGGGGGCTTGAACCAAGCAAAGTTTAAAATTTATCTATCCATAAATGAATTGAGGGGCTTGTACCATCAAGGAATAATTGGTCAACCGCCAACAGTAGCAAGATTTGACTTTCTCATTTAGGACTGCTATATTTCATTTTCCTGTTAAGTATCTACCTTTAGGAATACAACAAATTGAAGAGGTAATTAAGTTCCGATGTAGATACAACAAAGATTACATCTATCTTTGTTGAACCTGAGTTTGACGAATCAAAGCCGCAAGGTTTATTGATAAATAATTCCTAAATTCAAAATGCACATTTAGTGCCAATTGAGATATTTTTTTGAGAAAATTCTCGATAAATTAGCTTTTTTGGCTGTAAAAGGTGCGATATCTGACTACAAGCACTCTTCGTCAACTCCAACGGAGAAGATAGCCGATTGGGTTGAGCTAAGCCTTTAGAAAATTGAGATGTTTGACGATGTTCAAGCATCTGTAGGGATAAGCAAAGGAAAGTTATTTGACAAAAGTTTGAGAGCTATTTTACGGCTGTGGAAATGTATCTGATTGTTTGCACCCAAGTTGTGTAGGGTTAACTTCATGCATAAACCAGTTCTGACAATTTTTTATCAATTCAATCCTTGGAACAGCAGTATTGGAGGAATTCAGACCTTAATCAAAATGTTTATTAAATACGCACCCAGAGAATTTGAGGTGCGCCTTGTAGGAACAGGAGATGATAACTTTCAGCCTACTCAAAAGTGGCAAACAGCAGAAATCGCAGGTAAAGAAATTAGTTATTTGCCTTTATTTTCCTTGAAAGATGATAATGTTAGAAGTCTGATTCCCACCACGCTCAAGTATACGGCTGCTCTTTTAGGACGTTATTTGTCCTCAGATTTTATGCACTTTCATCGGTTAGAACCAAGCTTGGCAGCTTGGAATTGGCAGGGAGAAAAAACTTTGTTTATCCATAATGATATTCACACACAGATGCAAACTGTGGGGGAGCAAAAGGCGATTCTTTGGAGAAGATTTCCCGCAGCATATTTTGCCCTGGAAAGTTTATTACTTCGCCAATTTAGCGAAATTCTTTCATGCAATACTGATGCAACACAATTTTATCAACGGCGTTATCCCAACTTACAAAATCGCGTTGCATACATCAAAAATTCCTTTGATGGCGAAATTTTCTATCCTTTGAGTCAGTCACAACGTTACATTTATCGGCGTGAATTAGCTATCAAATTGGGTTTGGATGAAGGAACACGTTTTATCTTATTTGCCGGTCGTTTGCATCCGCAAAAAGATCCGTTACTGCTAGTCCGTGGGTTCGCTGCTTTAAATCAACCGCAAACTCATTTACTAATAGCAGGTGATGGGGAGTTAGCGACAGAAATACGTGGCGAAATTGCTCGGTTGGGATTATCTGGTCGGGTGACAATGTTGGGGGCAATTGGTATAGAAGAACTGGCAAGGTTACATCGAATATGCAATGTTTTAGTTTTATGCAGTGCTTACGAAGGTCTACCTTTGGTAGTTTTGGAAGCGCTGGCTAGTGGGACACCAGTGGTTACTACTAGATGTGGTGAAACTCCAAAATTGCTAGCTGCTGACAATGGTGTTGTTTGTAAACAACGGACATCAGAGTGTGTGGCAGATGCCTTACGCCAAGTAATACTGCATCCTGAAAACTATCCAATTGCATCTTGTGTGGCGACTGCAAAACCCTATGGCGCTCAAACTGTTATCGAAGATGTCTACAGCAAAATGCTAAGTCGTTGGAACTTAGCAGGCCATTCGGCGAGTTGATGATACGATTTTGGATTTTGGATTTTGGATTGAGGATCACCTTATATTGCATTTATTTTTCAAATTGTTATGACTCAAACAAACATTTTTCAGAAAATAACTCATTGCCATGAAAATAGCCGTCATTGGTGTGAAAGGTTTACCTCCCAAACAAGGAGGAATTGAGCATTATTGTGCAGAAGTGTATCCTCGGATAATCGAACAAGGACATTGTGTTGATTTATTCGCTCGGTCTTCTAATATAAATTATCCTTGGTTTGGGGATTATGACTTTTGGGGTGTGCGAGTCATCTCCTTGCCTAGTTGGGGTTTGCGTGGGGTTGATGCTTTTATTACCTCGGCACTGGGAGCGATCGCTGCTTGTGGTCAGCAATATGATATTGTTCATTTTCAGGCTTTAGGCCCATCTCTATTTACTTGTTTACCTAGAATTGCTAGCTCTACAAAGGTTGTAGTTACATGTCACGGCTTAGACTGGCAACGCGCCAAGTGGGGTAATTTTTCTAGTCAGCTAATTCTTTTGGGCGAAAAAGCAGCTGTGCGCTTTGCCCAAGGGCTAGTTGTGGTGTCAAAAGACCTAAAATCCTACTTTCTGGAAACCTATAACCGAGAAACAGTCTACATCCCCAGCGCTCCCGCTACTTACGGCACCTCAGACCCCAAATTTTCCTACGTTAACTCTTTGGGTTTGACACCAGGGCGCTACATTCTGTTTTTAGGCAGACTTGTACCAGAAAAGCGTCCTGACTTGCTGGTTGAAGCTTTTTGTGCATTGAAACCAAGTGGATGGAAACTGGTTCTGGCTGGAGGTGTCAGCGATACTAAATCCTTCAGTGCCAAGCTATTAGAAAAGGTTGCCAATCATCGAGATATCGTATTTGCAGGCGAACTCCAAAGAAGTCGTCTTTGGGAAATTGTCCGGGGAGCGGGGTTATTTGTCCTACCTTCTGACGTGGAAGGACTACCTTTGGCAATGTTAGAGGCGATGCGGGAAGGTATACCGGTGCTGGCGAGTAACATTCCACCCCACCAGCAATTGATTAATGGTAATCGGGGGATGCTTTTTAAAGCTGGAAACCTAGACTCTTGTATACATTCCTTAGATTGGGCGATTAATCATCTGATGGAAATGGCGGCAATGGCTAAAAATGCACAAACATACGTGCAGTTCAACTACAGTTGGGATCACATTACTTCTGAAACCTTAAAACTATACACAAATATTCTGAATTCGCCTGAGCCAGTAGGGGTATCGGAGCCTAGTGTTCTATCACGAGTGATGACTGACACGGGGACGCGGGGACGCGGGGATGGGGGGATGGGGGGATGAGGGGATGAGGGAGATGGGGAGCAGGGGAGCAGGGGAGCAGGGGAGATGGGGAGCAGGGGAGCAGGGGAGCAGTAAGTTTTTCCCCTCTGCCCCTCTGCCCCTCTGCCCCTTGTGCCCAATGCCCAATGCCCAATGCCCAATGCCTAATGCCCAATGCCCAATGCCCAATGACACAAAGGTATATGTAATGGAGAAAAGCATTTCATCCTTAATAGTGGTTTTGAAGCGACGAAGTTTGCCGGCTTTGGCGACGTTTGTTGCTGTAATTGGGGGAGCAATAGCTTACTTAGTTTTGACTCCAAGTTTGTATCGAGCATCAGCACAATTGATATTGGATGACAAACGGGTGAGTGTTTCTGAATTAGGACGTGACCTCACACAGATACCTGTGGGTATACCTGGTGGTCCTAGTCCAATGGCTGAGCAAGCAGAATTAGTCAAATCACGACCTATTTTAGAGCGATCGCTGGCTAAGGTTTTTCCTGTTTCTCAAAGCTTGACAATTAAGAAATTCACTAAAGGTTTGCGAGCCAAAATTGTCCCAGCGACGAATATCTTGGTTATCAGCTATCAAGCCCAAGACCCAGTTCTGGCTGCTAAACTTGTCAACGCTGTTTCCCAAACAATGGTTGAGGAAAGTGCCGAACAAATCCGCAAAGAAGCTGCAAATGTCAGGAAATTTTTGCAAAAAGAGGTGCCTTTCGCTCGTGGGCGGCTGCAACAAGCAGAGGCTATGGAAAACAGATATAAACAAGCTAGTGGTCTGATCTCTTTTGCTGATCAAAGCAAAAGTTTAGTTGATAGTTTAGCCACTTTAGAAGACGAGGAACGGACTTTAGTTGCCCAACTCCAAGAAACGCGATCGCGTGATGCATCCCTGCGGGAAATTACTACTACTAGAAACCTCACCAATGCTTATGCATCTGTACGCGGTGGGCAAGATGAACAACTCCAGAAGTTACGCACCAAGTTGGCAGATTTGCAAACTCAGATAGCTACTGTGCGTTTGCGCTTCACAGAGAACCATCCAAGTTTGATATTGCTCCTGGAACAACAGCAAACTCTTAGTGCCTTGTACAATCGGGAATTAGCTCGCCTTTCGCCTCGAAATCCAGCTATTTCCCCGAATCATGTCGCATCCGATCCTCTGAGTCAGGATCTGACTTCGGAACTGATTGGAAATGAGATTGAACGCTTGGCAGTGGAAAATAAGCTCAAAGCTGTTGAGTCTTTAAAAGCTAATCTCCAAACTCGTTTAGCACAACTGCCAATTCAACAACAACCTCTGACTGTACTGACTCGCCAACGAGAAGAAGCAGCCGCATCCTTAAAGTTACTGCAAACCAAACTCGAAGAAGCGCGGATTGCTGAAGCCCAATTAGTTGGCAACATCCGAATTATCGAAGAGGCTAAACCACCAACTTCTCCCACGTACCCCAAACCTTATCTAGTATTGGGGCTAGCTACTGTGTTGGGAAGTATCTTAGCTGTTGCTGTAGTGTTACTTTTAGAAGCAACAGATAATACCATACACGACACTTCCGAAGCCGAGGAAATACTGACAAAAATTCCCTTGTTGGCAACATTACCATCTCTGCCTGCCCAAGCCCTCAATCTGCAACCAGCAGAGGGATTTTTAGATGATATTGCTTTGGTTGAGCCTTACCGGATGTTGCTCAAAACGCTAGAGTTTCGCAGTTCTAAAAAGTTGCGGAGTATTGTGATTAGTAGTACTAAATCTGGGGAAGGGAAATCAGTAGTTGTTTCGCACCTAGCTGCTGTGTGTGCGATGTTATCTCGACGAACCTTGATTGTGGATGCTGATTTACATCGTCCGATGCAGCACAAGCTGTTTAACTTACCTATCAAACCGGGAATTAGTGATGCGATCGCTAAAGGGCGATCGCTACTAGATACCGTGCAAATTAGAGATATTGAAAATCTTTCGGTGCTGACTTGTGGCGAACTACACCCACGCCCGTCACAGTTACTAGAGTCTGAGGCGATGAAGTCGCTGATAGCAGAAGCTACAGAAAATTATGATTTTGTAATCATAGATACTCCACCTTTGAGTGTCAGTGCTGATGCAACTACCTTGGGTCGCTATACAAATGGCGTTGTGCTGATTACACGTCCCAGTTTTACCCTCAAAGATTTCCTGAAAAAAGCAGTATCAGAACTTACACAAAATCAAATACCAATTCTCGGAGTAGTAATCAATGGCATGACATCTGAAACTGAAAAATCTTACCGCTATTTATCGCGTCCTTTGAAACATTCAACTTCTCCAAGGGATACAGTCAATTCTGCAAACGGTTTGAAGTCGAAGTAATGACATACAGCAGAATTCAAAAAATAAACCATTTGTAGAGACGCGATGAATCGCGTCTTCACCCAACCATATATTGCTTTCCTTCAAATCTGCTGTAGGGGCGTACAGCTCTACGCCCCCACCCATATCTATATATCTTTATCAGGTACTTCGTGAAATGGTATGAAGATATTGACTAATCAACGCTCGATGATCCTGAGAATTGGGTTGGTAGGTGTAGGAATTGGCTTACTGACAGCATTTGAGCCTCTTTATCTGGGGTTGGTGGTGGGCGCAATCGGGGTAGTTTTCTTATTCTTTGCCAGATTCGAGCAAACCGTACTCGGATTATTAATCTTGCGTAGTGCCCTCGATCCTTTCTCTGCTTACCAAATCCCCTCTCTATTCGCCATTGCTGTAGATGTCCTAACTTTACTTTATGTCGCAGTCACATTACTAACTGGTCGAATAGTACGTACTGATAAATTTTGGTGGTTATTTGCAGGTTGGGTAGCTCTCCAGGGTTTAGGAGTAATACTCATACCTTTAGGAGAACAGGGATTAGATGCTGGTGCTTTCATAGACAGCATCCGCGAATGGGTGCGCCTTTTTTCTTGGCTGATGGTTTACTTGCTGGTAATGCAACTCCAAGACAGACTCCATCCGCAAAAGATTATTTCTGCATTATTTTTCGCTCTCATCTTACCCCTGACGGCAGCAACAATCCAGATGCTTGTTCCCGTTTCGCTCCTACCAGCCATACTCCAAGCTACCAAAGACCCAATCTCCGGAGAAATTTCCCGAATTAATGGCACCCTTGGTCTGTCCAATACCTTCGCAACTTTTTTGTTGCTGTTCATTGGTTTAACTTATTGGAAAGTTAATCAGTCCCAGCGTCGTTGGCCTTGGTTAATATTGCTTGGTTTACTCGGCTTTTTCTATGTGAATACTAAAGCTTTGTTTAGCTTGATAATGCTGGGTATTTTCATTCTGGTTTTGATTGCGCCAAGATTGAGCCTGATTAATTTGATTGGTGGAGCATTTTTATTTGCAGTAGTTATAGTCTTATTTGCCAGCACCGAGTTTGGACAACAACGCCTCACCTCCCTAACTCAAACACCGCTGTTAAATCCAGATTTAGATATATCGCGGGCAATTTTGTTGTCACACGGAGACGGCAATAGTTTTAACTGGCGACTTGCTCAGTGGTCTTTACTCATACAGGCTTGGGAACAGTCACCTATTTTTGGTTATGGTTTGGCAAGTAGCCGCTATTTAACTATTTACAATAACTACGCCCACAATGATTATGTCCGGGCGTTAGTAGAAGGCGGAATCCTTGGGCTTTTAGCTTTTCTATTCTTTCTTGGTATTCAGGCTACACATTTGATTCAGTTACTTGGGCGCACTTCCTCTACTAGCGCTCAGCAAGATTTATGTCGAGTATTGTTAGCTATCCTTGCAGCTGTGGTTGTCGGTATGATTACTGAGAATATTTGGAGTCACACAACCTTCTTTTTCTACTGGTGGACTCTGTTTGCAATTGCTGGTTGGAACTGGGATCGGCCAAATCCTGTGGATAACTCTGTATCTGAATGAACTTTCTATGATTCAGCGCTTGATTGATACTGACGATCGCGCCCAGCCCAAAGCACAACATCAACGATCCTATCGAGTGGTTTTAGTGCATCCGAGTGCGGGAGTTAACTGGAGTGGTGGCTCGGAGATTTTTGCCATAGAACTTGCCGATCGCCTCAGTACTTACTTCGATGTGGAATTATTAGCAGGCGATCGCTGTAGTCAGTTTTACTATCCAGCTGGTGGTATTGGCCGCACAAAGGCGCGGCAGATTTTGAATAATTTAGCGATCGCTCCTCTACTGAAGCGTTTTTTTACTCATTCTGATATTGCCATCGAACACTTGACAAGCTTTTTACCTTGTGCATTACGACTACTCACACACCCTGCTGACCTAATTTTTCCCTGCAACGATTACGGAGGCTTAGCGATGGCAGCCTTTGTCCGTACCATTATTGGTACGCCAATTATTTATACTGAACACACTGGATTGCTGAGTCAAGGGCGATCGCTTGCACGTAATTTGCGATTTCGTCCCGATCATCTCGTAGTTTTTTCGGAAACTATGGCTAATTTTGCCCGGAATTTACGACCCGATCAACCTACTACCATCATTCCTAATGGCGTAGATACTAACCGCTTTACACCAGAAGGAGAACATATAAACTTGGGTTTAAACAAACCTCTAGTTTTGTGTGTAGCTTCTCTCAATCGTCACAGTCACAAGCGTGTTGAACTGGCAATTAAGGCTGTAGCTTCATTACCAAAAGTCAGTCTTCTCATTTGTGGAGATGGCATAGATCGAGAATACTTTCAATCTCTGGGCGATAAGTTGTTGGGAAGCGATCGCTTTGCCATCAAAATATTTCCCAGTAATCAGATGCCCAAAGTTTATCGAAGTGTCAATGCATTCACTTTGCCTTCGATTAATGAACCATGTGCTATTTCTTATTTGGAAGCAATGGCTAGTGGTTTACCAATAGTTACCACAGACGATGAAATGCGTCGCTATATGGTCGCAGATGCTGGAATTTTATGTGATGTCACAGATATAGAAAATTATGCTGCTGCTATTGCTAAAGTCTTAAGTGGAGATTGGCTGCAAAAAGCAACAATAAATGCCTCACGTTTTAGCTGGGATACTATTGCAATATCCTACCGTAATGTCATTTTACAGACAATTCTTCAGTCTGGAAAAATACACTGCAAAAATATCTAATTAACGAACCACTCCAGACCTAGAGTTCACAAGGCAAGAAGCAGCTAATACTTTGCCCATTCCCCACTCCCCATTCCCCACTCCCCAATTATTATGTCAGTTTCTCGACGAATTGCTTTTGCAGTCAGTGTTTCTTGGCTAAGTCGGGTGTCAATAATTTGTTCAGGCTTAGTTTTGACTCCGACTCTCTTCCGGTTTATGGGAAAAGAGGAACTAGGACTATGGTATTTATTAGGTAATAGCCAATCTTTTTTATGGTTGTTGTCTTTGGGAATTACGCCAACCTTGACGCGGCATATAGCTTTGGCAAAAGGAAAAAGCGGCTTCGACCCAGAAGTAGAATTAACAGATGAGACTCAGCAACATATTGGAGATTTAGTAGTCACAGGTCGGTTAATTTTGCAATGGTTGGCAGTGACTGTTTTCTTCATAGCGTGGGTTTTAGGTTACGCTTTAATCAGTCAAATTCAGTTACATGAAGTATCTCAAGAGCAAGTAATTTGGTCTTGGACATTAATGTGTGCTGGTTACGCGATCGCAGTTTGGTTATCTTACTTTGACTGCCTACTGGTGGGCATGGGATATGTTGGTTGGGATGGTCTGATTGCGGTATTAACCTATTTTTTAATTATCCTGAGTAACATGATTGCAGTCATGTTAGGGGGTGGATTATTAGCATTGGCGATAATTTCTGTAGTTGCTGGTTTAATCCAGAGGTTGATATTTATCACAGTTATCCGTTGGCGTTTTCCTAATTTATTGCTTTTTCAGGGTAATTGGAATATTGAATATGCCAAGGCACTATTTAAGCCCTCATTATATTGGTGGTTAACTGATTTGGGAGCATTTTTAATTTTACGCACCGATACTTATTTTATTGCGATATTTAAGGGTTCTCAAAATATTCCCAGTTATCAAGCTACTTATAATTTGATAGCTAATATTTCTCAAGCTGCTATTGCTTTTGCAGGTTCTTCGGCAGTTTTTATTAGTCAAGCATGGCAAGCCGGAAATTTAGCAGATATTCACCGAATGACTCTACGGAATGCACGCATAGGTTTGTCCATTGTGGCTGCTGGAGTTGCATTTTTGATTGTGGCAGGTGGAGATTTTATCAAACTGTGGTTGGGTAAGGGTAACTTTGTTGGTCTTGATGTCTTGTTGATTTTTTGTATTATCCTGACCCTAGAAACGCAACATGTGATTCTGATAACAAGCTCACGAGCGACAGAAGATGAAAAGTATGCACCTTGGTCTTTAACTTCAGGTGTTCTGAATTTAGTATTTACCTGGGTTTTGATTAAACCTTTGGGGTTGCTTGGGGTAGCAATGGCAACAATGTTGGCACAGATGCTAACGAACAATTGGTATGCAGTTTATAGACCAATGGTGCGTTTGCGTCTCAACTTTGGCATCTATTTACGTCAGGTAGTTGGTTTGTGGGTTAGTGTCTTAGTTTGCTGTTTGGGCTTGTCTTGGTTAGCTAAGAAAAGTCTGTTTCTGTTAGGAATAACTTCAGAATGGGCTGTAATTATAACTACCGCAGTAATTTGTGGCGCTGTTTTATCAACTTCACTGTGGACAAGTGTTTTAGAAGACCATCATCGTACAAGTATTCAGGGAAAGCTAAAAGCTTGGCTGAGGCTGTCTGAATTTTAAAACGATGGAATCTGAGACTGTAATAGTACTGCCGCTAGATGTAAATGATAGTAAATATGGTTACTAAGTCCTGAGATCGTTCTCTCATTTGTGTATATGGGTAAATATTTATATTTTTATAAATAATAGTTAAGAAAAGATAAAATCATCTGAAACTTCGATAAGTAGTTGTAGTTTTATAAAGTATAATTAAGAAAAAGATAAACAAATCTAAGCAGTAACATAGGCTAAATTTGCCTCGAACAATATCCGAAAAGGATAAAGTTCTAATTGTTTTAGATCAGAGACTATCGCTATCCTGTACATGCAAATAACTTGCAGATCGGGAGAGAAAGCAGCAAAAGTGTAAATTTCCGAGTTGAAGAGGCAAATAAAGGCGTGGGTCAGCATCAACCTGCTCAGCTAAAACGCTACAATCCAGAGGCGATCGCTCGCTACTATGGTTACCGTCCCTGGCTAGCCTGGGGGCGATTGCTGAAAATTATCTGGTCTTTCGCAGGATTTATACTCAGTATAAAGTTGGATGAATGGCAAGATAAAGTTGAGCAGAACCAGGTAAAACGAGCTATCCACCTGCGAAAACTGCTCACAGGTCTGGGGCCTACTTTTATAAAAGTTGGTCAAGCCCTTTCCACCAGACCTGACCTGATACATAAAGATTTTTTAGAAGAACTGGTGAAGTTGCAAGACCAGTTACCACCATTCGATAATGCGATCGCTTACCAAATTATCGAAACTGAACTAGACCGACCCATTCACGACTGTTTTAGTGAACTGTCACCCAACCCAGTAGCTGCGGCTAGCTTGGGTCAAGTATACCGTGGTCGTTTGGTCACTGGGGAAGAAGTCGCAGTCAAAGTGCAACGCCCCAACTTACGCCCGGTTCTCACACGCGACTTATATTTGATGCGGTGGGCGGCGAGTTGGCTAGCTCCTTGGTTACCCCTCAATCTGGGTCACGACCTGACTTTAATTGTGGACGAGTTTGGCACCAAGTTATTTGAAGAAATTGACTATATTAATGAAGGCCGCAACGCCGAAAAATTTGCTAGCAACTTCCATAACGACCCGCAGGTAAAAGTTCCAGGAATTTATTGGCGTTATACCAACACCCACGTTTTAACCCTGGAATGGATTAACGGCTTCAAGCTAACAGACACCCAACGCATCCGAGAAGCAGGTTTAGACCCAGAAACCATCATCCAAATTGGCGTTACCTCAGGTTTGCAACAGTTGTTAGAACACGGGTTCTTCCATGCAGACCCCCATCCTGGTAATTTGTTTGCTATGCCCGATGGTCGCATGGCTTACATAGACTTTGGCATGATGGATCAATTGGAGGAAACCACCAAAGAAACACTAGTAGATGCACTAGTGCATTTGGTGAATAAAGACTACACCGATTTAGCCGAAGACTTTGTAAAATTGGGGTTTTTGACTCCAGACACAAATATTTGCCCAATTATACCCGCATTAGAAGCAGTGTTGGGAAATGCGATCGGTAAAAACGTCGCGGATTTTAACTTCAAAACGATCACCGATGACTTCTCGGAATTGATGTATGAATATCCTTTTCGAGTTCCGGCGAAGTTTGCTTTAATTATTCGTTCCCTGGTGACTCAAGAAGGTATTGCTCTCTCGCTCAACCGGGATTTCAAAATCGTCGAGGTGGGTTATCCATATATAGCACGGCGATTGCTGACTGGAGAATCGCCCGCATTGCGGCGACGACTATTGAACGTGCTATTTAAAGATGGTAAATTCCAGTGGCAGCGGTTAGAAAATTTAATTACCATCGCTCGTACTGATGGCAACTTTGATGTCGTACCCACAGCCCAAATGGGATTTCAATATTTGATGTCCGAAGAAGGCAAATTTCTCCGGCGACAGCTAGTGCTTGCTCTCACCGAAGATGACCGCCTGCACACCGAAGAAGTCCAACGCCTGTGGAACTTGGTTAAAGATGACTTAAAACCGAATCGTTTATTAAATGTGGCGATCGGTATTTTAACAGAATTATCCAGAGAAGGTGCAGCTGCGATTTTACCAAAAGCTACATTCCTTGGATCTTTTGTTGGAAACCAATCAGGAACTAAAAACTAAAAAATCTTTAACAAGAATTCAGGAGTCAGGAGTCAGAATTCAGAATGAATTATGTCACTGATTTATTTAGAATTCTGAATTCTGAATTCTGAATTCTTTTTTTAATATCAACCAGGAGTTTCCATGTACTATTTCCCCTTGCAACCCCCTTACTTTCTGTTAATTGCTGGCTTTCTGGCAGCATTAACATCTGGCATAGCATTATCTGGGACTTTGAAAGTAATTGTGCAGAAATGGCCAAGCGAGCCTACAGAAAATACTAAACCGCGTTCTCCATTGAAAGAATTATTTGTGCCATTTCTGGGCATAACTGCTGGTATTTGTTTATTTATGTCTTCAGGCTTGGAAATATTTGGCTTTCCTTACTTACTAGCTTTAGGAGTTGGTTTACCAATTAGTCTGCTGACTTGTTTGTTAGTGTGGTTGCAATTGGGAAGTATGCTCGTTTTTGTCGAACGCGAAGGAATGCAATCTCTAGATTTAGATGCCGAGGGATGATCTAGAAGGAACAAGGAGGGCGATCGACGATTAGTTTCACCTCCAAGGTCATCCTGAAGGGCTAGCGAGTTACCAATGACCTAGAAATTGCAAATCCCTCTTAGCGCGGGCTAGAGAGGGATTTTTGGTATTGGGTTTTTTGACCGTGCCAATTTTAGATTTTAGATTTTAGATTTTAGATTTTAGATTATTTCGGTACTCCTTTCCTGCGGAACGCTACGCGAACCCAGAAGCAAGCTACATGCCCCGCCCGAAGTCAAGCGGAACAAATCCAAAATCCAAAATTGTTTGACTGCTAGGTTAAATTATTTGCTTTCTCAACTGCGTTCTTTAGCTCTTCAAAGGTAATACTACCGTCTTCGTCTGAATCATACTGTACTAGTAACTCCTGGGGGCTATTGGTATTTGTTTCTGATGAGATGATTGCACTTAAGCCAGGACTTAAAAAAAGATCATTAATGGAGACTTTGCCGTCTTGATCGTTATCTAAGGTATTAAAAAGAGATTGAAGCTCTTGCTCGGTTGCCATAAGTTTCTACCTGAATTAGTTTTTCAATTTAATATCTCAATGAACTACCCATAGTTGGCTTCGCCTGAACTATGGGTTTCTACATCCCATAGTTCGTTACTAGTAGAAGCTTCTATAGATTTTTGACGCTTCTTAGCCCCCAGTTGCCGCATCGATCCAGCTTGC
>JAESFX010000227.1_pt1 | contig 41127 bp, 38 predicted proteins | sample 9269501 | NCBI WGS metagenome assembly JAESFX01 (sample SAMN14515570, study PRJNA621655) | algae metagenome | isolation source: Desmonostoc geniculatum HA4340-LM1 and co-occurring heterotrophs from cave... | place: USA: Maniniholo cave, Kauai, Hawaii | collected 2009-07-28
CCCAACCCTCCCCACCGCAAGCGGGGGGAGGGGGCTCGGTCGTGCTTCCTGCGTGCTCTCGATGACCGCCGACACCCTCGTCCTGCTCGGCACGATCGGCGCGCCGCACGGCATCAAGGGGGAGGTCCGCATCAAGACCTTCACCGGCGACCCGATGGCGATCGCCGATTACGGCCCGCTTAGCGACGAAAGGGGCCGCCGTTTCGAGATCGCCGAGTTGCGGCCCGCCAAGGAGGTCGTGATCGCGAGACTGAAGGGCGTGACCAGCCGCGAGGCGGCCGAGACGCTGACCGGCCTCAAGCTGTTCGTGCCGCGCGAAAAACTGCCGCAGCCCGAGGACGAGGACGAGTTCCTGCAGGCCGATCTCGTCGGCTGCGCGGTCGTAGGCCCCGATGCCGTCGTGCTGGGGACCATCGCCGCCGTCGTCAATTTCGGCGCGGGCGACCTGCTCGACGTCGAGACGCCCGACGGGCGCTCGGTGCTGCTGCCCTTCACCAAGGCCTTCGCGCCGGCAGTCGATATCGCAAACCGCCGCGTCGAAGCCATTCCGCCCGAGGGCCTGTTCGAGATCGACGATGTCAAATGAGATGCCCGTCGCGGCGCTGATCTTCGACATGGACGGCACCATCGTCGACAATATGCGCTTCCACGACGATGCCTGGGAAATCTGGCACCGCGACAACGGGCTGCCGTTCACGCGCGAGGGCTTCTTCGCCGCGACCGCCGGAAAGGCCAATGCCGAGATCCTTGGGGCTTATTATCCGGATGCCGACGGCGACACGATCGGCCGGCTGTCGGAGAGCAAGGAAGAACTCTACCGCGCCACCTATCGGCCCCATGTTTCGGCCCTGCCGGGCCTGCTTGCGCTGATGGACCGGGCCGATGCGGCAGGTCTGCCGATGGCCGTGGCGTCCGCCGCGCCGCCGGCCAATATCGACGTGGTGCTGGATACGCTGGGCATCCGCGAACGCTTCGCAACCATCATCGCGCCGAGCCAGGGCTTTCGCGGCAAGCCGCATCCCGACCTGTTTCTGGGCGCGGCGCAGCGCATGGGCGTTTCGCCCGAAAGCTGCGTCGTCTTCGAGGACGCGCCGCTCGGCGTCGAGGCGGCGCGCCGCGCCGGCATGCGCGCCATCGCCATGCTGACGATGCTTCAGGCGAACGCCTTCGCCGCCTTCGACAACGTCATCGCGTCGGCCAGGGATTTCACGGCGCTGGACGGTTTGCCTGCCTTGCGTTTTTCTGGCGCATGAGCTTTCGCGCCTCGATCCTGACCCTCTATCCGGAGATGTTTCCCGGCCCGCTCGGCGTCTCTCTGGCGGGCGAGGGGTTGCGGAAGGGGCTGTGGTCGCTGGAGACACGCCAGATCCGCGACCATGGCATCGGCCGGCACCGCAATGTCGACGACAATCCGGCGGGCGGCGGGGCCGGCATGGTGCTGCGCTGCGACGTGCTGGCGGCGGCGATAGACGCCGCCGTCGCGCCGGACGACGCGCGGCCGCGCCTGCTGATGTCGCCGCGCGGGCGCAGGCTCGATCAGGGCCTCGCGCGCGATCTGGTGGCCGGCGAAGGCGTCGTCATCGTCTGCGGACGGTTCGAGGGCGTCGACGAGCGCGTCATCGAGGGCCGCAACCTCGTCGAGGTCTCGGTCGGCGACTACATCCTGTCGGGCGGCGAGATGGCGGCGCTCGTCCTGCTCGACGCCTGCGTGCGGCTGATTCCCGGCGTGATGGGCAAGGAGGCGTCCGGGCAGGACGAGAGCTTCGAGAACGGCCTGCTCGAATATCCGCACTATACGAGGCCGCGCGAATGGGAGGGCAGGGGGTTGCCCGAGGCGCTGCTGTCTGGCGACCATGCGCGGATCGCGAGATGGCGGCGGGAAGAGGCGGAGAAGATCACGCGGAAGCGGCGGCCGGATTTGCTCGACCGGCCTCACTGATCGCCGCTCACCGGCAGCCTTTCAGCGAGCCACCCGGCCTCGCCCAGCATCCCGCCGCGCACCGCCACAAGGTCGCGCCAGCCGCGCGCTGCGAGCTTTAGCCTGACCGACGCCGCCAGCCCGCCGGTGCGATCGATCAAAGCGATGCGCTTGGCCTGATTGTCGAGCCTCAGGCCCGCCAGCCGGACCTCGAAACCGGCGCTTTCGGCGTCGAGCCGGATCGCGCCCTGCGGCACGCCGGTGTCGGCCCATTCGGCCGGGGTGCGGATGTCGACGAGGAGGAGGCGGCCGGCTTTTGCCGCGTCATGGGCCTCGCGGGCCGATAATGCGGGCGAAAGCGTTTGGGCCACTGCGGCCGTCAGTCCCTGGAACGACAACGCCGCGCCCAGCAGGGCGCGGCGCGTCATCGCGGATTCGGGTCTCACGGGGATCAGCCCGCGTGACGTCAGCGCCTCAGCGCAGCTCGGCGCAGAACCTCTGAATCCGCCGGCAGGCCTCTTCCAGCTTTTCGTCCGAGGTCGCGTAGGAGATGCGGAAGTTCGGCCCCAGCCCGAAGGAGGAGCCGTGAACGGCGGCGACCGCTTCCGCTTCCAGCAGGCCCATCACGAGGTCCTCGTCGGTCTCGATCGTCGTGCCGTTCGGGAGCTTTTTGCCGATCAGTTCCGAGCAGTCGGGATAGACGTAGAAAGCGCCCTCAGGCGTCGGGCATTTCAGGCCGCGCGTCTGGTTCAGCATCGAGACGACGAGGTCGCGCCGGCGCTCGAACGCCTTCCTGAATACCGGCAGATGCGCCTGCGTGCCGTCCAGCGCCTCGACCGCGGCCCATTGCGAGATCGCAGAGGTGCCCGAGGTCTGCTGGCCCTGCACCAGGTCCATCGCATTGATCAGGTGCTGCGGGCCCGCCGCGTAGCCGATGCGCCAGCCGGTCATGGCGTAGGATTTCGAGACGCCGTTCATGGTGAGCGTGCGCTCGTAAAGGGCGGGCTCGACCTGGCAGGGCGTGACGAACTTGAAGTCGCCATAGACGAGATGCTCGTACATGTCGTCGGTCAGCACCCAGACATGGGGGTGGCGCATCAGCACGTCGGTCAGCGCCTTCATCTCGGCATGCGTATAGGCGGCGCCCGACGGGTTCGAGGGCGAGTTCAGGATCAGCCACTTGGTCTTCGGCGTGATCGCGGCCTCGAGGTCGGCCGGCTGGAGCTTGAAGTTGTTGGCGAGCGTCGCCTCGCAGAAGGTCGCCGTGCCGCCGCAGAGCGCCACCATCTCGGGGTAGCTGACCCAGTAGGGCGCGACGCAGATGACCTCGTCGCCGGGGTTCAGCGTGGCGAGCAGGGCGTTGTAGATGACGTGCTTGCCGCCGGTCGAGACGATGACCTGGCTGGCCTTGTAGTCGAGTTCGTTCTCGCGCTTGAACTTGCGCGTGATCGCCTCGCGCAGTTGCGGGATGCCGGCGACGGGCGTGTATTTGGTCTCGCCGCGGTTGATCGCCGCGATCGCCGCCTGCTTGATGTTGTCGGGCGTGTCGAAATCGGGTTCGCCGACCGAGAGCGAGATCACGTCCTTGCCCTGCGCTTTCAGGTCGCGCGCCTTCTGCGTGATGGTGATGGTCGCAGACGGCTTCACGCGCTTCAGGGCGTCGGCAAGGAAGGCCATGACAGGTTCTCCGGATCTCGGCGAGGGCGCGCCGTATTCGACAGGCGCGGGCGTGGTTTAGGGTGCGCGCGGCGACGCTGCAAGCCAGAGTCCTTGATACCGGCTGTGCGTGTGGTGAATAATCGCCGCCGGGTGACCTGAAGGAGCCAGCCCGTGCCGGCATTGCCTGGCCCAGAAAAGACCTCCCCGCGCGACGAGGCGGCCTTGCGATGAGCCGTGTCGTCGGACTTTGGCGTCGCCTGCCTGACTGGGCGTTCGGCCCGCTCCTGCTGGGCGCTTTCGTAGCCGTCGGGCTCGGCATCGGGCTCTGGTATCGCTTCGTCACTTCGGGGACCAACCGGCCCGAGGTCACCGAGACCTGCGCGCTCGGCTCCTACGACCAGGCCGCATTCCGCGCGCTGATTGGACGTGTCGCGCGCGAGGGCGGGCGCGGCAGCGGTGGGTGCAAGGATGTCACCTTGCCGGGCGACTGCTTCGAGCGCGTGCTCAGGGAGCGGATCGACGCCGTCCAGAAGGTCGCGGGGCCGGACATGATCGGCCGGATGATGGCGATGCATGCGGTGATGCGCGCGAGCAAGGCTGTGCTGCTGTCGCAGAGGACGATCCCGCCGCGCGAGCAGTTTGTCCATCCGGCGTTGGAGGCGCATCGCAAGGCGTTTCCGCAGTCGTTCAAGCCGCCGCTGCCGCCGCGCGCGGAGCGCTTCGTCTATGCGCTCGACAAGCGAGAGGTCGGCCTGTCGGGTCCGGCGCTGCTCGGCGGCGGCCGGCGGACAAGCTGGGATACGGCCCGCACCGGCGCGCCGAGCGGACTCTACGCCATCGCCGAGGTGACGATCCTGCTGTCGGACCCGGCGCTGAGCTATCCCGCCGACAGCGATGTCGGCGCGGAGCGGGAAGAGATCGGCTATGTCGAGGCCGCCTGGACCCACCGGCGCACGGACTACAACAGCCTGCGCCCGGCGCTGCCTGGCGATTCCGTTCATGCGATGACCTCGCTCTGCCCACGCCGTCCGGCCTGGCTCGACACCGCCGCGCAACCCTCAGGCAAGCAGTCAAGGCCTTTCCGGTTCGACAATCTCAGGCAGGAGATCGAGGAAGCGGTGCGGCGGCCCATCGTGCCCGACAACTGAGCGGCCCTGCCCAGCCATCCGCCGCACAGGGTGGCCGGAAACCTGCATAGTGCCGTCACCGGCTGAGGGGCCATCCATCACCAGCGCGCAAACGCCGCGCGGAAAGCATGCCTTTGAAACTCAGGATCGGCTACGAGCTCGACTACGAATTTCCGCAACCCACTCCCGTCATCCTGATGTTGCATGTGCATTTCAGCCGGGTCTCCGACCTTGCCGAGCCCGACCATATGCGCGTCAGCCCGTCCGTCCACGTCAGCGCCTATCGCGATGGTTTCGGCAACTGGTGCTCGCGACTGCTTGCCCCGCAGGGCCGGATGCGGATCACCGCCGACGCCGTGATCTCAGACAGTGGCCTTCCCGAGGCCTTCGATCGCAGCGCGGGGCAGGTTCCCGTCGAGCATCTGCCGGAGGAATGCCTGGTCTTCCTGCTCGCCAGCCGCTTTTGCGACTCCGACCGGCTGCTTGATCTTGCATGGCAGCTTTTTGGTCATACCCAGCCCGGCGCGCCGCGCGTCCAGGCGATCTGCGATTTCGTCCACCAGCGCATCGCCTTCAACTACAACGACGCCAGCGTCACCCGGACGGCGTCGGACGCCTATGCGGAAGGCCGTGGCGTCTGCCGCGACTATGCACACCTCGCCATCGCCTTCTGCCGGGCGATGAACATCCCGGCGCGCTACTGCACCTGCTATCTCGGCGATGTCGGCACGCCGCCGCCCTATCCGCCGGGCGATTTCGCGGCCTCGTTCGAGGCCTATTGCGAGGGCGGCTGGCAGATGTTCGATCCGCGCAACAATGTTCCCCGCATAGGCCGCGTGCTGATCGCGCGCGGTCGGGACGCGGCCGACGTCGCCATCGCGACAACCTTCGGCCCGAACACGCTGACGGGTTTTCGGGTCTGGACCGACGAGGTCGTGGAAGGGTAGGGCTCGGGAATCCGAAACGTAACCGACCGAGCACGCCATGTCGAAACTCGTGAAGTTCACCTCGCCGAGCGACGGCAAGCCGATTTACGTCAATCCCGATCAGGTCAGCGTGGTCTACAGCTTCAAGGGCGAGCCGCCCGACACCATCATCGCGTTCCGCAAGGACTTCCATCTCGTCGTGAAGGAAGACCTCGACGAGGCGGTCGCCATGCTCGATGCGGCCTCGGCGAGCGAAACGGCCGGCAACTAGTCGCGGGACGGCCTCGCCGCGACAGGCTTTTTCGCGCAGCGGCGTCTTGCGGGCCATGCCCTTGCCCTTGTCCGAACCCTTCGGCTCGGGGGCTGGCTCTCCGCCAAGACCTGCGCTGCACCGCCGCAGGATTGCGCGGACGGCGCCGGCGGTCCAGCGGCTGCGGCCGTAAATCGGGAAGCCGCGGCGGTTGAGCCGCCGGGCGATGTCGGTGGGGTCGTCGATGCCGACACCGCGTAGCTGGTCGATCAGATCGGCCGCCGCGCGCTGCGCGATCTCGGCAAGAGCGCTATCGAGGCGGCGCGCCTGCTTCGCCGCCTCGTGCCGATGGTTCAGCGCACACCCATGCCGAAGCTCGGCTCCACGGCGTTGGGCGAGAGCATCACGGCGTTGGGATGTCCGCCCTCGAACAGGGCGAAGCGGATCGCTTCCTTCCTGTCGCGGAAGATGCCCTCGGAGCGGCCTTCGAGATCGCGGGCCACCCAGAAGCCGGCCTTCGACTGGCCGACGAGGAAAAGATGGCTCGTGCTCTCCGGCACGGGCTGGAACGGCGTCGATTGGCCCATGGTCGCCTCAAAGCACAAGCCAGGCGCGCAGGCCGATGATGCAGGCGACGGCCAGCGTCATGACGGCCAGCAGGCCAAGCTGGGCCGCGATCAATCGCGCCGACTGGCCGCAGGTGCGCTGCGAGGCATAGACGGCTTGGGCGCGGCGGCCATGGCTGGTGAGAGTATTGAGGGGCTGCATCTTCATCATCGACCTCCATCGAGACCGATGATCTAGGTCCGGGCCCAGTAAACTCGCCATGTGGAAAACGCGCGCAGGCGTAAAGCGGGCATAAAGGCTGCTTGCGCTGCGTTTCAGGCCCTGCGATGGGCTCTCGCCATGACAAGTCCGATCGCGATCTATGTCGATGCCGACGCCTGTCCGGTCAAGCCGGAGATCTACAAGGTCGCGGAGCGGCATCGCCTGCGCGTCTTCGTCGTCGCCAACAGCTTCATGGCCGTGCCGCGCGAGCCGTGGATCGAACGCGTCGTCGTCTCGGACGGCTTCGACGCGGCCGACGACTGGATCGCCGAGCGGGCAGCGCGAGGCGCGATCGTGATCACGTCGGATATCCCGCTCGCCGACCGCTGCATCAAGGCCGGCGCGGAGGTGATCGGGCCGACCGGCAAGCCCTTCACCGAGGCCTCGATCGGCATGGCGCTGGCGACGCGCGACATGATGGAGGATCTGCGCGCCATGGGGGCGGTCGGCGGAGGGCCAAAGCCGTTTTCGCCGCGCGACCGCTCGGCCTTCCTGCAGGCGCTGGACGTGGCGATCCAGCGGCTGAAGCGGGCGGGGTTGGGCTAAGCCGTCCTTGCGAGCGCGGCGAAGCAATCCAGTGGCCCTCAAATACTCGAAAAATCTCCGCCACGGCCCTTTCCGCTCGCGAAACGGCCCGCGCCGGCCGCGCCCTCGGTCGCGATGGTCCTGACGCCGCCGTCCCATTCGCGGACCAGCGCCTCGCGGACGCTCAGGCCGTGGCCCGATATCGCGCTCGCCCGGTCGGCCAGCATCGCGCCTTGCGGAAAGCGCGCGATTTCCTGGGCCATCGCCTCGGCGGCGGCGCGCGCCTGTCCGCGCGGCACGACCTTCTCGCACAGCCCGATGCGGAACGCTTCGTCCGCCGGCACCTTGCGGCCTGTCATGATGATTTCCAGCGCGCGGCCCTGGCCGACGAGCCGTGGCAGACGCACCGTGCCGCCGTCGATCAGAGGGATGCCCCAACGCCGGCAATAGACGCCGAAATAGGCGTCCTCCGCCATCACCCGGACGTCGCACCAGAGCGCGAGCTCCATGCCGCCGGCGACCGCCGGGCCTTCGACGGCGGCGATCAGCGGCTTGCTCATCTCCAGCCGGGACGGGCCCATCGGCCCGCGCGGGGCCGGCGCGTCGCCCGGCGGGAAGGCGAGACCCTGAACGATCTCGGCCTCGAAGCGGGCAGGCTCCGTGAAGGCCTGCGCGTATTTCAGGTCCCAGCCGGCGCAGAACGCGCCGCCTTCGCCCCAGAACACGATCGCCGCCGTGTCGGGATCGGCGTCAAGCCGCATGAAGGCCTCGGTCAGGGCGATCGCGCTGTCGGGGTCCATGGCGTTGCGCGCCTCGATGCGGCTGTGGATCACGGTGGCGACCTTGCCGTCGCGTTCGATGCGGACCGCCATGCGTCTTCCTCCGGTTCGTCTTTTCCCAGCCTCATCCTGAGACGCGACTTCGTCGCGTCTCAGGATGAGGGCGGTTTGACGAACGCAGACTACCGAAGCGCGCCGCGAACGCATCCGGCTCTGGACGCAATGCCGCTTTGTCCGTAATCCTCGGCCGATCAAGCCCTTCTCCAAGAAGGGGCTTCCGGGAGGATTTTCATGTCGTATAGCCGCCGTTCCGCGCTCGGGCTCATCGCCGGGGCCGTCTGCGCGCCTTCGCTCGTGCGCGCCCAAAGCTTTCCGTCCAAGACGATCACATTGGTCGTGCCCTATCCGGCGGGCGGGCCGACCGACGCGATCGCGCGCTTCGTGGCGCAGGATCTGTCGACGTCGATCGGCCAGAGCGTCGTCGTCGACAACCGGGCCGGCGCGTCGGGCGCTGTCGGCACGCGCGCCGTCGCCAAGGCCGAGGCCGACGGCCACACCATCGTCTTCGGCAACAACCAGACCCATGGCAACAACATGTTCCTGCTGAAGGAGCCGGGCTACGACGCGGTGAAGGATTTCGCGCCGCTGTGCGGCGTCGGCGCCTTCGAGCACGCCTTCGTCGTCCGCAAGGACCTGCCCGCCAAGGACATCAAGGAACTGATCGCTCTCGCCAAGGCCGATCCCGGCAAGCTGAACTACGGCTCGACCGGCGTCGGCTCCGGCTCGCATCTCGCCATGGAGCTGTTCATGGCGCGCACCGGCATCAGGATGACGCATGTGCCGTTCCGGGGGGCCGCGCCGCTGGTGCAGGAGATCATCGGCGGGCGCATCGACATCGCCAATTCGACGCTGCCCTCGGTGCTGGAGCAGATCAACGCCGGCACTCTGCGCGCCATCGCGCTGGCCAGCCCCGAGCGGAACCCGCGCGCCAAGGACATCGCGACCCTGCGCGAGCAGGGGGTGAGCAATGCCGACGCCGATAGCTGGGCTGCCTTCTTCGCGCCCGCGGCGACGCCGGCCCCGGTGCTGGACAGGCTCTCCAAGGCGGTGATGGCCTCCATCGCCAAGCCCACGGTGACCGAGCAGATCCTGAAGCTCGGCTTCACGCTCAAGGTCCGCGACCCTGCGACATTCAAGCCCTACCACCTTGCCGAAATCGCGACCTGGGAAAAGATCATCAGCGAGTCTGGCGTGAAGCCGGAATGATCTGAGCGGGAACTGGAGGCGCAGGTGGGATTTTCGATCCGTGGCTGTCTCGCCTGCCTGCTGCTTGTCGCCTGCCCGCCTGCCGCGCTTGCCAGCGAGAGGGCCGACGCGCTCTGGGCGGCTCTGGCCAAACCCGGCCATGTCGCGCTGATGCGCCATGCCGACGCGCCGGGAACCGGCGATCCAGCCGGCTTCAGGATCGGGGACTGCGCGACGCAGCGCAATCTCGGCGAGCGCGGCCGTTTCCAGGCGCGGGCGCTCGGCGCGGAATTCCGCCGGCGCGGCGTCGCCGTCTCGCAGGTGCTGACGAGCCAGTGGTGCCGGGCGCGAGAGACCGCCGAGCTGATGGCGCTGGGACCGCTCGTCGAGGAGCCCGCCGCGTTGAACTCCTTCTTCGGCCGGTCCGGGGAAAGGGAGGCCGCCACCGCCGCCCTGCGCCAGCGCCTCGCCGCGCTGCCGGCCGATTCAGCGACCGTCGTGATGGTGACCCATCAGGTCAACATCACGGCCCTGACCGCCGTATTCCCGCGCTCAGGCGAGATCGTCGTGCTGAGGCGCGCAGCCGACGGCGACATGACCACGCTCGGGCGTTTGACGCCCGACTGACCGTTCGATGCCGCGAGGAGCCTGACCGATGAACCTGATGCCGAAGCTCGCCGCCCGCGCGGCCGAGGGAAAACCCGTGCGCTGCGCCCTGATCGGGGCGGGCAAGTTCGGCTCGATGTTCCTGTCGCAAATTCCCCATATCGCGGGGCTCGAGGTCGCCGTCATCGCCGATCTCGACCCCGAGCGGGCGAGGGCCGCCTGCCGCAATGTCGGCTGGGACGAGGCGATGCTCGCGCAGACGCGCTTCGTCGACGACGGCGTCGCGGCGGCAGGCGCCGACGGCGTCGAGGTGGTGATCGAGGCGACGGGCCATCCCGCCGCGGGCGCAAGGCATGCGCTGGCCGCGATCGAGGCCGGGCGGCATGTCGTCATGGTCAATGTCGAGGCCGACGTGCTGGTCGGGCCGGTTCTCGCGGCCAGGGCGCGGGCGGCCGGCGTGGTCTATTCGATGGCCTATGGCGACCAGCCGGCCCTTGTCTCGGAAATGGTCGACTGGGCGCGGGCCGCGGGCTTCACGGTCGCGGCCGCCGGCAAGGGCACGAAGTATCTGCCGGCCTTCCACCAGGTCACGCCCGACGACGTCTGGAGCCATTACGGCATGACGCCGGAGGCGGCGAAGGCCGCGGGCATGAACCCGCAGATGTTCAACTCCTTTCTGGACGGCACGAAATCGGCGATCGAGATGGCCGCCATCGCCAATGCCTGCATGCTCGACGTGCCCGAGGCCGGGCTCGCCTTCCCGCCGGTCGGCGTCGACGACCTGGCGCATTGCCTCCGGCCGAAAGCCGTCGGCGGCCAGCTCGACCGTGACGGCATGGTCGAGGTCGTGTCCTCGCTGGAGCGCGACGGGCGGCCGGTCTTCCGCGACCTGCGCTGGGGCGTCTATGTCGTGCTCAAGGCCCCGAATGCCTATGCGGCGGCGTGCTTCCGGCAATACGGGCTGCCGACCGATTCCACCGGACTTTATGCGGCGATGTACAAGCCGTTCCACCTGATCGGGCTCGAACTCTCGATCTCGGTGCTGAACGCGGCGCTGCGGGGCGAGCCCACCGGCGCGACGAAGGGCTGGCGCGGCGACGCGGTCGCGACCGCCAAGCGCGCGCTCAAGGCCGGCGAGATGCTCGACGGCGAGGGCGGCTACACCGTCTACGGCAAGCTGATGCCGGCCAAGGCGAGCCAGGCGATCGGCGGCCTGCCGATCGGGCTCGCCCATGGCGTCAGGCTGAAGCGCGACGTGGCGCCGGGCCAGTCGGTGACGCGAAACGACGTCGCGCTCGACGAGACGCAGGCCATCGCGCGGCTGCGGCGGGAGCTCGAATCAACCGATTGGTGACCATGGCCCGCGCCGGCGGGGTTTCCCCGCGCTTTTCGGCGAGGCCATTGACCGGGCCTTAAGCCCTCCGCGCCATAGTCCGGGCGAATTTCACGGGCTTGCGCGATGACGGAACGGCTCAACACCGCCACGGCCGACCGGTCCAACCGGGCCGCCTGGGGCATGATCGCCGCGATTCTCCTGGTCGATCTCGCCTGGCTGGCGTTTTCACAGGTTTCGGTGGCGCCGCTCTCGCTGGCGGGGCCGGTCCTGGCCGGCGCCGGCCTCGCCGCCGCCGCCCATTTCTACCGCGTTCGGCGCGGCGAGGCCCGCCTGGCAGACGTGCTCGACGTCGTCGGGCAGATGGTCGCCTTCATGGCGGCCGCCGCGCTGCTCTCCTATCTCGTCGCCAGTCTCGCCCTGCCGCAGCAGGACGCGCTGTTTTATGCGCTCGACCGCGCGCTCGGGCTCGACTGGATGGCCTATCTGAAATTCGTCGATGCCCGGCCCGCGCTCGGGCTCGCCTTCTCGCTGGCCTATGCCAGCTTCATCCCGCAGGTGCTGGTCCTGCTGATCGGGCTCGGTTTCTCCGGTCGAGGCCACGCCGCCCGCGTCATGCTGCTGGCGATGATGATCGCCGGCCTCGTCACCATCGCGATCTCCGCCCTGATGCCCGCGATGGCGATGTTCGTCCATCTCGGCCTGACGCCGGCCGACTATCCCAATCTGACGCCGGCCGCCTCCTTCGTCCATGTCGCCGACATCGCGGCGCTGCGCTCGGGCGAGCCGGTGCTGATTGATCTGTCGAAGGCGGAGGGCATCATCACCTTCCCGTCCTATCACGCGGCGCTCGGGCTGCTGATGCTTCTGGCTGGGCTCGCCCATCCCTGGCTGCGCTGGCCCTTCCTGACGGTCAATCTGACGATGATCGCGGCGACGCCGATCGATGGCGGGCATTACTTCGTCGACGTTCTGGCCGGGCTGGCGATCGCGGCCGCGGCGCATGGACTGGCGCTGCGGTTCCTTGCCGATCGCGCGCCCGCGACGGCCCGCGCCGGGCTGCGGACCAGGACGGCATGATGAAGCAAGGCCGGAACTCGCCGTCCCAGCCTGCTCACGAGATCGCGAAGCGCGGACCCCGCGGGACAATCGCGCGTTGCACCTGAGGCCTTGCACCCTATCTCAGCTTCCAAGGCCTGACAGCCAAGGAGCCGAGATGCACAAAACCGTCCGATCCCTGCCCGCCATTTCCATGATTGTCGCCGCAGTGCTTGCGAGCGCTGGTCCCGCGGCCGCGCAGCAGAGCTTCCCGTCGAGCGCGGGCCCGCTGCGGGTCGAGACCGTGGCGAGCGGGCTGGAGAACCCCTGGGGGCTCGCCTTCCTGCCCGATGGGCGCATGCTCGTGACCGAGCGTCCCGGCCGGCTCCGGCTGGTGGCGGACGGCAAGCTCTCGGCCCCGATCACCGGCGTGCCCAATGTCGCGGCGCGCGGGCAGGGCGGGCTGCTCGATGTCGCGCTGGATCCCGACTTCGCGCGCAACCGAATGGTCTATCTTTCCTTCGCCGAGCCGCGCTCGGGCGGCAACGGCACCAGCGTGGCGCGCGGGCGACTGAACGAGCGCGGCGCCGCGCTGGAGAACGTGACCGTGATCTTCCGGCAGATGCCGACGATCCAGAGCAGCGCGCATTTCGGCTCGCGGCTGGTGTTCGACCGCACGGGCGCGCTCTTCGTGACGGTCGGCGACCGCTACGGCCAGAAGGACGAGGCGCAGAACCCGGGCAACCATATCGGCAAGGTCATCCGCATCAGGCCCGAAGGCGGCGCGCCTGCCGACAATCCCAAGGTGTCCGGCTGGCAGCCTGAGCTCTGGTCGATCGGCCATCGAAACGTGCAGGGCGCGGCGCTCCATCCGGAGACCGGCCAGCTCTGGACAGCCGAACACGGCGCGCGCGGCGGCGACGAGGTCAACACGCCGAAATCGGGCAAGAACTATGGCTGGCCGGTGATCACCTTCGGCGTCGATTATTCCGGCGCGAAGCTCGGCGAGGGCACGCAGAAAAGCGGCATGGAGCAGCCGCTGTTCTACTGGGACCCCTCGATCGCGCCATCGGGCGCGGCCTTCTACACGGGAGACCGCTGGCCGGCCTGGAAGAACTCGCTCTTCGTCGGCGCGCTTTCCGGCCAGATGCTGATCCGCCTCTCGACCAAGGGCGAGGCGGTGACGGGCGAGGAGCGGCTTTTGACCAATCTCGGCGAGCGCATCCGCGATGTGCGGCAGGGATCGGACGGCTATCTCTACCTGCTCAGCGACGATGGCGGGAAGATTCTGCGCGTCAGGCCGGCTGGCTGACTTCAGCCGCCGGGCCTCGTCTGCATCAGCGAGGGCCGGTCGCCTTGGCGCGCGCGCCATGTCGCCAGCGCCGGATTCTCGGCCAGCCAGTCGATCTCCGGGAAACGGAACAGGATATAGTCCCACGCCACGACCGTCGCGATGGCCGAGAGGTCGAGGCCGGCGTCCATGTCGGGCGGCAGGTCAGCCGCGAGGCGAGAAAAGGCCGCGCGCATCGAGCGGTAGCGCTTCTGCCCGACCATGTGGCCGTCAAAATCCGGGTTCGACTTCCGGCTGATGATGATGGCGACAGCGGCGTCGAAGGCGGCCTGCGCCACGCCGGCGCGCGCCAGCGTCCGTTCGCAGCCTGGCACGGGAAGCAGCGGCTTGTCCGGCGCGAGCGCGGCCAGATGCTGCAGGATCATGCTCGATTCGGCGATCGCCACGCCCGCGTCGGTGAGCAGTGCCGGAACGCGCCCGGCAGGGTTGGCGGCCAGAAAGTCCGGCCGGTCGGCCCAGGCGTCGACCATCTCGACGGTCACGCGCTGACTCAGTTCCATCTCGATAAGCGCGATCCGCACCAGACGCACGAAGGGCGAGGTCGGGTTGGCGTAGAGCTTCATCGCCGGCCCTGCTCCGGTCTCGTGGGCGGCCCACTCATTTGCTCACCAGATGCGGGCAGCCGCTCTTCTCGGCCGGTGTGAACAGCGCGTCGCCGGGGATGGACGCGCCGACCTTGCGGTAGAGATCGGCCGGGCTCTTGGAGTCCTTGGGGCTCTTCACCTCGAAGACATGCATGTCCATTACGACGCGGCCATTCGCCAGCATCTTCGCGTTCTGGAACATCGCCGTCTGGATCGGCAGCGTGTGCATCTGTTTGGCGACGGCGGCGGCATCGGCCGTGCCGGCTGCGGCGACGGCCTTCAGGTAGTGGGTCGTCGCCATATAAGCTTGGGCATGGCCCATGGTCGGCACGACATTGCCGTTGCGGGCCATGATCTTCTTCGCGAAGGCGCGACTCTCCTCGTTGAAATCCCAGTAGAAGGGCGCCGGCAGCCGCATGCCCTGGGCGAGGTCGAGCCCGAGCGCGGTGACGTTGTTTTCGAAGACCAGCATGGTCGCGGTCTTGGAGCCTATGCCGAATTCGCGCGCCTGCTTGATGGTGTTGACGAGATCGGGCCCGGCATTGGCGAGTCCGATCACCTGAGCGCCCGAAGCCTGCGCCGCCAGCAGCGGCGAGGCCATGTCGGCGGTGTTGAGGGGGTGCTTCGTCTCGCCAGCGACCCGGCCGCCCGCGGCCGTCACCGCCTTGGAGGCGTCGGCGTAAAGCGCGTGGCCGAATACATAGTCGGCGGTGATGAAATACCAGGATTTGCCGCCTTCGTCGACGATGCCCTTCGCGATCGCGCCGGCGAGTTCGCCGGTGGAAGGGGCCCATTGCGTGCCGAAAGGCGAGCAGCGCTCGCCGCTGAAATTGGGCGCATAGCCGCCTGAGATCAGCGTGGTGACCTTGCGCTGGGCGGCGAGCGTCTGCACTGCCAGTCCGACCGAACTCGCGCCGCCATTGACGATGGCCGCGACCTTCTGCTCGTCGATGTAGCGGCCCGCCAGAGCCGAGCCGACATCGGGCTTGCTCTGATGGTCGGCGGCGAGAACCTCAATCTTGCGACCCAGAACGGAGCCGCCGAAATCCTCGACCGCCATCGTCGTCGCGAGCACGGTGCCCGGCCCGCCATTGCCGGAGAACACGCCCGACAGGTCGTCGATCACGGCGATGCGGAACGGCTCCTGAGCGGCGGTGAGACCGGGCAGTGCGAACAGGGCTGCGGTGCAAAGGGCGCGAACATGCGGCGTCATCATCGGTTTCTCCCCTGTGGCGGACGCCTTGTTCCGCCGGGGGGCCGGGCTGTGGCGTCTCTCGGCGGTCAGATGACCATCAAGATGCGCTCCTGCGCCAATAGGATATAGCATCGCGTGCTATCGCGTTTCCTTATGCCCTTGCGGCAAGCGGTTCAGCGCGGGCAGCCGAGACGGCGCTCGCGCTGCTGGATGTCCGCGATGTCGGCGCGCTGCCTCGCGCTCAGCGGCACGTCCTCTATCCGCTCGTATTTACAATCCGCATTGTCGCCGAAGGCGGCCTTGGCGCGGGCCGTCTTGAAGCAGTATCCGGCGTCGAAATAGATCGCGTTGCGCTCGGCCCACATTTCGTCGCACAGCGCCTGGGCAAGCGCGGGTGAGCCGAGCAAAGTCGTGCAAAGACAGACGAGCGCGAGACGCGCCATCAAACCTTGGCCTTCCCGGCTTCCATCATGTCGACGAAGCGCTGGAACAGGTAGTGGCTGTCCTGCGGGCCGGGCGAGGCTTCGGGGTGGTGCTGGACGCTGAAGGCCGGGCGGTCGGTCAGGGCGATGCCGCTGTTCGAGCCGTCGAAGAGCGAGACATGGGTCTCGACCGCATGGGACGGCAGCGAGGCAGGATCGACCGCGAAGCCGTGGTTCATCGAGACGATCTCGACCTTGCCGGTGGTCTTGTCCTGAACCGGATGGTTGGCCCCGTGGTGACCCTGCTTCATCTTCATGGTCTGGCCGCCGATGGCGAGCGCCATCATCTGGTGGCCGAGGCAGATGCCAAAGGTCGGGATCTTTTTGTCCAGCAGCGCCTTGATCACAGGCACGGCGTATTCGCCTGTCGCGGCCGGGTCGCCAGGGCCGTTCGACAGGAAGATGCCGTCTGGCTTCAGCGCCATGATGTCGTCGGCCGAGGCCGTGGAGGGCACGACGGTGACGTCGCAGCCGGCCTTGGAGAGCAGGCGCAGGATGTTGCGCTTCACGCCGTAATCGATCGCGACGACCTTGTGGACGGCCTTGTCGCGCGCGCCGTAGCCGGCCGGCCAGACCCAGGGGGTCTCGCTCCAGCCATAGCGTTGCGCCGAGGTGACCAGCGGCACGAGGTCGAGGCCTGCCATGTCGGGCAGCTCGGCGGCGAGCGTCTTCAGCCGCGGAATGTCGAAGACGCCGTCGGGGCTATGGGCCAGCATCGCGTTGGGCATGCCGTTGTCGCGGATCAGCGCGGTCAGCGCGCGGGTGTCGACGCCGCAAATGCCGACGATGTTGCGCGCCTTGAGCCAGGCGTCGAAATGCCGGTTCGCGCGCCAGTTCGAGGGCTCCGTGATCGCCGCATGCAGCACGACGCCGCGCACGCCCGAGGACGCCGCCGCATTGACCGTCTCGGTGTCCTCCTCGTTGACGCCGGTATTGCCGATATGGGGGAAGGTGAAGGTGATGATCTGCCCGGCATAGGACGGGTCGGTCAGGATCTCCTGATAGCCCGTCATCGCCGTGTTGAAGCAGACCTCGCCGGGCGCCTCGCCTGTCGCGCCGAGGCCGAAGCCCTCCAGCACGGTCCCGTCCGCCAGAACCAGCAACGCGGTCGCGCGCGGTTCGCTCCAGCCGCTGGTGGCGGGGTTTCCTTCGGAAGCGCTCATGTCTATGTCTCGGTCCAGGCCGCAGCGGATGCGGCAATGTTTCAGGGCGGGCAGCGGCTTGAGGCTCGCCTTCGTCTGGAGCGCGACGCTTAAAGACGTGGGCCACGGCCGTCAATCGACGCTGGCGCAAGCCTGCGGCCAGAAAAGGGACGATCCACCATGACCAGCCTGCGCGAGCGCTTCACGGCCGATCTCAAGGAGGCGATGAAGGCCGGCGAGAAGGGCAAGGTCTCGACCATCCGCCTGATCACCTCCGCCCTGAAGGACAAGGACATCGAGGCGCGCGGCCTCGGCAAGCCCGAGACGACGCCAGACGAGATCCTGGCCCTGCTTCAGAAGATGGTGAAGCAGCGCCAGGAATCGATCGCGATCTACGACGCCAACGCGCGGCCTGAACTCGCCGAGGGCGAGCGGGCCGAGGTCGCGGTGATCGAGGGCTATCTGCCCAGGCAGATGGACGAGGACGCCATGAAGGCGGCGATTGCGGCGGCGGTCGCCGAAAGCGGCGCGGCCTCGGTCAAGGACATGGGCAAGGTCATTGCAATCCTGCGGGGCGCCTATGCCGGGCAGATGGACTTCGCCAAGGTCAGTGGAATGGTGAAGGCGGCGCTGGCGGGGTGATTCCCGGCAGCGCCTGACATTGAGATATCATGCCCGCTCAACATCCGTCTGCGAAAAATCATCGCCCTTGAACATCAGCGGCCAGCCGCGCGATGTCGCCAGCGCATAAGCCGCGCAGTCGCCCAGGTTGAGTTTCGCGGGGTGGCGGCCCTTGCCGAAGCGGCGATAGGCCTCGAAGGCGAGGTCGGAAAGGGTTTCGTCCAAGGGGACGATCTCGATCGACCATCGTGTCCGAAGCTCGTCGAACCGTTGCGGGTCGATGCGCTTGCCCATCTCCAGCACGATGCGGGTTTCGAGCGCGTTCACCGAGGATATGCAACGGCTTGACGCCGCGACCAGCCGCGCGAGCCATGCCTCTCCGTCGCTCTCATGGCTCAGGATCGCGATGACGACCGAAGTATCGACGACCAGCTTCACCACATGCCGTTCTCGTCATAGCCGATGATGTCGTCCATCTCCTGCTTGGTCATGGATCGTTCGGCCGGCCTGATGTCGTACTTGCTATAGAATTCCTGCAACCACGTCTGCGCCTCCGCTACGCGGCGCGCCTTTTCTTCTTCCGACAGCTCGTCCTTGTCGAGTTCGCTCCTGACGGCCTGGCGCACCGCTTCCGTCAGACTAAGCCCGCGCCGTTTCGCCAGCGTCCGCACGGCCTTCTCCGTCTCCGGATCCTTGATGTTGAGGGCCATGGCTGTCTTCCTTTTTCGCAATTTTCTTTATCACGGTGCTGTGGATAGCGCCAACAACGCGGCCTCCCGCCACATCCGCGATTGGCTTCTGCTGCGCCCGCGCCCAAATAGAGACCCATGAAGTTCCCGCTCTCAGTCTTGGAAGAGATCAAGGCGCGGCTGCCGGTGTCGGCGGTCGCGGGCAAGCGCGTGCGGCTGGCGAAGTCGGGCCGCGAATGGAAGGGGCTCTCGCCCTTCAACGCCGAGAAGACGCCATCCTTCTTCGTCAACGACCAGAAGGGCTCGTTCTTTGATTTCTCCTCGGGCAAGAACGGCGACATCTTCAAGTTCGTGATGGAGACGGAGGGGCTGTCCTTCCCCGAGGCCGTCGAGAAGCTGGCTTCCGAGGCTGGCGTGATGCTGCCCAAGGTCACGGTCGAGGCGCAGGCGCAGGAGGAGCGCCGCAAGGGCCTGCACGAGGTCGTCGAGCTTGCGGCGCGCTTCTTCGAGGCGGAGTTGGCCGGCGAGCGCGGCGCGGCGGCGCGGCGCTATCTCTCGGGGCGCGGGCTCGAAGGCGAGGCGCGCAAGGCTTTCCGCATCGGCTATGGCCCACCCGATCGCTTCGCCCTGCGCGACCATCTCGCCGGCAAGGGCGTCGATGCCGCGCTGATGATGGAGACCGGGCTGCTGGTGCATGGCGAGGAGATCGCCGTGCCCTATGACCGCTTCCGCGACCGAATCATGTTCCCGATCCATGATGGGCGCGGACGCGTCGTCGCCTTCGGCGGGCGGGCGATGAGTTCGGAGGTCGCGGCGAAATATCTGAATTCGCCGGAGACGCCGCTCTTCCACAAGGGCTCGCTGCTGTTCAACCACCACAACGCCCGCAAGGCGGCGCATGACACCGGGCAGGTCATCGTGGTCGAGGGCTATGTCGACGTCATCGCGATGAGCCTCGCGGGCTTTCCGCAGACGGTCGCGCCGCTCGGCACGGCGCTGACGGAGGACCAGCTTGGCCTGCTCTGGCGCATGGCCGACGAGCCGGTGATCTGCCTCGACGGCGACAAGGCCGGGCGCAAGGCGGCGAGCCGCGCCATCGACATCGCCCTGCCGCTGCTGGAGCCCGGCAAATCGCTTTCCTTCGCGACCTTGCCGGACGGGCAGGATCCCGATGATCTGGCGCGCTCTGGCGGCAAGGCTGCGGTCGCCGAGGTGCTGGGCGCTGCGCGCCCGCTCGTCGACATGCTCTGGACGCGCGAGGTCGAGGCCGGGCCGCTCGATACGCCCGAGCGCCGCGCCGCCTTCGAGCGCCGGTTGAAGGAGCCGCTCGGCCAGATACGGGATGAGTCGACGCGCCGGCATTATCGCCGCGAGATGGACGAGCGGCTGGCGCAGCTCTTCTCCAGCGCCGCGCCGGCCCGAGGCGAACGTGCGGCCGGTGGTTTCCAGCGCGGACAAGGCCAGCGGCGCGGCAACGGGCGCAGCGGCTGGCAGCCGGCCGCGCCGCCTTGGGCGAACGGCCTGCTCAAGGCGTCCAGCCAGCTCGCGGCATCGCGGATGATGGCGCGGGGGCGTGGCGAAGACGTCCGCGAGGCCTTCATCCTGCTGGCGCTGGCGAGCCATCCGGAGCTGATTCCGCGCTGCGCCGATGAGATCGCCGAACTTGCGCTGGACGGGCCGGCGGCAGAGCGCTTCCGGCAGGCGCTGCTCGACGCCGCGATGGAGGAGGGCTTCGACGCGGCCACGCTCACCGACAGGCTGGCGCAGCCGCGCGTGCGGGAGGCGCAGGCCGCGCTGATGGCCGTCACCGGCCCGGCCGAGCGGCTGAAACTGCTGCAAGGCGCTGATCTGGAATCGGTTTTCGACTCGATTCGTCAGGCTGTCGTCTTGCATCATCGCGCGCGGACGCTACATAGCGAGCTGAAGGCAGCCGAGCGCGCATTGGCTGACGAAGCGACCGAAGCCAATTTCGCCTGGATCAAGGACGTCAAGGCCCGCCTCGAGACCATCGAGGGCACGGAGGCCATGTCCGGTGACTGAAAGGCCAGGTTTTCGATTTCGTCACGGGATGAGTGGGACGCCTGGGATGGTTTACGGTTCATCAACGATGACCGGCCCATCTGGCCTGGAGCATGATGCCGAAAAGTGGGAACCGGTTTTCGGACGACATCAAGCTCCAACTCTTAGTGTAGAGACGGATTCAGATATCAGGTCGATTCGACCTGATATCATCCGGCTCTAAGTGATTTGGGTGGGGTGAGCGCGCCGGACCAGCGGCCGCGTCGCCCTTTTATGCGTCGGTATGGGGCCCTCGCGGGTCATGCCGGACGCGGTGACTGCGGAGCGCTGATTCCATGGCGACAAAAGTGAGCGAACGGGACAAGACCGACCAGGTCGCGCCGGAAGCCCCTCCGACTTCCGACGGCCCGTTGCTCGATCTGACGGATCAGGCCGTCAGGCGGATGATCAAGCTCGCCAAGAAGCGCGGCTACGTCACCTATGACGAACTGAACGAGGTTCTCCCGTCGGAGGAGTTCTCCTCCGAGCAGATCGAGGACGTGCTGGGCCAGCTCAGCGAGCAGGGCATCAACGTCGTCGACAACGAGGACCCGGAGGCCTCGGGCGAGGAGCGCGCGGCCGCGCGCACGGGCGGCGACGACGACGAGCCCGAGGGCGGCGAACTGGCCGAGACGCAGCGCTCGGCGCTGCCCGTCGAGGTCAAGCGCAATCTGGAGCCGACCGAGCGCACCGACGATCCGGTGCGGATGTATCTGCGCGAGATGGGCTCGGTCGAGCTTCTCTCCCGCGAGGGCGAGATCGCCATCGCCAAGCGCATCGAGGCCGGCCGCGAGGCGATGATCGCCGGGCTCTGCGAGAGCCCGCTGACCTTCCAGGCCATCATCATCTGGCGCGACGAACTGGTCGACGGCAAGGTGCTGCTGCGCGACATCATCGATCTCGAGGCGACCTATGCCGGCCCCGACGGCAAGAACCCGGCCGTGCTGCCGGGCGAGGGCGGCGAGGCGGGCGCGCCGGGCGCTCCGGGCATTCCAGGCGAGGCCGCGCCCGCCACGCCCGAGGGCGAGGTTCCCGAAGGCGAGCTGCCGTCCGATCTCGACGACGACGACATGGAAAACAACGTCTCGCTCTCGGCCATGGAGGCCGAGCTCAAGCCGCGCGTGCTGGAGACGTTCGATTCGATCGCCGACAACTACAAGAAGCTGCGCCGCCTGCAGGACCAGGACATCGCCAACCGGCTGGAGAACACCAAGCTCTCCCCGGCGCAGGACCGCAAATACAAGAAGCTCAAGGACGACATCATCACGGCGGTGAAGTCGCTCTCGCTCAACAACAACCGCATCGAGGCGCTGGTCGAGCAGCTCTACGACATCAACAAGCGCCTGATCTCGCATGAGACGCGCCTGCTGCGGCTGGCCGAGAGCTATGGCGTCGGCCGCGAGGATTTCCTCAAGCAGCATGTCGGCGGCGAGCTCGATCCGAAATGGGTTCTGCGCGTCTCAAAGCTCGGTTCGCGCGGCTGGCGCGAATTCGTCGCGATGGAGAAGGACCGGATCAAGGATCTCCGCGAGGACATCCATACGCTCGCCTCCGAGACCGGGCTGGAGATCCAGGAGTTCCGCAAGATCGTGCTGATGGTCCAGAAGGGCGAGCGCGAGGCCAGGCAGGCGAAGAAGGAGATGATCGAGGCCAATCTGCGCCTCGTGATCTCGATCGCCAAGAAATACACCAATCGCGGCCTGCAGTTCCTCGACCTGATCCAGGAGGGCAATATCGGCCTGATGAAGGCGGTGGACAAGTTCGAGTACCGCCGCGGCTACAAGTTCTCGACCTATGCGACCTGGTGGATCAGGCAGGCGATCACGCGCTCGATCGCCGATCAGGCCCGCACCATCCGGATCCCGGTGCACATGATCGAGACGATTAACAAGATCGTGCGAACCTCGCGCCAGATGCTGCACGAGATCGGTCGCGAGCCGACGCCGGAGGAGCTTGCCGAAAAGCTCGCCATGCCGCTCGAGAAGGTGCGAAAAGTCCTCAAGATCGCCAAGGAGCCGATCAGCCTCGAGACGCCGATCGGCGACGAGGAGGATAGCCATCTCGGCGACTTCATCGAGGACAAGAACGCGATCCTGCCGATCGACGCCGCGATCCAGAGCAATCTGCGCGAGACGACGACGCGCGTGCTGGCCTCGCTCACCCCGCGCGAGGAGCGCGTGCTTCGCATGCGCTTCGGCATCGGCATGAACACCGACCATACGCTCGAAGAGGTCGGCCAGCAGTTCTCGGTCACCCGCGAGCGCATCCGCCAGATCGAGGCGAAGGCGCTCAGGAAGCTGAAGCATCCGAGCAGAAGCCGGAAGCTCAGGAGCTTTCTGGATAATTGATCTGAAGTCAGGGGTGGTCCGCCGGATCGCCCCTTCTCCTTGCCGGCGCAGGGAGCCCGTCGTGGCCCTGTTTTGCGAACGCCCGCTTGGCAGCGCGCGCAGGCGGGACTACCTGTCTGAGAACAGACCCCGCGCTTCCGGAGCACCCCATGTCCTTCCTGAAATCCCTCTTCGGCGGCAAAAAGGAGCCGGCCGCGCCGGCCGGGCCGCTCAAGAGCCTGGAGCATGCCGGCTTCACCATCCATGCCACGCCCTATCAGGAGGGCGGCCAGTATCAGCTTTGCGGCGTGGTCGAGAAGGAAATCGACGGGGTGCTGCGCTCGCACCGTTTCGTCAGGGCAGACCGTTTTCCCGCAGCCGAAGAGGCGGCCGATTTCGCTCTTGTCAAAGGTCAGCAACTGATCGATCAACAAGGCGAAACGATCTTCAAGTGACGCGCTCGCGTTTTCTATCGCAGTATTGGGCTTGACGCTCCGGAAGATGACGATCGAAGCTGGGCGGTGATTTAATTTTATCGCTCGAATTTCAAGTTGACGTGCGTTGCGGACCCTCAAGCGGGCCGGCTGTATTCAAAATTCCAAGTCAGCGTTTGGCTATCGCCTCTGACCATTCGATCCTGTTTTAATGAAATATTTTTACATCTGTAGCTTTTTAGGTGGGTCACCCTGCTTTCATTGTCCTATGGAATATTGCCATGACCCAGGCGGCGGCTGAATCAGACGCTCCCGATCGCGACGCGGCCTTGCTCGCGCGGCGCATCGCGTGCGGTCTGGAGACGCTGACGGAGTGCGGTCTCGGTTCGGCGAGCGCGGCGCCCGGAGCGGGCCTGTCGCCGTCCTGGTTCTCGGACGTGCTCGAGCATCTGCCGGCCTGCGTCTACATGACCGATCCCGAGGGCAGGATCACCTATTTCAACCGCGCCGCCGTGGCGATGGCCGGGCGCGAGCCCGTGCTCGGCGAGGATCGCTGGTGCGTGACGCACCGGCTGCTGACCATGGATGGCGCGCCGCTCGCCCATGAGGACTGCCCGATGGCCGTCTCGCTGCGCGAAGGCCGGGCGGTGCGCGGCATCGAGGCGCAACTCGAGCGGCCCGATGGCGCGCGCGTGCCCTTCATGCCGTTCCCGACGCCGATCTTCGACGAGAGCGGCCGCCTGATCGGCGGGTTCAACCTGCTGCTCGACATCAGCGATCGCAAGCAGGCCGAGAAGCGCCTGGCCGAGGCGCGCCGGCGCGACATGCTGACGGGGTTGCCGAACCGGCCGGCCCTCAGCGCCCACCTGTCCCATCGCATCGCGAAAGCCGGCAATGAAACCGCCGACCCGGACTTTTCCGGCCACGACCCGGCGGGCTTCATCGTGATGCGGCTCGATCTCGATGGTTTCAAGGCGCTGAACGACGCGCATGGCCACGTCCTAGGCGACGCGATCCTGGTCGAGGCGGCCGAGCGCCTGCGCGGCGTCGCCGGGGACGCCTTCCTCGCCAGGATCGGTGGCGACGAATTCGTCCTGGTCTCCGGCCCGGGCCAGGCAGAGGCCGAGATCGGCGTCATGGCCCGGCGCGTGCGCGCGGCCTTCGACGCGCCGTTCCGGTTCAACGACGAGACCTTCCGCGTCAGCTTCTGCGCCGGCTGCGCGCGGTTTCCGCGCGATGGCGACGAGGAGATCCGGCTGGTCGCCGCGGCGAACGCCGCGTTGCATCTGGCCAGGCCGGAGGGGCCGGGTTCGGTGCGGATGTTCGATCTGGCCGAGCAGGAGCGCGAACAGGAGCGCCTCGGTTTCCGGCGCGATCTCGGCGCGGCGATCGCGGCCGGCCAGATCAGGGTGCATTACCAGCCTCTGTTCAGGGCCGACGGTTCCATCGCCGGCTTCGAGGCGCTGGCGCGCTGGTTCGATCCGCGGCGCGGAGAGGTCGCTCCGGCAAGCTTTATCCCGGCGGCTGAAGAGGGCGGGTTGATCGCGGCGCTCGACGCCTTCGTGCTGCGGGAAGCCTGCCGGGAGGCGGCCGGCTGGAGCCAGCCGCTGCGGATCTCGGTCAATGTCTCGGCGCTGGAATTCCAGTCGGGCGACCTCGTGGCGCGGGTCGAGATGGCGCTGGCCGAGACCGGGCTCGATCCGGAGCGGCTGGAACTCGAGATCACCGAGGGCGTGATGGTGACCGACGCCGACCGCGCCATGGCGACCTTCGCCCGGCTGCGGGCGCTCGGGGCGCGGATCGCGCTCGACGATTTCGGCACGGGCTATTCGTCCCTCTCCTATCTGCACCGCTTCCCGCTGACGACGCTGAAGATCGACAAGAGTTTCGTCGCCAAGCTCGGCGTGACGCTGGAATCGGTCGCGATCACGCGCGCCGTCATCCAGCTCGGCCATGCGCTCGGCATCGAGGTGGTGGCAGAGGGCGTCGAGACGCCCGAGCAGCTCGACTTCCTGATCCAGGAAGGCTGCGACCTGACTCAAGGCTTCCTGCTCGGCCGGCCGCTGGACGCTGAGGCCTGGCGCGGCGTGACGGCGGCCTGAAGAGGGTCCATCGACGCCGGGTTGCCCTGCCGCAGGCGCGCTTGTGCGCCTTGCTAGCGCCGCCTAATCCTCAAACATGGACGCCGCCATCCAGAAGCGGCGCTTGCGAGGAAGCATGGTCTCGGACGATGCGCGCTTTGCGCCGGACTCCTCCTACGCCTGGCTGAGGCTGGCGCTGTCGCTGTTGCTGGGCACCGTCGCCTGCGTCGGCACCTGGTCGGTCGTGGTGGTGCTGCCGACGGTGCAGGCGGAGTTCGGCACGCTCAGGGCCGGGGCCTCGCTGCCCTACACCGCCGTCATGCTCGGCTTCGGCTTCGGCAACATCATGATGGGACGCATCGCCGACCGCTACGGCATCGTCGTGCCGATCGTCGCCGGCGCGCTCTGCCTGGGGCTGGGCTTCACGCTGGCGGGGCTGTCTGGCTCGCTCTGGCAGTTCGCGCTGGCGCATGGGCTGCTGATCGGCATCGGCGGGGCGGCGGGCTTCGCGCCGCTGATCGCCGACCTCTCGCACTGGTTCCGCAGGCATCGCGGCCTCGCCGTCGTATTCGGCGCGTCCGGCAGCTATCTCGCCGGGACGATCTGGCCGCAGATCATCACATGGGGCCTCAACAACCATGGCTGGCGCGCGACCCATATCGGCATCGGCATGGTCGCGCTGGCGGTGATGCTGCCGCTCGCCTTGTTCTTCCGGCGCCGGCCGAATGCGGCGTCCTTCGCCGCGGCCGAAGCGTCGAGCGCCGGTGCGCGCGGCGAACTCGGCCTGACGCCCAACCAGCTCACCGCGCTGCTTTGCGTGGCCGGCTTCTCCTGCTGCGTCGCCATGGCGATGCCGCAGGTGCACATCGTCGCCTATTGCGCCGATCTCGGCTACGGCGTGGCGCGCGGCGCCGACATGCTGTCGCTGATGCTGTTGCTCGGCATCGTCAGCCGCATCGGCTCGGGCTTCGTCTCCGACCGCATCGGCGGCGCGGCGACGCTGGCGCTGGGCTCGGTGATGCAGGCCGTGGCGCTGTTTCTCTATCTCTGGTTCGACGGGCTGACCTCGCTCTACGTGGTCACCGCGATCTTCGGCCTGTTCCAGGGCGGCATCGTGCCGATGTACGCCGTCCTCATCCGCGAGTTCCTGCCGGCGCGGGAGGCCGGCGCGCGCATCGGCCTCGTGATGGCCTCGACGATCGTCGGCATGGCTTTTGGCGGCTATGTCTCGGGCGCGATCTTCGATTTCACGGCGTCCTATCGCGCGGCGTTCCTGAACGGACTGGCCTGGAACCTCGTGAACATCGCGGTGGTGTGCTGGCTGATGCTGCGGGCGCGGCCGAGGAGTTCGTCTGGAAACTCTGCTCCTCTAGCGGTCTGACGCGGTTTTGTGCGCCATGGCGCTCACGCCAACGAAGTCATTTCGTCTCTCTACCCGGACGAAGCGCTTTGCTCCCGCAGCGCTTGACGCAATCTGCCGCGTGGCCAATGTCGGCTCAACGACAAAACGCTTTTCGAGGACACGCCCATGCTCAAGACCACGCTCGCCGGCAGCCTGCCCAAGCCCCTCTGGCTGGCCGAGCCCGAGAAGCTCTGGGCCCCGTGGCGGCTGGAGGGCGAGGCGCTGGAGGCCGGCAAGCGCGATGCGACGGTTCTCGCCGTGAAGCTGCAGGAGGATGCCGGGCTCGACATCGTCGGTGACGGCGAGCAGGCGCGGGTGCATTTCGTCCACGGGTTCCTGGCCAATCTCGACGGCATCGACTTCGGCAAGAAGACGGTGATGGGCATCCGCAACGACCGTTACAAAGCTGAAGTCCCCACCGTGACAGGACCGATCCGGCGCAAGGGCGCGGTGCATCGCATGGAGGCGATGACCGCCCGCGCCCACACCGCGCGCAAGCTGAAATTCACGCTGCCGGGGCCGATGACGATCGTCGACACCATCGCCGACGAGCATTACGGCCGGCGCGAGGACCTCGCCATGGCCTTCGCCGAGGCGCTGAACGAGGAGGCGCACGAACTGCAGGCCATCGGCGTCGACGTCATCCAGTTCGACGAGCCGGCCTACAACGTCTACATGGAGGCGGTTTCCGACTGGGGCATCGCCTGCCTGGAGCGCGCCGCGCGCGGCCTCACCGCGACCACCGCTGTGCACATCTGCTACGGTTACGGCATCAAGGCCAATATCGACTGGAAGGCCACGCTCGGCGACCAGTGGCGCCATTACGAGCAGACCTTCCCGGCGATCGCGAAAAGCTCGATCAAGCAGGTCTCGCTGGAGTGCCGCAACTCGAAGGTGCCGCTCGACCTGATCCGCCTGCTCGACGGCAAGGACGTGCTGGCGGGCGCGATCGACGTGGCGTCGGATGCGATCGAGACGCCCGAAGAGGTCGCCGCGACCATCCGGGCGGCGCTTAAGCTGGTCGCGCCCGAGAAGCTGTTCCCCTGCACCAATTGCGGGCTCGCGCCGATGTCGTTCGATGTCGCCTATGGCAAGCTCGCGGCGCTTGCTCAGGGCGCGGCTTTGGTCCGCAGGGAACTGGGACACCGGGGCTGAGGCGCATGATCCACGGGCTTCGCGCCGGCGCGGCATCGTGTGCTCCATTCTTTCCATGTCGAACAGGGAACCAGCGACGATGACCGAGCCGGGGCAGACAGCCGACGAGACGCCGCGCGGCAACCTGACCGTCCGCGTCAATGCGATGCCGGCCGACACCAACGCCAATGGCGACATCTTCGGCGGCTGGGTGATGTCGCGGATGGACGCGGCCGGAGGCATCGCCGGCGTCGATCGCGCGCAGGGCCGGGTGGTGACGATCGCGGTCGATGCGATGACGTTCTTCCGGCCGGTCAAGGTCGGCGACGTGCTCAGCGTCTATACCGAGGTCGAGCGGGTCGGACGGACCTCGATGAAGATCCATGTCGAGGCCTGGGCGCGGCGTTTCCGCACCACGCTGCACGAAAAAGTGACGGACGCGACCTTTACCTTCGTCGCCATCGACGAGGAGGGCAGGCCGAGGCCGGTGCCCAAGCTGCCGGAATAGGGCAGTTTCTGCGATGGCGATAAGCGAATCTTCACCGCCCCGACAGGTTTGGGCAAAGCATTAACTTTTGTGACAAGTGATTGGTGGTTTCGTTGGGTCAGGTCCAACCGAGTAACCGATCATGAGTCCGCCGGTCTCCCGCTTTATCGCCAGCCTGCGCGGCTCCCTCGGGAGGCTTCGGTCCGACGAGCGTGGCGTGATCCTCATCATGTTCGCGACGGTGCTGCCCGTCATCCTCGCCCTGACGCTCTCGCTGATCGACTACAGCCGCGCCACGACGATGCGCCTGACGCTGCAGAGCAGCCTGGACGCCGCGACGCTGGCCGCCGCGAAATCGACAGCGACGACCAACAGCGAGATCCAGTCCCTTGGCCTGCGGATGCTGAACGCGAACCTGGCGGCCAGCGGATTCGGCCCGGCCAAGACCGCGACCTTCACGATCAGCCCGGACCTGCGCGTCAGCGGATCGGCGACGTTCGACGTGCCGGTGACGGTCGCCAGCCTCGTCGGCCGCCCGACCGTCGCGGTCGGCACCTCGTCGGAAGTGGCGCGCAGTTCCAACAGCCTCGAGGTCGGGATCGCCCTCGACATCACCGGCTCGATGGCGGGATCGCCGTTGACGGAGATGAAGAGCGCGGCAAAGGAACTCGTCGATCTCATCGTCAAGGACACGCAGACCCCCTATTATTCAAAGGTGGCTCTGGTGCCTTATGCCAGCGCCGTGAATGTCGGCAGCCTGGCTGACTCCATTCGCGGCAATCTCTCGAACGGACGCTGCGATACGCCCGGTTGCGAGCGCTACCGCTTCTACAATGCCGACAACGACCGGATCACCTACGACGCCTCGACCTGCGTCACCGAGCGCACCGGCGCCGAGGCCTACACCGACGCCTCGCCGTCGGGGGCCAAGGTCGGGCGGCAGTATATCGGCAGCCCCAGCGGCGACGCCAACCGCTGCCCGGCGGCGACGATCATGCCGCTGACGACGAACCGGACCACGCTGAAGAACAGCATCGAAACCTATCAGGCGCAGGGGTCGACGGCCGGGCATATCGGGCTCGCCTGGGCCTGGTACATGATCTCGCAGAACTTCGGCAGCCTCTGGCCGGCGGCGGAGTCGCGCCCCGCCGCCTATGACGCGCGCGAACTGGTCAAGGTCGTCATCCTGATGACGGACGGCGAGTTCAACACCGCCTATGCCGACGGCGTCCTCGCCAAGGATTCCGGGTTTGCGTCTGACGCCTACCAGATCAACAGGAACGCGACCAACGGCACGTCGCACAATCAGGCGCTGTCGCTGTGCGGGGCCATCAAGCAGAAAGGCGTGATCCTGTATACGGTCGGGTTCAACCTCAACTCGAACGCCTCGCGGACCCTGATGCAGACCTGCGCCACCAGCGCGGCTCATGCCTATCTGCCCAGCGGCGGCACGGCGCTGCGCGACGCGTTCCGGGCGATCGCGCAGGAAATCAACTCCCTGCGTATCTCGCGATAGCGCGCCTTACGCAATATCCCGAGCATGGTCCGGTCGCGGAAGCAGCGTCCACTTCCGCGGACCATGTTTGGGAGCGGCGAGACAGCCTTAAGCAAAGATGAAGGCCCGGTCGCGAATGCTGATTCAGAAGAATCCGAAGCTTTAAGCGTTCTTTAAGCGTGTTCCCCGCATCCTGCCGGTCAAATGGCCTAATCCGACCGGTCTCAAAAATGGGGGAACCTTCCATGCTCAATCGTCGCGCCGTTCTTACTGGACTTGCCTGCGCCTCCACTGCCTCGCTGCATTCCACCCGCGCTTTCGCGGAAACCGGCGTGATGGCCGACAAGATCGTGCTCGGCCAGGCGGCCGTCTTCGAAGGCCCCGCCAGCGCGCTCGGCCTGGGCATGCGCGACGGCCTGATGGCGGCTTTCGGCGAGGCGAACGCCAAGGGCGGTGTCCATGGCCGCAAGCTCGAACTCCTGACGCAGGATGACGGCTACGAGCCCAACAAGGCGATCGACGCGACCAAGGCGCTGATCGCCAAGGACGTGTTCGCGCTCGTCGGCCCGGTCGGCACCCCGACCGCGATGGCTTCGCACCCGATCGCCAAGGAAGCCGGCGTGCCCTTCATCGGCGCCTTCACCGGCGCGGAAGGCCTGCGCGAGCCCTATCTGCCGCATGTCGTCAACGTGCGCGCCTCCTATTTCCAGGAGACCGAGGTCTGGATCGAGCGCCTCGTCAAGGACAAGGGCTTCTCCAAGATCGCGATCTTCTACCAGGACGACGCCTTCGGCCGCGCCGGCCTCGCGGGTGTGAAGAAGGCGATGGACGCCCGCAAGATGAGCCTCGTCGCCGAGGGCACCTTCGAGCGCAACACCGTCGCGGTGCGCGCCGCGCTGCTCGAGATCCGCAAGGCCGCTCCGGAAGCAGTCGTCATGGTCGGCCCCTACAAGCCCTGCGCCGAATTCATCAAGCTGTGCAGGCAGTTGAAGTTCGAGCCGGTGTTCATGAATATCTCATTCGTCGGCTCCGACGCGCTTGCCGCCGAACTCGGCGCGGCCGGCGCCGGCGTCTATGTCACGCAGGTCGTGCCGCTGCCGAGCGACGCTTCGGTTCCCGTGGTCAAGGCCTACCAGGCCGCGCTCGCCGCCAGCCCGGCCGCGAACAAGAAGCCCGGCTTCGTCTCGCTCGAGGGCTACCTCGTCGGCCGCACCGTGATCGCGGCGCTGGAGAAGGCCGGCAAGGAGCCGACCCGCAAGGCCTTCATGGGAGCGCTGTCCAGCGGATCCTATGATTTCGGCGGCTTCAAGATGGCGTTCGGACCCAACGACAACCGCGGTTCCGACGATGTCTACCTGACCGTGATCGGCGCGGACGGGGCGTTCAAGTCGGTCACGTCGCTGACCGCCTGAGCCACCACCGCCAGAGCCCTGGCCACGCACCGCGTTGCATTTCGGAGAGCGAGCATGAAGACGGTCAAGACGCCTGCGCGTCAGCGCACGAAGCTGCGAATCGGCATCGCCGCGAGGATCTACGCCGCGCTTGGCGTCCTCACCGCGCTGACCATCGTCGCCTCGCTGGTGGCGTGGTTCTCCTATGGCCGCGTCGACGCCACGGTGACCGATCTCGTCGAGCGCAGGATGCCCCTCGTGGAGCTTGCGCTCGAACTCTCGCAGGCGGCGACGAAATCGACCGCGCTCGCGCAGCGGTTCGGCGAGGTCGGCAATGTCCGGGAGCGTTCGGCGCTGACCAGCGAACTCGATGCCGTGGAGGCGAGCCAGTTCGATCTGCTGCGCCGGATAACGAATGTCGACAAGACCAAGGCTCAAGCCGCCATCGACGGGCTTTCGCAGCAGATCAACGGCGTCAACGACCTGACCGGGGAGCGCCTGCGTATCGCGGCCGACGCGAACAAGGCGATCGACACGCTGTCCAAAGCGCGCGAGGAGTTCGTCAAGGCGGTCGGCGCCGAGGCGGACGAGGCGCAGTTCAACGTCGTGCTCGGGCTGGAGGGCGCCAGCGCGCTGACCGGCGACGAACTCGCCAAGGCGATGAAGCAACTGGCGACACGCGATTTTCCGGCCTTCGACTACGCCCGCACCCTGCAGGCCGAGGTCAACGAGATCATCGGCCTGCTGCGCGAGGTCGCCCAGATCGAAGACAAGGCCCGCCTCGGCACGGTGCGCGAGCGTTTCCAGGCCGCAGCGCAGCGCGTCCGCAAGAGCATGATGGAGGCCGAAAAGGTCTCCGACAACGAAGGGCGCGCCCGCTCCGTCGCGTCCATTCTCGACATCGGCGAGAGCAGCAGCGGCCTCATCGACGTGCGCGAATACCACCTGACCACGCGCGGACTGATCACCAACGGCCTCAAGGAGATCGACGACGCCGCCGACGTCGTCCGGCGCGAGGTCGATGTGCTGGTCAAGACGGCGCGCGAAGGCGCGCTGGCCGCCAGCCGCTCCACGGATTCGCTGATCGAGCAGAGCAAGGCCTGGCTCGTCGGGCTCGGCGTCGGCTCGGTGCTGGCGGCGCTCGCTCTGGCCTTGTTTTATGTCCGTCCGATGGTCGTGGGCCGCCTCAACCGGCTGTGGTCGGCGACGCGGGCGATCGCCGACGGCCAACTGGAGACGGTGGTCGACGCCAAGGGCAACGACGAGATTTCCGACATCTCCAGGAGCGTGCTACTGTTCCGCGACAATGCGGTGGCGCTGCGCGCCGCCGAGGCCGCCAAGGTCGACGACGACCTGCGCGCCCAAGAACAGCGCCGCGAGATGATGCAGGAACTCGGAGCCGCCTTCGGCGCGGTGGTCAGCGCGGCCGCGGCCGGCGACTTCAGCCAGCGCGTCTCCGCAACCTTCGCGGACGCCGAACTGAATGCGCTGGCCGAAGCCGTCAACACGCTGCTCGAAACCGTGCAGACCGGCCTGTCGGAAACCTGCGAGGTTCTGGCCGAACTCTCGGCCGGGCAGCTCTCGACCCGCGTCGAGGGGATGTATCAGGGCGCCTTCGCCGAGCTGAAGACCGGCACGAACGGCCTTGCCGAGGAGTTCGAGAGCACGCTGGCCAGACTGTCCGACACCGTCTCGGCGGTGCGAAGCGCGACCTCGGAGATCCTCGACGGCGTCACCGATCTCGCGGAGCGGACCAGCGAGGAAAGCAACGCCGTTTCGATGGCGACGAACCAGCTCGGCGCATTCGCCGGCACGGTCAAGAAGACCGCGACCGAGGCCGCCCAGGCCATGGGCATGGCCGAGGGCGCCGAAGCTCGCGCCCAGCAGGGCGAGAAGGTCGTCGCCTCGGCGCTGGAGGCGATGCAGCGCATCCGGACCTCCTCCAACAAGATCTCCGAGGTCATCGCGATGATCGACGAGATCGCCTTCCAGACCAACCTGCTGGCGCTCAACGCGGCGGTGGAGGCGGCGCGGGCGGGCGACGCCGGACGCGGCTTCGCGGTCGTCGCATCGGAGGTCCGCAGCCTGGCCAAGCGCTCGGCCGACGCCTCCAACGACGTCAAGAAGCTGGTCCAGGCCGCGCATGGCGACGTCCAGGTCGGCGTCGGGCTCGTCGAGGAGACCTCGGCGATGTTCGAGGCGATCGTCGCCTCGGTCAACGACCTGACCGGGCTGATGAACGGCATCTCGCTCACCGCCCGCACCCAGGCGACGGACGTCTCGACGATCAGCAACGAGATCGACGGCATCGGCACCATGGCCCACCAGAACGCGGCGCTGGTCGAGGAGACCAATGCGGCGCTGGCGCTCACCGACGAGCAGACGCGGGCCCTGACCGAGCATATCGGCCGGTTCAAGTTCCGCGAGGGCCATGTCGCGGAGCACGAGGACGGACATGAGGTGGCGCGCGCCGCCTGAGCACGGTCCGCTGCCCGAGCTTCCGCGCATGATCGGGGCCCGTCGCCATGCGCGACGGGCCTTTTTGCTGTCCGCGCCGACTGGTCCTGCGCGCTTGTCGTGTGTTATCGAGCGACGGGCCGGGGGCGTAGCTCAATGGTTAGAGCCGACCGCTCATAACGGTCTGGTTGCAGGTTCGAGTCCTGCCGCCCCCACCAGCGGCCATCGCGCGTTCCGCCGCTTTCGAGGCGGCCCCGCAAAATCAATCCTTGCCACGCCTGTCTCTCCCGGTAGCTTAGACGCCATGGCGATGGCTGCGCTCGCGCATGTCTCAGCCGCATCGAACGCACATGCATCAACGACATGGCGTCAGACACATGGCATCTGGGAGGATGACGAAATGAAGATCGGATACAGGCAGGGCATCGCCGCGGCCGTCGCTCTCGGCTTCGTCGCGGCGGCGGGCGTCGCGCAGGGCGCCGACATGCGGCTGATGACGGGTCCGCAGGGCGGCGTCTGGGTTCCGCTCGGCGGCCAGCTCAAGGACATGTGGGAGAAGGCCGTTCCGGGCCTCAACGTCTCCTCGCTGCCGGGCGCCGGCATCGCCAATGTCCGCGCCATCGAGGACGGCAAGGCCGAGGTCGGCTTCGGAAACTCGATCTCGACGGTCGACGGGTTGGCCGGAAACGCGCCGTTCCCGAAGAAACACGAGAACATCTGCAATATCGCGTCGCTCTATCCGCAGTATTTCCAGATGCTGGTGCCGGCCAATTCGGGCATCAACACCGTCAAGGACCTCAAAGGCAAGGCGATCACCACGCAGCCGCGCGGCAACACCGGCGAACTGATCACCGGGCAACTGCTGAAGGTCCACGGGCTGAGCTACAGCGACGTGAAGGTTTCGTTCGTCTCCTATACCGACTCCGTCGAGCAGGTGAAGGACGGCCACGCCCAGGCGTTCTCGCTGGGCACGGCGATCCCATCGGGCGCGGTGATGGACCTCGCCTCGGCGCGCGACATCAAGCTGCTCGACCTTTCGGCCGATCTCGAGGGGATGAAGAAGCTCAACCCGGGCTACACGCTGGTGACGGTCCCCAAGGGCACCTATCCCAAGCAGGAGCAGGACGTGAAGGTGATCGGCTACGCTACCCACATCGTCGCCTCGTGCAAGCTGCCGGCCGACCAGGTCTACGCGATGACCAAGGCGATCGCCGACAATGTCCCCGCGCTGACGGCGACCAGCAAGGCCGTGGCCGGCCTCACGCCGAAGGTCATGGCCGAGGATGTCGGCGTGCCGTTCCATCCCGGCGCGGCGCGGTTCTACAAGGAAGCGGGCATCGCGGTCGCCTCGAAGTGACGCGGCGCGCACGCTGACCTGACAGCGCGCGCCGGCCAGCCGGCGCGCGTACCCCGCCTCTTCCACCGAGCCTGTCGAGCTGGCGCTATCCGCGCCGCGCGGAGGGTCGGCCATGCCGCCAGGCACGCTGGCTGGAGACACGCCCCTTGGACAAGATGCAAGCGGACATCAGCGTTCCAAAGCCCGAATTCAGGTTCGATTTCAGCCATGCCGGCATCATCCGGCTCGTCACGGCCGTCATCGCCGTCACGATGGCGCTCTATCATATCTGGGTGATCCTGCCGCCTGCGCTTGGCGGGCAGGGGACGCCCGAGGCGATCATCTTCCGCGGCACGCATCTGATCTTCGCGCTGGCGCTGACCTTTCTGATCTATCGCCGCGCGGGGACAGGCTCGGCGCCGTCGCTGCTCGACTATGCGCTGCTGGCGCTGGCGGTCGCGCCGATCACCTATCTGTTCTGGAACTACGACTACATCGTCAACCGCATCTACTATGTCGACGACATGTCCACTGCCGACATGGCGATGGCGGTCATCCTCGTCGTCCTGATCATGGAGGCGACTCGGCGGCTGATCGGCTGGGCGTTGCCGCTGACCGCGATCGCCTTCCTGTGCTACGCGCTGTTTTTCGCCCGCGTGGAGCCGATGCGGCTGCTCGACCAGCTCTTCATGACGACGGAAGGCGTCTTTGGGGCGCCGCTCGGCATTTCCGCAGCCTATGTCATGATCTTCGTGCTGTTCGGCGCCTTCATGGAGCGCACCGGGACAGGCCAGCTCTTCATGGATTTCGCGCTCTCGCTGACCGGGCATACGGCCGGCGGGCCGGGCAAGGTGGCGGTGGTGTCGTCGAGCCTGTTCGGCACCATCTCGGGCAGCGCGGTCGCCAATGTCATGGTCGACGGGCCGATCTCGATCCCGCTGATGAAGCGCACCGGCTTCAGGCCGCATTTCGCCGCCGGCGTCGAGGCCGTCGCCTCGACCGGTGGGCAGATCATGCCGCCGATCATGGGCGCGGCCGCTTTCGTCATGGCCGAATTCCTGTCGGTCTCCTACGGGCAGATCATCATATGGGCGCTGCTTCCGGCGGTTCTCTATTACGTCGCCTGCTTCGCCGCCGTGCATTTCGAGGCCAAGCGGCACGGCATCATGGGCGTGCCGCGCAGCGAGTTGCCGGTGCTGTCGACGACGCTGCGCGAGCGCGGGCATCTCTTCATCCCGGTGGCCACGATTCTGGTCGTGCTCTATTCGGGCTACAGCGCGCCGCTGGCGGCGCTGGCCGGGACGCTTTTGTGCTTCCCGGTCGCCGCGATGCGGGCCTCGACCCGGGTCAATGTCCGGCTTCCGATCATCTTCGACGCCATGATCGACGGCGCGCGCAACGCGCTCGCGGTCGCGCTGGCCTGCGCCTGCGCCGGCATCGTCATCGGCGTCGTGGCGCTGACGGGCGCGGGCATCGTGTTCACCCAGGCCGTGCTCGGGCTGGCGCAGAACTGGCTGCTTCTGGCGCTGATCCTCACGGCCGTCGCGGGCATCGTGCTCGGCATGGGCATGCCGACGACGCCGGCCTATATCGTGATGACCTCGCTGCTGGTGCCGGCGCTGATCAAGCTCGGCGTGGTCACGCCGGCGGCTCACATGTTCGCTTTCTATTTCGCGATCATGTCGGCGATCACGCCGCCGGTGGCGCTGGCGGTCTATGCGGCGGCGGGACTGGCCAAGGCCGATCTCTGGTCGAGCGGCTGGGCTGCGGTGAAGATCGGATGCGCGGGCTTCATCGTGCCCTTCATGTTCGTCTACGAGCCGGCTCTGCTGATGATCGGGGACTGGCCGACGATCATCTGGCGATCCATTCTTTCCTTCGTCGGCATCGGACTGCTCGCGGCCGGGCTGCACGGCTATCTGCTGCGCCGCGCGACGCTTTGGGAACGCGCGCTGCTGATCGCGACGGCATTCTGCCTGGTCAAGCCCGACTGGGTGGCCGACCTGATCGGGCTGGGGCTCGCCCTCGTCGTGGTTGCGGTGCAGTGGCGGGGTCGCGACCGCGCGCCCGTCCAGGCGAGGCCGGACGCAACGCTGAATGGTCCCGCCTGACGACGACGCCTGGCGTCATGCCTGCCGCCATCGCTGCGGGGGCTGGCTCCGACATGACGATGCCGCAAGCTTGCCGAGAATTTTATGATTAATAAATAGTCATATATTTATCTCTTGCATGCATCTTGTATGCGAGAAAGCCGGAAGCCTCGCGTCTGCTTTCGATTTATATATATTTTCCAATGATATAGCTGTTGGCATGCTGCGTGCTTGGCCGTTGACGTCTTACCTCGTTCGATGGGACCACGCCATGACCGGTCTGCCAGCCTTTTCCGCTTCGACGCCGGCCCGCGCCCGCGAAGCCCCGGCATGCTCCGTGCATGACTCCAATCAGACGAGTCCGAGCCATCCCGCACGCGCATCGAAGGGCCAGTCATGACCATCACACGCCGCACCGCCATCGCCGCCGGCCTCAGCATGCCTTTCGTCGCCCGCTCCGGAGGCGCGCAGGCACAAGCGCCCAGCCGCGCCGAAACCCTGCTGCTGGTGCAGGAATACGGCCCCAACAGCCTCGACATGCAGGGCATCGGCTCGTCGCAGCCGGTCAATGGCGTCGCGCTGAACTGCTATGACCGGCTGCTGCGCTTCAAGCCTGTGCCGATCCCGACCGGCGGCGGCAACCAGGTTTCGATGGGCGAGCTCGAGGGCGAGCTGGCGGAAAGCTGGCAGGTCGCCTCGGACGGCATGAGCTGCACCTTCAAGCTGCGCGACACGACCTTCCATTCGGGCCGCAAGGTCACGGCCAAGGACGTCAAATGGTCGCTCGACCGCGCCTGCACGATCGGCGGCTTCGCCACCACGCAGATGAACGCCGGCTCGCTGGAGAAGCCCGAGCAATTCGTCGTCGTCGACGACAGCACCTTCCGGGTCGATTTCGTCCGCAAGGACAAGATGACGCTGCCGAACCTGGCCGTGACCATCCCCTTCGTCTTCGATTCCGAACTGGCGATGGCCAACGCCGCCGGCGACCCCCATGCCAAGGAGTATCTGAAGAACAACATCGCCGGCGGCGGCGCCTACAAGGTCGAGAGCTGGAAGCCCGGCGTCGAGACGATCTATGTCCGCAACGACGCCTGGAAATCCGGCAAGCTGCCGCAACTGCGCCGCATCATCGCGCGCGACATCGCTTCGCCCTCGACCCGCCGGGCGCTGATGGAGCGCGGCGACGCCGACGTGTCATACGGGCTGCCGCCGAAGGATTTCAAGGATCTGCTCGACGCGGGCAAGGTCAACGTCGTCGGCGTGCCGATCCCCAACGGGGTCTGGGGCTGCTATCTCAACACCCAGGTCGGGCCGTTCAAGGATGCGCGCCTGCGTCAGGCCGTGGCCTGGGCGATGCCCTACGACAAGATCCTGCAGGCCTCGCTGTTCGGGCGCGGCGTATCGATGGCGGGCGGAACCGCGCCGAAAGTCGCCTGGCCGCAGCCCTTCCCCTACACCTCCGACGTCGCGAAGGCGAAGGCGCTGGTCGATGCGGCGGGCGGGCCGTTCTCGACGACGCTCTATTTCGACGCCGGCAACGCCACCGTCGCCGAGCCGATGGCGGTGCTGATCAAGGAAGCGCTGGCGGCGATCGGCATCACGGTCGAGATCAACAAGGTGCCGGGAGCGAATTTCCGCACCGAGATCGCCAAGAAGACCAACCCGATGGTGCTGAACCGCTTCGCCGGCTGGCTCGACTATCCCGACTACTACCTGTTCTGGACGATGCACGGCAACAACTCTATCTTCAACATCGCCGCTTACCAGAACCCGGCGCTGGACAAGCTCGTCGACGCCGCCCGCTTCGCGCCCGACAAGGCGGCCTATGACGCCAACGTCATCGACTTCATCAAGCTGGTGAACAACGAGGTGCCGATGGTGCCGATCAACCAGCCGACCCATGACGTCGCGCTGCAGAAGTCGATCGGCGGCTATCAGTTCCAGCCCTGCCGCGAGCCGGATTTCCGCTACCTGACGAAGGGCGCGTGACGTCAATGGGCGCCTCCCGTCATTGCGAGGAGGCGCAGCCGACGAAGCAATCCAGCGGGCGCACGCAAACATCTGGATTGCTTCGCTGCGCTCGCAATGACGGCTCGTCAGGCCAGAGGAGGGGTATGCCATGCTGCACATGATCGGCCAGCGGCTGCTGACGACGATTCCGTCGGTCATCGGCGTCATCATCGTGACCTTCCTGCTGACGCGGGTGCTGCCGGGCGACACCGCCGCATACTTCGCTGGGCCGGCGGCCTCGCCGGAGGCGATCATCGAGATCCGTTCCAAGCTCGGGCTCGACCAGCCGCTGCCGGCGCAGTTCGTCTCCTATGTCACGGCGCTGGTGAAGGGCGATCTCGGCCAGTCGCTGACGACCGGCCAGCCGGTGACGAAGGACCTCGCTGCCCGCCTGCCGGCCTCCGCCGAACTGACGCTGGCGGGTCTGCTGCTGGCGATGGCGGTGGCGCTGCCTCTCGGCGTGCTGGCGGCGGTCAAGCAGGGCTCCTGGATCGACCATCTCTGCCGCGTGGTGGCGACGGCGGGGGTCTCGCTGCCGGTGTTCTTCACCGGGCTGCTCCTGGTCTACGTGTTCTACTTCATCCTCGGCTGGTCGCCCGCGCCGCTGGGGCGGCTCGACGTCTTCGCCTCGGAACCGCCGCGCGTCACCGGACTCTTTCTCATCGACAGCCTGCTGGCGGGCGAATGGGAGACGTTCCGCGCCGCCTTCTCGCAGCTCATCCTGCCGGCGCTGACGCTCGGCATCTTCTCGCTCGCGCCGATCACGCGCATGACGCGCGCCTCGATGCTCGCCGTGCTCGGGGCCGATTTCGTCCGCACCGCGCGGGCGAGCGGGCTCTCCAGCGGCAAGGTCATAGGCACATACGCCTTCAGGAACGCGATGCTGCCGGTCGTCACCACGCTCGGCATGGTGTTCTCCTTCCTGCTGGGCGCCAACGTGTTGGTCGAGAAGGTGTTCGCCTGGCCGGGCGTCGGCTCGTATGCGGTCGAGGCGCTGATCGCCTCGGACTATGCGCCGATCCAGGGCTTCGTGCTGACCATGGCGATCCTCTATGTCGCGCTGAACCTGATGATCGACGTGCTCTACGGCGTGATCGACCCGCGCGTCAGGCTGGAGGGCTGATCGTGAACGACATGTCCAAGATCGAGCCGGTTCCCGCCCTTCGTTTCGACGCGCCTCCCTCGACCAGCCTCTGGGCGCATGCCCGCCATATCGTCGCGGAGAACCCGGTCACGGGGCTCGCCTTCGGGCTGTTCGCGCTGATCTTGTTGGCGGCGGTCTTCGGCCCCTCGCTCGTCCCCTACGACCCGCTGGCGAGCAACACCAACTCCGCCTTGCAGGGGCCGAGCGCCCGGCACTGGTTCGGCACCGACCAGCTCGGTCGCGACATCTTCAGCCGTGTCATCGTGGCGACAAGGCTCGATTTCACCATCGCGGTCGCCTCCGTCGCGCTGGTCTTCGTGATGGGCGGGCTGGCCGGGGTCATGGCCGGCTTCTTCGGCGGCTGGGTCGACAAGGTGGTCGGGCGCATCGCCGACACGATCATGGCCTTTCCGCTGTTCGTGCTGGCGATGGGCATCGTGGCCGCGCTCGGCAATTCGGTCGGCAACATCGTGCTGGCGACCGCGATCATCAACTTCCCGCTCTATGCCCGGGTCGCGCGCGCCGAGGCCAATGTCCGGCGCGAGGCCGGCTTCGTGCAGGCGGCCAGGCTCTCGGGCAATTCCGACTGGCGGCTTTTGATGACGCAGGTGCTGCCCAACATCATGCCGATCATGGCGGTGCAGATGTCGCTGACCATGGGCTACGCCATCCTGAACGCGGCGGGCCTCTCCTTCATCGGGCTCGGCGTCCGTCCGCCGACGCCCGAATGGGGGATCATGGTGGCGGAGGGCGCGAGTTTCATCGTCTCGGGCGAATGGTGGATCGCGTTCTTTCCGGGGCTCGCGCTGATGATCGCGGTGTTCTGCTTCAACCTGCTCGGCGACGGCGTGCGCGATCTGGTCGATCCGCAGCGGAGGAATTGAAGGCGGTGTCGTTCTCCATGATGGCACTGGCGTCGCCGCGCGAACTCCCTCCCCCCGCTTGCGGTGGGGAGGGTCGGGGTGGGGGGGCGAGTCCAG
>JAESFX010000228.1_pt1 | contig 41030 bp, 32 predicted proteins | sample 9269501 | NCBI WGS metagenome assembly JAESFX01 (sample SAMN14515570, study PRJNA621655) | algae metagenome | isolation source: Desmonostoc geniculatum HA4340-LM1 and co-occurring heterotrophs from cave... | place: USA: Maniniholo cave, Kauai, Hawaii | collected 2009-07-28
CGTGTTACTCACCCGTCCGCCGCTAACCAAAGTGAAAGCAAGCTTTCACTTTGATCCGCTCGACTTGCATGTATTAGGCACGCCGCCAGCGTTCGTCCTGAGCCAGGATCAAACTCTCCATAAAGGTTGTTTGACTTGCTCAATAACGTTGTTGCTATCCAAGATCATCGCTTAGACCTAAGTCCACGCGTTCTCTTTTCTTCGATCCAATCTTGCGATTGTATCGGGCAGTTTCGCTCGTTGTTCAGTTTTCAAAGAACAATTTCTTTTCTTTCGTTACCGCCAATGTCTCAGCGGCGACTTTTATAATATATCACAGCCGCCTAGAGGAATGCAAGTCCTTTTTTAAAAAACTTTTTAAACCGTTTATTCCTCTGCGTCAGGCGCGAGATATAATGTATCATATTGTTTATCCCCCCGTCAACCAATTTCTTTAAATCTTACATGACAGTCATCTGAAGCCCCGCCAATAAGGCGATTCCCGGGACTCCGAGCACGACTACGGTTCCTACGGTAACGGGGTTTAAGGGAATGTACATGTCGGCGATCAGCCCGCTGTAATTGAGTAAGTACAATACACCCGCGGCAGCCACCAGATGAAGCGCGAATCCCTTTAACCATCCTGACGACATCTTGTTTCGGATCAACACCCAGATCAACAACAAAGAAGAACCAATCAACATCGCCGCCCATACTGTCTTCATTTCAAGATCCCCTCCCATTTGGGCCAAGGGCCCCTCATTCGTTTGGCTTTGCTTAACAGCATGTCGTACCTTTTCTCCGCGGTAATAATGCAAAAGATGGCATAATCGATTTGTTCTTTTCCCCTAGCATGATGAAAGAAGCGTTTGGCGTTCTCCCACTGCGTCAGCGTTTCTTTAATCTCCGCCTTTAACTCCTGCTTGCTGGCCAGCTCTTCCTTCTCGACTTGTCGCTGCATGTCCTCACCCGCCTTGTACAAACTTAAACACCGTTCCTTTTTATGTGTATAAGCTTGTACCCGGAAATAGAACAATTCTGTCGGGAGCAAGCAAGCCTCCTACGGGAAAGCTGTTTGGCGTAAGCCGTTCAGGCGCACCGGTTCGCGGCACATAGAAAAACCGCCCCGACCACGCGATACAAGCGTAGTCGGAACGGTTTTTGTTTTGAATATGGAATCGCTAGCGCTAACTAAGTTCCCTGCGGCCCTCAAGCGCCTTAGACAATGTCACTTCGTCGGCATATTCCAAGTCCCCGCCGACCGGAAGGCCATGCGCGATCCGCGTCACCTTAAGGCCGAATGGCTTAACCAACCGGGATAAATACATGGCCGTCGCTTCGCCTTCGATATTGGGGTTGGTCGCGAGTATCAACTCCTGAACGCGCTCGTCGCTCAGTCTGCGCAGCAGCTCCGCGATACGAATCTCGTCGGGACCGATCCCCTCCATTGGAGATATCGCGCCTTGAAGGACGTGATAATAGCCGTCGAATTCCTTGGTCCGCTCCATCGCCACAAGGTCCCTCGACTCTTGAACGACGCATATAACGGAGCCGTCGCGGGACTTATCCTGGCAGATTCGGCAAGGATCGGTATCCGTTATGTTGCAGCAGACCGAGCAATAAAACAAATTCCTCTTTACGCTGACCAGCGCTTTGGCGAAATCGATCACGTCGTCTTCCTTCATCCGCAGCACATGGAACGCAAGTCTTGCCGCCGTCTTGGGACCTATGCCCGGGAGTCGGGTAAAGGCGTCAATCAGCTTTGCTATGGGTTCCGGGTAATACAAGGGTGCAGCTCCTTTCAGACTTTCAGCCAACCGTTATCGGAGCCGTTCGTTGCTGAGCGGCCGTTCTGCTAGAACAAGCCAGGTATTTTCATTCCGCCCGTAAATTTGCCCATATCTTTGTTCGCCAGCTCGTCAGCCTTCGTCAGGGCGTCGTTAACGGCAGTCAGCACGAGATCTTGAAGCATCTCGACATCGTCCGGATCCACGGCTTCGGGCTTGATTACAATGCTAAGCACTTTCTTATGGCCATTGACTTCGGCCGTCACGACGCCGCCGCCTGCCGTCCCTTCGACTACCTTGCTTTCGAGTTCTTCTTGGGCCTTCATCATTTGCTCCTGCATCTTCTTCACTTGCTTCATCATTTGGTTCATGTTATTCATCGTTCGTCACCTCATCAATAGTATAGTTAAGATTTATCCTTCACGACAACCAGATCCTCGCCGAACAGCTTCACGGCTTCTTCGATCCATTCGGCACGTTTCGGCGGGGTCGCCGCGCCTCCCGGCGACTCATGCTCCAGAACGAAATCCCCCGCTTCGGCGGCGGAAGTATCGCCGGCGCCGTCCAGCGCCGACTGCCAATCCTTCTGCATGACGGTGACCAGCGTACAAGCCTTGCCCAGCACTTCGCCGGCAATTCGCTCGATAATCTCGCGATGGTTCGGCTTTTCGGTCGTTTCTCTATGAATTTCGTTTTTGAAGGCCAACAGAAGATTTTGGTCCGAGACGGAGACGAGCTCCCCGTCCTTAAGCCACGCATGCAACGTTACTTTTTCTTCCTTGACCCGCTGCAAGACGTCGCCCCACTTCATGCGGGCGCTGCCCGACTCGGGACTGCCCGCCAGGGCCAGATAAGCCTCTAACTTGACCTTGGCGCGAGCGACACCGCTGCCGCCTCCGCCGAAGGCTCCTCTTGTCGCGGGGCGAGTCGCCGCTCCTCCCGGTCCGCCTCGGCCCGATGCGGCGGCTTCGCCGGCGGCCGCGATCGCGGCTCCTCCGCTTAGCAAGCCTTCTATCTTGCGCTCCAGCGCGGCAACCTGCTGGCGAAGCGCCTGCACTTCCGTGGAAGAGGACCCTCCGCCCGAGGAAGCGGAGCCGGCTCTCGCCCCCTCCTCCAGCGTACAGAGCTTAAGCAACGCGACTTCGAAAACGGTCTGGGGCTGGGAGGCATGCTTGAGCTCCGCCTGGTACCGGTTAAGCGTATCGATCATCGCGAACAGCCGCTCCGGGGAATACGCTTCGGCCATCTCGCGGAACTTCTCCCGATCCACGATTCTTTCCGTCGCGGCCGCTCCGCCCGGCGCCAACTTAAGCACGAGCAAGTCGCGGAAATAATAAATCAGATTTTCCAGACATTTGTCCGGACTCTTGCCCGCCTGCGTCAATCCTTCGACTAGCGGCATGATCGCCGCCGCGTTGCGATCTCGCACGGCTTCGGCCAGCAGGTAGAACTGCTCCGACGCCATGCCGCCCGTCACGTCGACCGCCGCTTCCAAAGTGATGCGAGAATCTCCGAACGCCGAAACCTGCTCAAGCAGGCTAATGGCATCCCTCATGCCGCCCTCTGACAGTCTCGCGATATAAGCGATGGCATCCTCGTCGGCGCTTATGCCTTCTTCGGCGCAAATCTGAAGCAAACGGGATGTCTGTTCTTGAAGCGATACCTGCCGGAAGTCGAACCTCTGGCACCTGGAGATGATCGTGGCAGGCAGCTTGTGCGGCTCCGTCGTGGCCAGGATAAAGATGACGTGGCCGGGCGGCTCCTCCAGCGTCTTGAGGAGCGCGTTGAACGCTTCCGTCGTAAGCATGTGCACCTCGTCGATAATGTACACCTTATACCTGACTTCCGAAGGCGCGTACCGAACTTTGTCCCGTATGTCACGGATCTCGTCGATCCCGCGGTTGGAAGCCGCGTCGATCTCGATCACATCCATAATATGTCCTGCCGTTATGCCTTTGCAAGCGTCGCATTCGTTGCAGGGCTCGATTGCCGGTCCCCGCTCGCAGTTGATCGCCTTGGCCAAAACCTTGGCGGTCGTCGTCTTGCCCGTCCCTCTCGGTCCGTTAAACAAATACGCGTGCGACACCCGATTCTCTCGAATCGCGTTCTGCAGCGTCTGTATGATATGTTGTTGTCCCACCATGTCCTGAAACGTCTGAGGACGCCAGGCACGATATAAAGCGATATGTGTCACGCGGCTCTTCCCTTTCGGCATCTTCGGATTCCTTTATTATACTACATCGCGGTTTGAAGCGTAAGCGCTAACCTCAAGCTTAGTCGGCATCGCTTGAGCAGCAACGTCCCGGGTCTCTCCCGTCTACGCAAAAATGCCCGCAATCGCGCCGTCCCAAGCGTTAGCTTGTAGAAACTGCGATTGCAGGCATATGTGCGGAGCTTACGCTCATCATGTCATTAGGTAGAACCGTGCACCTGCCCCCGATATATACGATCCAAGCGGCACTCTTGCTACACAGCTCGAGCCAGGCACTCCCCCGGCACATGAACTAACTTGCTTACGGCTGCTTCCTTCCGGACCTGACCGGGTTCACAAGCGTCCATTGCGGAGGACCCGACCGTCAACGCTGCTTGCAAGCGCCAAGCCTCACATCAGCATAACCTCAGACAGGAATTCAACCTCGCTACAGCGGATTGCGAGTTACAGGGCACCGCTACCTCCCCGTCTAGCACGGCAAAGACAAGTATAGTACATTCCGGGGCAAAGCGCAACCGATGGAGATATTTACGCCTAACCGAAGCCTTAATCGCCTTCGTCTCCTTAGCGGCTCGCCTTCACATGCACTTCGTAACGCGGCATGTTGGTCTGCACGATGGATTGTGCGCGCGCGCGCAAATTCTCGACCTGGGCGTCCGTTAATTTCGAATCCGCTTTTATGGCGACATGCAGCTCGCTGCCGTTAAAGCTGACGCGTGTCGACCGAATGCCCGCGACCGGCTCCAGCACTTGCTCGATCAATCGGGTATCCTTCTCGTACAAAAGCGTCGTATTGCGGTTCATCAAGTTCGGATTGCTGTTGGAGTATCCCATGTATCCGTCATGTCCGTAGCTCTTGGCCTCGCCCGGCTCCGCGCCGGAGCAGCCGGCCCCGAGCAGCAGCGCGGCGCCGATCAAGCCGGCGGCCAGCCATTTATGCGGAACTTGCCCGACACGGTCTATTTTGCGAAGCTCCCGATTAAATCTGCCCATAAAAAAACCTCCCTTATAACCATAGGATGGCTGAGGGAGGTTCTTGTATTCTGCCAAATAAAGGCCGAATGTCCGGTATAAATTACATGCCGTATTTCTTCTTGAAACGGTCGACGCGGCCGCCGGCATCCAGGAACTTCTGCTTACCCGTAAAGAACGGGTGACATGCGGAGCAAATCTCTACGCGAAGAGAAGGTTTGATGGAACCTGTCTCGAACGTATTGCCGCAAGCGCAAGTTGCTGTAACGACGTGGTATGTCGGATGAATACCTTGTTTCATCTCGTTCACCTCTTTCTGCCCTGAGCCACATGCGGGCCCAGAGTATCAATCACACATTGCCCAGTATATCACGAAGCGAGCACCGGTTGCAATGACCAACCGTTATTCGTTGCGTCGCCAACGATATCCATTTCATGTCCATTTCCGCCAAAACTATGCTGCCCTAGAGCCCCAGCTTATCCGCGGCAGGACTATGGAATAAGCACGTTCTTGGGTCTGCGCATCTCGGCAGGCGGGACGTGGGTATAGGAACCGATAACGACCTCCGGAAGCTCTTCCCGGAAAATATCCAGCATTTGCTTCATTCCGTATATCTCGCCTTGAGCCTTCGGAATGAGCGCCAAGTAACTCTCGGGGTCGATGTTCAGATTGCGCATCTGGATCAGCTTGAGACCGGATCGTCTGACAAAGCCGATCATCGCTTCGATCTCTTCTTCCCGATCGGTGACGCCCGGGAAGATCAAATAGTTGATCGACGTGTAGACGCCTTTGTCGGTCGCGTACCTCAGCGACTTCTCGACATTCTGCAGCGTATATCCGCGAGGCTTGTAGTACGCGTTGTAATGCTCGTCGAGCGCGCTGATCGTGCTGACGCGCATCAGGTCGAGACCGGCATCCACGATCGCGCGGATAAAATCGGTCAAACCGGCGTTGGTATTAATGTTAATGTAGCCGAGCGAGGTCGCGGCCCTAACGCGGCGCATCGCCTCGACGATGATCTTCACCTGCGTGGACGGCTCCCCTTCGCAGCCTTGCCCGAAGCTGATGATGGACTCGGGCTCGCGCAGATGCTCCAGCATGATGTCCACCACTTCGTCTACGGTCGGCTTGAAGTTCATTCGCGTCTGCGGCGCCAGGAAGCCGCTGTCGTCCGGTTGCTCGGAGATGCAGCCAAAGCAGCCCGCGTTGCACGAATAGGATACGGGCACGGCTCCTTCCCAGCGGCTCAGGAACGTGTTGGACGCGGTCAGGCATTCGTAGCCGAGGGCGCAATTGGAAAGATGCTTGATGAGGCGGTTCTCGGGGTACTTCCCGAGCAGGCGCTCGACCTGCACTCCAAGCTCGTCCCGATCGCAGTTAAGCGGATCCCAGCGCTCGGGATCGTCGCTTTGTTCGGCCGCGACATGGAACCCTCCGTCCTTCCAGACGACGGCGGTGTAGCCGAAGAGCGGAAGCTTTTCGTTTTTGTCCGCCTTGACGTAGCCTGGGAGACATAAGCGGGTGTAGCCTTGCGGCAACAGCGCCCCTACCGCTTGCGCGCCGCCGGGCAGCACCTGCATCTCTCCGCTGTCCGGATCAAGACCGATCGGGCGCGTAAAAGGCAAGCTGACCAGCGTGGCGCCTTCGGGCAGAGGAATAAGCTCCTCCTCCAGCATCTCCACGACCATGTCGCCGCTGCGGCCGAGGCCGTAATATTCGGGATGGTCGAACACGTTGCCGTGCTCGTCCGCATATACGAGATTCATGATGTCCTCCTTCCAGTCGGGCTGCCGGTATTAAATACGCGTACCCTGACTTTTAAGACCCTTGCGTCGACCTTGCGACAGGTCTGCGGCTTGCGGACGACGAAGACGAGCTGCTTTTGGCCGATGATCGATCGTTTCGCGGCGCATCCGCCGATGTATCGAGCGACATAAGGAACTGCTCGTTGTTGTCCGTATCCTTGAGCTTCTTCAGGAAGTTGTCCACGAAGTCGGGCGCGTCGCTCATGTTCTTGCGAATCGCCCATACTTTGTCCAGCTCTTCCTTGGTCAGCAGCATCTCTTCGCGGCGCGTGCCGGATCTGCGCATATCGAGCGCGGGGAAGATGCGGCGTTCCGCAAGCTTGCGGTCCAGATGCAGCTCCATGTTTCCCGTACCTTTAAATTCTTCATAAATGATGTCGTCCATGCGCGAACCCGTCTCGATAAGCGCCGTTGCCAGAATCGTCAAGCTGCCGCCTTCTTCCACGTTGCGCGCGGAACCGAAGAACCGCTTGGGACGATGGAAAGCCGCCGGGTCGATGCCGCCGCTAAGCGTCCGTCCAGATGGAGGAATGACCAGGTTATAGGCACGCGCCAGACGGGTGATGCTGTCCAGCAAGATGACGACGTCCTTCTTATGCTCCACAAGCCGAAGCGCCCGCTCCAATACAAGCTCGGCCACCTTGATATGGTTCTCGGGCAGCTCGTCGAACGTCGAAGCCACGACCTCGCCTTTGACAGAGCGCTGCATATCCGTTACTTCCTCCGGCCGCTCGTCGATCAGCAATACGAAGAGCTCGATGTCTGGACGATTCTCGGAAATGCTGTTGGCGATTTCCTTGAGCAGAAGCGTCTTGCCGGCCTTGGGCGGAGCAACGATCAGGCCCCTTTGGCCAAGTCCTACGGGTGCTAACAGATCCATCATGCGGGTGGATAACTTCGACTTGGAGGTTTCGAGCACTAGTTTCTTCTCGGGATATAGAGGAGTAAGCGCAGGGAAGTGGAGTCGTTCCGCCGCCGTGTCGGGATTCTCCCCGTTGACGGCGTTGACCTGAAGCAGGCCGAAATATCTTTCGTTCTCCTTGGGCGGCCGGCACTTGCCGGATACGAGATCGCCGTTCCTCAGATCGAATCTGCGTATTTGCGATGCCGAGATGTAGATGTCTTCTTTGCTCGGCAAGTAGTTGATGGGACGAAGAAAGCCGAAGCCTTCCTGCAGGATGTCCAGCACGCCCTCCATAAACATTAAACCGCTTTTCTCCGCTTGCGCCCGGAGGATGGCGAATATAAGTTCCTTTTTCTTAAGCGTACCGTAGTACGCGATTTGATATTGCTTTGCAAGCTTGTACAGCTCCGTCAGCTTCAATTCTTCCAGATCCGCGATCTGTAGATCCGACATATTCTCACCACTTTATTCGAATTGTTGAGTCCGTTCTTGATTATTCATCATTCACAGTATTTACCTATTCTATTCCGTGCTGGTTTCGCGCCATACTTCCGCGCCAAGCCTGGTCAAGTTCTCTACAAGATGATCATACCCGCGATCGATATATTCGACGCCGCTGATCTCGGTAACGCCGTCTTCCACCGTCAAAGCCGCGACGACAAGCGCCGCGCCTGCCCTCAAGTCGGCGGCCTTTACTTTGGCCGCGTTCAGCTTGTTCCCTTCGATGATGGCGGAGCGTCCCTCGACCCGAATGTTGGCTCCCATGCGGGCAAGCTCGGGCACATGCTTAAACCGGGTACCGTAGACATAGTCGGTCAAAATGCTGACGCCTTTGGCCTGAGTCAGCAACGTCGTCATCGGCGACTGAAGATCCGTCGCGAACCCCGGGTATACGAGCGCCTTTACGTCGATGGCCGTATACTCGGACGAACCGATGATCCGGATGGATTCGTCCATCTCGATGACTTGAACGCCCATTTCCTCCAGCTTGGCCGTCATCGCCTCCAGATGCTTGGGGATGACGTTATCGATCAATACGTCGCCGCGCGTCGCCGCCGCCGCGATCATGTACGTACCTGCCTGTATGCGGTCGGGTATAATGGAATGCCGGCAGCCGTGAAGCTTATCCACGCCTTCGATCCGGATCGTCTCCGTTCCGGCTCCCTTCACGTTGGCTCCCATGGCATTCAACAAAGTAGCTACATCTATGATTTCAGGCTCTTTTGCCGCGTTTTCGATAATGGTAGAGCCCTTGGCCCGCGAGGCCGCCAGCATAATGTTAATCGTCGCCCCAACGCTAGCGACGTCCAGGTAAATCTTCGCTCCGCGCAGTTGTTTGGCGGTAATATGAATGGAGCCGTGTTCGTTCGTGACGGTAGCGCCAAGCGCTTCGAAGCCTTTGATATGCTGGTCGATCGGCCGCGGCTCGAAGTTGCAGCCGCCGGGCATTCCGATTATGGCTTCGCCGAAACGGCCAAGCATGGCGCCCATCAAGTAATAGGAAGCTCTAAGAAGCTTTACTTTGCCGTTCGGCATAGGCCGCGCGACAAGCGAGGACGGATCGATACGCATCGTATCCTCGTTTCTTGTAACCGTAGCGCCCAGCTCGCGCAAAATATCGCTATATACCGCTACATCGCTAATAAGCGGCAAATTGTCCAATACGACTTCGGATTCCGCCAGTATGGCGGCAGGCACCAGCGCGACCGCGCTGTTCTTGGCTCCGCTGATCTGGACCGTGCCACGCAGCGGACGGCCGCCGCGAATCATCAATTTCTCCATGAAAAGTTGGTTCCTCCTCTTAAGCTTGGAAGAGAGCAAAGCGAATCGGCCGACGCCGTCATTCGCGGCGCAGCTCGTTCCATTCCGAGAATTCTAAGCCCATATAAGGTACGCCATATAAATAGTTGCAAAGCACGCAATAAACAATTGCGGCGCCCCTGTCAGAGGACGCCACCGATCATGCTGCATTCTGCTAAGTGCCATAATGCCGATATGTCGAGAAAAAACCGCCTTACCTGCAGACGATAAGCCTTTCGGGCATGTCCTGCCGGAATGGATCAAGCGGTTTCCGCACCTTGGTTAAATTCGGCGACTTCCATTCCATCATAGCCTATACTCGCTTGCGCGAATTCAATGGCCGATGTCATTCTGGGCTATTATATCACATTGAAGCGGCAATTAGTAAAGCTACTTTTGGTTCCCCGACCTAGCAAAAAGAAGCATCGCCGCGCATCGCGCGATCAATGCTTCCTTCATTATCCTTTACGAACCTACAGCGAACCTGTCCGATGATGCCCCGCCTTGCAGATGCTTGTTCACTTCCATTCTCATCTCGTCGATGTCGAACGGCTTGGTGAAGTGCATGAGCGCTCCGAGATCCGTCGCTTCCTTGATCATGTCGAGCTCTCCGTAAGCCGTCATCATAATGACCTTAATGGAAGAATCGATGGTTTTGATATGCTTCAATATTTCGAGGCCGTCCATACCAGGGATCTTCATGTCGAGCAATACGAGATCGGGCGACTCGCGCATAACGATCTCAAGGGCGATCTTGCCGTTCGCAGCCTGGAACGTATTATAGCCTTCGCTGCTAAACACTTCCAAGAGCAAGACGCGTATACCATTCTGATCGTCGACAATCAATACCTTCTTCTTATCCAAGCTTCCTCAACTCCCCGCGAATGATCGTCGTAATCCTCCATCGAAAGCGATTAGAGATTTCTCCGTCATTTTTTTATACATATTCGCGAGCGGGAAGGGATTTTCCTGCTATTGCATACAAAAAATTACTGGATGGGAGAAAGTGTGACAACACTTTGTCAACGATGTCGGATCCTAACGCGCCGCTCTCTCCGAATACGACAATGCGGCCTGCACGAAACCTTTGAACAGCGGCTGCGGACGGTTAGGTCTCGAAGTGAATTCCGGATGGAATTGAACGGCCAGGAACCAAGGATGCTCCTTCAGCTCCACCATCTCCACCAGACGGCCGTCCGGCGAAGTGCCGGAGATGATCAGGCCGGCCGATTCGATCGCTTCCCTGTATTCGTTATTGAACTCGTACCGGTGGCGGTGTCGCTCGTACACGAGCTCGTCTCCGTATTCGCGCGCCGCGATCGTCTCCGAAGCGATCTTGCACGGATACAGGCCAAGGCGCATCGTGCCGCCCAAATCCTCGATATCCTTCTGGTCGGGCAGCAGATCGATGACCGGATAAGGCGTGGACGAATTGATCTCGGAGCTGTTGGCGCCGGCGAGACCCGCCACGTTGCGCGCGTACTCGATGACGGCTACCTGCATGCCGAGACAGATGCCGAAGAACGGCACTTTCGCTTCGCGGGCGTAACGGATCGCGCAAATCTTGCCTTCGATGCCGCGATCCCCGAAGCCGCCTGGCACCAGGATGCCGTGCACGCCCTTCAAGGCGTCGGCCGCGTTGTCGTCCGTCAGCTGCTCCGCGTCGACCCAGCGGATCTTCACTTCGGAATCCGCGGAGATGCCCGCATGTCCAAGCGATTCTACGATACTGAGATATGCGTCGTGCAGCGCGACGTACTTGCCTACGATCGCGATCTCGGTCGTGTTGTGGAGCGACTTGACGCGCGCTACGAGGCTTTCCCATTCGCGCATGTCGGGCTGCTCGGTCTCCAGCTTGAGATGGTTCACGACGATCTCGTCGAGACCTTCCTCGCGAAGCATGAGCGGCACTTCGTACAGCGTCGAAGCGTCGCGGCATTCGATAACCGCGTTCTCGTCGATATCGCAGAACAGACCGATCTTGCGTTTCATGTCCTCGGCAAGCGGGTATTCCGTCCGGCATACGATCACGTTCGGCTGGATGCCGATGCTGCGCAGCTCCTTGACGCTATGCTGGGTCGGCTTGGTCTTCACTTCGCCGGCGGCCTTGATGTAAGGGATAAGCGTCACGTGAATATACATGACGTTGTCGCGGCCGATGTCGCTCTTGATTTGGCGAATCGCTTCCAGGAACGGCAAGCTCTCGATGTCGCCCACCGTGCCGCCGATCTCCGTGATGACGACGTCGGAGCCGTGCTCCTTGCCCGCGCGGAAGACGCGATCCTTGATTTCGTTGGTAATATGCGGGATAACCTGCACCGTTCCGCCCAGATAGTCGCCGCGGCGTTCCTTCGTGATGACGTTCGAATAGATTTTGCCCGTAGTGACGTTGCTGTTCTTGGACAGGTTGATATCGATGAAACGCTCGTAGTGACCAAGGTCGAGGTCCGTCTCCGCGCCGTCGTCGGTCACGAACACTTCCCCGTGCTGATAAGGGCTCATCGTTCCCGGGTCTACGTTGATGTACGGATCGAACTTCTGAATGGTAACTTTAAGGCCTCTGTTCTTGAGCAGTCTGCCCAGCGATGCCGCGGTAATCCCCTTGCCCAGGGAAGAGACTACGCCGCCGGTTACGAATATATATTTGGTCACTGTGATGATACCCTCCATGCTCCTATGTTAATAAATAGTTTACCCCAATACTCTTCCTTATGTTGCATGCACGTCCAATAAAAACACACGCGCAAGGCTGCCGCCACCGCTCTGAAAACGGCAGGGCGACAGCCCTTTAAACAAAAAAAGTGACACCCGTAGCTACGGGGGCACTTTTCTCTTATCGCATGTCATATGCGTATTATTGGTTAACCGAATCTGAAGCCCATGCAATAGTTTACTCTGCCTTAATAGGACATGTCAAGCATAACTAGGCGGTCTTCGGATTACTTCTCGTCGTCGTCTTCTTCGTCCTCGGAAGATTCCTCTTCCTCGTCTTCGTCGCCCTCGAGCGCCTCTTCGTCTTCTTCTTCGATGTCTTCTTCTTCGATGTCGATTTCTTCTTCGACCTCGGCTTCTTCCTCTGCTTCCTCGAAGTCCTCGGAGTCCTCGTCGTAAGCATCGTAATCTTCTTCTTCCGCCGCGAAATCGTCTTCCTCTTCCTCCGCGTACAGATCTTCGTCGTCCAGATCGTCGTCGTCGTTAATGATGCGGGTACGCTTCGCGTTGCCCACCGGATCCTCGGAACGCTCCACCGGATACCAGCGCTTCAGCCCCCACATATTGCTGCCGACGCAAGCGAACCTGCCGTCGATGTTGATCTCCGTATATACCTGAGCGATGAATTGATTGATGCCCTCTTGGGATAGACCGCGAATTTTGGCGATCTCCATCATCAAGTCGCGGTAGTAGTAGGGCGTATTAGCCGTCTTGAGCACTTCGAACGCCAAGTCGACCATCGGCATTTCCTTCACGCGTTCCGGATCAAGCTTCAACGTAATGTTGCCGCTGCTCATATGGACACATCCTCTCTCTATGCACTGAAATAATGTACGCTGCCGTACCTGATTTATACTCGGCGAGGCTGCTTGCTCCCGACCCTCTCCCGGGCGGGTGCTCTCCTGCGCACGCATTAGTCACAGTATAGTAAAACCTATTTTATTCGAAAAAGCAAGTGCAAGCCCCTTGCCTCGATCGCGGCCGGCGGCATGCCGCTTTCTCCCTAGCCTTGGAACGGCTTGGAGCGCGACAAAAAAGCGAAGGGAGCCTCCCTTCGCTTTGACTGTATCCATCCGACTCGCGTCGGAGATGCAAGAGCTTCCCGGCTCTTCCTTCATCCTATGAGCGAACGCGGATTTTGCCACGGCTTGGCGCCTATTTATTTTAAAAGGGGCAAGTGGCTCATGCCGCGCCGCCCCCCCCCTTCATACAATAGTTCAGCATCGTCCTTCGGGAGGGGGAGCCCTATTGAATACCGCAGCTATTATCCAATGGTTGCAGCAAGCGCGCGCAATCGAGTCCACGGAAACTTCGAAACGCATTATAAGGTTCCAGCACGGCAGCGACTACAGGAAGTTCGTGCGGCAGCTGTCGCGGGACGACTCGCTCCGATCGCTCCGCAAGCTCGTCAGCCCCCTGCCCATCATCAAGGGCATCGCATGCCCGCTGAACGCTTCCGCCATTCCGGATTCCGCGGGGGGACGAGTATGGATGGAGAAGGACTGTCTCATCAGCGTCAGTCCGTCCGCCCAGAAGTCGCAGGCGCTCGACAACGGCATGCCATGGGGCGTCCAGCAGATTAAGGCTCCGCAAGCGTGGGGCATCACGACGGGACACCGGGTCAAGGTAGGCGTCATCGATACCGGAGTCGACTTTCATCATCCCGATCTTCGCCATTCCCTGCTTCGGGGCATTAATTTGCTGAGCCGCAGCAAAATGCCGTACGACGACAACGGCCACGGCACGCACATCGCCGGCACGATCGCCGCCGCCAACGGCATGCACGGCATGATCGGCGTCGCTCCGCGGGCGCTTATCGCCCCCGTCAAAGCATTCGACAACAACGGAAGCGCCTTTGTCTCCGACATTATTCTCGGCATCGAGTGGTGCGTCCGCAACGGCATGGACGTCATCAACATGAGCTTTGGCATGAAAAACAGAAGCAAGGCGCTGCTAGGCGCCGTCACGAACGCTTACAACTCCGGAGTAATCATCGTCGCCTCCTCGGGCAACGACGGCAAGCTCCGTTCGGTCGATTATCCAGCCCGCTATCCGCAGACGATCTCCGTCGGCGCCACGAACAAGCTGCGCAAGGTCGCGACGTTCAGCAATCGCGGCGCGCATATCGACATCTACGCACCGGGGGAGAAAATCACGTCGGCCTGGCTGCGCGGCAATTACAACGAGATGAGCGGCACGTCCATGGCGACCTCGCACGTCAGCGGCGCGATCGCCCTGCTGTTGTCGCTGTACCCGCAGCTGACTCCCGGCGAAATCAAATTGATTATGAAACGTTCCATGCAGCCCCTGCGCAGCGGCAAGAACCGCCGCATCAGCGCCGGCGAGCTGGACATCGTCAAAATGCTGCAAGCCGCGGAGAAGCTGTAAGCTTGCCCCGCGGCTTGTTTTGCGTGGCGAAGCCCACCTAAAGCGCTCGCCGGTATTCTTGCTTATTTATCTGTCATGCCGATCAATGCCTCGGCTTACATCCGTTCCGGCGCGGATACGCCGACCAGACGAAGCACGTTCGCGATCGACAGGCGCACGGCCCCGAGAAGGGCAAGACGCGCCAGCGTTTGCTCCTTGTCATCCGTGATGACGCGTTCCGCGCGGTAATAGCTATGGAAGTCGGCCGCGAGCTCGTAGACGTACCGGATGAGACGATGTGGCGCGTATCCCGCGGCGGCGTCGGCAATCTCTTGCGGCAGCTCGCCGATCTTGCGGATCAGGTCGAATTCGGCCTCGCTATCCAGCTTGCCCAGCGCGGCGCCGGGAAGATCCGTCATGTCGACGCCCTGCTCTTCGGCCTGGCGGAAGATGCTGCAGATCCGCGCATGCGCGTACTGCACGTAGAACACCGGGTTCTCGTTCGAAGTCGAGATCGCGAGATCCATGTCGAAGTCCAGATGGGAGTCCATGCTTCTCATGGTGAAGAAATAACGGATCGCGTCGACGCCGACTTCGTCCATCAGGTCCTCCATCGTGACCGCTTTGCCCGTCCGCTTGGACATCTTCATCTTCTCGCCGTTCTGGAACAGGCTGACCATCTGGGCGATCAGCACGGTGAGCTTGGCAGGGTCGTTGCCCAGCGCTTCCATCGCCGCCTTGACGCGCGGAATGTATCCGTGATGGTCCGCGCCCCAAATGTTGATCATCCGGTCGAAGCCTCGGCCGTACTTATCGCGATGGTAGGCGATATCCGGCGTCAGGTACGTATAGGAGCCGTCGTTCTTCACGAGCACGCGGTTCTTGTCGTCCCCGAAAGGCATCGTCGAGAGCCACGTCGCCCCCTCTTCCTCGTACACGTGTCCGGACGCCTTGAGCGCCTCCAGCCCTTGCTCTACTAGCCCGTTCTCGTACAGGGAAGTCTCGCTGTACCAGACGTCGAAGCCGACGCGGAACCGGGAGAGGTCGCGCTTGATCTTGTCGAGCTCCTTCTCCAGGCCGAAGCCGCGGAAGTAGGCGAACCGCTCCTCTGGGGACAGTCCGAGCAGCCGGTCTCCCTCTTGCTCGGACAAGCCTTTGGCGAAGCCGATAATGTCTTCGCCGTAGTAGCCGTCCTCCGGCATCTCGGCTTCCTGCCCGAGCGCTTGGCGGTAACGGGCTTCGAGCGACAGCGCGAGGTTCTCGACCTGCTTGCCGGCATCGTTAATGTAGTACTCGCGAGTGACGTCGTAGCCGGCGTAGTCGAGCACGTTGCACAACGCGTCGCCGACGGCGGCGCCGCGGGCATGGCCAAGATGCAGGCTGCCCGTCGGATTGGCGCTGACGAACTCCACCTGCACCCTTTGACCATCGCCAATGCCAACGCGGCCGTAGTTCTCTCCCGCTTCCAGCGCGCCCAGCACGACCGGATACAGATAGCTCTTGTCCATCCGGAAGTTGATAAAGCCCGGACCCGCGATTTCCGCCGATTGGATCGAAGCGCTCTTGGCGTCCAAATGCTCGATAATGGCCTCCGCGATCTGGCGCGGATTGCGCTTGGCCAGCTTCGTTAGCTGCATGGCGGCATTGGTTGCCAGATCGCCATGGGTCTTGTCCTTCGGCACTTCGAGCACGAAGGTCGGCAGCTGCTCGCGTTCGACCAGTCCCGCCGCGACCACCGCTTCCGCGATCGCCCGCCTTACCTGCTCGTACATGGCTTCTAATACATTCACATTCGTATTCATCCTTCAAGCTCCTCCTGTATATGGAGACGGATATGGAACCGTCCCGATAATCGTTCTTCGACAAGCAAGCCGTAAGCCCACTCCAGACTAAACGGAAGCTCCGAGGGCAGCCCGGCTTCGTCGTTCTCGGCGCCGCCGCCCCCGATCGACAGCATCGACGTGTCGGTCTCGAGCCGAAACGACGTCATGGCCGAGCGATAACCGCCGCTCCTGCGCTGGCCGGCGACGAACAGCTGCTCCATCTTGACGGCGCCGCTCCGGGTAAGCGCCAGCTCGCCGCGCGAATAGCGGATCAGCGTGCGCACTTCGCCATCCGCTTCCGTGTACCTTATATATACCGATCTTGCCTTGCGGAACCATTGCCCGCGATAGGTTTCGGTCATTCGTTCTCCGTCCTGCACGCTCTCGAGCGTCAGGACGACGTTGTTCCCGCTTGCTTCCATATCGGTTCTAGCTCCCGCGTTGTTCGAAATGTCATGTTACTACTATATACAGGAAGTGCAGCAATTTCAACGATAGCATGACGATCATCGCCCGCTTGCATATGGAACGATGATCTGCCAGGCGCGGACGCGGTCATCCAAATTGCGCATGTGCTTGGTCGGAATCGGGCTGGTGGACGGCAGCTTGAGCAAGGCGACCTCTCGCGGCAAGGCGCCGGTGCTTCTCCCGTAGTGCTTGCGAAACGTGTCGTAAGCCTTGCCGCCGTTGAATGCGATGCACGTAATGCCGGGGTAATGCGCAAGCAGGCCGGGAAAGTCGTTGGGGAGCTCCGCCTTGATGTTCGCGTCCAGACTCCCCTCCCGCTCGCAGGAGTAGATAACGTCCCACAACGCCAGCCGATGCTCCTGAAGGAAGGCGAGCCGCTTATCGTAATCGGCGTCCGGCGGGAGGTACGGCGGGGACTGGGGCGCGTCAGCCGCGTTTGGCGCGGGTGCGGTCGAGGACAATGAAGCGACAACATCCGGCGTTAATCGGCTTGCATCGCCGAACAAGGCATAGACGACGCGCCAAAAGTAATTTTGCGGATTGCCGTAGAACTGTCCATGTTTCAGCGACTTCACGCTGGGCGCCGTGCCGGCGATCAATACCCGCGCTCGGTCGTCGATAACGGGCGGAAACGAATAGATGCGCTCGCTCAAGCGGCGCTCACCTCCAAGCAACTTCATAATCAAGTAGCTATACCATATCCTTAATGCGGCATGCAGATCAAATCGGAGGCCCAATCGGCCGAAAAACAAACAAGCCACCACGCTTCAACAGCGGAATGGCTTGTATGTTTGTGTGTATCTTGCTTATGCCAAATAATACGAGCGAAGCCGCTCGAGCTCGGCGATGCCGAGGCCAAGCCCCTTCGTCCAGTAGGCTTCGAAGCCGCCGTACCTTGCGTCGATCTCCTCGAAGGAAGCGGCCAGGTAGGCAGGACGCGCTTCCGACATCGCGAGCACGACCTCGGGTCTCAGCTTGCTCATGAGCGCGGCATGCGGATTCTGGTCGCTTCTGCCGCCCAGCATCCCCGCGCGGAACCGCTCCGCGAACAGGTTCGTAAGCGCGTAGTCCGTCAGGATGACTTCCCTATCGACGCCCAGCGCCTGAAGGATAAGCGAAGCGAGGAAGCCCGTGCGGTCCTTGCCGGCGGCGCAGTGGAACAGGAACGGAGCGCCCTTAAGCTCCAGCAGCTTGCCGAAGAAAGCGGCCGACAGCGCCGCGTTGCCCACCATGCGTCGGTTCATCAGCGCCAGCATGTTTTCGTCGATCTCCTCCAGCTTCATCATTTCGTCCGGATTAGCCGTGGACATAAAGGAAAGCTGCTCGTTGCGCTCGATCCCGATCCGCGGGCTGGGACTATGCGCAAGCTCCGCGTCGGTGCGAAGATCGCAGATCCAAGCGATGTCGAGCTGCGCCAGGTACGCGATATCCTCCGGCGTCAGCCTCGACAAGTCCGCCGAACGGTACAGCTTGCCCCACTTCACGTGGCGGCCGTCCGCCCCCTCGTAGCCCCCCATGTCCCGGAAGTTTAGGCCGCCTAGCAACGGCAATACCCGCTCCGCGACGGGGATCACGCCAAGCTCGCCGAATTTCACGAAGTAATATCCCCTTGCTCCCGGATTAGGATCCTGGAAGGTCAGCTCCTGCGCCTGCGTCACGACCGCCACCAGATGGGCGCTGCCCTCGTCCAGCTCGGGACGCTCGCTGCGGTAGATCCAAGCTTTGTCCGTCTCCACCGGCGGATTCCAGCTAATGCGAAGCGCAAGGCCGTCCAATCTTTCCATCCCTACGACCGTGGGTGCGGCGCGCTTCACTTGTTGTTCCGTATTCATCGTTTATGTTCTTCCTCTCCGGCAGCCCGTCCTCGGACAGGCTGGTTTTCTGAGAATAGCCAGCTTAAGAGCGTCTGCGCATCTTGAGCTTCAACCGATTCGATATTATTTCCACGCTGAACACCATGGCGAAAATCACGATGCCGACGAACAACGCCTGATCGAACTTATAACTGCGCATGGCGTGGGACAGCTCGAAGCCGATCCCTCCCGCGCCAACGGCGCCGAGAATCGTGGACTCCGCGAGATCTCCCTCGAAGCGCATGACGCACCAAGCAAGCAGCGCGGACAACGCGCATGGCAATACTCCTTGCATGACGATCTGAAGCCAGCTCGCCCCCGTTGAGCGCAGGGCTTCGATGACGCCGTCGTCTACTTCCTCCAGCGACTGCGCGAATACCTTGACCAGGCTTCCCGTCGCACCCACCATGATGGCGAGCACGCCGGGGAGCGGCCCCATGCCGACGGCGACGATAAAGATAAGCGCCCAGATCAGCGTCGGGATGGCGCGCAGCAGCGATGCCGCGCCGCGAACGACTCCCGCGACGACGGGGTGGGGCGTAATATTCGACGCCGCAAGGAATGCGAGGAAAAAGGCAAGCGCGATGGCTAGCACCGTTCCTAGTATCGCGACTTGAATGGACTCAACGGCCGCGGCCAACACATGCCGCCATTGCGAAGGGTCCGGCGGGAACATCAACGAGGCCGTCTTGGCCAGCTTCTCCGCGCCCGTGAACAAGCGTCCGTAGTCCAGCTCAAGCTGGATCAAGCTGAATACGAAGAAGATTGCGGCGAACGCTCCGAGCCAGCCTAGGCGCAGTCGGCCCTTCGTCCTGCCCTTCGTGCGTCCGCCGCCTTTGGCGGGCTCCTGCTTGCCAGCGTCGCCAACGCTCGAATCCCGCCCCGGATATTGAACCGTCGATGCCATTAGATGATCCTCTCCCTAATCCGGTTGGTCAGAAACTCCGTGGCGAGCACGATCGCGAGTACCATGAGCACCGCCATGCTGACCTCCTTATACTGAAACAGCTTGATCCCCGACTGGATGGCAAAGCCGAGCCCGCCCCCGCCGACCATGCCGACGATCGTCGATGCCCGCACGTTGATCTCGAGGTTAAAGAGCGACCAACCGACGAAGCTTGGCAGAAATTGCGGCAGCACCGCTTGGCCGATCACCTGCCAATAGCTTGCGCCCGCCGCCCGCAGCGCTTCGACCTGCCCCATGTCGATCTCCTCCAGCGACTCCGCGTAACAGCGCACGAGCATGCCGACGGAGACGATGACGAGCGACAAGGTGCCCACCAGATTGCCGAGTCCGAACGACGCGACCAGCAGAATCGTCCAGATGATGACGGGAATGTTGCGGAACAGCGCCGAGAACGCTCGCAGCCCGATCGCGATGGAAGGATGCGGCGACGTCGTCGCGGCCGCGAAGATCGATAGAAATCCCGCGATTATCGAGCCGATAAACATCGCCACGAAGCTCATATAGATCGTGTCCAGCGCGGGCTGGAGCAGGCCGGGGAAGCTCGAAGCATCCGGCGGCAGCAGATCCCCGAACAGGAATCGCGCCCCGTCGCCAACGCCTCCCAGCAATGCGCTCCCCGAGAACCCCGTACCCGCCGCGGACCAAGCGCATAGCGCCAGCAGCAAGACAAGAAATACGATGAGCTGAGTCCGCTTCGTCCGGCGCATACGGAGCAATTGTTCGTTTTGCATGCTTCCTCCCATGCCTATGCCGTCTCCTTCTGCGGAGCCGGCCCGTCGGCCCGTTCGTCGGCCTTCGTCGCAGGCTTGCTATAGATGAGGGCGATCATCTCGTCCGTCAGCTCCGCGGGCGTGCCGTCGAACACCTTTTGTCCCTTGTGGATGCCGACAATGCGCGTTGCGTACTTCTTGGCCATGTCGACCTGATGCAGGTTGCACAGGCAAGCGATGCCGTCTTCCTTGCAGAAGGTGTACAGGCTGCGCATTACCGTCTCCGACGACGCCGGGTCAAGACTGGCGATCGGCTCGTCGGCCAGAATCAGCTTCGGCTTCTGGGCCAGCGCTCTCGCGATGCCCACCCGCTGCTGCTGACCGCCGCTAAGCTCGTCGGCGCGCTTATGAATCTGCTCGCCGAGACCTACCCGCTCCAGCAGTCTTGTCGCCTCCTGCACGTCGGGCTTCGAGAACAGTCCCAGCGCTCCGCGCCAGCTGCTCATATACCCCAGCCTTCCATGGAGTACATTGGTGAGCACCGAAGAGCGCTCCACCAGATTGAAGCCCTGGAAGATCATGCTGATCTCCCGCCGAATTTGGCGCAGCTTGCGGTTGCCCGCGCCGATCGTCCGGGCGTCGCCGAAGACGATCTCGCCCGAGGACGGCTCCACCATCCGGTTCAGGCAGCGCAGCAGCGTGCTCTTGCCCGCTCCGCTCGGTCCGATGACCGCGACGAACTCACCTGCCTCTACTTGTAAGCTAATGCCGGACAAGCCGACCGTTCCGTCGGGATACACCTTCTTAAGCTCCTCAACCTGCAGCAATGCCATTTTTTATATCCTCCTTCAACCCAAGCCTCTAAATGATTATTTCAACATCTCTTCCGGCGACATCTCGAGCAGCGTCGCAATCTCCCGCACGCCGTCGAAATCGGCGTCCTCTGCCGGGTAGAAGCCCTTGGCGCCCATCCCTTCGAAATAAGCCGGATTTTTCTCCGCGTAGCTCAGCGCGAACTCGCGCATTTTGTCTACCAAGTCCTGCGGCAATCCGTCACGGTAGGCTAGCGCTCCGCCGCCTGGAATGGGATCGGATTCCGCGATGACGCGCACGTCTTCTTCCTTGATGAGACCCGCTCCGGCAATCATGGCGATGCACTGGCTGCAGGTCGCGGCGCCGTCCGCGTCTCCGTTCGCGACGGCGAGCAGCGATTTGTCGTGTCCCCCGGAGAACGAAACGTTGGCGAAGTACTCCGGCACTTGGTCGTTCGTCAAATTCAGAAGCTTCATGAGCGTCGCCCTTGGATACAAGTGCCCCGTCGTGGAAGCCGGGTCGGCGAACAGGAAGTTTTTTCCCTTCAAGTCCTCGACTTTCTGCGCCGGGGAATCCTTTGGCACCACGATGACGCTGGTGCCTTCCGAGCCCGGGCCGTTGTTCATCGCCGCCAGCAGCTTGGCGCCGCTGCGTTCAACCGCGATTATGTAGCCGAACGGTCCATACGTCGTCAGATCGATTTTGTCCGAGCGCATCGCTTCGATCATCATATTGTAATCCTCGCCTTGGAACGTCTCGACCTTGATGCCGAGATATTCGCCGAGGTCGGTCGCGAATTGATCCGCGGATCTGCTCATCTCCCCGTCCTCCATCGGCAAACTGCCGATTCGAAGCACGGATGGCCATTCCGACTTGCTCGCGTCGCCGCTGGCGCCGCCATTCACGCTGCTTGCATGGTTCGCCTTGCTTTCGTTATTCGTATTCCCCGCGTCGTTGCCTCCGCATGCCGTCGCCATCAACATCAATGCCGCCATCAACGCAATCATCGTCCACATTCTCTTCTTCAACACGAAACAGCCTCCCACATGGTATTGCGTCCGAGTCTTCGATCCGGCTGATAGGCCGTTCCGCAGCTGTCCGCGTTAACTGGTACGCAACTAGAATACAAGTTGAATGTAAATGCAGTGTTTTCGATATTTTGAGACTTTGTTAAGGCGGAAAAGGGCTTGCTTGTAGTCATTTGCGGCTGTTAAGATGATGTTAACCAAATGTCGAAAGGAACGGTCCGATGGCATCCCAAGTTACCCAATCGCTCGTCTCGACCGCTTACACCACGCTCAAGAGTCGGATCGTGCGCGGGCAGCTGCTGCCGGGCACCCTTCTCTCGGAGAACGAGCTCGCCGACGAGCTCAAGATGAGCCGCACGCCCGTGCGCAACGCAATCACCCACCTGGAATCGGAAGGCTTCGTCGTCTCGCTCAAGAATCGCGGCGTTCTGGTCAAAGAGATTTCGCAGAAGGAAACCATGGACATGTACGAAGCGGTTATGGCCATGCTCGTGTATACGCTGGACGTGAAGAGCGAACGCAATATTCAGCTCAACATGGAGAAGCTGGAGGAATGCTTGAACAAGCAGATCGAGGCGGAGAAGGCGGACGATTATTTATCCTATATGCAGAATTCCATGCTGTTCATTAAGGCGATCGTGTCCTCCATTAACAACCTGGCAATGCTGGCCTCGATGGAAAGCTACGTCGACAAGCTGGCGATGGCCTCTTACATCAACTATCTCAATACGCCTTACATCAAGCATTACTCCGCCAACAATCTGAACCGTTCCATCTTTGCCGCGCTGCAGAAGGGCGATGACGACGAAGCCCGCCGCCTCGCCAAGGGAGCGTTCACTTACGCCCGAAGCCGTGCGCTGGAGTCGGGACGGTTCTGAAGTCCGGCAGCCCAAAAAGGCCTGCAAGCCGCGGTTCCCTCATTGGAACGCACAGCGTTGCAGGCCTTTTTTATGATCGTTTATGGCTCCAGCTTGTCCAGAAGCCGCTTCAGCACAACCGCAGCCTGTGCCCTAGTCGTTAAGCCGGCCGGCTCGAAACGGTCTCGCGAGACGCCCTTCAGCAAGCCCTCGCGCACGGCCAAGCCTACGGCTTCCTTAGCCCAGTCCTGGATGGTTCGTTCATCGGAGAACCCTTTCCCGTTAGCGGAGCCTCCCGTTGACGACCGGGCAAGCCCCAAGTACGCATAGGCGCGGCTGATCATCACGGCCATTTCCTCCCGCGTGACAGGCGCTTCCGGGGCAAAACGATGCGCATCCTGCCCCTTAACGATCCCCGCCGCGACGACGCTTCGAACGGCTTCGCTATACCAAGCCGAAGCATCTACGTCCTCGAATTCTCCATCGCTCTCTCCGTCCTTCGGCAGCCCGAGCATTCTCGCCAGCAAAGCCGCGAATTCCGCCCGGGTAACGGAGGCGTCGGGACTAAAGCGGTCTTGCGACGTTCCGTTCGCGAGGAGCCGGCGCTCTAGCCAAGCAACGTTAGATCTCGCCCAATGTCCCGTCAAATCTTTGAACCGATTAAGCCGCGGCTCGAGCGCCGCGTAGAAATCTCCGGTTCCGATGGCAAAAGACTTTGCGGATTCCGATCGGCCCGAATAGACCCAGCGATTCGACGCTTCGTCGAACCGATACGCATCGGCAGGGCTCGCGAATTGTCCGCTAAGCGCTGCCCGCCCAACAACAGGCACGGCACCGTTCTTCGAGACCCAATCCGCGGAGACGCGCCACGATGGCGTTAGCCGTTTAATGCCCGGGCTTTGCTCCTGCGCTTTTTTGTCCGCCATGCTTAGCCATTCGTCATCCGCCGTCGCCAAGACGAGCCTGAACGTCGCTCCTTCGTCAGGAGTGCCTCCCCCGTTCGCCGCCGACGGGTCGACGGTTACGCGCAGGAACGGCGTTTTGGCCAGCAGGGTTGCCTCCGCTTCCTTCATCCGCCGCATCCCTTCGGCGGGTACGCGGACCACGATCTCGTCCCCTTGCTCCAGGTCTCCGAGCCCTATATACAAACCGTTGCCTTTAGATTCGTCACGCAGCGCTTCCATGATCGCTTGCATCGAAATATCCGCCGTTACAATCGTTTGCCCGTCCGGCGTCTTCTCCCTGGTTATCGCGGCGCTCTTGCCGACATCGAGAGGATCTCCGGGCTCGGGCGTCGAGGTCGGCTCCGGCGTGGCGGCAGGCGACGAGCTTGGCGTCGGGCTTGGTGTCGAGCTTGGCGTCGAGCTTGGCGTTGCGGTTGGTTCCGGCGTCGAGCTGGGAGTCGCGCTTGGTTCGGACTCTTCTTGACGCTCCATGGCGATGGTATATTCTTGAACGGTGCCATTCTCCGAAGTAACGGTCAGCACGATGGCGTTGCTTCCTACGGCCATCGGCAAAAGCTCGCTCGCCGTTCCGGGATCAATCCCGATCGGCCCAACCGTCAGCTCTTCATCGGGCCCGTACACGGACAACGAAACGGTAGAAAGGCTATCGGAGGGGACTGCCTCGATCGTCACGGCCGACGTATCGTAAGGAGCCGCAGCCTCATATTCCAGCTGGACCGGCGCGAAGGCCGGGGTTAAACCGATCTCCCCCTCCTCCGATCGAAGGCTAATCGACTGAAGACCCGCATTGCCGCTCGGAACGTTCAGCCACTGGGCGTATAATGTCACGTCTTCCGCTCCCAACGCGAGCAGTTCCCCCTCTTGATAAGAGTCGCCAGAGCCGTCCGCCTGGGTATTCCAACCGTCAAACTGGTAACCGTTTCGGATCAACCCCCCCACATTGCCGAGCACCGTGGCCGATACGCCTTCGTGATAGGCTGCCGGGTCGACCGGAGGGTCTCCGCCCTCGTGGCCGTTGCCGTCATAGCCGACGCCGTAAGTCGGACGCGCGGGCATATCGGCCTGTACCATCGCGTAAGCCCGTTTGTTTCCTTGCGGATCCCGGACCAGCACGTTAAAGTAATATGTTTCCCCTTCGGACAAACCCTCCACCGGGAAGGTGTCGATATCCGCCTGCGCGGCGCCGAGCGGCGCTCCTCTCGCCTCCATTCCCGACACGCTGGCGATATCGGGCTCGGTGGACAGATAGACCCGGTATGTCAGCCCGCCGTCAGGGCTCATGTTATCCATTGCCAGCTCCCAGTCCAGAGTCACTTCTCCATACTCGCCGTATGTCGGCGTAATGCTATCGTTCGTCGCCATCGGCGCCGTCAGATCAAGCGCTGCCCGGCTCTGCACGGGAGCAGGCCTCAAGGTAGCCGTGTTGTCCCCTATTTGGCCCGACGAATTCAGACCCCAGCCCCAAACGCGGCCTTCTTCCCTCAGAGCGAGAGTAGAGAACCCCCCCGCCGAAATATCGATGACCCCGTCAAGCCCCGTCGCCTGCACCGGTGAAACCCGATTGGTTGTCGAGCCATCGCCGAGCTGGCTATAATTGTTTAAGCCCCAGGTCCAGACGGTTCCGTCGCTCTTTAGCGCCACGCTATGAAAACCGCCGCCCTTAATGGCCGTAACCCCATCCAGCCCTGTCACCAGCATCGGAGTCGTCACTCTGCTGCTCGTGTAGCCGATGCCCACGGCTCCCCAGCTATTCTGGCCCCAAGACCAGACGGTTCCGTCATTCTTCAACGCCAAGCCGTGGTTGCCTCCAGCCGCGATCGCCGACACGCCGCTAAGACCGGGCACCTGTACCGGCGTTAACCGATTCGTCAAAGTGCCGTCTCCAAGCTCGCCGTTGCCGTTGAACCCCCATGCCCACACCGTGCCGTCGCTCCTCAGCCCCAAGCTGTAATAACCGCCGGAGGCAATCTCGACCACGTCGGTCAACCCCGCGACCTGCACGGGCTCGTATCGAAACTCCGTTGTGCCGTCGCCGAGCTGGCCGCTATCGTTCTGACCCCAAGCCCATACGGTACCGTCGCTCGCGAGCGCCAGCGCGTGATAACCGACAGCCCCCGCGATCCCGGTCACGTCCGCGAGTCCCGACACCTGAACCGGCGTCAGCCGATCGACGGCCGTTCCGTCGCCGAGCTCGCCGTGATCGTTCTGCCCCCAGGCCCATACCGTGCCGTCGTTCTTCAACGCGATGCTGTAACGAGCGCCAGCCGCGATGTCCTTCACCTCGTTAAGAATCGAAGTACGTACCGGCCCGCTTCGGCTCGTTAGTGAATTGTTGCCCAGCTGTCCGCGCTGGTTATTGCCCCAAGCCCACACCGACCCGTCGCTCGCGAGTCCAATACTATGATAATAACCCTGCGCGATGGCAGGCGTCGTCACGAATTCCGCCGCTCCCGCCGCGCCGGTCTGTCCTGTCGATACCGGCAGCAACCCGACCGCTAAACATAGGCACAGCCACCATTTCCACATCTTCTTCAAGGCCCATAACCTCCCCAGCTTCATTGCCTGCATTGTAAATGACAGGGGAGCACGCCACAATTAACAAAAGTTAATCTCGTCAATAATTAACAATATAGTGAAGCGGGCGAGGCAGCTTCGATGCGAGTGGTCGAGTCGTTGCAAAAAAAACTCCCCTAACGGAGAGCAGGCACGATTGCACCTGCTCCCCGCGAGGGGAGCCTATTGGCGGTCATTAACCGCCCTAACCCTTAGCTACGCCCGCTCGATAACGAACGAGAACGACATCGGCCGGTCAGCCGGAATCGTGTACGGCTCGTGTACGGGAGCGCCCCAGCTGTCGTCGCCGCCGACGCCCATCTGCTTGCCCGCCACGGTGATAACCGTGTAGTGAATTTCCGGCAGCTCGTAAACATGCTGAGCATTCTCCAGCTCGAACGCCGTGTACGGCGAGATGCCGCACTCCACCGGCTCCCCGTCCGAGACGATGCGGATGCCGCGGCCCAGAGAGTCCGTTACGTCCACGCGGCGCACGCCCATGCGGTTGCCCGACTCCTGCGGCATGACGTAGCCGGAGACGTTGTCCGCCGCCGTGCCTTCGAACAAGCCAAGCCGAGCGCCTTGCGAGCGGTCCGCGTAATTCTCTTCCGGCCCTAGCGCCAGCCACTTAAGCCGGTCGTAATCGGCCGACACCTTAAAGGATACCGCGAAGATCGGAAGCTTAGGAAGGCCGGGGGCTCCGTTATAGTCCGCTTGCACCCGCACGCTGCCGTCCGGCCGCACCGTGTAGGCAATGCGGGTCTCGAGCTCGTCGCTGACGGAGAAGCGGAACCGGTACGCGATCGTAAACGTTCCGCCTTTCCCGTTCTCCTCTACGTCGATGCCCACGCATTTGCGAGCCAAGCTCGCTGCATACCAAGCGCCTCCGTCGAAGCCTTGAGCAAACCCTCTGTCGTTGTCCGTCGTCGCCCGCCAGAAGAGCGGCGCCGGCGGAGCCGCGATCATTTCGCGTCCCGCGTAGTTCAGCGAGATCAAGCTCATCGCCTGCTTGGAGAACATCATGCTGAAATCCCGGCCCTTTACGCCGATGTTGACGTCGCCGTGCACGACCTTCAGCTTGGCGCCGGCGTCCAGCGCTGCGCTTGCCGACGATGCCGACGCCGGACTTGCTCCCGCGTCAGGTACCGCGCAGCCGTCCACGCCGCACACGCCGACGCTTTCGTCGCCCGCGACCACGAACAAGCCGCCTCCGACAGGTCCGCCAGCGTTGCCAGCCGCTCCGCCGACCGCTCCAACAGCGGCTTCGCCGGCTATCGCTTCCACGCGGAACACATGCTGGCCGAACGCCACTTCATAGCCCGCATCCGCCCAAGGCGTGCTCTCCTTAAGCAGGAAGCAAGCATCCAGCGCATATTCGCCAGGCACCAGCTGCAGCGCGCCGTCTGCCAATTCCGCCGGCACGCGGGTTTCGCTTCCCGCCGCCACGTCAACCTGAGCAACGCGGCGAGCCAGCTCCCGACCGTCGGCAGAAAGGACGAACACCAAGTCGAGCTCCGACGTATCCGCGAACAGGTTCTCGTTACGTACCGTCACGCCGTCGCGATCGACGGTCAGCTTCAGATTTTGATACAAGAATTTAACCTCTTGCATCTTGGGAGATTCCTTGCGGTCCGCGTAGACGATGCCGTTGGTGCAGAAGCCGTAATCCGTCGGACGATCGCCGAAGTCGCCGCCGTAAGCGAGGAACTCCTTGCCGTAACGGTCCTTCTTGTACACCGACTGGTCGATGTAATCCCAAATAAAGCCGCCCTGATACATCGGATACTTGCGCTCGAGATCCGTGTAGAGGCTCATGCCGCCGAGCGAGTTGCCCATGGCATGCATGTATTCGCAGCTAATGTATGGTTTGTCCGGGTTGTTGTCCAGGTACTCCTCGATATCCGCCGGCTTGGCGTACATCCGGCTCTCCATGTCGCTCGCTTCGGAGAAGGCGCGGTCGTAGAACACCCCTTCATAATGAACGAGCCGTCCCCCGTCCACCGAACGGAAGTAACGCGCCACGTTCACGAGCACGTCGCCTACGTAGGACTCGTTGCCGAGCGACCAGATCAAGATGCTCGGGTGATTCTTATCCCGCTCGTACATCGAGATCGCGCGGTCCATGACGATATCCTGCCACTCCGGCCTGCTGCCCGGAACGTTCCACGACGGCTCCACCGCGCCCATCTTCTGCCACGAGCCGTGCGTTTCGAGGTTCATCTCGTCGATGACGTACACCCCGTACAGGTCGCAGAGCTCGTACCAGTAGCTTTGGTTCGGATAATGGGAGGTCCGGACCGCGTTCATATTGTTGCGTTTGATCGTCCGGATGTCCCACAGCATGTCTTCCTTCGTGATGGCGCGGCCCGTGCGCGGGTTGAATTCATGGCGGTTGACGCCTTTGAAAACAATCCGCTTGCCGTTGATCGTCATGATCTTGTCTTTCATCTCGAAGCGGCGGAAGCCGACCCGGCTCGGAACGGCTTCGACCAATGCGCCTTCCGCATCCCGGATCTCCACGACCAGCTCATATAAGTACGGCACTTCAGCGCTCCACAATGAAGGATTGGACAAGCCCGTTTCCAGTACCGCAACCGCGCTTTCACCGAGCGATGCTGTCGCCGTTGCCGCAACCTCGCCATCGGCATCGAATAACCGCGCGATTGCCGTCGCGCCTTCGGGCGGCTTCTCGCCGAATGACAGACTCGTGCGAAGCGTGCCCTGCGTCAAGCTTTCGTCCAGCTCAGCGCGAACATCGAGGTCATAGACGTGGATGGACGGTACGGTGTACAGGTACACCTCGCGGAAAATGCCGGAGAACCGCCAGAAGTCCTGGTCCTCGAGCCAGCTGCCCGTGCTCCGCTGGAACACTTCGACGGCCAGCTTGTTCTCTCTCGGCCGCGCGTAAGGCGTCAAGTCGAATTCGGACGGCGTGAAGCTGTCCTCCGAATAACCGACGAATTTCCCGTTAAGCCAGACGTAGAAAGCCGTCTCCACGCCCTGGAAGGAGATGCGGACCGGAGCCCCGGCCATATCGGCGGGCAGATCGAACAGCTTCACGTAGCTGCCGACCGGGTTGTCTTCTTTGGAGATGAACGGAGGACGCAGCTCCTCGTGGCCGTCCCACGGATACATCGTATTGACGTATTGCATCTGGCCGTAGCCTTGCGTCTGAATATGGCCCGGCACCTGGATGTCGCCCCAGCCAGCCGTGCTGAAGTCCTCGCGGTAGAACGTTTCGGGACGAAGCGCCGGATTAGGGGCATAATGGAACTTCCAAGCTCCGTCGAGCGAATGGCGCATCTCCATGGGCACGCGGCTGCGCGCTTCGGCAAGCGTCCGGTAATAGGCGTGGTCCGAATTGGCGGGCAGGCGGTTTACCGCGAATACGCTAACGTCCTCCAGCCAATCCAGGGATGGATTGGCTGCGGAGATGATGGCTTGTTTGCTTGCAGGTTGCGAAACGAATGTCATGTCGTATGTCTCTCTCCCTTAGAGGTAGTTGAGAAAACCTCTATCGAGGCCTCTCGAAGATGTGCGACCGCGTTTAAAGGTATGTTTTATCGCCAATAAGAATTTGTAATTTCGGATACTCCGAAAACTTATAAATTCTTATGTGGTCAAAAAGTCCGCTTTCCATTGCGAAGTCATTCTAGAAGTTTACTCGGCATCGAACCTTGAATTCAGCCGAACCTGAGCGTATGCTTTCGAAGTATGTTTCCTCCGGAAACATTGCAGGTGCTCACGTAGCTCTGCTACGCTCCGCTCCTCGTGTTCTAGCTTCTTTCAATCTTCTACAGCGTTTTGAAAAAACGCAGCATCGGAAGCATCCGCTATTGCACTGAAAACCGAACTTTTTGAACACTCATTAATTTCATGTCTTACTTCACCGATCCCGTCATACCCGCGACAAAATGCTTCTGCATCAGGAAGAACACGATAGCCGTAGGCAGAGTCGCGATCAGAATGACGGTCATGATTACGCCGTAATCCGGCGAATAGCTGGAGCCCAGATTGGAGATGAGCAGCGGGATCGTCCGTTTCTCAGGCGATTGTAACACAACGAGCGGCCATAGGTAATTGTTCCAGCTCGACATAAAGGTAATAATCGCGGCGGCGGCGTAAGTCGTTTTCATCGTCGGCACATAAATGCGGAAGAAAACGCCAAGCTCGCTGAGGCCGTCGATCCGTCCCGCTTCCAGCATGTCGCGCGGGAACATCTTCGTGCTTTGGCGGAAGAAGAAGATCAGAAACGCGGTCGTCACCGTCGGCAGGATGACCGAGGAGATCGTGTCGATTCCGATAAAAGGCATCGTCTGAGAAATGCTGCCGAACATCCGGTACAGCGGCACCATCAGCGCTGCGAACGGAATCATCATGGAGAGAAGCAGGATGCTGAACACGATATCCTTGGCTTTGCTCCGGTAAATTTCGAAGCCGTAACCGGCCAGAGATGCGATTAGCATGGCGAGAATCGTCGTCGTGACCGATATTTTCGCCGAGTTAAGCAGAGCGGGAACCAGATCGACGGTATCGAACACTTTGTTAAGGTTATCGATCAAATGGCTGCCCGGCAGCAGGCGTCCTTGCGTAACGTCCACCGACTTGTTCGTCGCGCTGACGATCATCCATAGAAACGGGAAGATCGAAATAATCGCGGCCAAGCTGAGGAAGACGTACATAAGCGTTCTTTTTACGTTACGCATTTTTTTCACCTGCCAGTCTGAACTGTAGAATCGAGAAGATAACGATGAGGATCACGATCGCGTACGAGACGGTCGCCGCATAGCCGAAGTCCGGCGTATATTTGAAGGAAAGGTTGTAGATATACTGGGACAACGTCATCGTGGCGTTACCCGGCCCGCCCTTCGTGATGTTCATGACCTCGTCGAAAAGCTGCAGCGTGCCGATCGTCGACGTGATGGACGTGAATAGAATGATCGGCTTAAGCAGCGGAACGGTAATGCTGCTGAACTGCTTGAAGGCTGATGCGCCGTCGATGCGCGCGGCTTCGTAGATGGAATGATCGATATTTTGCAGGGCAGACAGATAGAAAATCATGTTGTACCCCGTCCAACGCCAAGTAATGGCGATTATGATCGTGATTTTAGCCCAGAAGGGATCCGTGATCCATTCGATGGGAGCGCCAACGATATGCAATTTCAGCAGCATCGTGTTAATCAGGCCGTCCGGCCCGAACAAGTATTTGAAGATAACCGAATAAGCGACCAGGGAAGTAACGGCCGGAAGGAAAATCGCGGTACGGAAAAACCCTTTGAACTTCAAGTTTTTGTCGTTAAGCAGCACCGAGATGAACATGGCGAGCAGGATCATGATCGGCACCTGGATGATCAGGTAAATAAACGTATTCTTTAATGCGGTAATAAACGTAGCGTCCGACAGCAGCCGCGTGTAGTTGTCGATGCCGACGAACGACAGGTTCGTGCCCGTTCCGGATTGGAACGACATGATGAGCGCCTGCACCATCGGGTAGAAGTAAAACGCGCAAATCATGATGATCGCTATGGCTACGAAAGACCAGCTGATGGTGTTCGTCTTCGCCTTCAAGTTCATGGCCTTGCCTCCTCTATTCCAATAAAAGAAACCTCGAATCAGCGCGCTTGCCACTTATCGTAAGGCAGCAAGCGGCTGTCCAAGGTTCTTGTTCTCTGTAGTGTTACATTACTTAAGCTGCGAATCCGCTTGCTTCTGAGCGTCCGCGAGAACCGCGTCGATCGCTTTGCCGTTCAGGAAGTTCTGCATCTCGACGACGAGGATGTCCTCGACCGCGTACGTGTGCATGCCGTAGTTGACGTTAGGAATTTCCGCCGTCCACTTCGCGAAGTCCTGAACGATCTCTTGACCGCCGAAGAATTCGTTTTTCGCTTTGTACGCTTCGCCTTCGGCTGCCGGCTTGTACGTGCCGATCGCGCCCATTTCCGTTACGAGCGTTTGGTACAGCTCAACGTCGCTGCCCAGCGTAGCGCCGAGGAATTTCGCCGCCGCTTCTTTGCCCGGCACGTTCAGGACGTACCACGAGCTGCCGCCGAGGCTGGATGCGTGAACCGATTTTTCGTTGTTCAGCTTAGGAAGCGGAACGATGGCCCATTTGCCGGATTGGTCGGCCGCCGCCGTGATGGACGGCGTGAACCAGTTGCCCGTCGGCACGGAAGCCGCTTCGCCGCTGTTGTAGTTGGCCACGAACTGGCTCCAGTCGGAGTGGATCTTCACGATGTTGGAATCCATCATTTTTTTGTACGTTTCAAAAGCTTCTTTCAGAGCGACGTTGCCGGCCAGGTCGGCCGTCTTGCCGTCTTCTTTCAGGTACCAAGAGCCTGCGGATTGGATCATGACGCGAAGGATGCCGAGGTCGTTGGGGTCAAGGGACAGCATGTCTTTGCCCGTTTTTTCTTTAACCGCTTGGCCGATCTCGATGTATTTGTCCCAAGTGATGTCTTGCATGTCGGCTACGGAGTAACCGGCTTGCTCCAAGTAGTCCGTTCTTACGTACAAGCCCGTTACGCCGGAGTCGAACGGAAGACCGTAGTTTTTGCCGTCGAGGCTAGTCGGTCCCAGCTTGTAGTCCGCGAAGTCGGAAGCCTTGAAGCTGTCCGTCAGCGGGTAGAACATGTCCGGGTAGGCTTGCAGGAAGCTTTGCGCGCGGTAGTCCTCGATCAATACGATGTTCGGAAGACCCTTGGTCGTGCCCGAGCTCATGCCCGTGTTCAGCTTCTGAACGATATCGTTTTGCGCGTTTTCGATGATTTCCACGTTGATGTCGGAATTGTTCTTCGCGTAAGCATCCTTCGCGATGTTCATCGCTTTAATATTAAAGTTCGGATCCCATGCCCAAACCGTTACGTCGGTTGTTTCCGCCGCGTTGTTTCCGCCGGTGTTGCCGCCTTCGTTGGTCGTGTCGTTCGCGTTAGAACCGCAAGCGGCCGTCACGGCCATCATGCCCGCGATCAGAAGGGCTATCATTTTTTTCATTGTCGAGACCTCCATTTTTTTATATGTGCTGAAAGCGTTTGCCGCTCCCTGATAACATCTTAGCACTCGGGAAATCGGAGGCGTTATGAGGATCTTTGCCTACAATTGTCGGATTGTTATCAGTTGCGCGTACACAGCCTTCGGTCATTTGGAGTATCTTTGGATTATTGGACGATTTTTATTCCGAGGTTTACAGGGTGTCGTTCCCAAAGAGGGCTCCGCAAGAAAGAAGCCGCTCTGCCATTGGCAGAGCGGCTCGTTCTAAAAGGAATCCTTTGGCGTATCCTCGCTCATCAGCGGGATGCGGATTTTGATCCGGGTCCCTTCTCCCGGCTCGCTGGCAACCGTGACGCCATAGCCGTCCCCGTACAGCAGCTTGATCCGGTCGTGCACGTTCCGTACGCCGATGCCGGTGAACAGCTGGCGCTTGCCCTTCCGCCGGGCGAGCTTCTCTTCGTTCTTGGCGGCCGGGTCGAAGCCGTCTCCGTCGTCCACGACCTCGCATACGAGCGCGTCCGGCTCTTTGGCCGCCATAAAGTAGATGTTGCCGGTCGCCTTCCGGTTGAAGCCGTGGAAGAAGGCGTTCTCGATAAACGGCTGGATCATCAGCTTGGGCACGTGATACCCCATGCAATCCGGCGCGACGAAATAGTTCATTTTGATCCGCTCGCCATATCGGACATGGTTGATGAACACGTAGTTGCGCATGTTGACGAGCTCCTGGCTGAGCGTAATCGTCTCGCTGACGTTGCCGATCGCGTTCTGAAGGAGGGAGATCAGCGCGTTGATCGTCTCCGCCGCCTTTTCCTTGCTTCCCTGCTGCACCATGAATTTCACCGATGCGAGCGTGTTGTACAGGAAGTGCGGATTGATCTGCTGCTGGAGCGCCTCCAGCTCCGCGTTGCGCTGCTGCTTCTGCGTATGCACCAGCTCCTTCACGTATTCCTGCAGCTCGTCCATCATCGCGTTGAAGGCCTGTCCGAGCTGCCTCGTCTCGTAGCTTCCGTTTACGGCGACGTGATGGTCGAATTCGTATTTGGAGATGGTCGATATTTGCTTCACCAGCCTAGTGAGCGACTTCGTAAGCTGTCTCGAGATCAGAAACACGATGATAAGCGCGACGCCAATGATGGCGATAACGCTGAAAAAGATCGCTCTCGTGTCGGTCAGCTGCCCGATCGCCGCTTCTTTATCGACCAAGTTCACTACGTAGAGACCTAGCGACGGGAGATATCTCGACAGGACGATCTGATCCTTGTCCATAATCTTTGCGTTCACGGAAGCCAGCGACTGCTCTTCCATCCGCTTCGCGTAGTCGAGCAGCTCCCGCGACTCCGAGCCCAGCCTTTCGGCGCGGTTGGCCGACACGATGACGCCGGAGCCGTCGATCACCGCCACGTCGTTGCCCAGGCTCGTGAAGCTGCCGTAGAACCGTCTGAACTCCCTTTCCCGCATGGCAAAATAGACCGCGCCGTACACGTAGTCCGTTGTCCTGTCGATCAGCGCCTTGGAGACGACGATGGTCGGCTTCGCTCCTTCGATGCCTGAACGCTTGGCGTCGTCGTACTGGTAGTGGATGCGCCTGGGCTCGGCAAGCGTGCGCACCGCGATGGGATGCTGCTTCAGCTGCTCGCCGCCTAGCCGCCATAACGACGTGTCGGTCGAGAAGCTGCGGCCGTTCACCCCCGTCACGATGACTCCCACCTCGTAGGCGTCAAGACTGGATTGGATCCGTTTCGTCTGGAGCACGATGTTGTAGTATGAACGCTGGCTCTGAATGGAATCCGCGTCTCCTTCCGTCAAGACGCTCCGCATCGTGCCGCTCTGCTGCATGCTGTTGGCCGCGGTGACAAGCGCGTAGTTAAACGCGTCCATGCTGCTCGTGATTTGCGCGATGATCTTGGAGTTCGTAATGCTGAACGTCTGCATGAACACCCGCTCCGACGTTTTGATCGTCGTCAATGTGGACGTAACGGATACGGCGATGATGCTGACGACCATGATGATGAACATTTTGATGAACAAGCCGTTATATTTGAACCGATCGAACCATCGCATCATGGGAAACGTTTCTCCTCGCCCATAAATTGTCTCCGATAACGGCTTGGCGACAGTCCGGTGGATTTCTTGAATACCTTGCAGAAGTAGCTATGATCCGAATAGCCGACCATGCCGCTGATCTCGGAGATCATGGCGTCTCCCTTGCGGAGCAGCTCCTCGGCCTTCTCTATTCTCACTTTATGCAGGTAGTCGACGAACCCCTCGCTGTTGTGGGCGGAGAAGTAGCTCGACAAATAGGAAGGGTTGAAATGAAAGTGTTTGGCCATATCCGTCAAATTCAGAGGCTCCGCGTAATGGTCGTGAATGTAGTCCAGCAGCTTCTTCATATTGGCATTGCCCGGAAGCGCCGCCTTGTCCGCGATGCACGCTTCGGCTTCTTTTATGAAGGCCTCCAGGCAAGCAAGCGCCTCGGAGGCGTATCTGGCGTCCTCGATCGACTTGAAGTGGCGGTATTTGCCCTTCTCCAGCTCCTTCACGTCATACTCCATGTTGCCGAGCAAGACGGTTATATTAAAGACCAGATTGCCCAGAAACGACTTGAAGCCGAAAACGTCCGACGTATAGTCGGCCGCCATCGCCGATGCATGGCTCCGCAAATAATCGAACGCCTGCGGGAAGTGGCCGCGCTTGAACTCCTCCGTAAAGCGGTTCAGATTAAAGCTCTCCGCGCGCGGGGCGACGGGAGGCAGATGACGGTCCGATAGCAACTTGAGCTCCGGAAAATAGAACGAATAGTCTAGAAGCTTGAGCAGCGAGCCGTTGTAGACGGCATGCAGTTCTTCGATCGCCGCAAACGGGGCGGTAACGGCAATCGGAATCGCGTCGCCGGACTCCGCTAGATTGGCTGCCGCTTCTTCGGCCGCAGCAGGCAGCTTGTCCAGGGTCAGCGGTCCCGCGTTAATCAATATCGCTCGGATGGGACCTTCGAGAGGCAGCTCCCTCAGCTTCAAGAAGGGAGCTAGCTCCTCGCCAAAGCCCGCTTTCAGAAGCTCGATTAATCGCTCCGCCGAGAACGCCGCCGAACGCTCCAGACCCCTCGTATCGAAGCCTGCCAGGCAGAATAGCGGCTGGGGAAAGGCGGCATGCAGCTCGTCCTGCTCGAAGTCCGCCCCGTAACCCGACATCAGCCGCTCCAGCTTCCTGTTCAGCGAAGGGGCGAAGCCGCCGTCCGTCTCCATGGACATCGACGTCGAAGCCGCTTTCGCGCCTAGCGCGGGAATCCGCTCCGCCGTCAGCTTAAGCACCGTGAGCAGATGGTTAAGATCAAGCTTGGGCTTCAATATATAATCGGCGACTCCGCTCTGAAACGTCGAACGGACGTAATCGAACTCGCCGAAGCTGCTCAATATGATGACTTCGATCTCGGGATACTGCTGCTTGATCTGCCTCGTCAGCTCCTCGCCGTCCATGACGGGCATGACGATATCCGTAATGACGATATGGGGCTGCAGCTCCGCGATGCGATCCAGCGCCTCCAGACCGTTGGATGCCTCCCCGACGATGTGAAAGCCTTCCCGCTCCCAATCCATGAAGTGCTTGATCCCTTGCCTGATCAGAATCTCATCGTCGACGATGAGCACCTTGCAATGTTCGGTGGTTGCCATGCCGTCTCCCTCCTGCCTTCCCCGTGCCTTTCGTTGACTCTAGTATAGCCCTTCCGCGGCGCAAGTGTAACGAGCATCGCGCAAAAAAAAAGCCCGCTTGCGGCCATTTGACCGTAAGCGGGCTCTTCCTATCGCGCGGCAGCCGAGCGCTCCGAAGGCACTGGCACGGACTGCGGGCGGCGATCTATTTACTTCACCAGATCCTCGACGAACTTAGGCAGTACGAACGCCGCCGCGTGCAGGCGAGGCGTGTAATATTTGGTCTCCAGCTCTGGAATGGAGGACTCCTCCACCTGGAGAGGATCGTACTTTTTGCTGCCCATCGTGAACGTCCAGAGGCCGCTCGGGTAGGTCGGGATGTTGGCGCCGTATACGCGCACGATCGGGAACACTTCCTTGACGTCGCGGTTGACGCTTTGGATCAGATCCGCCTTGAACCACGGGTTGTCCGTCTGCGCCACGAAGATGCCGTCTTCCTTAAGCGCTTCGAAGATGCCTTGGTAGAAGCCGCGCGTGAACAGGTTGGCCGCCGGGCCGACAGGCTCCGTGGAGTCGACCATGATGACGTCGTAGGCATTCTTGTGATCATGAATGTGCATGAAGCCGTCGCCTACGAGCACTTCGACGCGAGGATTGTCCAGCTCGCCCGCGATGCTCGGCAAATATTTTTTGGAATATTCGATAACCTTGCCGTCGATGTCGACAAGGACTGCTTTTTTCACCTTGGGGTGCTTCATCACTTCGCGGATGACGCCGCCGTCGCCGCCGCCAACCACAAGCACATGCTCAGGATTCGGATGCGTGGACAATACCGGATGCGCGACCATCTCATGGTACACGAACTCATCCTTTACGGTAGTCATGACCATGCCGTCCAAGACGAGCATCGTGCCGAACTCTTCCGTTTCGATCATATCCAGCTGTTGAAAGTCGGTTTGTTCATTGACATACGTTTTCGTAATTTTCGCCGTTATGCCGAAGCTGTCGGTCTGTTTCTCGGTATACCACATTTCCATCTTTCCCGATCCCTTCTTTCCTTCAATGGTTCAACCTGTATTATAGTATTTCATGCGGAAAAAGCAACCTCTGGCGCCCCCTTTACAAAAATATTGCCGATGAATAGCGAGTCCCTCATTTTTCCATACTAGTAATGGGTGATCGTCAAAGCCCGGACAGGCTACAACGGAGGGAGTCGGCAGCATGACCAAATCTTCGAATCAGCAAGGCAAGCGGCAGGGCAAGCTGCGCCGCGTCGTCCCTTTCCCCCGCATCTCGGAGCGGTTGCTCGCCCCGTGGCTGAGACTGCGCAAGTGGTCGCTGCGGACCGGTCTGGCCGCGCTGGCGTGCTTGGCGCTGCTGGCCGGACTCTACTTTTATATACGTTCGCAGACGCTCCCCGCGTCTACCGTCAGTCAAACCTCGCAAATGCTTGATATACAAGGCAATGTCATCGACACGTTCCATGCCGGGGAGAACCGGCGCTCGGTGGCGCTGGAGGATATCTCGCACGAGCTGATCGACGCCACGCTCGCCATCGAGGACCGGCGATTCTATGACCATTCCGGCTTCGATCTTAAAGGGATGGCAAGGGCCGTCGTCGTCAACGTGCAGAGCATGTCCGCCCGCCAAGGAGCAAGCACGCTGACCCAGCAGCTCGCTCGCAACCTGTATTTGACCCACGAGCGGACCTGGCAGCGCAAGATGAAGGAAGCGATGTACACCGCCCAGCTCGAGATGAACTATTCGAAGGACGAAATACTCGCCATGTACCTTAATCAAATTTATTACGGGCATGGCTCCTACGGAGTCGAGGCGGCGGCGATGATGTATTTCGACAAACACGCCTCCGAGCTCTCGCTTGCCGAAAGCGCCATGCTGGCAGGCATCCCCAAAGGCCCGAAATATTATTCGCCTTATATGAATATGAAGAACGCCAAGGATCGGCAATACGTCATCCTCGAGGCGATGAAGGAAGGCGGCTCGATCACGCAAGAGCAGGCGCAGACGGCTTATGCCGAGGTGCTCGACTTCCAGCCCCTTGGTTCGGCGGAGCAGGAAGGGTTTGCTCCCTACTTCCGAGATTATATTCGGAGCGTCGCCGTGGACAAGCTCGGCATCGACGAGAAGGTGCTCTACGAAGGCGGCATCACGATCTATACGACGCTCGATCAGGAAGTACAGGGAGCCGCGGAAGAAGCGATCCGAGTCGGCATGCCGGAGAGCTCGGAGCAGCAGGCGGCGCTAGTCGCCATCGATCCCCGTAACGGCTATATCAAGGCATTGGTCGGAGGGCGCGATTACAAGAAGAACCAATACAATCGCGTGTTTGCAAGCACGCGCCAGCCCGGCTCCTCGTTTAAGCCGTTTCTCTATTTGACCGCGATCCGCAGCGGCTTTATGTCGCCGATTACCCGCTTCAAAAGCGAGCCGACGGTATTCAGCTACGACGAAGGACGCAAGACGTACGAGCCTAGCAATTACGGGGACAAATATTCCGGCGATTACATCGACATGCGTCAGGCGATCAGCGGTTCGGATAACATCTACGCGGTCAATACGATCATGACCGTCGGGGCGGACAAGGTGATCGAGACGGCACGTTCGCTCGGCGTGGGAAGTCCGATGTCCGCCGTCCCTTCCCTGGCGTTAGGCACGTCCCCGGTCAGCCCGTTCGAGATGGCCTCGGCCTACGGCACGTTTGCCAACGGGGGCACGAGGGTCGAGCCGGTCGCGATTCTGCGGATCGAGGACCGCAAAGGAACGGTGCTGTACGAAGCTTCGCAGCGCTCGGAGTCGGTCATCACGCCTGCCGAGGCTTACGTCATGACGAGCCTGCTGGAAAGCGTGTTCGACGAAGGCGGCACGGCACGGCGGGTAGCCGCGACGATTAAGCGGCCGGTCGCGGGCAAGACGGGCACGACGTCGACCGACGCTTGGCTCGTCGGCTATACGCCGGAGTTGGCGGCGGCGGTCTGGGTCGGGTACGACAAGGACCGGCTGCTCACCGTAGCCGAGGCGCACCGGGCCGCTCCGATCTTCGCATCCTTCATCGAAGGAGCTTTGGCCGCCGTGCCGCCGAAGATGTTTCCCGTGCCGGAGGGCGTCGTCAACGTTTACATCGAGCAGGAGAGCGGCAAGCTGGCGGCGGAAGGCTGCGCGGGCACGCGGCGCATGGAGTCGTTCCTTGCCGGCACGGAGCCGACAGAGGTATGCGGCAACGCTGGGGCGGAAGGCGCGGAGGGCGGCGGAGGCAACGGCGAGTCTGGCGGCAATGGCGCCAAAACCGAGAAGCAGCGCTCCTGGTGGCAGGATTTGAAGCGCTGGTGGACTAACTAATCGGTTTGGCTGCCGCTCGAAAGACTGCGGCGGCATGGCGTTGCGCCAAGCAAATAGCCCGGTGGGATGCCGGGCTATTTTGCTTGCTCATCGCCAGTATGCGCTCCATAACAAACCGCTTCGCGGCGCCTTCTACCCCGATTTTTTCGGATTCCAGAGCGGCAAACCGCTCCGTGTGGACTTCTACCCCGATTTTTGAGGCTGTCGATTCATTGAGGAGGGCAGCGCAGTCAAGTCGTGGATGATCGTAACGGACACCAGGGTCGCTATTACGCAATAATAGGACCTGTCCAAATTGTAACGGACACAGACGACCTTAATGCCATCAAAATCGCTCAGAATGGGCGGAAATCCATCAAATAGTTATAATGAACGAAACCGACGTCGCTTTGCTTCTACGTAGATTAATTTGGAAATAATGGAGTTCGTGAAACACCCATTAAAATACCAAATCAGAGCTACA
>JAESFX010000229.1_pt1 | contig 40953 bp, 43 predicted proteins | sample 9269501 | NCBI WGS metagenome assembly JAESFX01 (sample SAMN14515570, study PRJNA621655) | algae metagenome | isolation source: Desmonostoc geniculatum HA4340-LM1 and co-occurring heterotrophs from cave... | place: USA: Maniniholo cave, Kauai, Hawaii | collected 2009-07-28
CTTTTCCTGGTGTCTATTGCGCGGTGGAACCACACTGAACCCTTCCCGAACTCAGAGGTGAAACGCTGTTGCGGCAACGATAGTTTAGGGGTTGCCCTACGCCAAAATAGCTCGATGCCAGGTTTATTATTTAACAACAATGCCTCCTCTATTTATTTAGAGGGGGTTTTGTTTTTTGGGTGATACAAACAAGCCATCGCTCTCCAAACTCCCTACATCAAAATAGCGATTCTTACAGAGCGCTTCGCTATCGCTCATTTTATGAAAAGCTCCAGTTAGTTGCATCACCTACACCATGAGCGATCGCTTCTGCACAAATAGCGTCAGTACCAATTAATCCCGTTGGCCCATGTTGTTCTGTGGAACCAATGGGAAAAATAATACCTTTTGATTGCTGTAAATAAGTTTCGACTTCTTGCCAAGTACTTAGTTTAGGGGTTGCCCTACGCCAAAATAGCTCGATGCCAGGTTTATATATCAAAACTACAACCCTGTAGCTCACATCACAGCTAGGGGGTTTGAGTTTTATTGGCTCCAGCGAAAATTTAGGTTGCTGGCTGGCTTTACAAACCTGCAACCTAAATTGCTATCTGTAAGTTACTTTTCCAAATTCCAGCCCAAGGCTACTGCTACTTGTTGAGCTAATTCTAGGGGATTGAAGGGTTTAGCGATCGCACTGATCATTCCTATCTGGGCATAGCGACGGCGATCGGAAGCCTGGATTTTGGCAGTTAATAGAATTACCGGAATTGCTTTGGTTACTGGATTTGCTTGTAACTTTTCAAAGGTCGCAATGCCATCCATATCTGGCATCATCACATCCAGTAGAATCGCATCTGGTTGGTAAGTCTCGGCTTTAATTATGCCTTCTTCACCAGAACCAGCTGTCTCTACTTTCCAGCCTGCGACTGTTTCCAAGCAAATCTTGGCAACTTCTTGAATATATTGCTCGTTATCAACCACTAGAATTCGCTTTGTTGTCATCACCGCTATCCTCTTGTTGGTTGTGAGTAATTCCTTGAAGTAACTCCATCACCCGTTGTTCAAATTCCTCAGTAGTCACGCGCCCTTTGGTCAAAAATTCTGTATGTCCTAACTTCAGTCGATTGTGTTCGGACTCATCCAAATCTTTAGCTGAGTAAACTAGTACAGGGGTATTACAGAGATGGTTATGCTGCTGTAGCCAATCCACTACTGCAAATCCATCACTCTCTGGCAAGATCAGGTCGAGAATCATTAAGTCAGGATTCACTTCTTGACTCAAGCGGATTGCTTCCCGTCCAGTTTTGGCTAGGAAGGTTTCAATCTTATGCCTTTCAAACAGAGTCATGAGCAGTTGAGCTAAATCGGTATCGTCTTCAACAATTAGAACACGGACTCGCTTTGAAGATTTAGCTAACACCTGTCTGACTGACTCTAACAGATGCTTCTCTGAGAATGGTTTGTTTACCCAATTAACAAAATCTACATTAGGTTGATTGCTTGTAATTGCTTTATGTCCGTAAATGATGGGAATCTTAGAATACTCCTGTAAACCAGTATTTTGGTAAGTCTTGAACAACGGCAGAGTGACGTAAAAAGTGCTACCCTCGCCTAACACACTTTCAGCCCAGATGCGTCCACCATGCTGTTGCATAATGCTCTTACAAATTGCCAAACCCAAACCAGTGCCATCATGATTTCGTGAATCAGAAGAGTCAACTTGTTGAAAGCGCTCAAAGATACTCTCAAGTTTGTCAGTTGGGATACCGCGTCCATTGTCTTTGACTGTTAACAAAACTTCATCCCCCTGCTGTTGTACTTGCAACCAAACCGTAGATCCAGCAGATGAAAATTTAATGGCGTTACTCAATAGGTTAGTTAAAGTTTGAACAATGCGATCGCAATCTACCCATACTTGACCGGAGACATCCGAAATGCATAGCGTCACTCCTGCTTTATCAGCCAGAGGTTGCATGACATTTACTGCTTGAGCGATTAAGTCAACGATGTTGCAGATTTCTGGTTCCATCTTCCCCTTACCGGACTCGATGCGCTCAATGTCTAGGATGTCATTGATTAGGCGTACTAAACGTTCAGTGCTATCAGTGGCAATTTGTAGCAGGCGTTTTCCCTGTTCTGAGTCTGTGGGTAGCAAACCACTGGCTAGCATTCCCAGAGAACCGTGAATTGAAGTTAAAGGTGTGCGGAGTTCATGACTGACAACAGAGATAAACTCATCTTTCATACGTTCGATTTGCTTACGCTCAGTTATATCTCTTAATATGACTGTATAAAATATTTCCTGACTCATATCGATTTTGGAGATGGAAGCCTCTGCTGGAAATTCAGTGCCATCTTTGCGGCGACCATATATTTCACGCCGTTCTCCCATGCGGCGGGCAAGATTAGGAGATTTGCCAAAGTCAACCACATGTTGACGATGCACCTGTGAAAAGCGCTGCGGCAAAAGTAAATCAAGACCTTGCCCAATCACTTCCTCGGCAGAGTAGCCGAAAATTTTCTCTGCCCCTTGATTAAACAAGGTGATGCGTTGGAAGCCGTTGATGGAAATAATTGCATCATCCGCAATATCTAAAATCCTTGCAAATCGCGCTTGGGAAAAGCGTAATTCTTCCTGTGTCCGCTGACGTTCATCAAGTTGTGACTGCAACTGTCGATTCACGGTAATTAACTCAGCAGTGCGCTCTGCTACTCTCAATTCTAATTCGTTGATAGCTTGGAGATTGGGGAATGAGGGAGATGAGGAAGATAAGGGGGATGAGGGAGACGCAAAGAAAGAACTCCCCGTGTCTTCTTTCCCTGCTCCCCTGCTCCTTTGGGCTACACGTCGCAGCAAATTTACCCGTTCTAAACGATTAACAATTCGGGTTACTAGTTCTGGGCCAATAATGGGCTTGCTAACAAAGTCATCAGCACCAACGCTAAACACCTGATTTACTATTGCGGCATCGTTATGCACCGTGAGAAAGAGAATGGGTAACTCACTCCAATCTGGATTGTTGCGTACTACTTGGCAAAGTTGAATACCATTTGTAAAGGGTAGTTCCACATCTAAAATCAGTAGATCTGGCGCAACCGCTTCCAAGGTTTCCCAGAACTGACGCGGATCTTCAAGAGCGATCGCTTTGAGTCCCCAAGGACTAAGTAAGGTTTGCAAAAATGCCTGAATTTGGGGATCGTCGTCCACAATCAATATTTTAGTTTCTGTGTCGCGAGCATTTTCCAGCGCCGGTGTCACCGTTTCTAATACTTGTGTAGTCGGCAACGCAGATATTGCTGCTGCGTTCTTTTCTTGAATTTCCCGACGCAATAACTTTACCCAAGTTTCGAGGTTGGTGATTTCAGACTTACTCAAAGTTTGAGTAGAACTGAGCAGCAATTCAATGTTGCGTGCCCATTTTGAACCAAGAGTCAAGCCAAAAGTACCTAAAGATCCTGCCAATGTATGCGCCTCTTTGACTGCAAGGCTTTGAAATTCAGGATTTAGAGTATTTTGGTTTAAAGCTGCGATCGCTTCCTCTAGCACCCCCACCTGCTCGTCCACCCGCCCTTGAAATCGTTGCCAAATTTCGTCAACTGCCATTAATGTTTGCTGCTGTGATTTGGGGCTGGGGATTGGGGACTGGGCATTGGGCATTGGGCATTGGGCATTGGTATTCTCCTGTGCCCCCCTGCTCCCTGCTCCCTGCTCCAGTGGTTTCAAACGATAACCGACACCATAAACTGTTTCAATGAAATCAGTGGGCGCTCCTACAGCTTTGAGTTTGTGTCGTAACCCTTTGATATGAGTGCGAACAGCTTCTTCTTGTGGAGTATCTTCATAAGACCAAAGATGTTCTAAAATCATGCCGCAGCTAAACACCCGGTGATTATTTCGCAAAAATAGTTCCAATAGAGCATACTCTTTTGGGGTGAGTGGCAGCAGATTTCCAGCATAATTGACTTCACAGCTACTAGGATCTAGGCGCAAATCACCGCGCTCTAGGACAGGTTGCAAAGTTACGCTTCCACGACGCAACAGCGCCCTGACACGAGCAACTAACTCTTCTTCATCAAAGGGTTTAACTACATAGTCATCTGCGCCTGCATCTAATCCGATCGCTTTTTCATGACTACTATCACGCCCTGTCAACAATAATATTGGCACTTGCAGACCATGAGACCGGATTTGCCGACAAAGACTAATGCCATCCAACTTGGGCAACATTACGTCCAGGAGTATTAAATCAAAATCGCAAGTTTGGATAAAATCCCAAGCAAGATCGCCATCAGTGGCAACTTCAACGGCGTAGTTTTGGTTAGTCAAAACGGAAGTGAGTGCATAGGCATTGAACTCATCATCCTCTACAACTAAAATTTTCATTTTAAAAGCTTTCCAGACAGGAAAGGGTAGAACAAATAACCAGCAAAAAATTTAAATAACAAATTAATTAATATTATTAGTAGATTTCATTACATACTTCTGGTATGTCAGTTGTGCGAGGACATCCGCCTAACTTGGCTGCTGAAATTAGAGGCGCTAGGATTTACCATTCTATATCATCAACATAGGTAAGATCGGGCTTTCGACCCATAACTCCCCAAATAGATACACTACATAGAAAGTATCCTACGTTCCGACTAAAGCTTTCTACCCACTTTTAAATTTACTTTATAAATAGCTTCTTAAGGTGCTAACCTTGCCTTGCCTAAACGCTGCTTTTCATACCATTGGGCGATCGCTGGTGCCCAATCTCCAAAGTGAGGCCACATCATGTCACACAATTTTTGAATTTCAAGTTGAGCGTCTTTCTTATTTCTCAGGTCACAAAAATGCAAAAAAGACCTTAAATTGAAACTAACTACAAAATGCTGACGATAGTCAAAGGGTGCTTTACCTCTGGCGTGTTCTTCAGACATTCCACCTTCAAAATCAGCTTTATATCGTTTAGCTGCTTCTAGACACCAGTCCAAATCCGCTGCTCGTTGCTCTGGCGTATAGTAGTATTTTTTACCTTGCCTGTCTGTGTAATAACCAACAGGACGGAGATAAAAAACGTCTTCTATGTCTTTCTTGCCTTCTACTACCTCAATAAATTGGTTGCCTGTGTACCGAAAAGATTGTACATCAAATGATACTCCAACTCGATGAGTACGCGCCTGTTGCATAACACTGTGGGGAAAGTAGCCACAGTTGAAAACAATCTGGGGATGCTCTAGAGGCCCATAATGTCCTCTTTCTCCCGCTAAAAGTCGCTTGACAATAATTTCGCCGCTTTGTGATTCGGAAGGCCATGAGTCGCGCTCATCAAACACGAACCCATCGGTATAGTCTTGGTGCATCGCGGCATAAATTACCTGCTGCGGGTTTGGGGTTTTGGCAATAACCTCTACTCGAAATCGATGCATTGGCTGTATGGAAGTGGATTTGTGATTGAGAGGGCATGAGAACAAAGAACAGAGCCGATGAAAGTTAAACATGGCTTTGAACTCAATCCATAATCATACTCTGTCTTAGACTTCTACTTGAACAGATTAAGATACTTTACAAATGTTAATAAGTTTGTTACACTTCTTTACATAAGAAAAAACCGGAGATAATCACATGCGTACAACCACCGCTATAATTGACGATCAAGGCAAACTGAACAACTTTGCGCTCGAGCCAAAAGTCTATGTAGACGAGCAAGGCGATCGCACTGGCTTCACTACCTATGCAGAATTGCTCAATGGTCGTCTAGCAATGATTGGTTTTGTTTCTCTGATAGCATTAGAAGTGCTGACCGGACATGGGATAATTGGTTTTTTGACAAGTCTGTAATAATTGATTTGTGTAAAGTAATATTCAAAAAAATTAAGAGACGGGAAATATCTCGTCTCTTAATTTTGGTAGCTTGCCAACAAAGTAAAGCTCCTAACCCAGTTAAGTATTTTATTTTTTGCGATCGCAAAACTTTTCGGACTACTGGTATTGACAACCTCACCAGGAACCCTAAGTTTGATTTGGTAAAGACTTGTACTCAAATATGGGATTAATTGGCGATCGCTGTTGCTCTTCAACAGACTCAATCGAAGCATCTTCCCGATTTTCCAAAGGTTCGCTAGTGCTGGGCTGAGAATAATTAAAAATAGGATTTGGTAGACTATAACTCTTAATACGAGATAAAAATGCCTCGGAGAATTGCTCTTGGCTAGATATAGTCTCTTGAATTTCGGAATCTGAGTTAGATGTCGTAAATGCATCACCTAATTGTGATTTTTTTTTGATTTCAGGATCTTGTTGCGGCGGTTCTTCTAATCTCTTATTACCTGAAAGTGTCGAGAAAATTTGATTGTTAGGCTTGACTTCTCTGTGAATTTTATTTACCCGCGAAGATTGCTGTGGTTGGGTTTCATCATGCTTTTTGGTCAGTGTAATATTACTGTTGCTAGATACTTCATTTTCTATGTTTTCTGTGTCCGTCTGGTTTGTCAAAAGTGGAATCGTGTCAACAACAATAGCGGAGTCTTCTGGTTTCCAAACAATGCTGTTTTGAATTGATAAAAGTTCCGGATTTGCTTCAGAATCAATATGGGCAGTTAAGGTGACACGTCTTTTCAAAGATGTGGAAACGAGGAAAATACTACCATTAATATAAGTAGATGGTGAAAGTGCCTCTAGATGAAGTTGAATTTCGTTGTCACCAGGAGTTAGGTTGCGAGGTGTAAATTCTAGTCCCGATATCTGTGACTCAATTTTACAGGCAACTGGAACAACAATCCGCAGCCGCAAATTGTACTCTGTGCGTGGTGCTAGCTTGCCAAGATTTAGCCGGCTGGGATATTTCCACTCCCCTTCTTCTTCTGGTAATCCCATTGCTGTTCCTCGCACTTCAACATTATCAAACTCTAAATTCTGACCTGAATTGAGGCATCAGCCACCTCTACGTCCTCGTTATCCTACTGTCAAAAAACACGCATCTAAAAAACCTAAAACCGAAGAATCACTTAAGAACGCTGATCTAACTGCTGCTTAGTTTCTGCTTCTTTTTTAATGATTCCACTTAACTCAGCCTCTAAAAGAAGTTGGGTCACTTTCTCTTGCCTTCTATTCATTGCTGCTAAATGCAAATTAGTCCAAACTCAAGAATACGTAATTACATTAGACATAGCCAATAATTTCTGTAATCAACAGAAATTTTGAGTTATGTAAACTTGATTACGCTCTTGAGAAACTGCAACTCCTATGCCCTGTTTGTCATAAGTGGCTGTGAGAATATTTTGTCGATGTCCAGGGCTAGACATCCAACCCATAACTGTAGATTTAGCTATGTCAATTTGACTCATCCAGTTATGGTGAGGAACGCCATTATAGTAAGTGATTGAACTGTATAAATGGCTCATAAAAATGTTTTCAGCTATGCCTTCGGTGTAGTAATTGCCATAATTTTTTCGGCACGCATAACCCGCAGCGTTTCCTCTCTCTGTAGGGGTTGTTCCTTCTGGAGTTTTGTGGCTCAAGAAATTTCTGAGCGCCATATCTTGACTATGTTGACGAGCTATGTATGATAACTTGGAGTCAAAGGTTAATAATGTCAGATTATACTGTTGTCGCTCTTGATTAATTAATTGATGAATCTGCTGTTCTAAAGCAGAAATGGATATTACAATTTGGGGGGAATTTGCCACTTTTTATTACCTGCGATCGCACTCACAAAATATCCTATTAATTTACTATCCCCGGCCACGTCAGACATCGAAATTCCCAGCAGCATAGGTGTCAGTTTTATTGCACCAAGGACAGGCGACAGGTGTTTGATTCACTAAAATATACGCTAATATACCTGTGGCGATCGCTATTAATCCTCCTAATAACCATAGGGTTTTACCAGGAAATCTTCTCTGGGGTGGAACAGGAGTCACTTGAAGAGAATTTGGATCTGCCATCACATAGATTTCATCGTTATCTTCCATGATTACCTCCCTACCTTTAGGCTTTAGGGAGAACGATCGATTGACGAATCCTTTGGCCGTAGACTTCTATTTCAAACCATTGAGACTGGGGAGACATAGATATAGATACTTTTGCTGGTAATCCATCTGTGTATTTTTTAATCACATTTCCAGCAGAATCATAAATAGTACCAATTGGTGCTACTATTTGATTTTCATCGACCACCTCGGCAAAAATTTGCACTAATGATGCCATTTCTTTGGCTATTTTATAATCCCAAATATCAACATCGGTGCCGGTATTAAAATCGTCTAGTTCTTCTAATTGACTCTTGTCAATTTGATCTCCTACTCCTATCAAAACGAATTTAACTGAATAACGCTTACCAGATGCAATATTTTTTGCCAGTTCGGTTGTATATTGCTTAACTGCTTCCAAATCATAAACGCGACCATCGGTAATGAAAATAAACATGCCTCGCTTCGCATCTACAAACCGTTCGGTAAAGTATCTAACCGCAGGGGTAAGTATGGTGCTATTGCCAAAATTAATGCTTTTCGGTCCAATAACATCAAGGGTACGACATTCAGCTTCAGAAAAGTCTCCCAGAACTTCAATTTCTGAACCAAAACCACATGCCCAATAAATAACTGTAGTACCACCATGAGCATCTAAATTCTCTGCTAAATAGGCGATAAATTGTTGGGCAAGAGGTTGTACAATATTTGGACTTTGACGCAGATATCCCCTTTGAATGGCATCTTCATAGGCTGCTTTTTGAAAGGATTTAACACGTCTTCCTTCTTCAATTCGAGATTCTAACCAACCCTTTTTTTCGTATTCTTCACTGACATCAGGGGGAATTTTTCCTTCTAACTTTCGCCCATAAAAGTCCTTCATAGATGCACTCGCATCCAAGGCAACACCTGTTTGCCAGCCTTCAGCTTCTTCTCCTTGGGGTTCCATCAGAATCGTGAACAAAATTTGCAGTTCTTGACCTGTATTGCGAACATTGACTTCTCCAAACTCTTTAGCAACCATACTGCTAGGTAGTTGGTGGCTTTTCTGTTCGTTTGATGAATCAGAGTTGTTTTTAGGCATACTTTATCTGCTCCTTGGACTGTCATTCACCTAATTTATGGTTGTGATAGTGCTTCCGAAATGTCTTGAATGATACTTCCTCCCGGAAATTCCAAGGTGAAGGCAGTTGAGCCAGCAGGCAGAGTAAATTTGAGTAAGGCGGGAACCCCATCAGCATAATCACGGCAAAGTTTTCCTGCTTGGTTAAATATCCGTCCAGAACCAAGAACAATCATGTCTTCGGAAACAAGTTCTTTAAACACTTGTTCTAGTTTGTTCATATCATTGGCTAATTGATGATCCCAGAGGTCAATATTTAGTCCTGTACTATCTTTGATGGGATTGTTTTCAAACATATCGTCCAGTTCATTCATTTGTCCTTCATCTACTTCATCACCGATACCGATGAGGAACAATTTGATAAATGGCTTTTGTCCTTGGGCAATCTCTTGAGCATACTGAATGCAGTATTGTTTGACTGCTATTAAATCTTCAATAATTCCATCAGTAACAAAGACAGACATGGCAGCAGGTTGTTTTACTCCTAGTGCTGGGGCATTTTGGAATTTATCAATAAAATGTTGCAATGGTGGCAATAATTTAGTACCTGTTCCCCATTTTTTGGGGCCTTTAACTACCATATTGTTGATATTTTGGCTGTCAAATTCTCCTAATTCTTCTATTGCTGCTCCACCTGGACTGCAAGCCCAATAAATTAAATCAACTTTGCCATTAGACGAAAAGTTGGATAAAAAATCCACCATTGTGCGAGCAACTGGTTCAACAAAGTTGAGACTGTTAGCTGCTTGAGCAAAAGCTCCACCGACGATGCCGCTAACTCCATACATTTTTTTCATGGATGCCGAACCATCCAGGGCTAAACCCATTCGTACTCCCTCAAGATCGGGCACAGTGAGAATAGTGGCCACAATGTTCAGTTCAGCGTTTTTTTGCTTGTAGACATTGACTTCACCAAATGGCTCAACTACATTTTCTAACTGCATATCATAATGCCTCCCGGATTAATGAAATTAATTACATTCTCTACTCGGACAATTCCTGACTCATCAGCGATCGCTTTGACAATTCCTCGATAATAATCTTTAATACTCTCCCAGCTTTATTTTGCGGAAGCTTCTCTCGGAAAACTACGGCAGAATCAGCTTTGAATCTGCCGCTGATTTACCTCTGTTTTAGGTGGACTCAAGAACAAGGGCAAGTAGTCGTGATTGCTAGCACCAAAAACAACGGCTGAAACCCCTGACCTTTCATTAAGTTTCAAAACTTTTCCGTATCTTAAGATTTGTTGAATATTTAGTGATATCTTGAAAAGATACTGATAGCAAAAGCCTTTATCAGGGTAAAAATATCGGGTGAAATATGGCTTTAACAGCTTCAACAATGTTGCCACTAGGCACTAAAGCACCAGATTTTAATCTACCGGAAGTTGTATCTGGAAAGGCAACTTCACTTTCCACCTTTGCAGAGAAAAAAGCACTTTTGGTAATGTTCATTTGTCGGCATTGCCCATTTGTCAAGCATGTGCAACAAGAATTAGTGCAGTTAGGAAAAGATTATTTTACGAGTGATTTAGCGATCGTTGCCATCAGCGCTAACGATGCCAAGAATTACCCAGATGATGCGCCAGAGTCGTTAAAAGCATTTGCCACAGAACAAGGATTTACTTTTACCTTATGCTACGACGAGAGCCAGGAAACGGCAAAAGCTTACACAGCAGCTTGCACACCAGATTTTTTTCTATTTGATGGCTCCCGCCAACTTGTTTATCGGGGACAATTAGATGATAGTCGTCCCAGCAATGGGAAACCTGTAACGGGCGCAGATTTACGTGCAGCCATTGAAGCAGTGCTGGTTGATAAACCTGTTACGACTGAGCAAAAGCCGAGTGTTGGTTGCAACATTAAATGGAAACCTGGAAACCAACCTAGTTATTTTGGGTGAAAGGGTCATGGGGCATGGGGCATTGGGCATTGGGCATGGGGCATGGGGCATGGGGCATGGGGCATTCGGCATTGGGAAAAGGTGTGGGGAGTGTGGGGAGTGTGGGAGGATGGGGAAGAAATCTTTCCCCCCACACTCCCCACACTCCCTCATCTCCCTCATCTCCCTCATCTCCCTCATCTCCCTCATCTCCCTCATCTCCCCATCCCCCTCATCTCCATACTCCCCTGATATCAGTGCTTAATTTCCAAATTCAGGATATAGCGTCCTAGTTGGATTTTTTCTGCCCACAATTCATATTCCAGTCGCAAATGCTCTGGTAAGGGATGTCCGTTGAGAGTTAGGCTACTAGTAAAATTTCGTAAACGAATCGGATCGTTAGATTGCAATGACTCAGTTGGCAACCAATAACGACTAATACCATAAACACCCTGTTCCCAGAAGTGACGGTAACTCACTTGGGCGTTACCTTGCATGGTCATAATTACCCGATATGGGGAAATCTCTAACCACAAAATTCTGGGACTGCTAGGAGCGTAGGCTTTGCTTTTACTTTGAGGAGAAGCATCCTCTGGACTGAGGACACTCTCGACTTCGCAAGTAATTAGGGGTGGTGCAGTCAACAGTAAATGAAATCGGTCAGTATCTTTTTGATACAACGTCCCGGCAGTTTCAACAACAGACCAGATTGGTAGGTCGGTAGAAATAATTGATAAGCACACGGGCTTGCGGTGATGGGTCAGCATGGGAGCGATAAGGGCTAAAAGCTATTGAACAAAATGAAATGAACACTAGGAGTCTAATAGTCAGGGTAAGAAACTAAATAGTAAAACAGGCTTAATATTAACTGAATTCGCTGGTTGGCTAAGCTACAGAAATTGGGATAGAAACAGGTAGGATGTAAGCCCAGATAGCAAAAACAGCGGTTTTTCTAGAGAGAGCTAATTTGTAATTAAAGCTTGTAAATATTCTAAAGCTATACACCCAAAACAGTGGGAGTCTTTAGTAGATGTAAAAAAAACTTCTTGGGGGGACTTACCGTAAATTTGAGTAAGTTTCATACAAGAAAAAGCATAGGATACTACGGTAGAAGTAACTACCAACGGCAAACCAGCTCGCGGATAAACTTCTGGTGTATTTAAAAGCCAGTGTATCCTACTGTCGGCTTCTGTTATAACCGTAGAAATTCCGGAAGTCCTTTGTGTTTAGTTTGAGGGGAGTGGGCACTGGGGGGAATCAGGGGGAGAATAATTCTTAACTCCTAACTCCTAACTCCCAATGCCCAATGCTGTGCTGATACTAGAAAGTCAAAGTGGTACGAAGTACACCTACAACTGCTGTGTCATTAGCGCTAAATCCTTCGGGGTTGAATAGCCAAAATACGCCAGGGGTAATGCTGATATTGTCATTAACCCTGTAGTTAAAGAAAGTTTCTAAATGATAAGGAGTCGTGTCTTCGGGACGAATAGCAATTACCATATATAACTCCAAGTCCTACTTGTTTTGAAGGATTCCACAAGAAACCAGCGCCTGCAAGTAAACCGCTGCCAGAAGTACCTCCGGTAATTCGTACAGCAGCGTTGTAGCCTGCAAATCGAGAAATTGCCCCCTGGCTATCGCTGGCGTAGGGAGTGATGGCAGGAAACACATCTGTAATCTCTGCATTTGTGGCGGCAAATACGGCAAATTGCTGGGACAAGGGTAAGACATACGCTAGCTTGTAAAGCCCAATCTGTTGGTCTGATATCAGATAATTGAGATACAGAGTTGACCTGAGCAATTCCATCGGTATTTGGGGATTGACTATCAATACTAAAATTAGGCTGTGTATCAGGAGGATTAGCAAGCGTAGGATATGCTCCTAGTGAAATCGAACCTGTAACTAAGCATAACCAACTGACTCTTGCAATACATTTTAATTGCTCGTGATTCACGTTTATTCCTCACACACAAATACAACATCTACTGATTTTTTTGACAACCAATAGATTTTTTCAAATGTTTGAGCCAGCACAGTGTTGTATTCATAAATTGAATTTGTTTGCTGTCAAATTATCTTGACAATTAGTTACCTACTGACGTTAGGAATCCAATACGCAAACGGAATATCTATGAATCACGTTTCTTTGTTAAAAGTTTGCCAGTTAAACATGTCAATCCCTGGTGTCAGAATGACTCTGTACAGGATTCACATAATTAATAGCTAAACCAATACATCGGCTCATACAAATCTAAGTACATATAGAGCTATAAAATTAATCTTCAACAATTAGGTAGGAAGAAAGAAACACCTAACTGCTTGCGAAAAGTAATTTCATAGCTCTATTGATTTACTTAGACACTATTGGTATGTCGTAGATTTAAGTATTTGTACTTTATCACGGCGATTTCGGCAAAATCAACGTTTTTTTGCGACAGCCGAATAATATTAACTTATACAGCAAGAGTCAGAAATTAGAATAGCTTAGAACTATTCAGCGTTGAGGATTTTTGGTACTTTGAAAAATTCGCCTTCCTGTTCAGGAGCACCGTTGAGGATGCTTTCGCGGTCAGGATAGGGTTGCAACTCATCTTCTCTTGTGACATTACTAACATCTATTGCCCGTGTTGTTGGGGGCACATCACTAACATCAAGTTCGTTGAGTTGTTGAATATAATCCAGAATACTTCCCAATTGAGTAGTGAATTGTTGTTCTTCTTCTGGAGTTAACTCTAAACGAGCAAGATTTGCTACTTTGTGGACTTGTTCTTGGTCAATCATATTTTTTTGTTAGGAGTTAGGAGTGAGGAGTTAGGAGTGAGGAGTTAGGAGTGAATTAGCCATAACTCTTAACTCTTAACTCTTAACTCTTCACTTTTTTAGAAGAATACGTCAATTTGCGATCGCCCTGTAGTTTTCAACCAGTTTTGGGCTTCAATGTAGTTATTGGGAGCCATGCGAATAGCTCGAATCCAATAGTCTGCGGCTTGGTCAAACAGTGCTTCGCCACCATCTTCATCTCCGGCTTCTTTTGCTTTTTCGCCTTGGTAGTGATAAATCACGGCGATGTTATTCAAAGCTTGGGGTAGGCGTGGGTTTAACTCAATTGCTTGGTGATAGAGTTCTAAGGCCTTTTCATGGTCACCGTTGCTGGCATAGATTAACCCCATATTGTAGAGAATGTAGCCGCGATCGTTGGTATCTTCCTCTAGTGTTAGAGCTTCTTCATAGTATTCCAATGCTTCGGCATATTCCCCTTCTGCTTGGGCTGACATGCCATCTCGATAATACACGAAGGCTTCTTTAGCTTTTTTGTTGGCCGGCAGGATCTTCAGGATGATATCCGCCATCACTGTAAAGGATTTGTCAACAAAATTATCGTTTTTTTGCGTTCTTGGCATAGTTGTCTTTGGGTGTTGGGTGTTGGGTATTGGGGACTGGGTATTAGGAAAACTCTTCTCTAGTCCATAGTATACAGTCCTAGTCCCCAGTCCCTAATCCCTAACCCGCACTAATGGGAATGATGCATTCCGGACTATTATGGCGAGAGTTGTTTACTAAGGTGCTAACTGGATGGGCAGTCATGGCTGGCGCTGGATAGGGACGCAATACCTGTTGTAGGGTTTGGGGCGTTTGTACTTGAGAATCTAGCCATAAATCGTAATCTTGCGGCTCTAGAATCACTGGCATCCGCTCGTGGATGGGTTGGAGTAATTCGTTGGCTGCTGTTGTCAAAATTGTGCAAGAAATTATTTCCTCGTTGGCAGTGGAGCGCCATCTCTCCCACAAACCTGCAAAGGCGAAGGGTTGCCCATCTTGGAGACGAAAATAAAATGGCTGCTTCTTGCCGACTTGTTGGCGTTGCCATTCATAAAAGCCATCAGCTAGCACTAAACAGCGTCGATGCTTAAAAGCTGACCGGAAAGCGGGTTTTTCGGCAACAGTTTCTGCCCTAGCGTTGATTAATTTTGCCCCTATTCCGGAATCTTTTGCCCATGAGGGAATTAACCCCCAATGCAACTGCTGAAATTCACGCTTTTTGCTTTCAGGATTTTGTAACACTGTTGCCACTTTTTGCGTAGGCGCAATGTTATATTGGGCTGCTAAATCCGGGAGTTCTTGAACATCAAAAATTTGAGCTAAAGCTTCTACTGACTGGTTTAGAGTAAATCTTCCACACATACTTTTATTCTCGACCGATGACTAAATTAAACATCTCAATCTAGAAAGAGATAATACTTTTTTTATTTTTTGAGATGATTTTATCTATGGAGGAAAAAGTTAAATATAAAAGAAAATATCCGGTTTTTGGAAAATATTTTGGTAAGATATTGTATTTTGAACCCTTAGTTATGAACACATTATTTAATGTATTTTAGCATGGAACTACTGCGTTTGTACGATTTTTTACCTTCTGGCAATGGTTATAAGATACGTCTTTTATTGACACAACTAGGTATGCCTTTTGAGAGGGTAGAGGTTAACATCTTAAAAGGCGAGACTCGAACACCAGAATTTTTAAGTAAAAATCCCAATGGGAAGATTCCTGTTCTGGAAATCGAGCCAGGAAAATATTTGGCGGAGTCCAATGCTATATTGGTTTATCTGAGTGAAGGTACAGAATTTTTACCCTACGATCGCTTTTTGCGATCGCAGGTGCTGCAATGGCTATTTTTTGAACAGTATAGCCATGAACCTTTCATTGCCACATCGAGATTTTGGATTTCTATTTTAGGTAAACCTGAAGAATATAGTGAAGCGATAAAGCAAAAACGTGAACCAGGTTATGCAGCACTTAACTTGATGGAAAAACACTTAACTTCTCACAGTTTTTTTGTAGGAGAGCGTTACACAATTGCTGATATTGCGTTGTTCGCTTATACTCATGTAGCTGATGAAGGCGGGTTTGATTTAACACAATTTGCTGCTATCCAAGCTTGGATAGAAAGAGTCAAAGCGCAGTCCAGGTATATTAGTATTAAGGATGTACACAAAGATATAGAATATTAAAAATTATGTTTTGCAAGCCTGTGCCTCTCGATTCCTGGTCGCATTAAGTGATACATAATATTACATGAAGTTTTCCCAGGCAGTAAACCAGTAAAGACAAAATAATCAGCACTAGATAACCATATCAATTTCAATTAACTTTTGTCGGGAGGACAAACCAGACTTAATTCTGATATCATATTTTGGCACACCAAATTTCTCTGCTAGAAGTTTAATTAACTCTTCATTAGCCTTACCATCAACTGGAGGCGATTTTAAATAGACGGTCAGGCTACCATCAGGTTGTTCTTCGATTTTTTGTTGTTTTGAGTTAGGTTTAACCTTGACTTTTTTTTGCATAACCGATTTTTTGTAATTGTTGCAACCACAACCAATCTAAGATACAACCCAATAGGTAATGAGGAAAATCCCACCAAACAAAGGTAGTACCAAGTAACAATTTACCTATGAAGGTGGCGCGAATTTCGTCTAATATTGGCGGATGCCAAAGTTGCAAGAATTCTATTATACAGGTGATGGCAAAAACCCATATTGGAATTTGGATTACTGCTGCTCGACTTGTAAAAAAGCAAAATCCAAACAGACACCAAAATATTTCGTAAAGTATATCTCCTCCGTAGTCATTAAACCACTTATAGCCGGGGCCAGTGTAATACTTAAAGAAAAAACCCATCGGTACGACGATGAGCATAAAGAGAATAATATATATTGTTTGGTTTGGGTTGCGGCGCATTTTTTGAAAGCTTAGAGACCAAGCAAAATTTTAGCCTCTGTCCCCTCTCCGGAAACACGGTAATTGCGGATTATTTCATTACGGATATCTTCGACTACCACCACCCACTACACCGATTTTGTGGCGATAGGAGAGTTCAGCACCGAACCACCCAGAAGCGCTAGTCAGTGTACCAACAATCAATGAGAGAACCAATCCCCAAGGTAGTATTCGGGATTCAGGGTCGCCCAAGCGTAGGAGAAAGTTGACGAGTGTTAAAACCAGGATAGAAACGTTAAGTATCAAATGCACCCAACCGGCGGTACGCTTGCGGACTCGTTCGATTTTCAAAAAGTCACTCAGACCGATCGCAGCTGCAATCAAACCTCCAGCTAATCCGAGTCCGATTAACCATATCGAAGCCCTAGCCCAGAAGAACTCACGAGTTAACCAGTAGCCGAAATCGGTTCCCAAGGCTAAGGCTAAAAAGGCGATGGGAAAGATTACACTCAGGGGGTGGAGGGGATGTCCGGCGATCGCAACTGTGCTGGGTACGCCACTATCACGATACTCACTATCGTTACTTTCAATAACTGGTGGGATATTTGGAAAAGGTGTTGAATTTGTTTGGGTTGTTTCTGTAGTTTCCATTATTAGTATCCTGAGTTTATGAGTGTCTATTTTTAAGCAGAAGGAATTTGTTCTACATAAGCTTGGGCTTGCAGAGTGAGTTTCCCTACTTCTACTTTTAGTTGGTTAACTTGCAGATTCATTCCCTGCAAATCAAAATTACTCAAATTCAAAATCTCGCTGGTTTGATCTATCAAAGCTTTTGTCAAATCTGACGATATTTCTTCACTTTCGCCATACTCAACATTTTCCAGCAAAACACTTTTTCCATTAGCGTTGATCCAAGGTACTGCGGAAAAAGCAACTTGCTGATTTTCGCCTGTTTCTACTAATTTTACGCTGGCGTTTAGTGCTATTTTTCCATCACCAGGTAGCCGAAAATCTACATGTTGCGGTTCAATAGTCGTTTGTTGTCCGTTAACGTGTATTTTTTGATTTTGTAGTTGCGATCGCACATATTCAGAGTTGAAGGCGCGATTGATATCAGCTTCCGTTAAAACAACTTGTGTACTAGCTTCAGTAGGTTTTGTGAGTTCAATTTTGCCAAAAGCCACACTCAGAGGATTGATAGCAACACTATTCATTTGCATTTTCAATTCCTCCATCCGGAGGTCTTTCTGCATAACTAAACCTTCACCTTCAATTGTGACTGAATCGACCTGCCCCTGAACCACTTTCAGTGGATCGGTTTTGATATTTACATCTAAATTTTCTACTTCATCTAACTGGCTAGATAATCCTATTTCTGCCGCTTTATTCAGCGCCTGTTCTCCTAACCCAGGATTCTCTGGCATTATTAAAATAACTCCTACTTGAAATATCATATCCTTGAGTCAATTTAATAAATTTGCATCAAAAATTTATCTATCTGGCGATGTACTAAAGTTGTCAATATTGTCTATCTAAAAGTATATTGATACAATTTTTAATATTTTTTGTGTTTATACGTTTTGAATTCACATTACGGTACTATAATAAATGTCAAAAAACCTTGACATTTGATTCTTGCAGTTAGGAAATCAGCAGTGTTACCAAATAACCGTCCTCCCACAAACCAAACTCAACGCTGGAAATTTTTGCAACTTTTTGGACTGGTAAGGCGTAATCCTCTTTTCATTTCACGGTGGGTTTTACGCTGGGTAGTGGTGGGGACTGTTTGTGGTCTATTTGCAAGTTTGTACTGGAATATTCTGGAACTGATGACTCACCAACTAGCAAGATTTGAGGGTGTGAGTCTGCTAATAGTTATGCCAATAGCTGGATTAATTGTTGGCTTGGTAATTGATTTTTTAGGCAATCCTGGGGAAATTGCTGTAATTGTCGATAATATCCATTTTCGTGGCGGACGTTTGGATGCACGAAAAAATCCGGCGATGATTCTCGCTTCTTTGGTGAGTATCGCTGCTGGGGGTAGTGCAGGGCCAGAAGCACCATTAGTACAGGTTACAGGTTCCTTTGGTACATGGGTGGGCGATCGCCTCCGTCTTGAGGGCGAAGACTTGAGATCCACGAGTTTAGCAGCAATGGCGGCTGGCTTTACCGCCTTGTTTGGCGCACCATTAGGTGGGGCGATGTTTGCCCTAGAAATTCTTCACCATCAGCATATTGTCGAATACTACGAAGCTTTAATGCCAGCGATCGTTTCTAGTTGCGCTAGTTATTTAGTATTTGCCTTCATCACCCATTTGGGAATTGCTCCCACCTGGCATTTTCCCCAATACAGTTTAGAGAACATCGATGATTTTGCTGTGGCTATCCTGTTTGGAATCATCGGCGCTGTTGCAGGTTGGATTTTTATGGTCATTTTTCGCGGCTGTGACAGGCTGTTAGCGATGGTTCCTGGTTTGAAAATGTTTTTTGCTGCTCTGCGATCGCCTAATACTCAGGACAAGTGATAATGCTTGTCAAGACCTGATATTGAGTTCATTCAGTTAGCGTTGCTCACCGCGTCACCCCACCCCGGTTTTGTCTAAAGCCAAAACCGCCCCTCCCCTTACTAAGGGGAGGGGTTGGGGGTGGGGTAAAACGTTTGTGGGATAACTGTTTGAGCTTAAGTTGGCACCAATGACAGCTGTGCGCCCCTACTACGGAATATTTTTTTCTTTGGAAGTCCCTTATCAGAAAAATGAAGCCTGAAGAATGAAGGCTAAAAAATTTTATACTTCATACTTCATACTTCATGCCTATCACGAGAATGACAGTGTTTTATTGGCTAGCGGAACATGCTGCTGACTGAGGTATCTTCATGAATTCGCCAGATAGTTTCTCCTAAGAGATTAGCTACTGACAGCACCACTAGTTGTGGAAAGCGATTACTTTCTGGTATGGGAATTGTATTTGTGACAATGACTTCCTCAAACAAGCCACTGGATAACCGCTCCATAGCAGGTGGGGAGAACACTGCATGAGTTGCACAGGCGTATACCTGACTAGCTCCTTCTTCACGCAGTAGTCGCGCTCCTTCAGCGATCGTACCACCGGTATCGATCATGTCATCCACCAAGACTGCGGTTTTGCCTTTAACATCGCCGATGACATTTAACACTTCTGCAACATTGTGTGCCTGACGACGTTTGTCAATAATTGCCAGTGGAGCATCATTTAGTTTTTTGGCAAATGCTCTAGCTCGTGCAACACCGCCAACATCTGGGGAAACAACCACAAGGTCGGACAGTTTTTTGCTTGCGAGATAATCTAATAATACTGGCGAACCGTAAACATGGTCAAAGGGTATGTCGAAATAGCCCTGAATCTGAGCCGAGTGCAAATCCATTGCTAGAACGCGGTTGGCACCGGCTTCGGTGATCAAGTTAGCAACCAGCTTGGCGGTTATTGATTCTCGTCCTGCGGTTTTGCGATCGGCTCGGGCGTAGCCATAGTAGGGAATTACAGCGGTTACCTGTCGTGCAGAAGCTCGACGACAAGCGTCAACCATAATCAATAATTCCATCAAGTGATCGTTAACGGGTTGACAACATGGCTGGATTAAATAGACATCACAACCCCGAATCGATTCTTGGATTTGAACGTAAAGTTCTCCATCCGCAAATCTTTTGCGGATCATTGGCCCCAAGTCCATGCCCAGGTAACGAGAAACTTCTTGAGACAGTTGTAGATTGGCAGAGCCAGAAAACAGCCGCAGGCGATGATTATCAGTCAGCCCTGTTCCAGGTGCTTCCACTTTGAAAGTTGCAGAACTGAGCACAGCAGATCCTCGATGTGCATTCATAACAATATTATCATTGGAGATTTTATAGATTTAACCAAGAAATAGCCTAAAAAAACATCTGTGAGTTTTATTGAAGCTTCCATACAAAATTTAAACATTTTTCCATAAAATTATCATTTGGTAATTGTCTAATCTTAATTGGCGAACAAACTGCTGATACCTTAACTGACATTAAGTCAAGTCAGACAACTAGATATACTAGTTGAATTTTTTTGGCGTTGAGGTAAATAACCCTAATCTCTCAAACATTGCTGTGATAGATAGATCGTTCTAACTACCTCATTTATAACTGAGAGCAAAGCATTTACAACTTAAGTGATATTGAAATTTGTTCAAACACAGAAGCAGGCTTGTGACTAAGTGTTCAGGGGGTATCTTATTATATTCTATGATACTTCACCCTGGTTTTGCGGTGCAAAAGTGTCCCTCTCCTTTTTAAGGCTACGGTGTACACACAAGTTATAGTAAACTACCTAAAGAAGGAGTTATGGGGGCAAACGAGGTGGGAAATCCAATAAAAATTTATTTTTAGACTTAACACAGCTACATATATATAGATTTTTTTAATCACATGGTTTTCATATTTCTTATCAGTATCTAAGTTTAGCGACTGTTAAACTTTTAAAGCGCAAACAGATCGTAAAACGGCTGCAAAGCGCAATATAAGGGCATGGGAAATTAGATACTAAGTAAAAATAATGGATGTAAAAATAACAAATATTTTTTAATTCATTATTTTCAATGATTGTAGATACTCTAGTTTTGATGCTCCCGAACCACAGAGGAGGATCGTCATGGAAATGAACATACAATTGCCAGGTATTAACTTAATTAGCTTGAAAGAAGCACCGATTCATACTTCTAGTCAAATTCAGCCTCATGGTGTTCTGTTGGTGTTGGAGGAGCCTGAGCTAAAAATATTACAAGTTAGCACTAATACGTTAAATATTTTCGGAATTGCTCCCGAAAATATGTTGCAAAAGAAATTAGAAGATTTACTCGATTCGTTCCAAATAGAAAGAATTAAAAAAGGACTATCTGAGGAGAATCTGGATTTTATCAATCCGACGAAAGTTTGGGTAAGAAAAAAAGGTGATGACTACATAGTATTTGATGCAGTTTTTCACCGCAATCTAGAAGGATTTCTCATTCTAGAATTAGAACCTGCCATTACTCAGGAAAATATCCCATTTTTAAGCTTTTATCATCTAGCTAGAGCCTCCATTAACCAACTCGAAAAAACAGCAACTCTCCATGATTTTTGTCAAATTATCGTTAAAGAAGTCCGGAAACTAACGGAATTCGACAGGGTAATGTTATATAAATTTGATGATGATGGTCATGGTTGTGTTGTTGCTGAAGAAAAACTAGAAAGCTTAGAACCATATTTAGGACTACATTACCCAGAGTCAGATATTCCCAAACCAGCAAGAAAGTTATTTGCTTCCAATTCCATCAGAATAATCCCGGATGCTTCTTCTCAAGCAGTAAAGCTTTTTCCGGTAAATAATCCGATTAGCGATCGCCCGATTAATTTAACCAACTCTATTCTCAGAAGTGCTGCTTCATGTCATATGGAGTATTTGCATAATATGGGTGTGGGTGCTTCGCTTACTATTTCGTTAATTAAAGACCAAAAACTCTGGGGACTAATTGCTTGTCATCATCAGTCACCGAAATATGTTTCTTACGAATTGCGTAAGGCTTGCGAATTTTTAGGGCGAGTAATATTCACAGAAATATCAGCCAGAGAAGAAACAGAAGACTACTACCATCGGATAAATTTAACACATATTCAATCACTGTTGATTGAATATATGTCCCAAGAAGAAAACTTTATTGATGGTTTAGTTAAAAACCCCCAAAGTCTTCTAGATTTAGCCAGCGCTCAAGGTGCAGCCGTGTGTTTTGGCGGCAATTGCACGATGGTTGGTGAAACTCCCAAAGAAGAAGAACTGAATTTTTTAGTTCAATGGCTGAAAAATAACGTTGAGCAAGAAGTATTTTATACGGATTCTTTGCCACACATTTATCCAGATGCCGAAAGTTTTAAAAATGTCGCCAGTGGTTTGTTAGCTATTCCCATCGCCAAGCGCAATTATGTTTTGTGGTTCCGACCGGAAGTAATTCAAACTGTCAATTGGGGTGGCGATCCGAATAAAGCATACGAACTTAACCAATCAGATGGAAATGTGCGTCTGTGTCCGCGCAAATCATTTGAACTGTGGAAAGAAACCGTTCGCTTAACTTGTTTACCTTGGAGAGAAGTAGAAATTAAAGCAGCACTAGAATTGCGGAAAGCAATTGTGAATATTGTGCTGCGTCAAGCCGATGAACTCGCTCAGTTAGCGCAAGATTTAGAACGTTCCAATGCCGAATTGAAAAAGTTTGCCTATGTAGCCTCCCATGACTTGCAAGAACCACTCAATCAAGTGGTGAATTACGTGCAATTGTTAGAGATGCGGTATTACGAAGAACTCGACGAAGATGCCCAGGAATTTATCAGCTATGCTGTACAGGGAGTCAGCCTGATGCAGACATTGATTGATGATGTGCTGGCATACTCGAAAGTAGATATGCAAGCGATCGCATTTCAAATGAATGAGGTCGAAAAAGCCTTAGATCGGGCTTTGGGCAATTTGCGCCAACGCATTCAAGAAACTGGCGCTACCATTACCCACGACCCCTTACCAATAGTCATGGCTGACAGCACCCAACTGATGCAGTTATTCCAGAACCTCATCGGTAACGCCATTAAATTCCACAGTGACCAGCCGCCACAAATCCATGTGGGAGCAGAAAGAATAGAGGATGCATGGCTATTTTCAGTGCGAGATAACGGAATTGGCATTGACCCCAAATTTAGCGATCGCATTTTCATCATCTTTCAGCGGCTACATACACGAGATGAATATACTGGTACAGGTATGGGTTTAGCCATATGTAAGAAGATTGTCGAATGCCATCGGGGACGGGTCTGGGTAGAGTCAGAACTGGGTGAAGGCGCAACCTTCTACTTTACGATTCCAGTCGGAGGACGCGAACTTGAGCGTAGAAACGGAAGAAAAACACAAAACCATCTTTTTAGTCGAGGACAATAAAGCCGATATCCGCTTAATTCAAGAAGCATTGAAAAATAGTTCGGTGCCACACGAGGTAGTGATTGTCAGGGATGGCATAGATGCTATGGCTTATTTACGCCAAGAAGGTGAATATGCCGATGCACCGCGCCCTGACCTCATCCTCCTGGATTTGAATTTGCCCAAAAAAGATGGTCGAGAAGTGCTGGCGGAAATTAAAACCGACCCAGTACTAAAACGTATTCCAGTTGTTGTGTTAACAACCTCAAAAAATGAAGATGATATTTTTCACAGCTACGATTTGCATGTAAATTGCTACATCACAAAATCCCGCAACCTCAACCAATTATTTCAAATTGTCAAGAGTATTGAAGATTTTTGGCTTTGTACTGTGACGTTACCATCTGATTGAGGACATTGGGCATTGGGTATGGGGCATTGGGCATTGGGTATGGGGCATGGGGCATTGGGCATTGGGCATCGGGAAGAGGACAAGGGGACAAGGAGAATAATTCTTAACTCCTAACTCCTAACTCCTAACTCCCCACTCCCCACTCCCCACTCCCCACTCAGCACTCACAAGATAGAGGAGCAATAGGGGGTGAAACCCGAAGATTATGGTTGTCAGCTACTCAGTAAAAATCTTGTTAATTGAGGATAACCTCGCTTCTGCTAGGTTGTTACAAGAGTTTCTCATGCAAGCCCAGTCGCAAGAGTTTAATTTGGTGCATGTCAAGCGATTGGGGGAAGCACTCCAGGAACTAAGTCAGTGTAATTATGATGTTATTTTGTTAGATTTAACTTTACCTGATAGCGAAGGATTATCATCCTTGCCTCCTCTGATTGGTCAAGCGCCAAGTACACCAATTGTTGTACTCACAAATACGAATGATGAAGAACTAGCAATTGAGGCAGTACGACAAGGGGCACAAGATTATTTAGTCAAGCGACAGGTAAATGTAGATGTGTTGGTGCGATCGCTACGTTATGCGATCGAGCGCAAGCAAGTTTTAGAATCATTACGCACGGTCAATCAAACGTTACAAATTCGGGTTGAAGAACGAACTGCTGAACTCGTAAAAGCTAAAGAACTCAATCAGTTCAAATCTGAATTTGTGTCGATGCTCTCCCATGACATCCGCAATCCCCTAAATACTATTCTCTTGGCTGCTGGATTGCTGCAAAATCACGATGAAAAATTGACCAAAGAGAAAAAATTTAATCATTTGCAAATGATTCGCTTAGCGATCAAAAATATGGCGCAGCTATTGGATGAAGTTACATTCATCGGTAAAGCTGATTCTGGCAGACTGCGGTGTGAACTCGTCTGTTTAGATTTAGAAGCTTTTTGCCGTCAACTGATCAATGAAGCTCAATTAACTGCTAATGACAAGCATCTCAGTTTGATGTTCGCCAGTTTTGGGCAATTAGGCGAAGCACTATGGGATGAAAGCCTGCTACGCCACATTTTGGGCAATTTACTTAGCAATGCTATTAAGTATTCATTACCAGGCGGGATGGTGCGTTTTGAACTAATTGGCCAGAAAGAAGCGGTAATTTTCCGAGTTCAAGATTGGGGAATTGGCATTCCTGAAGAAAACCAAAAGCGACTGTTTGAGCCTTTCCGGCGTGCAGACAATGTAGGAAACATTCCTGGTACCGGCTTGGGGCTGGCGATCGCCAAAAAGTGTGTCGAGGCACACGGAGGCGAGATCGTAGTCAATAGTCAAGTTGGAGTCGGTACAACCTTCACCGTCACCCTGCCTTTATTGGAAGTTTAAGCCGTTACATCCACACAATACAGTTCATTGTTGGGGCACAATAATTGTGCCTTAATGCGTGTTGTCTATGGAATTGAAAACTGCTCTCAAAGAAATTTTCATCCGTAGTGAGTGCGATCCCGCCACGACTCCTTTTTTCTCTGTTCACCAGAAATTCATTTATCTTTACAAAAAGTTTATTAAGATCGAGCGACTATTTTCGGAATTTATATAAATACGATGTGTAGCTTAACCTATACCTCAAAAAGCAACATCCAAAAGCTACTGTAATAAATATCACTTACTTAAATTATTTTGTTTGCATAAAATAGCAAGCAAAAAGTGATAAGTAATACAGATAAAAGGTAAAACTAGTTTTTGCAATATCTCTAGTTATTTCTACTTATGTTAGAGATATCTGCTAAATTTTGCATCAATTATAAGATATTTGCGTGTCTTTAGATTAAGTGATTGTACGTATATGTCTGACTGTGAAACGAAAATTCCAACAAAATATACAAATGGGACTACCAGTAAGTATTTAACATCATTTCAGCGTAAATTACTGGTAGTAAATTTACAGAAAAGTTTACCAGAGTCTTACCGACAGCGCATTGAAATCATGTTGTTGGCAGATGAGGGAAAAACTCAAACCCAGATTTGTCAAATTTTGGGGTGTTGTCCAGCAACAGCAAGGCATTGGACGCACATAGCCCGGACGGGGATGGCGCATCAATGGCAAGATTGCCCCATTGGTCGCCCAAAGGCAGTAAATGACGAGTATTTAGAACGTTTGAAAGAATTGATAAATAGTAGTCCCCGCGATCATGGCTATTCTTTTCGGCGGTGGACAGCAAATTGGTTAGGGAAACATTTGGCAAAAGAATTTGGGATTGAAGTAAGCGATCGCCATCTCAAACGACTACTCAAACAGATGGGATTATCCACACGACCGAAAGCTAACAATCCTCAAGCAAATAACATCGAACAGGCTACGAGTTCCAAAATCTTGATTAGTGACCTGAAATCGGCAAATATCCGGGAAAATTCCGAACTTTTAACTATTAACTTTTAAATTCACAAAATTAGCAAAAGATTTAGAGATTCATGGTACACCATCTAGCGAATCAGTTGGTTTCTCTACAACAGCTTAACAATATCCTGGGGTATTCTATTCCAACAGAGGAATATCAACAATATCTTCGAGAATTTAAAGAAAGTAACCCCAAAGTCGGTAAATTTTGGCAAGCAACAGAAGCTGAAGCAGGTATATATATTGCGATCGCTGGCAAGGTAAGATTGCTCGATGATGCCGATGAATTAATCGCTACTTTAGAAACCGGAGACTCATTTGGGGAATGTACCTTGTTCCCAGATGCAAAATTTCCGCCCTACACAGCCAGGGCTTCGGTAAATCTGCAACTATGCTTTATTCCCAGTGGGGTGTTGTCGTCATTGATGGCTAAATATCCTCAAATTCGGGAAAATTTGTGGGCTAGGGCACTATCCCTCACACCCCAACAGGAGGAATCAGCTAACTCTGCTGTGGACGCAGTTGAGTCAAATACGGATTATGAAACAGATATTTCGTCACAGCCAGCCGATTTACCGCACGGGAAGAAGATTAGCAAAGCTTATTTTCCCAATCCTACTCAGCAAGTAGGGCATTTATGGCAACGAGTGACGCGGCGTTATCCGTTTTTTGCCCAACAGAGTGCATCAGACTGTGGTGCAGCTTGTTTAGTCATGGTGTCTCGTTATTGGGGAAAACGCTTTAGCGTCAATCGCTTACGAGATATTGCCAACGTAGACCGTAATGGCGCATCTTTGCGGGGATTATTAGTAGCAGCCGAAAGTCTTGGCTTTGCCACAAGACCTGTAAAAGCTGGACTCCAGCAATTAGCGAAGCAAAGCTTACCTGCGATTGTGCATTGGGAAGGCAACCATTACATCGTTGTCTACGAAGTTACCCCTAAGCAGGTAATTGTAGCCGATCCAGCGATCGGTCAACGTGCCCTCAGCCACGCCGAATTTAAAGCTAATTGGACTGGTTACACATTGCTGCTGCAACCGACAGCGATGTTGAAAGAGACTCAAGACAGTTCTACACCCTTTTGGCAGTTCTTTGAGTTGATGAGGCCTCACGCTTTAGTGATGGTGGAGGTGTTTATTGCTTCGGTATTTATCCAGATATTTGGACTTGTGACGCCCTTATTCACCCAGTTAATTTTAGATCGGGTAGTGGTGCAGCGATCGGAACTCACCTTAACAGCCGTAGGCATAGGGTTGCTAATGTTTAACCTGTTCCGGGTAGCCATGACAGGGTTGCGCCAATATCTCCTAGATCACACAGCCAATCGCATAGACTTGGCGCTAATTGTAGGGTTTATTCGCCATACCCTACGACTACCCTTGAATTTCTTCGAGTCGCGTTACGTCGGCGATATTATTTCTCGCGTCCAAGAAAACCGTAAAATTCAACGCTTTCTTTCTGGTGAAGCATTATCAATCCTCTTAGATTTACTCACCGTCTTTATCTATGTCGGATTAATGTTTTGGTACAGTTGGAAAATGGCATTGCTGGCATTGTTAATAATTCCGCCTTTTGCCTTATTAGCGTTGATTGCCACACCTTTTTTACAAAAAATTTCCAGAGAAATATTTAATGGTACCGCCAAAGAAGGTAGTTACTTAATTGAAGCCCTAACTGGTGTGCGGACAGTGAAAGCTACGGCGGTAGAACAAACAGTACGTTGGCATTGGGAAGAGTTATTAAATAAAGAAGTAAAAACTAATTTTGCTGGACAAGTTATTAGCAATCGGCTGCAAATCTTCAGTAACACAATTCAAGCGCTGATGACTACTGCTTTGCTGTGGTTTGGGGCTTACCAAGTTATTCACGACCAATTAACCATTGGACAACTAGTAGCATTTAATATGTTGCTAGGAAATATTATTACGCCCTTTCAACGCTTAACTGTATTGTGGAATCAGTTTCAAGAAGTCGTCATTGCTATAGAACGTATTAATGATGTATTAGATGCAGAACCAGAAGAAGATTTACATCACCAACCACGGCAAAATCTACCAAGACTTCAAGGTAATATTCGCTTTGAAAAAGTGACCTTTCGCTATCATCCAGAAAGCGAGATGAATATTTTAGAGAATCTCAGCTTTGAAGTTAAACCGGGGCAAATGGTGGCGCTGGTGGGGCGTAGTGGTTCTGGAAAAACTACCATTTCTAAATTAGTTTTAGGATTGTATCCTCCCACAGATGGCAAAATTTTGATTGATGGACAAGATATTACCAGCATTTCCCTGAGTTCCTTACGTCAACAAGTAGGGGTAGTTGACCAAGATACCTTTTTATTCGGCGGCACAATTCGAGACAATATTAGCTTAGGGCATCCTGGGGCAGCTTTAGAAGAAGTGATGCAAGCAGCAAAATTAGCGGGTGCTGATGAATTTATTAAAAAATTACCAATGGGGTATGAAACCCAAATTGGTGAAGGCGGGGGATTGTTATCTGGCGGACAAAGACAAAGAATAGCGATCGCCAGGGCTTTATTAGGTAACCCTGAGTTATTGGTTTTAGATGAAGCAACTTCCCATCTAGATACGGAATCAGAGAGAATTATCCAGCAGAACTTCAACACAATTCTTAGGGGAAGAACCACATTAGTAATTGCCCATCGTCTTTCAACGATCCGAAATGCCGATTTGATATTAGTACTAGATAGAGGTGTGTTAATTGAGAGTGGAAATCATGAAGAATTGATGGCAAAACGGGGACATTATTTCTATCTTAATCAACAGCAATTACAGGTGGCAGCGTAAACTATGAAATTATAACAGTCATAATTACTGGTTATTGAATAAGAATTCAGAATCCAGAATCCAGAAATCAGAATCAATCAGTGGTGGGTCTGAATCTACTACCTATAGTTACTACCAAATCTATAATTTAGTCAGAGTATAAAACCCGTTTACTCATCCACCAAACATCCAAAAGTTATTCTGTTAGCGGTAGCGGGGCGTTTAGCCCATTCTGACTCCTGACTCCTGAATTCTGTTTAATAAATTATCCACCTCTAAAAATCTGTATCAAGAATCATTATGCCAGATACTATATTGAATGGACGAGTGACTAACTCAGTCCCAGAAGAAATATTTCAGCAGGAAATCTTACCTCCCGAAATATCAGCCAAATCAACTGATGATTGGTCTGAAATTACCAAGGAATCACTTGATAGCTTTCCCCAGGTTTGGACAAGAGGATTACTGTATTTTTTAGTGATATTTGTGTCTATAGTTTTACCTTGGGCAATGCTATCTAAAGTTGATGAAACTGGTACAGCAAGAGGGCGAACTGAGCCTAAAGAAAAAACAATTAAGCTCGATGCTGCTGTAGCCGGAACTGTTGCCCAAATTCGAGTCAAAGAAGGTGATACAGTAAGGGCTGGGCAGACTTTATTGGTATTAGAATCCGAACTCGTCAAAGCAGACTTGCAGCAGGCACAGGATAAATTAGAGGGACAATTAAATCGACTTGCTCAGTTAAATGCATCTAAAAATCAAATATTTGTATCTTTAGCAACTCAACAGCAACAAAATCAATCCCAACAATTAGAAAAGCAGACCCAAATCGATCAAGCACGCCAGAATTTGGATGCTTTGAGGAATGCCTATGAATTACAAAAAGAAGAAAAATTAGCTCAAGTTAATCAAGCACAGAAAACTCTTGAACATAGTCGGACTAGTAGTAAGATAGTCGAGAGTAGTTTGATAAGTACTCAGCGGGAAGTTGAACGCTATAGTAAGTTAAAACAAGAAGGAGTCGTTCCAGAAATTAATGTTGTTGAAAAGTCAGATATAGCTAAAGAGAAACAAAAATTATATGAACAGAGTAAGTCAGATATTGAACAAGCTAAATTAACTTTGGCGGAACAAAAGAGTAGTTACGAGCGGAGTATTCGCCAAACTAATGCGGATATAGAACAGGCTAGATTACGGCTAAAAGAACAAGAAAGAAGTTATGAAACTTTGACTCGTTCTGGTCAGTTATCCGTGCTAAAAATCGCCGAACAACAGAAAAGCTTGGAGACTGACATTACTTCATTACAATCAGAAATTGCTCAAAATAAAAGGCAAATTATATCATTAAGATTTCAGTTGGGACAACGAGAAATTAGAGCTACCACTAGTGGAACACTATTTCATCTACCGATTGAAAAAGCTGGTTCTGTTGTGCAACCGGGGACGATGGTAGCCGAAATTGCATCGCTAAATTCGCCTTTAATCATTCGGGCACAAATGGTAACCACAGAAAGTGGTTCTTTGCGGACAGGACTACCAGTAAAAATCAAATTAGATGCTTATCCATTTCAAGATTATGGAATTGTACCAGGTGAATTAATTAGAATTTCTCCTACTACCACAGAGATAGATACACCTAATGGAAAAGTGGCAGCTTATAACTTAGATATTTCCCTAAAACAGAATTGTATTCCCTCAGCAAATAAATGTATTCCCTTGCGTCCTGGGGATACAGCAACAGCTGAAGTGATTATACGCCAGCGGCGAATTATTGATTTTCTACTCGATCCCTTTAAGAAATTGCAGCAGGGAGGTGTGAAATTGTAAATATTTCAGAATGAAGAAGGGGAAGGGGAAAGGGGGAAAGGGAAAGGGGTAAGGGGGAAAGGTTAAATTTATCCCTTTAACCTTTACCCCTGTTTTGAATTCTTACCCTTTACCCTTTAACCTTTACCCCTGTTTTGAATTCTTACCCTTTTCCCCTTACCCTTTCCCCTTTCCCCCTTCTCGGTAATTAACCTCATTATCCATTGTCCTCAGCTTTCAGGACACAAAAAAGCGATTATTGCACTTTCAATTTGTTTACCTAATTTGAAGAAAAACATTATGTCAGAATCTATCACTATTACCAACGAAGATATTCTTAATCAAATCAAGCTATCTTGTAAAATTCCTGAGATAATTGAAGAGATTATTAATCGCAAAGTTATTGAAAATGCAGCAGCTACAGTAGGCATCACAGTAGAAAGTCAAGAACTTCAGCAAGCAGCAGATAAATTCAGATTAATGTATCAACTAGAAAGTGCTGAGGATACCTGGGCGTGGCTAGAAAAACATGGTTTGTCTTTAGATGGTTTTGAAATAGTAGTTTACAACAGACTTCTTTCTACTAAGTTAATAACTCATCTATTTTTAGATAAAATTGAACCTTACTTTTTTGAAAATCAACTCGATTATATTGGTGTGGTAATGTATGAAGTTGTCCTGGATGATGAAGACTTGGCAATAGAACTTTTCTATGCCATTCAGGAAGGCGAGATCAGTTTTTATGATGTTGCTCACAAATACATTCAGGATAAAGAATTACGCCGAAAAAGCGGATATCGCGGGATAGTTTACCGCAAAGACTTAAAGCCAGAGATTTCTGCCGTTGTTTTTGCTGCTAAGCCACCACAGCTTCTCAAACCAATAGTAACTTCTAAAGGAATACATCTGATTTTAGTTGAAGAAATTATTCAACCCCAATTGGATAATGTACTGCGCCATAAAATTGGCATAGATTTGTTTGAGCAATGGCTAAAACCACAAGTTGCTCAAGTTGAAATTACAAAAGTTTTGAATTAAATAGACTACACCAAGTAGGGGCGCACAGCTGTGCGCCCCTACAGCGTATTGCATCCAAACGAGAATCGCTATAGTACAACACGGCGGAAATAAACATACCATTTCAAATGGGGCAAGAGCTTGAAATACAATTCTTTTGACTTTTGACTTCACGGCGGTACTAGCTGTTAGGAGAGTTTACAGAGCTACTTAGAGGTTTCACTTTCAGCAAAGAGTGTTTACAATCGCCTATACGTCCTTGCTGCTGGAGCCATAGAGGAACTTGCTTATCAATGATGACCTGCGCCCGCCCTAGTTGCCCTAACGATCTTGCCCGCTGATAGTGAATCCCAGTCTGTAAGGCTTCTTCTAGCTTTGTGGCGATGGTTTCTGAAGTTTCTGGGGAATTTTCTAAGAGCAGGCAGTAATAAGGTGGGTGAGCGATAAAAGGTACAAGGCAGCAAACTCCCCATTCCGTGACTCTCAAATTTGCTAAAATTCTTGCTACAAAGGCTTCTGTTAGCTTCTCTCCAACGAAATCACTAACTCGATCGCCCCGACCTAAAAATTCCAGACAGGGAGTATTTCGATACCAGTGGGAAACTCGAACCCGATCGCCTATTCGGTAACGAGATAAACCACCAAGTTGCGAAATCACGAGTTCATAGGTTCCCCCTGTCTCCACTTCTGTTAATTTTCGCACCTGATCTTGCGGTGACAAAAACTCCAAAACCACCTGGTTCAAAACCGGAACAAATCCACCAGATGGGAGCAGGGGAATAGTCATTGGAGCTTCAGTTGCCAGTAACCCTTTACCTTGAATGAGAACGCCTGGAAAATAATGGTGGAGAATATGCGCTTGATCTGCGGCGTGCATTCTGTCCCAGCAAGAAATGAGTTTCAATTCCGGCCAAAGTTGCGTCCAGGAAATCTTGGGTTGTGAAAGTAACTGCCATCGGTGCTGGCTGATGCGATCGCCCAAAGCCAATTGGAGTTGTTGTTGATGAGCCTGGATAAATTCCAGTTGCACTGTTAAAAAACTAGGACTCCAGAGAGAGAGAATTTCCAGATCCTCCGCATTCAGTAATGCCAAAGCTAAAGCCCAGCGGAATTCTTCTGCCGTGGGAAAACAACCACTCACCCGCACCAGAAACATATCAACAAGCCAGCGTAAATACCCGTTCAAATAACAAGAATCATCAATGCCAGCTTCTCCAGTACCGATTTGTGGGGAAATACAGAGATAAGTCTTACCTGTTCGTAGGGGTGGACCGTGACGAATTAAATCATAAACCCATACACAAAACATCGCACTGAAACTACCAAGCAAAGAAGTGGTATAGGGAATCCACTTGGCAGCCCCTGTGCTTCCTGATGTGCGTTCCCAAAAATGGATTCTTTCAGGAGTGAGGATGGAGGCGCGGGGCTGTTGACGCTGCTGCTGAATCCAGGGTTCCAGATCCCCATACTCTACAATTGGGATGCGGTTCCACTCCATCTGAGCATCAATCCCCAGTGTTGCACCATAAGCAGTTTTGGATAATCGTTTGAGTACTTGCCTTTTAACCCGTTCCTGAGCCTGCTGGGGATAGTGCAGAGCTTGCTCAAACTGCATCGTTGCTGGCAACAGTAGATGAGACAATGCCTGAATTATAGCTCTGGACATAGTTCAACCTTTTGTTCTGGATAAAGGACACTACTAAATGGAACATAAGCACCATCTGCAACGGTGGCTCCAGGTCCCACTGCCGTACCCGCACCGAAAAAGACATTGTTACCAATTCGCACTTTTTTGACGTACAGCATGAGGTCATTGCGCTTGGGTTTAATGACATGGGATGAGGTTGTAGTAAGATGACCAAAAATCACGCGATCGCCAATTTCCAAAAGTCCGCGATCCATAATAGATACACTAGGAGTCCAGTAAACTTGGCTACCAACCTTAGCCCCCCAAAGCCGTAACCAAAAGGAAAACAATCCCGGAACCAGTCGCAAAATCGTTTCCAGAACTGGAAAAGAATTATAAATTGCCTGAATTTGATGAGTTCCCCACCAAGGGCTATATTCTTCAGTTAATAAATAGCTAATCCCTTCCTTGACTGGGTAAAAGCGCTGATGCAGCTGATAAACCATCAGGGGAAACCCATATAAGGTAAAGAGCAACGCTAAAATGCTCAGAAAGCCAGGTGCCATTAAGATCCAAACTACGCAGATCAGGGCGATCGCCATCACTAGGGCAGGGAAAAAAGAGAGTAATCGGCTCAGTAGTGTCATATTCCATTTTGGATTTTAGATTTTAGATTTTAGATTGGGAATGGCTTTGTGCGTCTGGATTTTGTAAATTCATCTGTCACAATCAATTTTAAAATTGGTATCATTTTTACTAAATTTGTTGGAAAAATGGCCACAATAACTTTTGTCTCAAACTTAATACCAAGGGAATTCCTAAAGACTTAGATTCTGGTTCCAATTCCCCAAAGGTATGGTGTAATCGATCCCAAAGTTTCAAGTTAGCTCCGAAATTACCAAAGCTTCCATCGCCGTGATGATGGGCGTGATCGTGTGGTAATATCAACCATGAATTCAGCAGTTGATAAAGCAAAGATTTCCGTGTCAAGTGTAATTCACTATGCCGCCACAAATCGAGTATGTAAGTCAGACTAATACCTAACGCGTAGCCACTGGGGTCTTTTAGCAGATACATCATCACCCCATTCACCCATATATACACAATCAATAGACTCGACCACAGTGTATTGCGAGAAGTACCTAGCACATCCATCTGACTCACAGTGTGATGCACAGCATGAAGCGGGAAGAACGGCGCGGTATGTAATAACCGATGGTTCCAGTAGTAAAGATAATCTACTCCGACAAAGGCGATCGCGCACCCGAACCAAGGTTGCCAGTCCAAACAACCCTGTAATTGTGGAAACCAGAACTGACACCCACCAAATACCAACAAGGTTTGCAGCCAAGGGATTCCTCCCTGCACCAATAGCCCGATGCTATCCAACAGCCAATCCTCACGGGATTTCCGGCGCAGTGCTTGCCGTTGTTCTGGTTGTAGTAGAGTTAAGCCCATCAAAACCCAAAAGCCAATCAACACAAGCATAGCTAAACCCAAAAAGTCACTTCAACAGTTTTTTCAGGCAGCAAGCGGGGGTCTTCTCCCTTAGCCAAAGTATCCCGGATTGATTCCACAAACACATGAATTGTATCCGCAGGGGTATGGCTGAAACACCGTCCATACTTGGCAATCACCTCTTGTTGAATTTTCAAAATCCGCACGTCTTGTCCAATAATCCGCTTGGCAGTCCACCAGACGAAGGGAGTAGCTAGCCACGACCAGATGCCATAATAAAACGTGACATCGGTATAGACTAAGGTGGAGGTGTCCGTTTCCGGCACTGATTGACTGGTAATAAAGAGGTGGCGATCGCTGCCAAACTTGTACTCTACAGAGGTAATGTTGGGCATATAAAAGCGATCGCTGTGATCGAATTCAACGCTGCTGGGATTCAGAAATCGCTGCCACCAGCCCAAATTTGTGGTTTCGTTACGATATTCAGCCACCACCGTTCCCTGCTTGCGAGTTACGGTCATTTCTAACTTTTGTCCGTAGGAGTTGCGAAAAATGCCAGGGTGAACCGAAGTTGTATGGGGAATATCAATAAAGTTCTCGGCGCAATTGGTGACATCATTTTGAAAGCGGTGAATCACCCGTACCGTATGCCAATGCGGTGCTTGATAAAAGGGCATGGGAAAGGGAGGCAATTGTGCATCTGGTTGCTCTGCAAGACAGACGTAAACATAGCCATCCTGCTCACAAGTGTGATAATTTTTGGTTTTCAATCGATGAGAAGGTTGGAATTCACTGGATTGGGAAGGCACGCTTACCACTTGCCCCTGCTGGTTGTAAACCCAGCCGTGGTACGGACAGGTTAAGGTTCCCTGGTGAACTTTGCCACAGGAAAGGCGGCTATTTCTGTGAATACAGCGGTCTTGCAACGCCACCGGCTGACCGTCTGCGCCCCGAAAAATTGCTAGCCATTCACCTAATATCTGGCGACTCAGCACTTGTCTGGGTTTTAACTGCTCGCTTTCGGCTACTACATACCAAAAATTGTCAAACTGCATAAGCTTGAATTGTAATATCTCCCGTCAAATCAATTTGACAAGCCAATCGTGCCTGGGGATCTGCTGAAGCCAAGATTTGTAAAACCTCCTGTTCCTCTGCTTGGGGTGGCGGGATGTCTCCTTTTACCTTGACTAGGCAAGTACCGCACAATCCAGTACGGCAACCAAACAACACCGGGGAATTTTGCACCGTCAAATACTCCGCTAGAGCATCGTGGGGCTTTAACCGTAACTCAGGAAAACTGGTATCAGCAAAAGAAATAACGCAATCTTTCATTTGCCTCGATTGTGAAAAAATTTGTTGAGCGCTTGCTGTTGAGTTTTGAGGTAACGCGGGATGGAGTTGACACTCATCAGTCGCATTTCTTTGTTACTCTCCCAAACAAAATCCAAGGGTTCGAGATACGCTTTGTAGGATTCGAGTGCTTCTTGATGAGTTTGGAAGCTGCGGTGTAAGCCTTCAGTTTCTTGAGTGAAACAAGCTGTCATCATGGCTTTGGCTTCAGTGGGGGATAAACCAAAGGTAGGAGAGAGCAGCACGGTATAAATTGCTTGATACAAAGCAGGGTCATACCAAAAGATGCCATTGACTGCCACAGACACATGATAATGATCCTGCTGAGTGCCGCGAATTCCCAAATTTGCCACTTGGCACTCAAAGGCAGTGGGCGGTTTTAGGGAATGGATCACCTCATGTCCCAAAATTTTAGAAGTGTTGAAATGAAAGCTTTCATCCAAAAAATGGTAGTAGGAAATTTGCGAAGGAATGGGGGATTGTTCTGGCTGTGGATGTTTTTGATGGAAGTTGCTGAGTTTGTGCTGAATCAATTTACCGTTTAAGGTTCTCAGTCCGCGTACCGTCAAATATTGACAGGCTAAAAATGTGTTTCCTGCTGACAGTAACCCAAAACAGCGCAGCTGAACTCCTTTCCACCAGGTACGAAAGCGATCGCTATCTGCAAAGATCATAGTTTGGGCAAAGGGCGATCGCATTGGATAACTAAACACCCTCTGACCAAACAAAGTTTGCTCTACTTCATCGATCGCAGTCCGAAAAGCATTGATGTGGCAACGTTCCTGACTTGTCTCCAAATCCAGGGTGTCACAAATTAACCGAAATCCCTCATGGGCAAACAAACCAGCTGCACTGGTTTGATTAAAGAAGATCGTGGCAATTTCTGCGGAAATAATTTGCGAATAATAAGCCACCCAATACAGTTGATTCAAAACAATTCGTTGTGCCTCGCTGGATTGTTCCCACAACGGCGTACCGTAGAGTAAAGAAAATTCTGGCGGGTTCCAGTAGGAATCGCAACATTTATTGTAGTCAAACTGCTCTGCTATAGTATCCAGAGTCGGGCTACGATCGGTCTGTTTAGCTCGTTGATAATTTAATTGCAACTTCCGCCAAGTTTTGGGGTCTTCCTTCAACACAGACTTCGCTTGACCATCGAGCATAAATAAAGGAGTTTTTAGTTGTGTCATACAATACACTGATTAGCCGGATAAGGTTGAAAAGAGCCTTGTTCTTCAAGCATCTGGAGTACAGAATTGGGAATGTTTCCATTGATTAGCGATCGCAATAGTTGCAGCCGAGTAGAACTGTGAATTTCAGTTTGGAGTTCTTGCAGAATTTGAATTTTGTTTGTTTGTGACAGGGGACCTTTCACGCGATCGATGGCAGTGACGAGGTATTGAGGCCCTATCTGTACCATCTGCAAAAATTGGCTTAGTACCCCATGAATTGCTTGTAAGCTTTTTAAAGAAGGCTCAAATTGCCGCAAATGAATCACCCCCGCCGCGTGATGCCGCGACTCTGCTTGCAGAAATCCCTGCAAGACCTGCCTTAAACTGGGATTTAAGCAAGCTTTAGCTAAAGAGCGATAATGGCTTAAGCCCCAACCTTCCAAAACCACCTGAACCACCGCCATCAACACTGCTTTGTCTGAGATTTCAATCACCTCTGACAAAAAACGCAAAAATATCCCCCCGTTAAATATCGGCTCTTTGCCTACAAATAGACGAACCTGAGCCAAATGTGTTGCTTCATCCGCCGCAAACAGACTGTACAATATGCGTTCTTCGCAAGTTTCTGCCAGTACAAACATTTTGTTCATATAGTCCATCCCAGCCTCCTCAACCCAGCACATTTCTTCTAAGAGATATCCATTGGCAATCTGGAGAATTTGCCACTGCTCTTGAAGAGTAGCTTCCTGAAAGCACTGCACCTGATTCAAGCCAAAAAATGCAGCGTCCCAGAAGATAAAATCACTGGAATCGATGGTTGGAAGCATCCCCAGACGGCTATTTAAAGAGGATAACAGGATGCGCTCAACGGGGGTATTAGCATCAGAATGCGATTTTTGCTTTTTCATAATTAAATAATGGTGCTTTACCCTAACGGTTAATTCTTAATTAATTCATCATTCAAGAATTTTTCATTACGAATTACGAATTATTCAGTCACCGGCTCCCAAGAATCCCATTGCAAAGCCCTCTGGTGTTCCAAATGATCCATAAATTCAATGATGGAGCGATCGGCCAGAATTGGAGTTTTCAGGTCAAATTTAATGGTTTTGAAAATTTGGGTATCACCTTTGGCAAAATAATTTCCTACCAGTTTAGTTAACCAAAGCACAACTCGATTGAATAACCAACCATGTATATGCGATCGCCGTTTAGTCATTAAAATTGTCTGCCCCTCTGTCTTACCGCCTTCTAACAGCCGCAGTGTAAACATAATATAAAAATGTAAAAAGTCTGGCCCTAGCGTCACCGTGCCGGTGCTGCCATACCAGTAACACATACTATAAGTACCTTCTGATTTATAGAATGGCTGAATTAGCCGAATTAACCAGGAATCTTTGCCCCCATGAGTAATATTGCTAAAGACCATAGCGTTTTGGTTCAATTCCTCGGAGCGAAACTCTATCTCCACAGGAAAGTTATGCACCGTATTGAAATGGTGGGCATCGATCGCATTCACCATCACGACATTAGGATGACAATTTTTAATAAAGTGCTTGCCTAAGCTAACATCCAAAGCTACTTTTTCTAATTCTGGGGCAAAGGGCAGAGGCTGTTTTGGTTCGGCGCCTGTCCACAACCAGATCAAACCATAAGCTTCTGCTACTGGCCAAGTTTGAAGTTTTACAGGCAAACTTTTGCCCAAACAAGGAACTTCCAAACAAGTGCCATCGGCTGCAAACTTCCAGTTATGGAAAAAGCAACGAATTCCATTGCCCTCTACTTTGCCTTCTGCTAGGTGCGCTCCCATATGGGGACAGTAAGCATCTACCGCTACCACAGTTCCCGCCTCAGTTCGGTATACTGCTAAGTTGCGCCCTAAGAGGGAGACGGCTTTCACCTTGCGGCGTCGCAATTCTTTGGAACGTAATACCCAGTACCAGCCCTCAATAAACTGATTGCAATGGTTAAAAATTTGAGGTTTATGCAGCTGTTCGGGCATGATTGACCTCACACTAATACTGGTTCAACACTTGAGACCATCTTAGATGATATATGCAATGGATAACTAGACTTCCACATCCGTAATCCTGCTGATGTCAAATTAGCTTGGGTGAATTCAGTGAGGCACACCAATTCATCTCCGTTAATATGACCTGGGTTTTTCTGAACAAAAAAAGCAATGTCAGGGTCTTGCAGTTTTTCAACAGCAATGGTACATAGTTGAGAGCGTAAAATCTGCGGATTGGCAAACCGCACAATCCCCTCGGTTGGGTGATAAAATTCTCCAAATTGCTGAGTGGCTATATGTTGCATAAATGCTGCCACTTCTGTTGGAGTTTGGCGATCGTAACGGGGATAAAACTCCTTGGCAAAGGTTGTCAAAAACCGATAGCTGCGATACCCAGAAGAAATTAACAGCCAGAACAATCTTTCTTGCCGATGGCCATGAATTTCTTGAATGGCAGCAATCCAGGCTTTGGCCAAGACAGGACTAGACCAAATCGATGGATCGGTAATGGTATCGCCAGAATAGACAATTGTCACTGGTTCGTCCTTTAACACTGCCTCATAAAAGCGTAGGGTGGAAAACCCCTTTAAAATCCCTTCTTGTTTCAGCAATACAGTCCATTGCTTATTGCTCAAGTCTGCTTCAAATTGCTGTCGATTTACTTCTTCAAAGTGAGTATTAAATAAATAGAACATTTCTTGCCGTTCCACTTGCGAAAGCAAAACTATCGGTACTAAGAATGCTTCAATCATTGGCTTTTTGTCTAAGGATGGCATATGAATCAATTCAAAATTCAAAATTCAAAATTCAAAATTAAATACAGCCACGCCACTTGCGGGTGGGGTTTCTACCTGCCTTGTGAGACAAGGATTCTTTTGTCCACAAGGGGCGAGGTTTTGAACCTATCTTTTTTGATAAATGTAACTCTAATTAAAATATTACATCCACTGGATAAACACGGAAAAGCCAATCAAGCCTTATTTGTTACACATGATAATCGAATTATAGATATTGCTGACCGGATTTTTAATTGAGAAGATGGATATTTACGATCTTCCACAAATAAATTTTGGAGATGAATCTCTTAAACAAAAACCTAGTCTAAATAGTTTTGTTGAGATTATAGTGGGGTAGTAATATAATCACAGGAAATAAGTGAAAATAAAACAATTTATATTAAGAAACATAAAGAACTTTGGTTCTTCCGCTATTTTTATGGCGAGAATCAAAATTAATTAAATTTTAACAACTCTAATTTAATATAAAAAATGCTTGAAGTTTAGATATTGTAGTAGTTTACAAACTTTCAAATATTATCAAATATAACTGATGTTACAA
>JAESFX010000230.1_pt1 | contig 40653 bp, 38 predicted proteins | sample 9269501 | NCBI WGS metagenome assembly JAESFX01 (sample SAMN14515570, study PRJNA621655) | algae metagenome | isolation source: Desmonostoc geniculatum HA4340-LM1 and co-occurring heterotrophs from cave... | place: USA: Maniniholo cave, Kauai, Hawaii | collected 2009-07-28
CTCCAGCCCCCGGATTTCCTGCGGCTTAGCAGAAGTCTTATCTACCTGTCATAAGCCTTTGGCAAATTTCCCTCAGTTGGTCGCGCATATCGGTCGCGCAGGCGCTGTTGCCGGTTCGAAAGCGGCTGTTCGACACCATCGATAATGACGGTTACCGGCGCGCTCGACAGTTCGAGCGGATCGCCATCCCAAACCACCACATCGCCCGCTTTTCCCGCCTTGAGACTGCCGAGCCGGTCGCCCACGCCCATGATTTCGGCAGGAACCGAGCTAACCGAAGCAAAGGCCTCGTCCCAGCTTAGCCCGGACGCGCCCGGTACGCGCTCCAGGCTCACCAGATTGCCAGCATATTGTGTTGAGTAGCGCAACTGATGCGAATCGCGGTCGTTGATCATGCCAATCGCGACCTTGACACCTGCATCCTGCATCCGCCCGATATTGCTCTGCGTTGCGCCGAGCATTTCGAACGAGGACGGCAAGTCGTTGAGCGCAGAGGCAATCACAGGAATCCCCGCCTGTACCAGTTGCGGCGCAACGCGCCAGCCTTCGGTGACACCGACAAACACCATCTTGATTGCCGGAAATTCGCGTTTCAGTTCAATCAGGCGCAACATGTCGTTGGCGCCCTCGACGTGAATTAACAAGCGCGTTTCCCCGCGCAGCACGGCCAGTAGCGCTTTTGCATCCTCAGCCTTCAGCAGTTCGTCATCGAACGCATTGCGGTTTGCCGCATAATCCTGCGCCTCGCGCAGCATCGCACGGAAATGCAGGTGATTGCCCGCTCTGCTCCCGCCCGAACTGGCCGCCCCCGCTTCCCCGAATTCGGCAAACTGGAAAGCGCGCGCCTTGGTAACTGCATCGCTATCGGCACCAAGATCGGCAATCGCCCCCTGCCCTGCAAAAATGGTCCCATTGCCTTCAGGCGCAACCACCGCGCGCGTCACGCCCGCGCTGCGGTTTACGGCGAATGGGGACCGGAATGGGTCGATGGCTGGCGCGATGTCGATGGCGGCCGAAAAGCCGCTCTTGCCGCCGCTTTTGTCATTGGTGCCATTGACAGCATCGACTTCGGCAAGCCCAAGCCGGGTGAAGCCTGCAAACACCCCCGGCGTCACCCATTTGCCGCTGGCATCGATCTGCCGCGCGCCAGCCGGGACGGAAACGCCAGCACCCGCCGCAACGATATTGCCATCGCGCAGAACGACGGTGCCGCCTTCGATGGGAGCACTGCCATCGCCGATAACGACCTTGCCGCCGGTAATTGCAATTGTTTCGGCATGGGCTGGAGCAGTAAGAGCAGCCAATGCCGCTACGGTCAAAAGGAGATGCCTCATTTCACATCTCCCTCGCCGGGCTGGCCAAGCTCGAAATCGCTCACTGGCCTGCGCTTCGGGTCGCTTGCATCGAACAGCAATGCCCCATCGACCCAAACCTTGTCGGGTCGCGAGTACACGCTGAGCGGATTGCCGTTCCACAGCACGACATCGGCCATTTTGCCGGGTTTCAAACTGCCGGTCATCTTTTCGATGCCCATCGCCTTTGCCGGATTGTAGGTCAGCCATTTGATGACTTCGGCATCGGGAATGTTGAAGCCCATCCGTCGCCCGTCGGCCTGCGCCTTCGCCGCTTCCTGATTCAACCGTTGAATCTGGTTCTCATCATCGGAATGGATGACAACGCAAGCACCTGTATTGTGCAGGATCGCGGCATTTTCGGGAATGGCGTCATAGGCTTCCATCTTGAAGCCCCACCAGTCTGCCCACACTGCCGAGCATACATTGTTATCGCGCAAAAGGTCGGCGATCTTGTAGCTTTCGACCGCGTGGTGGAAGGTCGAGACCTTGTAGCCGAACTCTTTGGCCATATCGAGCACAATGGCCATTTCGTCAGCACGATAGCAGTGGTTCTGGATCGTGATCTCGCCGTCAAGCACGCCGGCCAGCGTTTCCATGCCGATATCGCGGCTGAAATCCTTACCGCTGTCGCGCTTCTTCTTATATTCCTGCGCCTTGATCCACGTCTGGCGATTGACCGCAACATTACCCATGCGCGTCGAAGGCATCCGCCCCTTGGCGCCGTAAACGCGCTTCGGATTCTCGCCGCAAGCCATTTTCATGCCATAAGGCGCGCCCGGGAATTTCATGCCCTGCACAGTACGCGCGTAAACATTTTTCAGCACCACCGAACGTCCGCCCATCAGGTTCGCGGAACCGGGCAGAACCTGCAACGCTGTCACGCCGCCATTGGCGAGCGCGCGGGAAAAGCCGGGGTCCTGCGGCCAAACGCTATGCTCGGCCCAGACTTCGGGCGTCGTTGGCGACGTCGCTTCATTGCCGTCGCTATGCGCCTCGACGCTAGGGCTGGGATAGTCACCGAGATGGCTGTGGATATCGATGATACCGGGTGTCACAAACTTGCCCGCACCGTCGAACACCGCAATATCGGCTGGGATCGGCGTGTCCGGCCCACCGACGCTTTCGATCTTGCCGCCCGACATGAATATAACGCCATTGTCGATCCGCCCGCCCTCGCCATCGAAAATGGTGACATTGCGGATCACAGTCGCGATATTCGGATAGGGCTTATAGGTCGACGGGAAAGGCGCTGGAGCCTTCGCGGCGGGCTTGGCCGAAGCTGTCGAAGGCTCCTCTTCCTTCGCCCCACAACCGCCCAAAGCAAGCACAGCCAACGCCGCGACCGCCACTGCGGCCTTCCCCGATAAACGCATAGATTTAGCTCCCTTGGGTGGTCGGATGCACGCCAGCAGCCTGCGGTTCGCCGGCTTCCTTATTGCCTTCGAGCGGCTCGTCGCGCAGTGTATCGAGATGCATCCAGCGCTTGACGATGGGCGACAGCAGCAGCACCACGACGGCAACGCCGATGGAGATGTAGCCGAACAACTCGTAGACATCGAGCAGGCCCTGCTTCGTCATCTCGCCATCATGCCCGCCGGTCGCCTCGCCGATCTTGCCCGCAACGAAGTTGCCGACTGCGGTCATGTAGAACCAAGCGCCCATGATGAGCGAAGCAAGGAATTTCGGCGCAAGCCGGTTCATTGCCGACAGACCTACCGGCGACAGGCAAAGCTCTGCGGTCGTAGCCAGCAAGTAATACATGAACACCAATATGACCGGCGTCATTGCAACGATGCCATAGGCTTCCGCGCCCCAAACCAGCACAAGGTTTGCCAAGCCCATCTGGACCAATGCCAGACCGAATTTGGCCGGTGCGGAAGGCTCTTTGCCCTTTCGGCCCAGCCACTGCCATAGCCCCGCGAAAAGCGGCGCGAGCAGGATGATATAGATGGGGTTGATCGACTGGAAGATACCTGCAGGAACGCCGCCACGGTCGACGAAGCGATCGGTAAACAGATTCATCGAGCCACCTGCCTGTTCGAACAGGCCCCAAAAAATCGGGTTGAGCGAAATCAGGAACAGGATCGCGAACATGCGCTCGCGCGGTTCTTTTTCCAGCTTGAAGCTTTCATAGAGCACGTAGCCAAGCAGCGAGACGCCCGAGATGATCAGCAACGTCTGAATGACGTCCTGATACTGCACCAGCGCCCAGATTACCGCGACGGCAGCAAAGCCGATGCCGTAAAGTGTGAACTCCGTCGATTTCGCCAGCGGCTTGGGCGCTTCGCCCGCGCCACCCAAGGCCGCTTTGCCAAGGACAAAGACGACGAGACCCAAAAGCATGCCGATACCGGCAAGCCCGAAGCCCCAACCCCAGCCGATTGTTTGGCCAAGATAGGCAACAGTAATCGTGCCGAGCGCCGCGCCGACGTTAATACCCATGTAGAAAATCGTGTAAGCCGCATCACGGCGAACGTCGGTAAGCTTGTACAGTTGCCCGACCATCACCGAAATGTTGGCTTTCAGGAAGCCCGAGCCAACGATGATGAAGGCCAAGGCTGCCCAAAAGACGTTTATCGTCGGGTCATCCTGCCCGCCTACGCCCTCGACAGCCATCAGGCTGTGGCCCAGTGCAAGCAATATCCCGCCGAAAAGAACCGCCTTGCGCTGCCCCAGATACCGGTCGGCCAGATAGCCACCGAGCACCGGAGTGATGTAAACAAGGCTAGTGTACGCGCCGTATACGAGGCTCGATTTGGAATCCGAGAACAGCCAATGCTGAGTGAGGTAGAAAATGAGGATCGCACGCATGCCGTAATAGGAGAAACGCTCCCACATTTCGGCGAAGAACAGCATGTAGAGGCCCTTGGGGTGGCCCGCGAACTCTGGTTCCTTCTGAATTGCAATCTTGGCCCCGATGGCCAGAAAAATTCCTAGAACAACAACGGCGATGGCTGCAATCCAGTCGCCCTCGGCCCAAAGGCCCATCGGTTTCATATCGGTCACGCGATCCCTCTTTCACTCTTTTTTTGTGCTCTCTCCAGAGCGTATGGCGCCGGACCCTAACGGAAAAATTTCGCTTGAGAAGAATTTTATTGCGCGGTTTGTCGAAATTCGTGGAAGGGGATGTGATGTTCAACAATCTCAGTTCTGTTACCGCCTATCTCGAATCCCGCCGCTCGGGCAAACCGCGCGATATGGTGGAGCCGGGGCCGGACGAAGCAACGCTCGATCGGATATTGCAGGCCGCGATGCGCACGCCCGATCATGGCAAGCTGTTTCCCTGGCGCTTCATCAAGATCGATGACCGCACCGCGTTCGCCAAATTGCTCGGTGACGCCTTTGTCGCGGCGAATCCGGATGTGCGCTCTGCGCAAATCGAGGCAGCCGTTGCGCCCGCCTATATGGCCCCCACGCTCGTCATCCTGCTTTTCGCGCCGCAGCCGAGTGCCAAAATCCCGCTCTGGGAGCAGCAGATGAGCGTCGGCGCGGTCGGCATGAACCTGCTCCATGCCGCGCACGCGCAAGGATTTGTTGCAAGCTGGATTACCGGCTGGGCGAGCTACGACGCCAATGTTCGGGCCGTCCTGTGCCAGGGCGACGAGCAGATTGCTGGATTCTTTTTTATAGGTAGCCCTGCCCAACCCCTCGAAGAACGCCCCCGGCCCGATCCGGCTGATATCGTCCGCAATTGGCCGTGACCCAATTTTCGTCATCCTGAACTTGTTTCAGGATAACCGGCGGTGGTGCGTTGTGCTGAAACAAGTTCAGCATGACGAAAGGGAGTTTGGTTGGCAACAAAAGTGCAACACTTGACGCGCCCTACTGTATTATGGCAGTAAGGAACCGATGAAAAACGACCCCAAGCCGGTATATCTGAAATTGCGCGATGTTATCGCGGCGGCGATCCTCGATGGCGATTACAAGGAAGGCGACATGCTCCCCTCGGTCCGGGCCTTCGCCGCCGACCAGGGGGCCAATCCGCTCACGGTTGCCAAGGCTTACCAGATTTTTCAGGACAGCGGCCTTGTCGATGTCAAACGCGGCGTTGGGCTGTTTGTGGCATCAGGGGCAGTTGCCAAGCTGCGTAGCTTCGAACGCGATTATTTCGTCAAAAATGTCTGGCCTGACGTCAAGGCACAGATGCAGCGCGCAGGCATCGACCCCGCCGAATTACTCGCGCTGAGCTGACATCGCGGCGACCTTGGCCGCGAGTTCTCTGGCCGCCTTGGGCCGCTTGCCCGACCGTCTCAATACATCCGCATAGACCTTCGTCACCATCGCATTTGCGGGTGCGATGCGATAGGCAATCGCCGCATATTCGGTTGCTTTTTCCTGTTTCCCGGCCCCTGAATAAGCCCGCGCCAGATTGGCCAGCAAGACGCGGTCATTATATCCAATCCGGGCTTTTACGCGCTCCAGCAAGACGATGGCATTATCCCATTGCCGCGCATCGAGATTGCGATACCCCGCCAGTCGTAAAGCGCTGAGGTTCGCTGGATTGAAGGACAGATAAGCCGAAAGCGCGTCATCCGCCGCTTTCTCGTCGCCCGCCTGCGACAGCGCATCGACAAGGCGCAACATCACCGGTTCGGTAAAGCCGATTGTGCGCGCCTTCCGGTAAGCGTCGATTGCTGCAGATATATTGTCCCGCGCCGTCTCGATATCGCCGACCAGTACATGTGCTTCGGCTACGCCCGGATTATTCGCCTGCAACCGAAGCGCCTCGCCGACAGCCGTGTCAATCTGGCCCTCCGCCATCAGCAACCGGATATAGGGCACCACGGCGCGCGCATTGTTTGGATCACGCCTGACTTCATCCGCTGCACTCGCGAGCGAAATGGGTTCGGGCAGCGGCAATGCCGGACGCAGAGTTGCGATCATCGCATCGTTCAATGCGTCCACTGCCCTTTCCGGCTGGTCACTGGCTTCGAACGCACGCGCGGTGGTCATCAGACTGTAGCTGTCGGCATCCGGCCGAGCGGCAATTTCGCGGATCGTGTCGAGCGCGCCATAAGGGTCGCCCGCACGGTACATCGCCTGCGCGAGCAATGTACGCACCCGCCGGTTGCGCGGCTGGATGGCAAGAAGCCGCTGAAACTGGTCGACTGCCCGGTTGTAATTGCCAAGCTCATATTCGCATATCGCATCGAGCAACATCGCGCCGGGCGTTTCGTTGAACATATCGCCCGCGCGCGGCAATATCCGCTTGGCCAGCTCATACTCCCCTGCCCGCGCCGCGAGCACAGCCTGCATATAGAATGCCAGCGAATTGTCGCCGTCGAGCGCGATTATCCGCCTCGCGTTCGCCAGCATATCGCGATAGCGACCTGCATCGCCAAGGGTGAGCGCATAATCCTCAAGCAGCCGGATATCGTCAGGTGCAATCTGCAATCCACGCTCGAACCAGGGCAGTGCCGCAACCACACCGAATTGCGAACGCATAAGCTCCCCCCGCAACTCGATTGCGTGAACGTTTTTGGCATCGAGTTTCAGCGCCCGGTCGGCGGCCTCGATAGCGCCGCGCTGGTCGGCGGCTTCGAGCCGCGCGCGGCCCAGCTTGGTCCAGCCCATGCTGTCCGGGTCGGATGCAGAATGCGCGCTACCGCCAACGGCAAGCAGCAGTGCCGCCGTCAGAACATAGCGCGCAATGCCTGCATCAGATTTGCAGGTCATATTGCTTGAGCAGATCGTACAGCGTCGGCCGGCTGATCCCGAGCAGTTTCGCCGCGCTCGAAATATTGCCCTCGGTCCGCCCGATTGCCCGCTTGATCGCCTTGCGGTCGGCCGCCTCGCGCGCCGCTTTGAGGTTGAGCAACAATTCGTCGTCATCCTCGTCGCCGAAATCCAGATCATCGGCGGTGACGAACTTGCCATCGGCCATGATCACTGCGCGCTTGATGCGGTTCTCGAGCTCGCGAACATTGCCCGGCCATTTCCACTGGTCGATTGCGGTCAGCGCAGCAGTCGACATGCCCTTGATTGACGGGTTCATCTCGCGCGAAAAACGGGCAACGAAATACTTCGCCAATAACACGGCATCGCCCGTGCGTTCGATCAGCGACGGGATATTCACCGTTACCTCGGCCACGCGGTAATAGAGATCGTCGCGAAAGCTTTGGTCCGATATCATCTGGTGCAAATTGCGGTGTGTTGCGCACACCACGCGGACATCGACCGGAATCTGTTTGCGACCACCGATGCGCTCGATGGTCCGTTCCTGCAGGAAACGCAGCAGCTTCACTTGCAACGGCAAAGGAATATCGCCGACCTCGTCGAGGAAAAGCGTGCCGCCATTGGCTATCTCGATCTTGCCTTCGGTGGTCTTGACCGCGCCGGTGAACGCACCTTTTTCATGCCCGAAAAGTTCGGATTCCAGTAAATTCTCCGGAATCGCGCCACAGTTGATGGCAATGAACGGCTTGTCCGCACGATTGCTCGCATTGTGAAGGCCCCGCGCCAGCAATTCCTTGCCCGTCCCGCTTGCGCCCAGCAGCAACACCGACGCATCGGTCGGCGCGACACGCTCAATGGTGCGGGCTACCTTCACCATTTCGGGTGCACCGGTGATAATCGAGCCGAGCAATAACTCGCCGCCGGCATCGGGCTGCTGCAACTGCTCGTTCTGCAGTTCAAGCTGGCGCACATGAAAGGCGCGTTTCACGATAAGGTGCAGCTCGTCGATATCGACCGGCTTCTGGTAAAAATCCCAAGCGCCTGCCGAAATCGCGCGCAAAGCGCTCTCGCGTGCGCCGTGCCCGGAGGCGACAATGATCTTGGTATCGGGCTTCAGCTTCAGCATCTCGTCCAGCACCGCAAAACCTTCGGTCACGCCGTCGGGATCGGGCGGCAGGCCAAGATCAAGCGTCACCACATCGGGTTCCTCCGAGCGTAATAGCGTCATCGCCTCGTCACGATTGGCCGCGCAAAATACTTCGAAATCCTCATAGGACCATTTCAGCTGCTTTTGCAGGCCGAGGTCATCCTCGACGATCAGCAGCTTTTGCCTTGCTTCCGTCATCTCATGCCGCCTCTTCTATCGGTTGGTCGATGCTGCCTTCGCGCACAGCGGGTAGCATCAATGTGAATGTCGTGCCCTTGCCCACGCGGCTGTCGACGCGCAATTGTCCGCCCATCGAATTGGCGAGCGCGCGTGCTTCATAAGCGCCGATGCCAAAGCCGCCGTCCTTTGTTGATTCGAACGGTTTGAACAAATGCGTTGAAATAAACGCCTCGGTCATGCCAACGCCGCTGTCGCTGATGTTGACCGCGATATCGTCGCCCTGCACGCGACAGGTGATGCGCACCGGCGATCCGTCAGGCGTCGCCTCGATGGCATTCTGCACCAGATGGCTGACAATCGTGTCGAGCCGCGCCGGATCGGCAACGGCGAACATCCCCGGGCTGAGCTGCGCGTCGATCGGATAAATTAACCGCTTTTCGTGCACCGCGTTCATTACCGCCTCGCCAATGTCGATGGCGACCGGAGCGGCGTGGCGCGATTTGTTATGCTGCGAAAGACGCGCAAGCAGCTCGTTCATCTTGTCCACCGACGAGCGCAGCGTGTCGATCATGTCCGCACGGAATTCGGGCTTGTCGGCATGGCGCTCTGCATTGCGCGCCAGAATGCTCAATTGGCTCACCAGGTTTTTGATGTCGTGGACCACAAAGGCAAAGCGGCGGTTGAACTGTTCGAACTGCTGCGCTTCCGCGAGCGCCTGCTGGCTAGAGGCTTCGGCGAGATAGCTCGCCACCTGCCGCCCGACGATGCGCAGCATGTCGAGATCTTCCCAGTCGAGCGCGCGCGGCAGCCGCGGGCGGGCGAGCACCGCCAGCCCGGCGAGCTTCCCGAAATGCACCAGCGGCACCACTGCCCAGGCCTGCATTTCGTCATACAGCCATTGTGGTACCGCGCGCGGATCGCAACGCTCGTCGGTCCCGGCGCGCACTTCGTCCATCGACAGGATATGCCCGGTCGATTCGAAAAAGGGCATCGTCATCGAAGTTACACAATGCGTCGGGACATCGGCGGTGGCCCAGTTCCAGCGTGCCTGCAACGTCAGCCTGCCGTCTTCATCCGGTATCAACAGCAATCCGGCGGGGCTTTCGAAAATGTCGGCAAGCGACTTGATGACACGCTCGTAAAAGGGAGCCGCCTCTTTCGAAGGGAAGCCGATGGTGTCGGCAAAACGCATCCATTCGGAACGATAATCGTAGCGATGCTGGAAGAAATTTTTCGCAACAATGACATTCAGCCAGCTCTTGAACCGGCCCGACGGCAATATGAGGAGTGCCGCCAGCGACATGCCGAAAATCAGCGTAATCTGCGCCAGCCGGACATAAGTGCCGCCGACCAGTTCGAGGGCTGTGGCGAGCAGCACCATAGCGAGCAGATATACGCCGATGGCCACCAGCGAAACGGACTGGAACGCGACCGAGCGCGACAGCCTGATGCGCCAGGCGCTGTTGCGCTTGGCGGCCATCACGAACACCGGTGCCAGCAATGCGGTCGCGAAGCCCCGCGTGGCAAGCAGTTCGGGCGACAATTGCGATGTCAGATAGCTGATCGTGTAAAGATTGAGATCATAGGTCCACATCGCGGCAAGCGCAGCCATGGGCAGGCTTATCCCCCACCGCGCTTCGGGGGCCGAGACAGTGTATAGATTGTGTACCAGCACCAGCGCGCCGGCTGCGAAAATCATGCGCAGCGCCAGACCCGAATGCACAAAGATATCGGCGGGAGCACCAGCAGGCTTTAGCATCGCCAGCGCAACGTCGCTGCCCGCCTGGAAAACCAGCACCAGCAGCAACGCAAGATAAATCATGTTGATCGTGCGCGGTTGCTGCCTGCCTTCGCCGCTTCGCAGAAGGAAGAACATGAAGCAAAGCCACGAAAGGTTACGCGCACTTTCAGTGGATAGAGCGGCAAGGCTCAGCGGTCCTGCGACCGTCGCCGCAATTCCCCAGACCGACGTCAGTGCCATCGCGCCGATCATCATCACCTGCTGGCGGTTGCTCGACCCATATTTGTGGACCAGCCAGATGGCGAGCGCGGCATAGGCAAAACCGACCGCCGCATGCCCCCAGAAGCTAAGGAAAGGCAAGAGTGCGTCCATCAGCGGGCGCCCTCCGGCCACAACACCACGCGCACCGTCTGCAACAGAATTAGAAGGTCGAGGAAAGGCGTATAATTTTTGGCGTAATAAAGGTCATATTCCAGCTTGTGCCGTGAATCGGTAATCGACGCGCCATAGGGATAGTTGATCTGCGCCCAGCCAGTGATGCCCGGTTTCACCATATGACGCTCGGCATAATAAGAAAGCTGCTGTTCCAGGTCGGCGACAAATTCGGGTCGCTCCGGCCGCGGACCCACAAAGCTCATTTCGCCCTTCAGGACATTCCAGATCTGCGGCAGTTCGTCGATTCGTACCTTGCGGATGAAACGGCCGACCCGTGTGACGCGCGGATCGTCCTTTTCCGCCCATAGGGCTTTGCCCGCATGCTCTGCATCGTTGCGCATCGAGCGCAGCTTGACGACCTTGTAAGGCTGGCCGAACAGGCCGACGCGCGTTTGCCGGTAAAAGGCCGGCCCCTTGCTCTCCAGCTTCACCAGCAAGGCGAACAGGAAGATGATGGGCGCGGTAAAGAAAAGCAGCAGCGAGCTTGCCGCCACATCGAATAAGCGCTTCGCAATGCCTGAAAGTCGTCTGCCGGATGAAAAGCCGTCCGAAAATATCAGCCAGCTAGGGTTTACGCTGTCCAGATCGACCCGCCCCGTCTCGCGTTCCAGAAAACTCGATATTTCGTTGACGTGAACGCCAGTGGTCTTGACCCGTAGCAAATCGTCGACGGGCAAGGCATTGCGCCGTTCTTCCAGCGCCAGCACTACTTCGCTTGTCCCCAGCTTCACGACATAATCGGCAAGGTTGAAGATCGCGCTGCGGTTGATGGCTTCGGGAATAACACGCTTGTTCTCGTCCATCGCGATATAGCCGACGACGAGGAAGCCCGACCCGGGTTTGGCCTCGAGATCCTTGATCCGCTGCGCCCGCCTGCCCGCGCCCAGAACCAGCAGCCGCCGTTTGAAGCTCTCCCCGCCGACGATGCTGCCGAGCACGATACGGCTGGTGGCAAGGAAGAAAAACGCCAGCACCATCGCATAAAGCGAGTTCGAACGCCAAAGCGTCATCCCCGGCAGCATGAAACCCATCACCGACTGGAAAATGACCCCGAGCGACACAGCGACCAACAGCCGCGCAATGGCAAATCGCAAAGACTGTAAGGCATCCGGGCCATAGACCCCGACCGCCATCGACGCGACATGCACCGAAGCGGCAAAGGTGAGAAGCTGGCCGAGACGGTTGCCGATATAATCGACTTCCATCCCGATCTGCCCTGCGCGGACCACCCAGGCGGTTTCGGCCGCGGCAACCAGCAGGCAAAAGTCGATTATCGCGAGAAAGATCACCGCATAAGGGATATAATGCTTGAAAAGCCTGATCATGTCGCGGTGCCGCCCATATTGTCGGAATTTTTAACGGCCAAAGGTGAAGTGTCGGTTAATTTTACACCTTGTCCCTAGCATACTGAATTCCATCGCAAAATCTGAAACAAATGCCGGCCTTGCCGGTTTGCGGAGATAGGCTAAAAGCAGCGAACGGTTCCCAAGGAGCGAATGTGAAAATCACCCCGGTCATTTTATCAGGCGGCGGCGGCACACGGCTATGGCCATTGTCCACACCCGCCAGCCCCAAACAGTTCCTTGCGCTGACCGGCGCCGAGACGATGTTCCAGATGACCGTGCGGCGCGTGCTCGATGCCGAACGCTTCAACCCGCCGGTTATCGTCGCCAATGCCGCCCATGCGGAAATCGTCGATGCCCAGCTTGCCGCCACCGACGTCAGCAATGCCACGCTCCTGCTCGAACCCTGCGCACGCAATACCGCCCCTGCCATTGCGCTCGCCGCCCTTGCGCAAGCCGACCCCAAAACCCCATTGCTGGTCATGCCAAGCGACCATGTCATCCTTGACGCCGACGCCTTCGCCGTCGCCACCGCATCACTGCTGCCGCTGGTCGTAGATGGCTGGCTTGCCACCTATGGCATCGCCCCGACCGGACCCGAAACCGGCTACGGTTACATCCGGATGGGCGACGAACAATCTCCGGGCGTGCACAAGGTCGACCGCTTCGTCGAAAAGCCCGATGCGCCGACTGCCGCCCAAATGATCGCCAGCGGCGACCATGTCTGGAACGGCGGCATCTTTCTCTTCCGCGCCGATATCTACCTCGGCGTCATGTCCGTCCACGCCCCCGATATGCTGGCCGCCGCGCAAGCCGCGATGGCAACTGCGCGAACCGGGGGCAAACGTATCTACCCCGACAACACCGCCTTCGCCGCCTGCCCGTCGGACAGCATCGATTATGCCGTGATGGAAAAAGCGAACCGCGTCGCCGTCGCACCGGTCAGCATGGGCTGGTCTGACGTCGGAAGCTGGGACGCGCTGCACGACATTCGCGGCAAGGACGGCGACGGTAACACCGTCATCGGCGAAACGCGGTTGTCCGAGGCTAAAGGCAACCTCATCCACGCCGACGGCATCCGCGTGTCGATCCACGGGGTGGACGATCTGATTGTGGTCGCCAATGGCAAGGAAGTCCTGATTCTACCGCGCGGCAGCAGCCAGAAGGTGCGGGATTTCGCAGGCTAAAAAAAGCCCCCTCCCTCAATCAAGAGGAAGGGGGCAAATTAACGATGCCGAGGGGTCGCAATCCCGGCGCCGCTGAACCATGCGCCTGATTTATGTCAGCAGCCAGACGCTGCTCTTGCAGTTCGATGACTCTCCAACACTCTTTGGCCAGCCAGTCACGCCACCCGCGCCACAATGAACGCAAAAAGGACAAACCCGGCCCATACCATCAGCGAGCCGATAACGGTCAGAGGCTGGAATGCCGGATGCGCTGTGATCAAAAGCCCCGCAAGTCCGCTCAGCATTGCTATGTAGCCCAATGCTGACAGCAACACTTGCGCAATCGCCACCTTACCGATCGCGGCTGGATGCGCCTTGTAGAACAGTCCGAACAGGAACATGCTCACCCAGCCGATCAGGTTGAGATGGACATGCACCGGCGCGAGGCTGTGGTCGTGTGAAATGCCCATATAGATGCCCAGGCTCACGCCGATCAATGCGGTGAAACTACCAATTTTGAAGCATGCCGCTGGCAGACGGAATGGTTTAACAGGCTCGGCGGCAATGAATTGTGTCGCCATTATCAGGGCTCCTTATCGCCACGAGCCAGCGAAGCCGATTGCTCTACGGTTATGCCCTTGGCTAGCGGGTCGGCGTGACGATGGACCAGCAACCATGCCGTGCCCTGGCGTCGATAGACCAGCGTAACGCGCAGAGGCCATTCTTGCGCCGGCAATCCGCCAACCTCGCCGCGACCATGCTCGATGATTGCAAGTACGACCATATCGGCGCTGCCATAGGCCTGCACCAGTTCCTGCTTCAGTGTTCCGTTCTTGAAGAACTTGCCGATCTCGTCCCAACGCTCGCGTGTATAGGTTCCGCGCGAGGGCTTGCCGCCGAACGGCGACATCAGCGTGAAGTCATCCGAAATCGTGATCAGGTCGAGATAGGTATCGATATCGCCACGCATCAGCGCCGCATTGGCCGTTTCGGAACGCCGGACAAGATCGGCAACGGCCATATCGGTATCGACTGTTTGCATAGGGGGTGCTCCTGCGGTCGCGGCCAGCGCCGTAAGGCCGGTTGCGCCGGCCGCGAGAATGTTGCGTCGTGTGTGAGACATGAATTTTCCTGATTTTGTGGCGGCGCAGGTTGCCCCCTCCCTCTTTGGGAGCGGGAGGGGGCGTTTCACCAGACGGCGGGTCGCTATACCGCGCGGCAAAGATAATAGATGTTTTGGATATCGTGCGGCAGACGATGGGTTTGGACATTGTCAAAACCGGCGTCCTTGAGCATCGACAGCGCAAGCTGCTCACCCCAGGCCGCGCCCAGCCCGACTCCGCCCTGCGCCAGCGAAACCGTCATGCAGTGCATGCACGATACCGTGTAGGTAAACGGCGCCAGCGGATGGTCCAGATTGTCGGCGACGTCGCTCGCGGCATCGATATCCTGCATCAGGTACACACCGTCCGGCTTCAGCAATCGCCTAATGTGCGATAGCACCGTTGCCGGATGCGCCTGGTCGTGCACCGCATCGAAGGTGAAAATCAGGTCGAAGGCAACATCGCTTTCCAGCGTCGTCGCATCGACCGCATGGAACCGGATATTGTCCAGCCCCAGATCCGTCGCCTCCAGCTCCGCCATGAGAATGGCGTCGGCACACAGGTCGAAGCCGGTGAAACGGCTCTTCGGATAAAGCTTGGCCAGACGGTTCATTGCCCGACCAATGCCGCAACCGATATCTGCGACATCGATCCCCGCTTCAAGTTTCGCTATCAGCCCTGGCACCAGCGGCAGGATATGATCCTCAAGCGCCGCGACAACGGTCTGGTTGCTTTCCTCGGCCATAGTCTCGTGGAAACGGTCGTAAGCCGAATAGGGCACGCCGCCGCCATTATGGAAGCAATCGACAACCTGGCTTTCGACGTCGCCCAACACGCCCAGAAACTGGAACATGCTGCTCATGCAACCGTTGGGCGCTTCGTTGCCAAGAAAACCGGCATGCGCTTGCGGTAGATAATATAGCTTCGTCTGGCGGTCGAGTTCGACGATTCCGGAAGTCGCCATCGCGCCGAGCCATTCGCGCACATAGCGCTCGGTCAGCCCTGCCCGCTCCGCCAGTTCCAAGCTGGTCATCGGGTCGGCCCCGCGCATTGCATTGAACAGCCCGGTGCGGTGGCCGATCGAGATCATCAATCCGGACATGCCGTTGTTGACCATATTGATCAGTTTTTGGGTGAAAGCCTCTTCGGTAGAGTCGAGAACTTTGTTTTCGGACCAATCGGCCATTATAGTCACGTCGCACATATTTATTTCCTTGGGAGATAGACAATTCCGATTGCGGGTCCAGGCCGGGTCGCAAATGGCCCGAACCCGCAGGGGTCATCACACCAGCATAAGCTGGGGCAATATCGTAAACAGCACCGCGCAGATGCTCATAAACGCCGCCGTTTCGAGACGGGCATATTGTTCGCTTCTCATCTTCTTTTCCTTTGATTGGGAGAGAAGTGCCCCCTTTACCCCCGCACCGTGTGCACCACCGTTTGAAGCAGCGTTGTAATTGGCTGCCGATGCGTAGTAATTGCGTGAGCGAAGGGAGATTGCTGCAATGCGCGGCGGCGGTGCCATCGATGTCCGGTTGCTTGGCGAGTTCGCGCTGTCGACAGGCGGCGAGCCCCTGCCCCTACCCGCGTCTCGCAAGACCAGAGCGTTACTCGCCTATCTGTTGCTCTCCGCAAAACCTGTCCGCCGCGAACGCCTGTGCGAACTGTTCTTCGACATTCCCGACGATCCGCGTGCTGCGCTTCGCTGGTCGCTGAGCAAGATACGCCATGTGCTCGGGGACCACGCGGCTTTGCTCGTGGCAGACCGGGAGCGCGTCGCCATCGATACTGCGGGCTTCGTCTTCGACATCGATCGGCTCACCCCGGACATCGCTCTGGAGACACCGCTCCCCGGCCTCGACCTGCCGGGCCTCGACGACTACAATATGTGGCTGGCGTCCGAACGCGGTGCCATCGACCGGCAACGCGCGCGCTATCTCGGCGAGGCCGCGCGCAACAAGGCACTGCCCGAACAGGACCGCATCCGCTACGCCGCCACCGTCGATGCCATCGGCGACACCGGTGCGCCCGGCGCAACGCCCATATTGCACCAAACCATCAGTTATTGCTTCGCCCCCGACGGCGTGCGCATCGCTTATGCCGCCACCGGCGCGGGTCCGGTGCTGGTCAAGACCGCCAACTGGCTCAACCATCTCGAACTCGACTGGGGCAGCCCGTTATGGGGCCGCATGGTCGGCGGGCTTTCCGAGGATTTCCGCCTCGTCCGCTATGACGAACGCGCGAACGGACTGTCCGACTGGGATGTCGGCGATCTGACCTTCGAAGCGCTCGTCACGGACCTCGAAGCGGTGGTCGATGCTTTGGGGCTCGAGCGCTTCCCGCTGTTCGGCCTGTCGCAGGGCGCGGCCGTCAGCATCGAATATACCGCGCGTCATCCGGAGCGCGTTTCGCACCTCATCCTGCTCGGCGGCTACAGCTGCGGCTGGCGACATCGCGCCGCGCCAGATGACGCGGCGGAACGCGAGGCCGTCATCACTTTGGTGAAGCACGGCTGGGGCAAGGACAGCCCGATCTACAGGCAGATTTTCTCCGAGAGCTTCACGCCCTCGGCGACACCCGAAGAACTCGACTGGTTCAACGATTTCCAGCGGCAGACCGTCTCGCCCGCCAACGCCGTTGCCTTTCTCGAACTCTTCAGCCGCCTCGACGTCCGTCACCGGCTGGCCGAAATCGATGTGCCGACGCTGGTCCTCCACGCCCGCGAAGACAAGCGAGTGGGCATGGAACAGGCCATCGAACTCGCCTCGTCGATCAAAGGCGCGCAACTGGTCACGCTCGACACCGACAACCATATATTGCGCGCAAACGAACCGGCGATGGAGGTCGTACTGGAGCGGATCAGGGATTTTCTCGGCTAATCCCTGTCGAACGCAAAGGGCGTCAACCCGCGCTCTCTTTCGTTGAATACCAGCACCCTGCCGGCTGGCGGGGCGCTGCGTTGGGGGCAGTCGGGGCGGGTGCAGGCGGGGCAGCCGAGGCCGATGGGGGTTGCCGGGCCGGTGAGCAGGTCGATGCCGCGTGCTGCCGCCAGCGGCGCGGCGAATTTGGCGTCGAGGCCAAGGCAGACGGCGAATTCCGCCTCCAGTCCGCCGCTTGCCACAGATTGCGGATGGACGGTTCGGGTTATCGTGAACCAGCGGGGTGCGCCTGCCCCGGACTCCGATCCGGGGTCTTCAAGTTCGATCAGGTGATGGACGAAGGTGCCGGGGCGGTCGAAGGCGTTGTGGACCTGCCATAAAGGACAGCGGCGTTCGGTGGCGACGAGCGGCGAACCGCTCGCTCCGGCATAGCGTTTGCTCGAATGGCCTGCGCGATCGATGCGCAGCATGAAGAAAGGCAGGCCGCGCTGGCCTACGCGCTGCAATGTCGTAAGCCGGTGGGCAATTTGTTCGAAGCCCGCGCCGAAACGACGTTGCAGCAGCATGATGTCATATCCCGTCGCCTCGCAGGCGCGCAGAAAACGGGCATAGGGCATCATCACCGCGGCGGCGAAATAGCTCGTCAGGTGGCGGCGGTAGAAGCGCTCGCCTGCGCGTTCGGTGAAGTTTGCGCCCGCGACGAGCGCGTCGATTTCGGCCTTGGCTTCGAGCATCGCGAGCTGGAAGGCGGCGGCGAAGGTGCGGCTTGCAGGGTCGAGCAGTTCGCTGAGCTGGAGCTGGCGCGCGTGCAGGTCGAGGCGGCGCAGCTTGTTGGGCATGACATCGAAAGGAAGAATGCGGATGCTGAGTTGGTGCTTGACGCGCAGCCGCTCGGTCATCGCAGCATAAAGGTCCGCATTGCTGAGGCGCAGTTCGTCGGCAAGGCTTTCGGCGGCGGCGTCGAGATCGGCGAAATGGTTGCGCCAGCGTTCGATCTCGCGGCGGACAGAGGCGATGCTTTCGGGTTCGATGGTCGCGCCACCCACGCCGCCGTCGCTGCCGCCCGACAGGCGGTCGAACGCGCGGGCGAAGGCTTCGGCGGCGTCGGGGCTGGCGGAAAACCATTCCTCCACCTGCGCGCGGTCGATATTGAGGTCGGCGAACATCGGGTCGGCGAGGCGGCGGCGGATGGCCTCGACACCCCCGCCCGGCGTGGCGCCGGTCAATGTGCGCGGGTCGAAATCGTATCGCTCGGCAAGCCGCAGCAGCAACCCTGCCGTCAACGGGCGCTGGTTGCGCTCGATCAGGTTGAGATAGGAGGGCGAAACGCCGAGAGCCTCGGCCATCCCGCCTTGCGTCAATCCATTCGCCCGCCTGATCCGCCGGACCGCGTGCCCCGCATATAATTTCTGCTCCGCCATGCCCGACGTCTGTCACATAATTTACAACATTACAACATCAACTGCGTTTGCTGCGACGCAAACACAACAAATATTACAACAATCAGTCGCTCATATGCGGCGTTATAGGTAAGTTGCTCCTCAATGAACGCACAAATGCTTAGGGAATTGTAAATGTCATACCAGCAACAAATCGACCAAGCCGGCCAGCTCATCGCCGCGCAAAAAGGCACTTGGGACAGCATCAGCCCCGAAGCGGTCGCGCGGATGCAATTGCAAAACCGCTTCCAGACCGGTCTCGACATTGCCCGCTACACCGCAAAGATCATGCGCGACGACATGGCCGCTTATGACCGTGACCCGGCCAACTACACCCAGTCGCTCGGCTGCTGGCACGGCTTCATCGCGCAGCAGAAGATGATCTCGGTCAAAAAGCATTTCGGCACCACCAAGAGCCGTTACCTGTACCTCTCCGGCTGGATGATCGCCGCCTTGCGCAGCGAGTTCGGCCCCCTGCCCGACCAGTCGATGCATGAAAAGACGAGCGTCCCGGCGCTCATCGAAGAACTCTACACCTTCCTCCGTCAGGCAGACTCGCGCGAGCTCAACCTGCTGTTCCGCGATCTCGACAAGGCGCGTGAAACGGGTGAAGCAGCGAAGGAAACCGAGTTGCTTGGCAAAATCGAGAATTACGAAACGCATGTCGTACCTATTATTGCGGACATCGACGCCGGTTTCGGTAATGCCGAGGCTACCTATTTGCTCGCCAAGAAGATGATCGAAGCCGGTGCCTGCGCGCTCCAGATCGAAAACCAGGTTTCGGACGAAAAGCAATGCGGCCACCAGGATGGCAAGGTGACCGTGCCGCACGAGGATTTCCTCCAGAAAATCCGCGCCTGTCGCTATGCCTTTCTCGAACTGGGCGTGCCCGACGGCATCATTGTCGCGCGCACCGATTCTTTGGGCGCTGGCCTGACCAAGCAAATCGCCGTTTCTAAGGAACCGGGCGACTTGGGCGACCTCTATAACAGCTTCCTTGATTGCGAAGAAATCGACCCGGCAACCGCACAAAATGGCGATGTCATCCTGAACCGCGATGGCAAGCTGCTGAAGCCCAAGCGCCTGCCGTCGAACCTGTTTCAGTTCCGCTCGGGTACTGGCGAAGACCGCTGCGTCCTCGACTGCATCACTTCGCTGCAAAATGGCGCCGACCTGATCTGGATCGAAACCGAAAAGCCCCATATCGAGCAGATTGCAGGCATGGTCGACCGCATCCGCGAAGTCGTGCCGAATGCGAAACTGGCGTATAATAACTCGCCGAGCTTCAACTGGACGCTCAATTTCCGCCAGCAGGTGTTCGATGCCTGGGCAGCGGAAGGCAAGGATGTTTCGGCCTATGACCGCGCCAACCTGATGAGCGCGTCCTACGATGAAACCGAGCTCGGCGTAGAAGCCGACAACCGCATCCGCAACTTCCAGCGCGATTCGGCGAAGCGTGCGGGCATTTTCCATCACCTGATTACGCTGCCGACCTATCATACGGCAGCGCTCAGCACCGACAATCTAGCGAAGGATTATTTCGGCGAAATGGGCATGCTGGGCTATGTCGCAGGCGTCCAGCGCAAGGAAATCCGGCAGGGTATCGCTTGTGTGAAACATCAGAATATGTCGGGTTCGGACATTGGCGACGATCACAAGGAATATTTCGCGGGCGAAGCAGCGTTGAAAGCGGGCGGCAAAGACAATACGATGAACCAGTTCAGCCAAGCCGCTTAAGGAGAGAAAAATGAGCGAACCGCAACGCGCACGGGCCGTTTTATCGACCGAGGACCTGACTTTGCTGCGTCAGGCCGTGGCGCACTATCTGGAAGCCATTCAGGACAAGCCCGAGTCGGTAAAATTCGCACAGCTTTACCACCGCCTGGGTAGCGCCGGAGGCAAATAGCAAGAGCCCCAATTTCCGAGTTTTCCTGGGGAGGAAAACACCTGCCGCCGACAGCAATGTCGGCGGCATTTTTGTCGAGGCACCACCTTTCCATCGCTAATATTTTCTTAACATGCTTCGCTTAGGAAAATGCCATTCGCAACCGGGACGGATCATGGACAATATTCAAAAGCTCATAGTCGGCGTACTCGGCATTTCCGGCATGCTCGCCATGCTGACGCCCTCCAATGTGCCATTTGCCGCAGAGTCCAGCGCTGTCCCGCCTCCCGTTACCGCGCCCGAACTGCCGGCAAGCGGCGCAGTCGACGAACAGGCCGTAGACGAACTGGTCGAGGACGAATCGATTGAAGGCGGCGACGACTTCATAATCGGCGAACCAGCCATCGACGGAAATCCGATAGGCGTTTCAAGCCAGCCCAATGAAGCACCCGCGCCGGATTATGGTCAGATAACCGACTATGGCGCCGGAAGTTTTGCCCCGCAGGCAGTGGCAGCGCCGCAAATTACTTCAGCCCCGCCGCCTCCTGGAATATTGGTCTCGAACGACAACGGCCAGTAAGCGCTAATACCGGCTATTTTTTCATCAGTTCCATTGCAGCCGCCGTCATTGCCTCGGTCGCTGTCGCGATAACCTTGTCGGCATCGGGCGCCCAAAAAGGCGAATGCAGCGATGGCAAAGGCGTCTTGTTCTTCATCGCGGCATCATATTGCGCCTGCGGGACGCCACCGACCCAGAAGATCAGGCTTTCGACATTTTCCTTGTCGGCACGGTAGAATTCGCTGAAATCCTCACCGCCCATGACTGGCGGAGTGGAAATCACCCGGCTCTCGCCGAAGCGCGTTTTGAACAAGGCTGCCATTCGCGCCGTCAATTCGGGCGTATTATAGGTCGCCGGCGTAAATTCATTATCGGCAATAGTGACCTCGGGCATTTTGTCCTCGGGCATGCCTGCAGCAATCGCTTCGCCTTTTGCAATCCGGCGGATGCCGTCGAGCAGCAGCTTGCGGGTATCGTCGGCATAGCTGCGCACAGTGAGCAGCATCGTCACCTCGTCCGAGATGATGTTATGCTTCGCCCCACCGTGGATGCTGCCGACGGTGACCACCGCCGCATCCTGCGGATCAACCTCGCGGCTCACCAGGGTTTGCAGACTACCGACAATGCGGCTGGCCAGCACGATCGGGTCCTTCGCCGTATGCGGATAGGCCCCGTGGCCTCCGACGCCCTTCACCTTGATATCGACGCTATCGACATTGGCGAGCGCGAAACCCGACGAATAGCCGATCGCGCCCGCCGGAAACTGCGCCGCATCGTGGAAACCGATGACATATTTGGGCTTTGGAAAGCGGGTATAAAGCCCGTCCTTCAACATCGCCCGCGCACCCGAGCCGATTTCTTCCGCAGGCTGCAATATCATCACCAAAGTGCCCGACCATTTGTCCTTGCTTGCCACCAGCTGCCGCGCGGTACCGACCCAGGCGGTCATATGCGTATCATGGCCGCAGGCGTGCATGACGCCGGTTTCCAGGCCCGATTTGCTGACTCCCTTGACCTTGGACGCATATGGCAGCCCGGTCTGCTCGATCACCGGCAACGCATCCATATCGGCGCGGAGCATGACCACCGGACCGGGACCGTTTTTGAGCACCGCGACGACGCCGGTCTGCCCCACCTTCTCGGTCACATTAAAACCAAGCCGTTTTGCTTCGGCGGCAAGTTTGGCCGACGTGCGGAATTCCTGAAAGCTCAGCTCCGGATTTGCATGGAGATCGCGGTAGATTTCCATCAGCGAAGGCATATCGATTTCGATCGCCTTGCGTGTGTCCTGCGCCTGCGCCGACACAGCTACAACGGCGGCCAATGCAGCCGCGCCCAAAAACTTCATCATGTCCTGCTCCCCAGAAATTTATGGTTGGCTAACCGATGCTTATTGCGCCGTCCATCCCCCATCGACCGAAAGATTGGTGCCGGTAATCGCGCTTGCCTCGTCGCGGCACAGGAACACTGCAAGCGCGGCCAGTTGTTCGACCTGAACGAACTGTTTCTGTGGCTGGTTGGCGAGCAGCACATCGTTGATAACCTGATCGCGCGTCAGCCCGCGGGTTTTCATGGTGTCGGGGATCTGGTTTTCGACCAACGGCGTCCAGACATAGCCGGGGCAGATATTGTTGACGGTAATCCCCTGCGTCGCGACTTCGAGCGCCACGGTCTTGGTCAGCCCCGCAAGTCCGTGCTTTGCGGCATTGTAGGCCGACTTGTAAGGCGACGCGACCAGGCTGTGCATCGATCCGGTGTTGATCACCCTGCCCCAGCCCTTGGCCTTCATTCCGGGCAGCGCCGCCTTGGTAGCATGAAAGGCCGACGACAGGATGATGGCCAGCACCGCGTCCCATTTCTCCTCGGGAAATTCGTCGACAGGCGCGACATGCTGGATGCCCGCATTGTTGATAAGGATATCGGGCGCGCCAAGCTGCGCGGTGCATTGCGCCACCATATCGCGGATGTCCTGCGGCCTAGTCATGTCCGCGCCCGAATGCAGCGCACCTCCGCCATTCGCCGCTGCCAGCTCGGCCACATAGCCGTCGATTGCAGCCTGATCGCCGAAGCCGTTGATCATCACATTAGCGCCTTGTGCCGCCAATGCGCGCGCGTAGCCCAAGCCGATGCCGGATGTGGAGCCGGTGATAAGTGCGGTTTTGCCTTTGAGGAACATGGGAGATTGCCTTTAGTTTAACGAGCGGACTTTACTTGCGCTTTTGCTCGCTAACCGCAATGCTGGCGCACGGCAATAAGGGAGAATCGCCATGCGTCTCGACGATCTGGACCCCAGCAGCAATGTCAGCGACCAAGGGTCGGGCGGTGGCGGATTCGGCGGTGGTGGGGGCGGCATGTTGGGCCTGCTCTTCGGTTTGCTGCCGATGTTGCTGGGCCGGAAAATGGGTTGTGGCACGCTGGCACTGATCGCCGTAGCCGGATATTTCGTGATTTCGAGCGGCATGCTCAACCTAGGCAGTTCGGGTGTAGCCCCGGGCACCGGCCAGCAATCGAATTCGGGCAACGTGGCGTGCGACACGCAGGAAGAGTTGTTCGCTTGCCGCGTACTGAAATCGACTGAAGACACGTGGAGCCAGCTCATCCAGAATTATCGCCCGGCGACTCTCAATTTCTATCAGGGCGGCGGCAATTCTGGCTGCGGCGCGGCACAGTCGGCCATGGGTCCCTTCTACTGCCCGTCGGATCAGGGCATCTATCTCGACACCAGTTTTTTCCGGCAGATGGAAAGCCAAATGGGCGCAGGCGGCGATTTTGCCTATGCCTATGTCATTGCGCATGAGGTCGGGCACCATATCCAGAATTTGGCGGGTATTGCCGATCAGGTCCGCACGCTTCAGGCGCGCTCCAGCCAGACCGACGGCAACCGCCTGCAGGTTGGCATGGAGTTGCAGGCCGACTGTTTCGCAGGCGTCTGGGCAGGCATCAATGCCAACCGCATCGAACCCGGGGATATCGAGGAAGGCATGCGCGCCGCCAATGCCATCGGTGACGACACGCTGATGCAGCAGGCAGGACGTGCACCGGTCGAGAGCATGTTTACCCACGGAACGTCCGAGCAGCGGATGGAAGCCTTGAAGCGCGGTATTCAGACCAAGAACCCGAATGCGTGCAATTATCTGCAAGGTTTGCGATAGTCGCTTTGCCAAGGGGAGGCGGGCATGAAGCTGACGAGACGCGAAACGCTAACGGCAATAGGCGCGGCCGCAATTGCAACGCGCGCGGTGTCCGCACAGCGCGCATCGGGTGTTTACGACGTTGCTGTCATCGGCGCTGGCGTATTCGGCGCATGGACCGCGTGGCATCTCAAGAAGGCCGGGCTCTCGGTTGCGCTCTTCGACCAATATTCGCCAGGCAATGCGCGATCCTCGTCGGGCGGGGAAAGCCGGGTCATCCGCGTCAGCTATGGCGGCGATCCGCTCTATTCGCAAATGGCGGTCGAATCGCTCGAATTGTGGGATGCGCTTTCACAGACACAGCAACAGCCCATATTGCACAAGGTCGGCGTGCTCTGGTTCGCGGCGGTCGATGACAAATCCTTCCAGCAAAGCCGCGACTGGCTCCGCGCATCGGGGCTCGACCGATGGGAGGGCGACGCCGCCGCCATGCGCAAACGCTTTCCGCAGATGCGCTTTGCCGACAATGAAACGGGCTTTGTCGAAACCGGCACCGGTGCATTGATCGCCGGACGCGGAGTACAGGCCGTAGTTGGCAATGGCGGTCTGGAAGCCATCCGCGCGCAAGTCGGTCCGCCGCGCAAATTGTCCGACGGCACCTACCGGGTTGGAGATATGACGGCACGCCATGTCGTTTACGCCTGCGGGCCGTGGTTGCCGAGAATATTTCCGGAAGTGCTCGGCGGACGCATCTTTTCCACACGGCAGGAAGTCTATCATTTCGGCGCGAAACCCGGCGACACGCGCTTTGCGCCCCCCGCGCTTCCGGTCTGGGCCGATTCGAATGCGCAGGATTTTGCCTATGGCTTCCCCGATATCGAGGGTCAGGGTTTCAAGATGGCGTTCGATACACACGGGCCGGAGGTTGACCCCGACACACAGGACCGGCAAATTTCGGCGGACGGCCTGGCCCGCGCGCGCGGCTACCTGAAAACGCGCTTTCCCGATCTGGCCGATGCGCCGTTGATCCATTCGCGCGTTTGCCAATATGAAAATTCGTCGAACGGCGATTTCCTGATCGACCGGCTGCCGGGGCATGACCGGGTATGGCTGGTCGGCGGCGGATCGGGGCATGGGTTCAAGCATGGACCGGCGGTCGGCAAGCGCGTGGCCGCGCATATTCTCGACGCGAAGACACCGGTTGAGCCGCGATTTTCGCTCGCCACCAAGGCGACACAACAGAATCGTACCGTATATTGATGCGCCTCGCTGACTGCCATAACGTCGCCGACTTTCGCCGCCTCGCAAAGCAAAGGCTGCCATTCCCGATTTTTCAATATATCGACGGTGCGGCGGATGACGAAGTTACGAAAGATCGCAATACCGCCGCCTTCGAAGATTGCGATCTCGTTCCCAATGTGCTCGCGGGGGTATCCGAGATCGATATGAGCGCGACCGTGATGGGCAAGCGCATCGCCATGCCGCTGATGCTCTCGCCTACGGCCTTGCAGCGCCTGTTCCACTGGCAGGGCGAACGCGCGGTGGGCGCAACTGCGCAGGCTTTCGATACATGGTTCGGCATCTCCTCGCTGGCCACCGTCAGCATCGAGGAAGTCGGCGAGACGATCAAATCGCCCAAGCTGTTCCAGCTCTATATCCACAAGGATAAGGGCCTCAACCGTTCGATGATCGAACGCTGCAAGGCAGCGAAGTTCGATGCGATTGCGCTCACTGTCGACACCATCGTTTCGGGAAATCGCGAACGCTGCCTGCGTAGCGGTTTCACTTCACCGCCGCGTTTCACGCCTGCCTCGGTGCTAAGCTATGCGACGCATCCCGGCTGGGTCGCCAATTATCTGTTGCGCGAAAAATTCGCTTTGCCCAATTTGCAGACACATGTGGCCGAAGGCACCAATGTCGCTTTGTCGGTGGCAGATTATTTCAACACCATGCTCGACACGTCGATGGATTGGAAAATGGCAGAGGCGGTGCGCGCCGAATGGGGCGGGCAGTTTTGTCTCAAAGGCATCATGTCGGTCGAGGACGCCAAACGCGCGGTCGATATCGGCGCGACTGCAATCATGGTCTCGAACCACGGCGGGCGGCAATTGGACGGCTCGCGCTCGCCGTTCGACCAGATATCCGAAATCGCCGATGCGGTCGGTGGCAAGATCGACATCATCTGCGATGGCGGTGTCCGGCGTGGCAGCCATGTCCTAAAGGCAATCGCCGCCGGAGCAACGGCGTGCTCCGGCGGGCGGTTATATTTGTATGCGCTGGCGGCAGCGGGAAAGCCCGGAGTGCAGCGCATCGTCGGCAAGCTGCGCGACGAGATCGAACGCGACATGAAACTCATGGGCGTCCGATCCGTCTCGCAGCTCGACCGGTCTATGCTGCGCTGGCGCTAGGCGCTTCTTCGGTTACCTCGCGCTTGGCGCCCCAATCGATGGCGCGCGTTGCCCACATCACCACTGCAAGGGCCACAAAGAGCAGCAACGAACCGATGATCAGCGAATAAGCTTCGAGGTTCAGCAGCACATAAAGTGTCGCGTAAAGCCCGACCAGCAACCCGCCGATAAACCGCGCGCGCATCCAGCTTTTCAGCACCGCCGCTGAATAGGCTGTCAGCAGCCCCGTGATGGCACCACCCGCGATCAGATAAGCCCACATGAAGCCGACAACTTCGGCAAAAGCGAGCAACAACACGAAAAACAGCACCAGCCCTGCCCCCGTGAGCAGATATTCTGCCGCCGCAACCTTCGCACCCGCGATCACATCGAACATCAGGAAGGCGAGAAAGGTGAAACCGATAAAGAGGAAACCGTATTTCACGGAACGATCGACCTGGCTGTAGAGATCGACGGGTTCGATGAGGCCGATGGTCGCCGCCTGGCTTTGCCCGCTTCCGGCGGCCGGAGAGGCAACGCTCATCGCTTCCATGCCATCATATTTGGTGAAAGTGGTTTGCGATGGCGGCCCGATATCATCTGTCAGCACCAGCGCCTGTCCCAGAGCCAGATTGGTCACCGCATGGCTCGACGTAAATCCCGAAGATTTAACGTCGCGCTTTGTCGGCAGGAAATCGCCCGCAAAGCTCGGGCTTGGCCATGCCGACTTCACCTCCCACTTCGTCTCGCCACCGCGCGGCACCATGGTCAGCGTCTTGTTGCCGCGAATGGCGTAATTGTAGCGCACATCCAGCGGAGTTGCCGCGTCCCAATCGACAAAGGTGAAGAAGCCGGAACCGTTCGAAGCTGCGAGGCCCTTGCCCGGTTGCAGTTCGAGCGCAGCGCCGTTGACGACAACCTTGCTGTCCGCCTGAAGCCCGCGCGCATCCGATATGCCGAACCGCAATTCCGCTCCCGCCAAATTCAACGCATCTCGCGATATGCCATAACGCGCAAAATCGGCGGGCAAGGCAAAACGCGCCGTCCCGCTATTTTCCGCGACGAACAGCACGCTTTCATAAATCGACTTCTTCTTGCGATCCGGCTTCAAATTGGTCGTCAGCGAATTGGTTTCGGGCGAGAGAAAAAGCTCCTTCTTCACCTGCACCGTCCGCGAAGTCTGCCGCCCGTTCTCCTCGACCGTCTCGACGCTGTTCGCCGTATAAGGGATGACCAGCACTGGCCCGACCACCACCTGCGGCCCGCCCCAGCCCGCCGCGATCGAGTTTTGCGCGACGTTCGATTGCTCCTGCCGGTCCCAGACCAGCGCGTAGACCATCATCAACGGAATGACGAGGGCAATGCCTATGATACCGGCGAGGAACAATTTCCAGCCGGGACTTCGTTCGGTTGTCATGATATGCTTTCCTTTAACGGTTCGTCTATGAAATAGCACGGTTCGTCTATGAATGACAAGATGAACCGCGAGTGAATATAGGTCGCTTGTTCCTGCACCTTGTGTCTGGAAATGGCATGACAGGCATGATGTCGATCTGAGCAATTTCTGAAAAGCGACCGACAGACAGATATCTGCTTGGCTTGGGCGCAGGGCACGCCCATTTAGCCCTCATGACATCCTACTCCCTGCTCGATCTCGTCCCCGTCGTCGAAGGCGGCGATGTGGCAACCGCCCTCGCCAACGCCGCCGACCTCGCCGTCCACGCCGAAAGCCTCGGCTTCACCCGATACTGGGTCGCCGAACATCATGGCATGAAAGGCATCGCCAGCGCCGCGACCAGCGTCGTCATTGGCCACCTTGCCGCCGCCACATCAACGATCCGCGTGGGTTCGGGCGGTATCATGCTCCCCAACCATTCGCCCTTGGTGATCGCCGAACAGTTCGGCACTTTGGAAGCGCTCCACCCCGGCCGCATCGACTTGGGGCTAGGTCGCGCCCCCGGCAGCGACCAGCGCGTCGCCGCCGCCGTCCGCCGCACCCTCGACAGCGATCCCAACGCCTTCCCGCGCGATGTGATGGAATTGCAAAGCTACTTCGCCAATGACGGCCAGACCGGCATCGCCGCAACTCCAGGCGCAGGCGCGAATGTCCCGCTCTACATATTGGGCAGCAGCCTCTACGGTGCACAAGTCGCCGCCGCCTTGGGTCTTCCCTTCGCCTTTGCCAGCCACTTCGCCCCGCAACTGCTCGACGAAGCGCTCCACATCTACCGCAGCCATTTCAAACCAAGCGCACAACTCGAAGCGCCTTATGCAATGGCCGCCATGAACATCATCGCCGCCGAAACCGACGATGAGGCCGAATATCTCGCCAGCTCGCTCCAGCAAAGCTTCGTCGCCTTGCGCACCGGCAACCCCCGTCAGATGCCGCCGCCGGTAGAAGGCTATCTCGCCTCGCTGCCCCCACATTTTGTAGCGTCGCTCGACGATATACTATCCTGTAGCGCTGTCGGCTCAGGGGAAACGGTAAAGGCGAGCGTGGCGAAGTTTATCGAGCGGACACAAGCAGACGAAATCATCATTGCCTGCTCGGTCTTCGACCATGAAAAGCGCAAGCGGAGTTTGCAAATTGCTACGGGAGCTTTTGATGCGGTGAATTAACGTCCGCCATCGTAAATTGCAGACTAAAGCATGCCACCATCCGGCCAGTTTCGCCAATGAGTATTGCCTTGGCCAACTATCAACCCATCCACATTTCCGGTGGCCAGAACCTGAGAGATCGATTTAAAACTGTCAGTGGTGCTCGGATGACATTCAGCAAGCACCACGTCGGGATGATTCCAATCGTCGAGTATCACCAAACGGCTCATACCGGAAGGAATGTGGGCCGTTCGCTCGGCGTCGGTTGCCAAAACTTCATTGCGGTAAAGACCGGCCAGCCATCGAGCTACTTCAAACGTGTGGATGCGCGCGTCATCAACGGGCTTTACCCCGACGCTAGCAAGCGCGTTTCTTGAAGGTGCGTCTACCAGCTTACCCCGGAGGCAGATACCAGGCGCGGCTAACGACAATAATTCCAAATTATCGCTATCCATCCAATCATCGCTCGTTATTGGATAGAATGTTGATTGCTCCCAAAAGCGGTTATTTTTCAAGTAGCTGTGATATGCATCGATTGAAACGAAGTCCGCCTCTGACTTGCTCCGCTCGATTGCGCTGCCGATGGTGGTCACAAATAAATCTGGAATTCCCGCTCTGGGTGAATAGCCGAAAATCTCAAAAACCGCCGCCCAGTCCGATGGCGAACGAAACAAAGAAAGCCGACTTTCGGCCAGATAAACATATCCGTTGTCCAGCATCGGGAAAACAAATGCCTCGGCGCTCCTGTCAAGGATTGCCAAGATTTCGTCAGCCGAATGCAATTTTCAATAAACCCGCGGCTTGGGTTTGATATACTCCGCCTCGTCGGTCAGCGTGTAGTCGTGTACCGGACGGTAATCGAGCTTTACTGTTCCACCCGAACCACCCCATCCGTCAAACCAGCTTACGGTATGCTTCATCCAGTTCGCATCGTCGCGCTCGGGGAAGTCTTCGTGCGCGTGGGCGCCGCGGCTTTCCTGTCGCGCATTCGCACTTTCCATCGTGCAAACCGCCTGCGCCATCAAATTGTCGAGTTCCAGCGTCTCGATCAGGTCGGTGTTCCAGATCAGGCTGCGGTCGGTGACGTGGACGTCTTGCAGGTGCTTGTTGGCTTTCTGGATTTTCTCGACACCCTCGGACAGCAGCGCACTGTCGCGGAAGACGGCGGCGTGCTGGCTCATGGCGCGTTGCATTTCGAGGCGGACCTCGGCGGTCGGTGTGCCGCCATCGGCGTTGCGGAAATGGTCGAGGCGCGACAAAGCGAGGTCGGCTGAATCCTTCGGCAGCGGCTTGTGCGGTGCGCCGGGGGTCAGCACTTCCTTCAGGCGGAGGCCGGTAGCACGGCCGAATACCACGAGGTCGATCAGGCTGTTCGAACCGAGCCGGTTTGCGCCATGCACCGAAACGCAGGCTGCTTCGCCAACCGCATATAGCCCCGGCACGGTCACATCGGAATCGTCGCCACGCTTGGTCACGACCTCGCCGTGGAAATTGCAGGGGATGCCGCCCATGTTATAATGCACCGTGGGCGTGGTCGGGATCGGCTGGCGCGTCAGGTCGACGCCTGCGAAGACCTTGGCACTTTCGGTGATGCCCGGAAGCCTCTCGGCCAGCACCTTCGGATCGATATGGTCGAGATGCAGGTAGATATGGTCCTTGTTCGGCCCAACGCCCCGCCCCTCGCGCATTTCGAGCGCCATCGAACGGCTGACCACATCGCGCGAGGCCAAGTCCTTGGCTGACGGCGCATAGCGTTCCATGAAACGCTCGCCTTCGCTGTTGGTGAGATACCCGCCCTCGCCGCGCGCGCCTTCGGTGATGAGGACGCCCGCGCCGTAAATGCCGGTCGGGTGGAATTGCACGAACTCCAAATCTTGGAGCGGCAATCCGGCACGCAATACCATGCCGCCGCCGTCGCCGGTGCAGGTATGCGCACTGGTCGCGGTAAAATAGGCACGACCGTATCCGCCGGTCGCCAGCACCACGGCATGGCTTTTGAACCGGTGGATGCTGCCATCTTCCATGCACAGAGCAATGACGCCCCGGCACTCGCCGTTTTCCATGATCAGGTCGATGGCGAAATATTCGATGAAGAAATCCGCATCGTATTTCAGGCTCTGCTGGTAGAGCGCGTGCAGCATCGCGTGGCCGGTGCGGTCGGCGGCGGCGGCCGTGCGTTGCACCGGCGGCCCTTCGCCCATATTCTGCATGTGCCCGCCGAAGGGTCGCTGGTAGATGGTGCCATCGGCGTTGCGGCTGAACGGCACGCCTGCATGTTCGAGTTCGTAAACCGCGGCTGGTGCCTCACGCACCATATATTCGATCGCATCCTGGTCGCCGAGCCAGTCCGAACCCTTGACGGTATCGTACATATGCCACGTCCAGTGGTCGGGCGAATTATTGCCCAACGAAGCCGCAATCCCGCCCTGCGCGGCAACAGTGTGGCTGCGGGTCGGAAATACCTTGGTGATGCAAGCGGTTTTCAGCCCGGCCTCGGCACTCCCCATCGTCGCGCGTAGGCCCGATCCGCCCGCGCCGACAACGACGGTATCGTATGTGTGGTCGATAATCTTGTAAGCTTCGGACATCAGGCTGGGCTTCCCGTGAATGCAAGTTTGGCGACGGTAAAAATGCCGAACACGGCCCCAGCCACCACATAGAAATTGAGCAAGGTCATCGCGCCGAACTTCAGCGCCTCGTCATGGACATAATCCTCGACGAGCACCTGAAGCCCCAACCGAGCGTGCCAGAACACGCTGACCAGCATCAGGATCATCGGTACCGCCACGGTCGGTTGCGCGAGCCATTGCGCCAATGTGCCGTGGTCAAAATTCGGCATGACAAGCAACGACACGACGAGCCATGTCGTCAGCAACAGATTGCCGACCGCCGTCGTCCGCTGGCTGATCCAGTGCTCGCCGCCATGCTTGGCCGAGCCTAACCCACGCACCTTGCCGATATTCGTACCGCTACCCATCATGAAACTCCGAGAAAGCGGGATGCCACAAGCAACGCCACCAATGCAGTTGCAAAAATCGCCGCAATGAATGCAGCCAATGCCCACGTCCGGTTCGTTTTCAGCTCATAGCCTGCCCCCATATCGAGCACGAGGTGGCGCAGGCCGGAAAACAGGTGCTGGAAAAAGCTGAATGTCACGGCAAGCGCCAGTAGGCGAAAGAGCCAATTGATCCCGGTTTCGGTACCGGTCGCATCATCGCCTGCGGACACGACATATTGCTGGAAAGTCGCATAGCTCTCGGCTCCTCCGCCAATCGCCGACAACCACCAGAGCAAAGTCAGCATTCCCGCCGTCGCCAACACAAATCCCGTCGCCCGGTGGAAAATCGAAATCGCCATTTGCGGCGACCAGCGGTAAATCTGCAAATGCGGCGATAGTGGCCGGTCCGGTTTCAGCGCCATGATCGACGGTCCCCTGAATGATTAAGTCTTGATGTCGCGTCGCTCTTTAATGCTTTGCCTGCTCTGCGCAAGGCCTTGGCGGTACCGCGCACAAAGTTTGAAATCGCTGTTTTCCATAACCAGCCATTAACCATTTTACGTCTAGTGATATTTCGCATCGCCCGAGCCAGGCGGATAAAAATATTGGAGCAGGTAAATGAGCCAGAACAACGAGGTCGCGGAATTGGATATCGAAGCAATCATCGCGCCTTATGACCCCGATGGTCGGCTGGCCGAAAACTGCCGCAAACTGGGGGAATATTTCGATGGTCGCTACACCGAGCTGAGCGACGATTATTATTCTTTCTGGACGAAAAACCCGCGCTTTGCATCAAGCGTGACCGATGAAGTGCGCATCAAGGCGCGCGATCTTCTGGCCAGCTATATGGAAATGCGATCCATCCGGTTCGAAGATCGCAAATGGCTCAACATCAGCAGCGCACTTGTCGTGGATTCCTTCGAACGCGGCATACCGCTTGATCAGCTTCTGGCGGCGACCGGAACCGCTAACGCACGATCGATTGCCAAGCTTCTGGCAGATGAAAATGTGTCAAAGGATGAAGCTGGGTCGCTTGTGGATACCATGTCCAAGCTGAGCGCTATCGAACTCACCACATTTGCCGTCATTTACCGGCAGCATGAGCAGAAGCGCTTTATCGAAGCCAATCTGGCAAGCTCGAACAGCTTCGAAGCAGACATCGGCAGCGCGACCTCCGCCATCGCAGACCAGACCAATATGCTCAAGCACCAGGCCGCGAGCAGCTCGCAAATGGCGCACGGTATGCTGGCAAAGACTTCCGAAGTGGCAGCCGCATCGGAACAGTCGGCGGTCGCAATGCGCGAAGCCGCACAGACTGCCGCGGGCCTGATCCGTGCAATCGAGGACGCACGGACCGAAGTCGAAACCGCATCGGACGTCGCTACGCGCGCCGCTGCGCAGGCATCGCAAAGCGTGGTCGCGACCGACGTGCTCTCCGAACAATCGCAATCGATCGATTCGATCTTGGGCCTCATCCGCGACATTGCGGGGCAAACCAATCTGCTCGCGCTCAACGCTACCATCGAAGCTGCGCGCGCAGGCGACGCCGGTCGTGGCTTTGCAGTCGTTGCACAGGAGGTAAAGAGCCTCGCCAACCAGACGGCACAGGCGACTGACGAAATTGCACAGAAAATTTCAGCCATCCAAAACGCGACCAAAGCGTCAGTCGACTCCAACGCGGCGATCCAGTCGATCGTCGGCGAGGTCCAGCATTCCGCCGAACGCATCCGCCACGCGATGGAGGATCAGGCTCAGACGGTAACAATGATTACTGCGTCGGTCGACGAAACCGCTCTGGCTGCTGACCTCATGTCGAACACGATTTCGGCGATCCGTTCGGACACCGAAAATGTCGTGTCCGAAATCACCGCGCTCGAACAGGGTTTCAGCGAGGTGAACTCCAAGCTTTCGTCGTTGCGCGAAAATGCCAGCAAATTTGCGGGCAGCCTCGGAACCGTAGCGCGTTAACAAGCGGCATTGAATTTCAGACCCCGGTGTGGAATTGCACCGGGGATGAAAACCCACATAATCGTCACCGGTGCCTCGCGGGGGATCGGCGCGGCCATCGCCCGAAGTTTCGACCCCGCCAGCGTCCATCTGGTTGCGCTGTCCAGCGCAGATGGCGACCTTGCAGACCCCGCAACGCCGAAAAAGCTCTGGAGCGATGCCCTCGAACGGCTCGATGGCCGTATTGACATACTCATCAACAACGCGGGAATTTTCGAAGCCAATCCTCTCGACAGCAGCGACGCGGACTGGCTCGAAAACTGGAACCGCACGATCTACGTCAACCTGACCGCCAGCGCCGCGCTCTGCCGTCTGGCGGTGCAGCATTGGCAGGAAACGGGCGCGGGGGGCCGCATCGTCAATATCGCCAGCCGCGCCGCACACCGTGGCGATAGCCCCGCGCATTGGCATTACGCTGCGTCGAAAGCAGGCATGGTTGCGATGACCAAAACCATCGCCCGCGCCTATGCCGCGCAGAAAATCTACGCCTTTGCTATCTGCCCCGGCTTTACCATGACTGGCATGGCTGAAGATTATCTGGAAAGCAGGGGCGGCGACAAACTGCTCGCCGATATCCCGCTTGGCAAAGTCGCCGACCCGGTAGAAGTCGCGGCGATGGCCAAATTCTGCGCCCTCGAAGCGCCTCCCTCGATGACCGGTGCCATTCTCGACATAAACGGAGCAAGCTATGTTCGCTAAACAGGCGTTGATTGCGACATTCGCTGCCTCGGTTTTGGCCGGATGCGCCGTTCCCGAACCGGCACGACAGGCTACATCTCAAAGTGTCGAGCCGATAAAGCAGGCCTGCACGGGCCGCGATGGTTGGAGCGACCCTGCACCGCCCGCGCATGTCTTCGCCAATGTCTATATGGTCGGCACCTGCGGCATCGTCTCGCTGCTGATCACGACGCCTCAAGGACATTTCCTGATCGACGGCGCAACCGCCGAAGCCGCGCCCGGCATTGCCGATAACATCCGCAAACTCGGTTTTGATGCCAAGGACGTCCGCTACCTCCTCGCCACGCATGAGCATGTCGACCATGCGGGCGGGCTTGCCGAACTGCAGCGGATTACGGGTGCAAAGTTCGTCACCCGCGCCGAGGCCAAGGCCGCAATGGAAAGCGGTGTGCCTCACCCCACCGATCCTCAACTGGGCTTGCTTCCGCCCTTCGAAGGCCCGAAAGCCGACAGGATCATCCGCAACGGAGATATTTTGCGTATCGGCAAACAGGCGCTGAAATTGATCGCAACACCGGGCCACACGCCCGGCGGATCGAGCTGGACCTGGCAATCCTGCGATGGCGCGAAATGCCAGCAGATAGTTTTTGCCGACAGTCTGAACGCGGTGTCTGCGGAAGCCTATCGCTTTACCGACCACCCCGAATATGTCGCGACCCTGCGAGGCTCGATTGCGATGATCGGCACTATCGAGAAATGCGATATATTGATCGGCGGCCATCCGGCGCAGACGGAATTTTTCGAACGCCTCGCGGGAGAAAAGCCGCTAGCCGATCCGGCGAGTTGCAAGACTTATGCTGCGAAAGCCACCGAACGGCTCAACGCAAGGCTGGCCAAGGAAGCTGCTAATTGAGTTGGCTCGTCACCCTGCCCTGTACCCGCAAGGAAGCGGAAGCATTGCACGAGGATGACGAATGGCTGGCGCTGCTCGATCCGGTACCGTCCCTGGTCGCCGAGGAAGTGGAAGCTTTCAACGACAGCAAATGGCGCCTGAAAGCCTATTTTCCGGAGAAGCCCGGCAAAGACTTAATCGCTGCCATCCAAGACCGCTTGCCAACTGCTGCCAAAGCCAAGGCGACGGTCGAAAAACTGCCGGACGCAGACTGGCTTGTGACAAGCCAACAAGGGCTGAAACCGGTCCTTGCCGGACGCTTTTACGTGCACACATCGACTAACAAGGACAAAGTCCCCGCTGGCACAACACCGTTCCTGATCGAGGCGAGCCGCGCGTTCGGTACCGGAGGGCATGAAACCACGAGCGGCTGCCTTGCGATGCTCGACCGGCTCAAGCGACAAGGCAAGCGTTTCGAGCTCATCGCCGACATCGGCACGGGCACCGGCCTCCTCGCCTTTGCCGCGCACACGCTTTGGCCCCGCTCCTATTTGACGGCTTCCGATATCGATCCGGTCAGCATCGAAGTCACCGCCGACAACGCGCTCGTCAACAACGTTCCGCTGGGCACCTCGCCCGGCCAACTCGCTTTGTGCGTGGCTATCGGAACCGATCACGAACTGATCCAGCGACGCGCACCTTTCGATCTGGTCATCGCCAATATATTGGCAGGACCGCTAATCGAACTCGCCCCGTCCTTTGCCGAGATTTTACGCGACGGTGGCATGCTGATGCTGGCGGGTTTGCTTGACACGCAAGCCCAAACCGTGGCCGCCGCGTATCGGAAGCTAGGCTTCCGATTGCAAAACCGCACCGACACCGGCGACTGGCCATGCCTCGTTATGGTAAAGCGCAAACGCTATGGTTGGGCGCGCCCCGTCCGCGCCGATGGCCGGACGAGTCAACCACCAGGCGATTTCGGCACATGGTGATTGCACCTGCATTCAGCTTCCGGCATAAGTCCATGCGATGGCAACAGATTCTGGCACGGTCGATCTGGACTCAGCGCGGCGCGCCAAATTGACCGACGCGCTCGTCCGCGCGGGGCAAGGTGACCGCTCGGCTTTCGAAAGCGTGTACAGGGCCACAGCCGCGAAACTATTCGGCGTCTGCCTGCGTATCTTCCCCGACAGGAATGAAGCGGAAGAAGCATTGCAAGACGCCTATCTTACCATCTGGAACAAAGCCGCGAGCTTTGAGGCCGGACGCGCCAGCCCGATAAGCTGGCTGGTCACGGTAACGCGCAATCGCGCGATCGACCGGTTGCGGGCACGCGGCAAGGCAGGGCTCGTCGCGCTCGATGAAGCAGCGGAAATTGTCGACCCGGTGCCGCTTGCCGATGCAAAGCTCCTCGCCGATAGCGAGGACCGGATTTTGCGCGGCTGCATCGAGGGGCTCGACCGCCGCGATTCGCATTTTATTCGTTCGGCCTTTATTGGCGGTGCGACTTATGCCGACCTGGCGCAACGCGAGGGCGAGCCGTTAGGTACAGTCAAAAGCCGTATACGGCGCGCGCTCATCAAGCTGCGCGCCTGTATGGAGGGGGCATCATGACGATTTTGAGCGAAGACGATATCGCTCTCGCTGGCGAATATGTGCTCGGCCTGCTCGATGCGGCAGGTGAAGCGCAGGCCAATGCACGCATCGCGACCGACGCCGATTTCGCAGCGGAGGTCGAGGCATGGCGGCTGCGTTTGCAGTCGATGCTCGGCGGCGAGGAGGCACCGCCCTCGCATGTCTGGACGGACATAGAAAACGCCCTGCCTTCCCCTACCGGACAGGATGCCGGCGACGGCAAGCTAAGCTTTTGGCGGACCCTGACCGGGATTTCGGTAAGCGCTGCCGCCATCCTCGGCATATTGTTGCTGCAAAAACCCGATGCACCGACTGCGCCCGCGCCGCAACCGCCGATGGTCGCCGCGCTGGGCAGCGAAACCGGCAATACCTCGCTGACGGCCAGCTATCAGGCCGATAGCGGACGGATGATAGTCACGCCGGTCTCGCTCGATACCGGCGAACTATACCCCGAATTGTGGATCATCCCCGCCGACGGCACACCGCGCTCGCTCGGAATTGTTGCTTCAGGCGAAGCCACGGCAATGACGGTGCGCGCCGATTTGCGCCAATATATGGGTGAAGGCGGCACCTTGGCGATTACCCCCGAACCGCAGAGCGGCAGTCCCAGCGGCAAGCCGACCGGACCTGTTATCGCCAGCGGAAAAATCGCGACGATCTAAAAAATTCCGGGCAGATGCATCCATCGACCGGATGCCACCGTTCCTCCGGACAGCACGCCATCCCCCGGACGTGCAAAAAAGAGGAAGGTTAAACCATGATTCAGAAAAATCGCATTCTCATTGCCCTCGCCCTGGCTTCGTCGACGCTTACGGGCACCGCCGTACTTGCAAATCATCACGCTATGGCAAACCCCACCGTTGGCGGCGCGGAAATGTTCGCCAACAAGCCGATTGCCGCCAATGCCTCGGCAGCGCCCAATCTCACCACGCTCGTTGCCGCCGTGCAAGCGGCCGGTCTCGTCGATACGCTGGCCAGCCCCGGACCATTCACCGTGTTCGCGCCAACCAACGATGCCTTTGCCAAATTGCCCGCCGGGACGGTGGAAACGCTGGTGAAGCCTGAAAACAAGGCAACGCTTACCTCGATCCTGACCTATCACGTAGTCGCCGGTACCTTCACCAGCAAGGACATTGCCAAGGCGATCAAGGCAGGCGGCGGCACCGCCAGCTTCGATACCGTTGCCGGTGGCAAGCTCACCGCAAAAATGTCGGGCAAGAATCTCGTGCTCACCGATGCCAAGGGCGGCATGTCGACCGTCACCACCGCAAACGTGATGCAGTCGAACGGCGTCGTTCACGTCATCGATTCGGTTTTGCTGCCTTAAGCAAGGCGGTAAATGCGGGGGGCCGGTCGCTTTTCCCTCCCTTTAGCGACCGGTCCCTTCCGCATATTCCTGCGTGCCGCGAGTTATAACCTCGTCGCCCTGCAATATGTCCGCAATCGCGATGTCGGGTAACAGTTCCAGTTCGGCATAGAGCGGCGCGAAATCAGTCTCCACCGTGACCTTAAGCAAATGGTCCAGGCTGGAAATCACAAAATAATTCTGCTGGAAATCGTCGATTCGATATCTGGTGCGCATGACCCGCAACAAATCGAAGCCGATGCGGTTGGGGCTCGGATCGTCGAGCGCGAAAACGCTTTCGGCATAGCTGGACACAATCCCCGCGCCGTAAATACGCAGGCCCTCGGGCTGCTGGATCAGGCCGAACTCTACCGTATACCAGTATAGCCGCGCCAAATGGTCTAGCGCTCCGAAGCCAAGGCTGCGCAGTCCGCCTTCGCCGTAAGCGACCATGTAATCGGCAAACACCGGGTCGGCGAGCATCGGCACATGACCGAAAACATCGTGAAAAACATCGGGCTCCTGCAAATAATCCAACTGCTCAGGCGTGCGAATGAAATTGCCCGCAGGAAATCGCCTGTTGGCGAGATGATCGAAAAACACCTCGTCGGGCACCAACCCTGGAACCGCCACCACCTGCCAGCCCGTCGCCGCCGTCAACCGCGCATTCAGTTCGCGATAGTCTGGAATGCCAGGCTTCGATAGTTTGAGCACGTCCATCCCGCGCAAAAAGGCATCGGCGGCCCTGCCTGGCAGCATTTCCGACTGCCGCGCAAACAACCGGTCCCACATCGCATGCTCGTCCGCACCGAACGCTTCCCAATTTTGCGGGATCGTCCAGTCGGCATTTGCGCCGTCGGGCGGCGCGTCGTACACGTGGAGAGCTTCGGCCATTAGGGTTAGTTACACTTGAAACTGTTTCGCATCAACAGCGTCTGGACTGGCTTGCGGGCGCTGACGGGCTGGCCGTTGCTGCTGATCGGGCTGTACATGCTGGCCGCGCTGGCAGGAAGCCATGTTCCGGCGAACAATGGCTGGAAACAACCCAACGAAGGCGTCGATATCTTCGTCGAAACCAACGGGGTCCATGTCAGCCTGGTTGTGCCCATATCGGCGGCAGGCGAAGACCTGAGCGACCTTATCCGCCCCGACCAGCTCAGCGACCCTATGCTTTACGGCACACACGCCATGATCGGCTGGGGCCATGGCAATGTCTATCGCAACGCCGAAACATGGGGCGATGTCAAAAGCGGGGATATCGCCAGCGCCATTATCGGCTCGGATTTTACGACATTGCACGTCTATCATTTGATTGACCCACCACCATTGCCGCACAGGAAAAAGCTGAGGGTGACGCAGGAGCAATTTCGCAGCATCATTCGCCAGATCAGGGCGATGTTTCGCCTGGATAACGAGGGCCAGAGTATTGCCCACCCGGCATATGGTGTCGATAACGTCTTTTACGACAGCCATGGCCATTATTCAGCGATCTATACATGCAATAGCTGGACCGGCGAAATATTGCGCAATGCAGGCGTGCGGATCGGGGTCTGGACGCCGTTACCCGGCGGTGTCATGCGCTGGTTCTAGCTTCGCATCCATTGGCGCAGTGCCGCGGGGTCTTCGACGGCGATATGCCCGTAATGCCGCGTCACCAGCCCCAGCTTTTCCAGCTCCGCCAGCGCCGACGCTATTGTCATCCGCGATACGCCGATCAGTTCGGCCAGCTCCTGCTGCTTGATGCCCAGTCTGACCGGCGGGTCCCTGTCTGCAGCAAAAGCGAGAAGGCGCTGGGCTAGCCGTTTAGGCGCTGGCATATTCCGAAAGACAAGGAGGTTATCCAGCGCCTCCTGCAATTGCTTAGCCAATATCTTAAGCATCTCGCGCGCCATGTCGGGCGAACGCCCGATAATCTCCGAAAATATCTTCTCACTAACCCATAGCATCTCGACATGGCCCAGCGCTTCGATATCCAGCACCCGTTCGAATTGCCCGAGACAGGCCAGTTCGCCGAAGCTATCGCCTTGCCCCAGAATGAAAAGCACCTGCATATTGCCCTGTGCATCCTGATGCC